>JAABUU010006194.1_pt1 | contig 12943 bp, 14 predicted proteins | sample 5559301 | NCBI WGS metagenome assembly JAABUU01 (sample SAMN10711884, study PRJNA513360) | rock metagenome | isolation source: Antarctica rocks | place: Antarctica: Victoria Land, Richard Nunatak white
GCAGGGTGATAAGAGCCCGGTGACGGGAGACTGTCACGCCGGGCTCTGTGGGAGCCGGAGGGTGAAACTCCCTCCGGCCACCCGACCCTGGGGGCGTAGCGCACTCTGCGCAGTGAAATAGATCGCCCACTTACGAAACGATCACCGGTACGCCGGCAACAAATTTGACCAGTTGCGATTATGCGAGAGCGTGCATTCGGACACGCGTTGCGGGAGTAGCTTGCGCCAAACGAACTACGTCTATGGCTCGGACAACCCCGATGACTGGATAGCCACCCGTGGGCGGGTGATTGGCCAAAAAGACGATAGGTTGGCCGGAGCGGGGAATTTGGACTGAACCTAAGTGCACTCCCTCAGTAGGCAATTGCCGATCTGCCGAATATTCAATCGTTGGGCCAACTAAGCGCGTTGCGATCCGATTGGTCTCGGTGCTGACCTCCCAGGCAGCCGCTGTAAATAGCCAGCGTGATTCTTCCGTAAACCAATCCTGACGGGGTCCCCAGCGGAAGTACAAATTCAAGCAGGAGGCGGGCGTCCAAGTCTCAATAACAACATCGACGGGCGTCTGGGGCTCGCCCGTATCTACCCCGACGGGCAGAAATTCTCCTACTGCGAGCGCCGCGGGGCCGACCCCTGACAGGGAGTCTGTGGAGCGACTCGACAACACAGGTTTTACGTCGATCCCACCGGCAACCGCCAGATATGTGCGTAGGCCGAACAGGGGCCGACCAGCGTTGAGTATCTGTCCCGCCGAGGCATACGCCCAAACGTTGCGATCGATAGTCCTCCCATCGAGGTACGCCTCCACTGGCGCACCGGTGAGGGCGAAGCTGACGCTGGTGAGAAAGCGGACCTGAAAATTACCCATTAGGAACTCGATACCCGCAGCACTAGCGGAATTACCAACCAGCCGGTTCGCAAGACTTAAACTCAGCGGGTCCATAGCGCCCGCGCGTGGCACACCGAGATGGCCGTAGCCGACTCTCCCCATATCCTGAACGGTCGCTTGCATTCCGGGAGCGAGGACCTGGATCAACGTACCTCTTCGAAGATGATCCTGTCGCCAACGTTTACCTTGTTCGGTGGTTGGGCGCTGCAGTCCCAGAGCGGCGGACCTGCACATGTGCCAATTACGTTCCATCCCCCCGGCGAACCCTCTGGGTAGATCACCGTATATTCATTGGCGATGGCCACGCTGGCTGCCGGGACCCGTGTGCGTGGCGTCACACGCCGTGGGAGCAGCAGACAATCCGGTACGCCAGAGAATAATGCCATCCCAGCGGAAAAGCCAAAGAAGGCGACCCAGTGTTCACCTCTTGAGTGCTCTTTCACGACTTCTGTGAGCTTTAATCCCGTTCGCTCCGCCACGTCATTTAGGTCCATACCGTCGTACTTAACTGGGACGACAATAGTGCGCGTCTGTACTCTATCTAGTTCTGGAAGGTGAGCAGTTTTGATGACTATTCCTAGATACTTTAATGCTTTTAAATCACCGAGAAGGAACAATGTTTCGGCTGCCGGTATTATTTCGGTCAACTGACGTGCGCATGGTTGAGCTCGGACCCAGGCCGTCAAACGGTGAACGCAGTCGGCATCGGCGGCCTCGATCAACATTCCGTGTTCGCCTACCATTCGAATATCTTTAACATGATTGCTAACCAACATGTTTCCACGCTCCCGACAGCGACGCGCAATGTATATCCGCAGCGCTAAGCGCTTGCCGAACGGCGGTAGCCACCTCCACTGCTCCGGGCGAATCCGAGTGAATACACACAGAGTCGACCGACATCTCGATGACAGCCCCATTAATCGTAGTGACGGTGCCTTCGGTTGCGAGTTGAACAGCCCGTTGAGCTGCTTCTTTGGGGTCTGTTATAACAGCACCGGGCAGCCCCCGGGGAACCAGCAGGCCGTCCTCGGTGTACGCACGGTCTATGTATCCCTCTCGGATAGTTTCTAGGCCAGCGTCTTTGAGATGTCTATAGAAGTTAGTACCGGGTTGGCACATAACAGGGAGTGAAGAGTCGTAGCCCCGGACTGCGTTCACGACTGCGGATGCGTACTGCGGGTATTTTACCGCCGCATGGTACAGAGCCCCGTGCGCCTTGACAAAGGCGATCGGGGTACGTTCAAGGCTCGCGAACGCTGACAAAGCGCCCAGCTGGTAGAGGATGTCGTTCGTCAACGTTGTTTGAGCGATCTCGATGAACCGTCGACCGAAGCCGAGGATGTCATGGAATCCAACTTGGGCGCCCACGGCAACGCCATTCCGTTCTGCTGTGTTGCAAGTCTTACGCATGATGTCCGGGTCGCTCGCATGGAACCCACACGCAAGGTTGGCGTCTGTGACCAGCGACAAGAGGGCCCCATCATCAGCGATGGTCCATGATCCATACCCCTCTCCGATGTCGGTGTTGAGGGAGATCGACCGCGTTGTGATTTGGTCGGGATGCATAATTGTCTCCAATTTCAGGCCTAGCACAAAGTGTCTGCAAAAATCAATTGTACGTCGACATAACGGTATCGATCGGTAAGCCTGAAACGACCTTGAGGACCAACAGGGCCCAGGCCCTGCGCCGCACGAACCCGGCCCAGCCGCTGCGGCAGATACTGCCCGAGGACACCAGCGACTACGTCCTCATGGCACTCCATCGCTGTCCGCGGCCCTCAAGGTCGCCACCGGCATAGGACCGTCGAACGTCACATTCTAGCGGCTATTGCGCGTCTCTACTCGGAGTGACAGTCACCGCATGATGCCCAGGCCGAGCGGAGATGGGGTTGGTTTTGAGCGGGGCAGTCTCCTTTGTCTTGGCGACCACGGCGAGCGTGACCAGCGCCGCGGCCATGATGTAGAAGGCTGGTGCGGCTATGAGCCCAGTGCCTGTGACCAACAGGGTCACTAGAAACGGGGCTGTACCGCCAAAGGCTGACACCGACAGGTTATAGCCTATCGAGAAGCCGCTGTAACGCACCTGCGTCGAGAATTGCTCGCTACTTGCAGCCATCGTCGTCCCCAGGAAGATGGCCAGGATGACGCCCAGCCCGAGTTGGGCTACGACAGCGAGCGCAGGCGCGTGCTGCCCCATGAGGATGAAGAGCGGGTAGGACATCAGCAGCGAGAGCACACACGATGCGGCGAGAAGGGGACGGCGTCCGAGCCGGTCAGACGCGGCACCCATGACCGGTATGACAATGCAGATGGCGCTGATGCAGACCACAGATGACAGCGAGGCGAGGGTAGAGCTATAGCCCAGCGTCTTGGACAGGTAGGTAGGAATAAAGGTGAGGATAACGTAGAGCGCCGCATTATGGTACAGGGAGAAACCGGCGGCACGCAGGATCGACGGCCAATGGTTGACCAGGGTCTCCCTGAGAGGGTTCTTGGCGACCTGCCTGCGTTGCCGCATTGCCTCGAACTCGGGAGTTTCTTCTAGACGCGTGCGGATGTAAAGCCCGACCACGCCCAGCGGTGCGGCGAGCAAAAAGGGTATGCGCCAGCCCCAGTCGAGCAGTTGTGCGTCGCTTATGCTCACGTTTAGGACGAGCACAGCCACCGAGCCAATTAGGAAACCGAGAATGGCGCCCACCTCTACCCAGCTGACGTAGTAGCCGCGACGCCGGGCGGGCGCATATTCTGCGACGAAGACCGCAGCGCCGCTCAATTCCCCACCGGCCGAGAATCCCTGCAGCAGCCGGAGGACGACGAGCAGGACTGGTGCGGCGACACCGATGGAGGCATAACCAGGCAGCAGTCCGATGGCCACGGTGGAGATGGACACCATCAGGATCACCCAGGCCAATGTGTGCTTGCGCCCGATCCGGTCGCCGAGTGTGCCGAAGAAGGTCCCGCCGAGGGGGCGAACGAGGAAGGCGGAACCGAAAACCGCGAACGAGCTTAGAAGGGCAGTGGTGCTATCGGTGGCGGCGAAAAAGACCTTGCCGATGACCACTGCCAAATAGCCGTAGACCGCAACGTCGTACCACTCGACGACACTACCGATCGCCGCGCCGATGACGGCCTTGCGTAGCTGGTCGGGCCTCGGGATGAGTGGTGACGCGGTATCGCCTACCGGCGTGCTGCTAGAGGTCATAGTATCTCCAGAGATTGAGGGTCACCTGCGTGGAAGCCGCAGGCCACGTTCGCGGATATGACGGCTAGAGGATGCGCTCGTCGTCCCTCATCGTGGACGCGCCAGAGCCACCTCGCCGACATCCGCGATGAGTACGATCGCTCGACTCATGGACAAGCTCCTCATGGCTCATGGCTTCGCCGGCGGGCACCCGTGGCGACGGAAAGTTACTGAGATCACTCTCCCAGTTAGACTGATATTGAACGAGCCTTCGAGGTGTTGTCAAGAGCTCGCGTTCACTGAGCATCAAAGGTGCGCGCGTGTTGGGGGGGCCGTTGACTCCTCCTCCTACTACGAAAATGATGGTGACCAAGCTGGTGAGAGCAGGGATCGGTGCCCCGCCGTTGTCGCGGTGGGTGGCCTATATCTGCGGGTGTGGTTACGCGGTGTCGGCGAGGGGCTGCAGGATGACCTGGTAGCCGAGTGACTCGAGCTGGTTGATCGCGCGTGCCTTGGTCTTGGTGGGTTGGCGGGCGATGAAGTAGTCAGCGCCGGGTCGCGGTAGAAGTCACCGTTGGTGAGCATGTTCCGAGCGGCGATCAGCATGGAATGCTCGACAGCAACAAGAGCTTTCATCGGACCACGCCGGGAAGCGATGCGTCTGTACTTCGCCGAGAAGTACGCTCCCTTGGAGCGGGACGCGGCCATGGCGGCGATGCCGAGCGCGCCTTTGAGATGTCGGTTGCCGGGGCGGGTCTTCGTCGACTTCACCCGGCCGGCGGACTTGTTGCACCCCGGGGCGGTGCCCGCCCACGAGGCGAGATGGGCGGCGGCAGGGAACATGCTCATGTCGCCGCCCATCTCGGCGAGGAATACCTCAGCCACGGTCGTGGAGAAGCCCGGGAGGCTGATCAGCAGCTCCCGGGCCGCCGCTAAAGGTTCCATCCCTCGGTGATACTGATGTTCCGCACTTCTCACGGTCGATATGGCCCCCATTTCAGCGGGGGTCGGTTGAGGTGTAGACGCTGGCTGGATGTATAGCAGATCCAGGACCTGCTGTTGGGGGTCGGTGAGCTGGGGCTGGAAGGTCTGCACGATCTGGCCGTCGTCGTTGATCAGCTGGTGGCGTGCGATGTCGATGAAGGTCTCCAGGATCCGCGGGGCGCTGGGGGCGGGGCAGTTGCGGAGCTCGGGGTAGAGCGGGATCCTGGCCAGGCCTTGGATGCTCATCGTGGTCCGGATCTCGCGTTCGATGAGCGCCTCGGCGAGCATCGCCAGGAAGTGGCAGAGCAGCAGCGCTTCGATGCGGTGCGCGGTCTGCAGGTAGACCGGGGCGACTTGTTGAGGTCCTTTGAGCAGGTGGTTGCGGCGTTCGAGGTTCGGCTGATAGCGGTAGGCGGCGAGGACGTCGGCTCCGCTCATGACGGTGTCGTTGGTGATGAGCGGGAAGGCGCCGTCGGTGACCGCGTCGTAGCTGACCTTGTCCGCGTGGATGGTGGCGGTGATGGTGAAGACGGTTTTCTCGGTGCGCCGGTAGCGGGTCTGGGCGCCGGGCCGGCCACGGTTTTCCTGCCGGTGGTCGACCTGGGTCGTTTCGGTGATGGTGAAGCCGACCCAGCGGGTGGCCCCGGCCGAGGCCAGAGCGGTGGTGGCGGCCTGTTCGACGGCGACGTGGGTCTTGATGCGGGTCTTCGGGCTGGCCAGGCGTGCTCCGATCGCTGCGAGGCCGGCCTCGATCCGGGCGGCACGGGCGTGGGCGTCGCGTGCGGCTTTGCTGCTGGAGTGCACTCAGATCACCCGGTAGCCGTCGACCGAGGGTGCCGGGGCTTGGAAGGTCCGCCAGATCCGGTCGGGCTCACCCTGGCGTGGCCCGGGCACCCACCGGGTCTGGGCCCAGTCCCGAAACCAGGTGTCCTCCCGCAGCCCGTGCGGCACGATGGTCACGAAACGTCCACCGTAGCTGTGGATGTGGCCCATCGCCTGTTTCGAACACAGCTTGCTGTCCGCGACGTACATAAAGCCCGGCCGCCCGACCAGGACGCGTAGTTTGTCCCAGGTCGGGATGTGCGTGAGGTCGTCGACCGTGTTTGCCGTCGGCGACCCGGTAGGCGATGGGCACCGCACCGTCAGCGGAGATCGTGAGGATGAACAACAGCTGCTTCAGGTCGGGCCGATAGTCCTTGCTGTGGCCTTGGCGGATCGCCGGTGTTGGCTTCCCGCCGCGGGTTCGGCCGTCGGCGTCGGGGTAATCCCCGGTCACCGTGACGGTCGTCGAGTCGTTGTGCAGCTGGTCGGTGGCGATGGCGAACTCGCGGAGCATCCCCAGCACGGTCGTGGTGATCAGGCTGGCCCGGTCGCTGTCGAACAGCCGGTCCAGCGTCCGCCCGACCCGGTCGTCGTTGAGTAGTTCGGCCTCGCCGGCGGGCTGCAAATCGCCAGGTGCTGCGCCAGGCCCATGCGGGTCAGGACGCACTCCCTGTTGCGCTGGATGCCTCCACTGCCTGCGCTTCGGCCAGCGGGCAACATCGAGGTAGGGTGCGGCGTCGGAGTTCTGCGCGGCAGAGCCGCCATTGGCCGGACCGCCTCCGAGGTCCTTTACGGTAGATCGGGCGAGTCAGACGTCGACCGATTGTGCCGTGGATGTGGTCAGTGTGGCTCTGCGCGGCCACAGGCTGATGCCGACGTAGACCACCAGAGAGCCGAGGAGGCCGACGAGGGCGCTGGCGCCGCTTGCGAATGGCGGAGCAATGAGCCAGAGCGCGGCGAGCGCGATGCCGACCAAGGAGCTGACGAAGGCGGCCATCAGCGAGCCGCGACGCCACAACAGTCCGCCATAGATCGGCACAAAACAGGCGGACCCCCAGACGACGAACAGGCTGAGGGTGGCCAGCGCCAAGAGCGGAATATTGGTCAGTGACACGACGAACGCAATGGCCGCGGACACCAGGACGGTGGCCCGCGCGGCGTAGACCGCGATGCGTTCCGTGTGCGCCATGTCTGCGCGGCGGCGAGCCATGATGGGCTTGACGATGTCGTTCGACACGATGGAGCTGATGGTCAGGATGTAGGAGTCGCATGCCGCGGTGATTCCGGACAGCAGAGCGAAGATCATGATCCAGCCAGTCCAGCCGGGTGCGACGTCTCGGAAGAACAGTGGGAATGCAGCATCGGCACTGGGCAAGGCTGGCAGCCGAGTGCGTACGGACAGGCCAATGATGTTCAGCCCGAGGTAGACCACGACGATCACGATGGCTGGCAATCCCAAGGTCCAACCCGCCACCCGGGCACGGGAACCCGACAGGGCCTGTGCTGCGAAGTCGGCGCGACAGGCGACGCCCGACATCCACCCCAACGTGGTGCCCAGCAGAATACTGGGGGTCAATGCTCCGTCGCTTGTTGCCGACAGTAGTATTGGTTTGACGGAATGTACCTCATTAATAAATGACCCGAGGCCGCCGGCAACCCCAATGGCGATCGCCGCGCCGCCCAGTACGACGATCAGGATGATCACCGCCTGCACGCTGTTGACCAGCGACGTCACCCGCATCCCCCCGAAGGCCACGTAGCCCATCAGCGCGATTAGCACCACGAGTTCGGAGAGCCAGATGGGCAGTCCTGCGACGCTGTGCAGCAGTACCCCGACGCCAACGAGGTTGAGCATCAGGTACACGGTGTAAATCGCGATGAAGACCAGCCCGAACCAGCCGCGCAGCATCGTGCTGTGGTACCGCTCACCCATGAATTCAGGCATGCTGCTGACGTGCCATGCGTGCAGCCGCTTGGCCACCAGAGACAGGGGGAGGTGCCCGAGGACGGTGCCGAAGAAGAACGACAGTAAGGCGAAACCGCTTTTGTATCCGTACCCGGTGAAGCCGATGAGAGAGACGGCGCTCAGGTACGTCGCGATGTTCATCAGAACCATCCGTGGCGCACCCATCTGGCGGGACGCGACCGCGAAGTCGTGCGTGCTGGTGATCTGGTGCCGTCGGGACAACGCGTAGCCCACGCCGAGTAGGGCGGCCAAGAAGACTAAGGCGCTCACGGCGTAATAGACGTTGAATGAGGGTTGCACGTGCCTCTCCCTAATTTGCGACGTCGTCGAACGGTGGGCGCCTCGCTAGAGAACTAGTTCTGGTCAGCGTCCGTCCGGTCGACTCCTCCAGCCCCATCACCACGTTGCGTGGTGATGGGGCGACCGGCCTCATCGACTACCTCTGGTCGCCTGGTGACATAGAGCGCCACAAACAGCGTCAACAGCCCTACCACCACGTTGACTCCCAACCAGACCAGGGTTTCCGTAGGCAGCATCCGGGTAGCTCCTCAATCTCCTCGTCCAATCCTGTCCGCGTCTCGCGGCGAGTCCTCTTTTCCGCCCACGCGTTTTCTTCTGTTGCGCGCAAGCACGCGAGCCTTCTAGTAAGAGCAGCGAGTCACGCGCCCAACATGTCCAGCACCGCGCCGGTGGCCGCCTCGGCGCGCGCACGGACGTCGGCCTCCTGTAGTCCGCCTAGCGGGTGAGCAACTTCAATGATTCGCAGGTTGGGCGCACCCAATGTGGTCACGAGGGTCCGCGCCATCTGTACGAATGGTGTGGTGCAGAACAGCATAACCGGTATACCGGCCCGCTCGAACTGAGCGGCGTCGTGGCAACTCCACGACGTACACGAGCCTCAATCGCCACTACCTGTAAAGATGAGGTTTGCGTCTCTGAGCAGGTGGTCACGTACGTCGTCGCTCACCCCTTCCGCTGCGCTCGGTTTGCGTTCGAAGGAGATTTGCATCTCCGGGATCCGGTCGGCGACCGCTTGAGCCACCTGTCCCATGAGTGAGCGAGCGTTTGGTTTGGTGTTGTCCAGGACGCCGATGATACCGGACCGTAGGTCCGGTACCCCTGTCTTGGACTCCGGTCCCATCTTTGGGTGGTGCGCCAATGGACTGAAGACCTGGATAATCGCGGGCATCTTCGTTACCTCCGTACGGTGCGGTTTGGCCAGTGCGTTCTCGCGTCGGTTCAGCCAACCCTGATCGGCCGGGTGACGCAGCGGGTGATCCCAAAGCCTGGGAGCACGCTCGAGTGCTTTCCCGGGCCGCCTGCGACCAGGACGCGGTAGGCCTCCGGCGAGTCGACGGGTGGAATCAGGGCGGCGTCGTTGGTCTCTGCATTCTTCCACGCCGGCCAAGCCTGCATCCCCCACATACCTCCCTGCTTCAGGTCAGCGAGGCTGGACCGGGCGTGTTCGTATAGCCACATCTGTACGTCCCGCCGGCTGAACCCGGACGCCGCTACGGTCGCGGCGTGCTCCGGACCGAGTACGACGAAGTAGTCCCCTCCGCTGTAATGGGCGTTGTTCGCGCCGAGTACGGCGATGTTGGAGGCGGCCATGGACAAGATCCCGACGGCGTCCGTACTGACGTGATCATTGACGTTATGCGGATTCTCTCCGCCGAAGATGGTGACCGCACTCTGGTCGGCGTTCAGACCCGCACACTCAACCGTGTACGGCGGCCAGGGGCTGGCTTCAGCGTTCTCCGCGATGCAGAAACTGAACTTGCTTGGTTGCCCTTGAGTGGCGCGATCGCGTTCACCGGGGCGGGCACCTCCGATGTTGAGCAGACACAATCGCACAGCTCGGCCCACGGTGGCATTGGCCCGACAACCTGGACCGAAGGCGCCCGCCGCTGCGTTGAAACTCAGCTCGCGAACGGCTGGCCCGTGCACGACTACTAATGGCGCGACCGGGTGTGTCGTCGACTGCAGGCCGTTGAGGTTGAACTCGCGCTGGAGCATCGCCTGCACTGCGGTAACGACGACGGGAAAAACGCCTTTCGGGCACCCCGCCATGACGGCATTGGCTGCGATCTTGGCTACGGTGGCGACACCTTCGCCTGGTGGCATGACGCCAAGCTCATCGTCCGGGTCCAACTGTGCCTGTTCCATCATTGCCGCGATCCGGGCGGCGGTTGGCGGGATGATTGGTAGTCCATCACCCCAGCACAACTCTTCTGCTCGCGTGAAGAATTCATCCGCGTCCTCGGGTGCCTCGACCCAGTCATCGGTGACGCCGAACAGATTCGCCATAGCGCCACTCCAGTTCGCATATACGGACATTAGGTCCTCGCAAATTGCAGGTTACACCTAGATGACTAATTCCAAGGGGTAATGGGCGTGTCGTGACCGTGGTGTCGCGCGAGAGGTGTCCAAGATCGGCGTTGCTGACCCAACGTCGAACCCGGAGGCTCTCGTGGACACCGATCTGGACACCCTCGCGACTGCACTGTGTGTCAAGGCCGATGACCTGTTGAAACAGACGCCGGAACAAGCCCCGTCGCGGCCGGCCGTTGGTATCGCACCCCGCATCTCGGACGCGGAAGTGGTGACGTTGGCGGTGATGCAGGCCGTCCTGGGCTTCACCTCAGAGGCGCGTTGGCTGCGGTTCAGCACCAAACACCTGCCGCACCTGTTCCCGTACCTGCCCCAGCAACCCGGGTACAGCAAGCGGCTACGCCGGCTGGCCTCGACCCTGAACTGGCTGATTGGCATGCTGGGCCGCGACACCACGCTGTGGACCGACGACGTCTGGGTGGTGGATTACACCCCGGTGGAATGTGCCCGCTCCCGCGAGACCGTGCGCCGTAGCGACTTAGCCGGGTGGGCCGAATACGATTACTGCGCTTCGCATTCCCGCCTTTTCTGGGGACTGCGTCTGCACATGCTCGCCACCCTGGACGGGCTGCCGATCGTCGTCGCCCTGACCGGGGCCAAGGCCGACGAACGCCAAGTCCTGCTCGACGTCCTGCACACCGATCCCGACCTGAGCGCCCAACGCCCCGGTCAGATCCTCATCGGCGACAAGAACTACTTCGGCGCCGAATTCGAGACCACCCTCGCCGAGGGTGGGCTCACCTTGCTAGGCCCGCAGGGGCGAACCCGAACGAGCTGGCTCCCGGTTCTTCAAGCCACTACGCCAAACCGTCGAGTCGATCTTTGATACCTACAAGGGTCAACTCGACCTTGAGCGCCATGGTGGCAAAACCCCCACAGGCGTATTCGTGCTTGTCCTGCAACGGATCCTCGCCCTGACCACCGCGATCTGGCACAACGACCACACCGGCCAACCCATCAAGCGATCACTCCTGGCCTACGACCACTGACAGTGGAATCACTCATCCAGTGAGGCCCCGCCTCTGACCGCCGAGGTGCGGGGCTGGTGTGGTAGCTCGGGTGCGGTCACGCTGGTGGGTACGGCTGCAACAACGACGGTGAACGAGCTTCTTGATGGGCATGTGGCGCTGGACATTGAGTGCCTGGACCGGTTCTATGAACGGCTACATCCCGAACCTGCAGGTCGGCGGTCAGGTGGTGTCGTTTATGACCGCGCACCTGGGGTATCCGATCCCCTCGCTGGCGATCATGGAGAAGATCGGCACGCGGTTTCGGCGTGCGGTCGACGCATTCGCCGAGGACAACCACATCCCGGTGGTGCGGTTCGGCAAAGGGGACCGCAAGATCGACGTGATGCGCCGGCACGTGGCCGCGCAGGAGAGGACCGGGCGGTCGGGAGTGGCGGCGATCGGGGTGGCCCAGGAGTACCAGAACGTGTTCGTCGCGAACGGGCGGCAGGGCAATAACGGGGTGCCATGGTTCTCCTTCGCCAAGGCCGAACGGCGGGTAAGCTGTTTCTACTTCTACCTGTGGGACGTCGACTTCGGACCCGCGTTCATCAAGATCTGCGCCTACTTCCCCTACCCGGTGAAGGTCTGGATCAACGGCAACGAGTGGGCCAAACACCAAGCCACCAAGGCCAAGATCGGGTTCACCGCACTGGGCAACGGCTTCGCCACCTGCGTGGACCCCGACGGGCTGCAGGCGATCTGCGACCGACTGGGACCCGGGACGATCAACGTGTTCTTCGCGCGGTGGATGAGCGTGCTGCCCCTGCCGCTCACCCTGGCCGATCGCGATGGCGGGTACTGGTGGGAGCTGTCGATGCGTCAGATCGAGGTCTCCCGCACCATGGTCTTCGACGTCCCGCGCCGGGCCCGCGGGTTCTTCGAGGCGCTGGTGGCCGACAACCTCGACGCGGGCCGCCCCAACAGCGTGGAACTGATCTTCACCGGACCGCGCCGAACCGGGAGACGCCCAACGCTGCACCGTGTCCCCAAGACAAAGATCGTCACCCGCGACACCGACGTCACGGTGAACGCCTTCTACAAGCATTCCCGGATCAAGCAGTACCGATTATGGCGGCGAGCCCCGAGGGAAGGCTTGCCGCACCGGTTTACGAAGGTAGCCGGGAGTATTGGCGAATTGCGCTTGCGCTGTTCGCCGCCGGGCTCGCCACGTTCAGTCTGCTCTACGACACCCAGGCGGTGCTTCCGCAGCTGGGCGCCGACTTCGCCGTTTCGCCGACTCAAGCCAGCCTCACCGTGTCCGTGCCGACCGGGGCTCTCGCGCTGGCTGTGTTGCCCCTGGCTACCCTTTCCGAGGCGGTGGGGCGGCGAAAGACCATGGTGGCCTCGCTCGTGCTGGCGTCAGTCATCGGGCTGGTCGTGCCATTGTCGCCTAACTTCGCTGTGTTGCTGGTGTTGCGCGGGTTGCAGGGTGCCGCGCTGGCGGGTCTGCCGGCCACTGCGATGGCCTATCTCGGCGAGGAGATGTCGGCACGCGCTCTGGGCGGGGCGATGGGACTCTATATCGCTGGCAACAGCCTCGGCGGTATGACGGGCTGCCTGGTCGCAGGACTGGTCGCCGACGTGGCGGGCTGGCGGGTTGGCATCGTCGCGGATGCAGGCTTAGCCGTGGTCTGTACGGGCGCCATCGTCGTGCTGTTGCCCAGCTCCCGCCGGTTCCAACCGCAACAGCTGCGAATCAT
>JAABUU010006200.1_pt1 | contig 12935 bp, 21 predicted proteins | sample 5559301 | NCBI WGS metagenome assembly JAABUU01 (sample SAMN10711884, study PRJNA513360) | rock metagenome | isolation source: Antarctica rocks | place: Antarctica: Victoria Land, Richard Nunatak white
ACGTGTTAGAAATTACAAGCGTGCTGCTGCTAACAGTCGATGACCAAGATCATGCATCCATGCTGCGGAATGCCTCGACTGCTCTGACAGTGACAGTCAGGTCACCAACATGATGCTGCTCAGCATCAAGCATGGGCAATTGATGATGCTGCAGGTCTCTGTCCTGCTCCAGCACAGCCTGCACCAATCACACTCTCAGGGTGAACGCCATGGTCATCACATGAACACAGCGGTGGTTGTGAGCACAATATCATGTTTGCTGAGCAGATGGCTTGCAGCATTGCAGCATAGCAGCCTATATTTTAATGTGTACTCCTCCAGCGGCCTTACCTGCAGGCTAATCTCCCCAAAGCCAAACTGGTGGTAGTCCTCAGATGCAGCTGTATCTTCTGACATCCTGTCACACACCAAACAGACAGGCACTACAGCCCCTTCTGGAGAGTGCAGCTGACTTTGCACTTCCTGCCGAGCTGCCAGGTGGTGACTGCTGTCATGACCAACTGCATATGCCTGTAAGACACAGCTGTCAATGCGACGCCCTGGATGGGGAAAATGGAGCCCAGGTGTGCTGGAGAGCAAGCAGCAGGATGTGCAATGACCCACACTGGTGAGTGAGTGAGTGCATAAGCCTTACCACAGCATGGTTGTAATGTAGCACCCCATGGCCTTTGGCATTTGGCTCAGTGCATTGCTCCTGTGCAGACTGGCAGAAGTGCGGCAGAAAGTTGTACATCACAAAGATGCTTTGGATGGCAGGGTCCTGCTGCACAGACTGCGCCAGCTCCAATGACTCAATGCAGATCACCACATGGCTGCGCAAATCTGGCCAGTCCTGCAGTGGAGACTCCTGAGCGTCAAAGATTGGAAGCATTTCTTTCAGGCATTTCAGGCAAGAATATGTTGCATCAGGGCATGCAGCGCGCTACTGATGTGCTTCAACATGCATTGCCATCTGGATGATGCAGGCAATCTGGACAGTCAGGCCTAGATATCAAAAATGGACATTCTTCAATGTGCAGCTTCAGTACATGGGACTGCACTCACCGCTCTGTGCAGAGGCACATGGCACAAGCTTCAGGCAAAAAAAATCAACCTGATCCCTGATGCTTCAGCATATCAAACGCAACAGATGGTGACAGCAACGGCTAGTCTATAGTTCACCTGGGGGTCAGTGGAAGTGAGAGGGCAGCAGACTTGTGTGAGGGGGGCTTCCTGCAGGCCCTCCATGCTGTCTGTGCCCACATAGCGGGCACGTCCCCGCACTGACAGGGGCTGTGCAGCAGAGGGCAGCATGGCTCGCGGACTGCTGGAATAGATGCTGCCTCCCTCCTCGCCCTGTTCATCCTGCAAGGCACCAGCCACGACCAAACATGAGGGTTCTTTGTGAAATCGAAAAGGTCTAGCGTCCCCAGTGTTGAAAACATTGCTGGTCAGCTTGACCATGCAATTGCAGTATGTGGCCACAGGCATGGTGTTATGCTGAGTGTTATGCTGAGTGTTATGCTGGCTAAGCTTAAGGCCTAGCAGCATGCTGCTGAGTGTACTGGCACAGGTCACAGCAGTTGGATGTTTTGTATGCTGAAGTATGTGCATGTGAGGCTTGCCTGGAGGCTAATTGATTGAGCCTGCCCTTGCTGCAGATGTGGCGTCTCATCAACATGGTGCCCATCAGAATGCCTAGGCATGCCTTCCTCTGAAAGGAGCCCGCTGGTGGACACGCCATTCAGCATGGCATCCAGCACACTGTCAGCAGTAGTCCTCTGCCGACTGGCAGCACCAACAACCTCATCTAGCACCCCATCCAGCAAGCTGTCAACCGACTCCTGCTCAGCTTCCTCAACATCGGCCAGCACGTCATCCAGGACTGCGTCAGCTGTTGGTCTGTGACCTGGTCGGTCAAGCACATTCTGCATGTGACCAGCAGCCGTAGGATGTGCTGATAAATGCATTCCCCCGGTGGCATCATTTCGTGTAGCACTGGTGGTGGAAGGTTGTGGTGCAGCAGCACTAGGCTGAGTCATCTCCCTCAGAACAGCATCCAGTACACTGTCAGCCGTGTGGCGTCTGCTGTTACTGGAAGCTGCTAGAGTGTCTGCTACTCCAGACGGCTGCGGTGAGACAGCACATGACCGGCTCTCCACTTCCAGCAGTGTTTTGTCCAGCACACTGTCAGTAGTGGTCCTCGTACTACTAGGCTGCGCTCCTGTTGGGTGATGTACCAATGCAGAACTGGGTGCAGCAGTCTGCCCCAGCCCAGAATCAAGCACGCTGTCTGCAGTTGGGCGTCTGCTACTGGTAGCTGGTGCTTGAAATTCTGCAGATGCAGGGCTGGTGTCAGCAACGTCCCTGAGCAGTGTGCTGAGCACGCTGTCTGCTGTGGTGCGCCTGCTGCTGAGTTCAGCCTGTGCTGCTGATGCCACTGCCGTGTCAGCAATATCCCTCAATATTTTGTCAAGCACACTGTCTGCAGTGGTCCTTGCTGGATAGACTGCAGCAACAGGCTGTTGCCAGTCACCTGTTGGAGCTGATTGTTCTTCTGGGCTATCCTGATGAACCCCATCGTCTGCACCATGAAGACGGATAGGTTTGGTGATGTTTGGTGCTTGACATTCTCTGTGTATCATGTGGCATGCTGGCAGCAATACTGGATAGAAGGGCTTGCATGTGCAATGATGCCTGGACAGGATTAAGAGTTGCTTCAAGCAAGGGGATTCTGACATATGAAAGCAGTCAACGCATGTGTTGTTAAGATGGCACAGCAAGTGCAGATATATCAGCCAAAGTCAGATGTATCAGGCAAAGGCACATGCATCAGCAAACGCAGACATGACAGCAAAGGCAGATATGGCGGCAAAAGCAGAAAGTAAGAAACTTCTCCTGAAATCAATGGCATCTGTGTGACAAAATGTATCAAAGCTGCGGCAAAGCATGTGATACCTGAGCCAGAAGGAATGAGGGAGTGCGCATCCTCATGCTCGCTCAGCGACCTGCCAGCCTCCTCATCTGACACAGCACCTAGATGCATGTCCTGTGGCTGGCCGACGTCCGCATTCCACTCAGCAGGTATGGCACCCCCATGAAATGCACTCAAAGCAGTGCTGTCCTGTGATGTCATGGAAGCTGTACCGGCAGCAAGGGTTTGCTTAGCAGGCTGCTTCACAAAGTGCCTGTGCTGGGGTAAGTCTGCATGCTGCAAGGTGACAGCAAGGATGGTGCTATCAGTGCTGCCCATCTCATGGCCTGGCTGTGCCTTGACGAACTTGGCCTGCCCCATGGAGGGTATAGGCCTGTGGATGGCTGCTGCATACTCTACATTGCCCAGCACTTCCCCGTGCTTGCCAATAATCTGCAGCAAGGCACTCATCACAACACAACGTTGTAGCTGGTCTTGTTTGCTCAACAGGCAGCAACTTTTGCCCCATCATGGCAATCTGATGGTCAGGCACGCCTGCAAGCATTGCTGAAGTAGTGCATTGGCAAAGGCGGATTGTGGGAAGTATGTCATGTAGGCTGACAGAGAGCTGCATGGTGTCATGTCAATGATGGCATGTGTCAGACAGGGGCATCAGGCTGCACACAGCACATTCATGGAGCACGCAACATAGCCATGTGTTACACGCAATTTTGCCATGCAGCACACATCAGCGTGTTACCTGAGCATGCTGGCAAGGACTGTGCGTGGTAGCATTGACACCAAGGTGCAAACTGCTCAGCAGCTGTGGCAAGGGAATGCAGGCAGCACCCAGAGGCTCATAGTCATGACCATTACTACGGTGTAGCCTGAGAGTAAGGCAGCTGCTGTCCTTGTGCTCTGCTAGGAATCTGTCCATCTCCACCACAAACTGGACAGTGGTGTCGTATTGAGGCCTGCATCGACAGCTTCAGTGTTTGATCCTGTGGCTTGTGCTGACTCACTGCAGGAATACGCCTCACAGCTGGCTATTGGGTCTGTGCTGCTGGCTCGTGCTCATGATTCTGGGTTGCCATCACATCTGCTGTTTGAGCAGCACTGCTGGATCTAAGCTTGCGTACAACATAACGCATTGTGAGCGTCTTCTCCTTCACATACAAAGCGCTCGTAGTTGTGAACAGCAATTCTGCATGTAGTTGCAAAAGGCAGTGCTGATGCAGTGCTAAATGTGCGGGAGTTGTGCATGCTGTGCATGTTATGCTTGGGGAGTGCAACTTGCCTTCTACCCTGAATCACTGGAGTGGCCTGAGTGGCATGCTCAAAGAAGTCGAGCTCCACAAAGCTGGCAAAGTTGGCCCCAGTGGCACATTGCAGCTCTGCTCCAATCACATGCACCTCAATGATGTTCTCATTGTCTGCCAGGTCTGCAATGCAGCAGCCATGACTCCGGTAGGCAAACAGGCCAGAGACCCATCAATGCATATTTGACCGTGTTATTGCAGTCATAGAGATGTCATTATAGAGACATGGTTTTGACCACTGCGCAGAGCCCTGATTGTCCAAGAAATGCACCACTTTGTTGTCTAAAATAGGCTTATGCATATGCCAGCTGCTGCAGAGCCTGATTGTGCTCTTGCTCAATGCCACTTCGATGGCACAGGTGGTGCCAGAGTTTAAGTATAATTTCATGATAAGAGGTGACTACCTTCTATGCTGTCTGTCACTTGAGCACCACTAGTTGAGAGGTGCTGCTGCTCTGATGAGCTGCGATCTTGGCTGTCTGTTTGCCTGCCTGTCCTCATGACAAGCTGCCTGTCTAAGTCCTCAGCAAGCTGTTCAAGCCTAGTGCACTCTTGCTGCAGCTGTGCCACCTGCATTTTGCCAAAACCAGTTGCGCAACCTGATGTGGGCTGCGCACAGACAGTCAGCAGCCTTGCGCATGTTGGTCTTCAATGAATGGCATTGCACCCAGCAGGGCAGCTGCAGGTCATCAACAGCTGTGGAGACATTTGCCTTAGCCATCATAGTTTGTGAAAGCCTCTGCAGGATGCTGCAAACAAAGGGGACAGCTACTAACAGTCTGTTTAAAGATAGATGCACAGTGCAGAAGCGATGGTGAGTATTGCAATGACTCAAGATTGGCACCTTGTTCTGCAGATTGCGCCGCTGGTCCTTGGCATGCTTGTGAACTTGATCCAGGATCTCCTCTAAGTTGCAGCGCCTGGTCTCTTCATATGCAAGCAGCTGACGCACCTTGTCACCTTCAACCCTTTCAGTCTGGTATGCTGACTGCAAGCTTGTCAACTCTCTGCGTACACGTGTCAGATCTGGAGTGCAGCTTGTCAATTCTGTGGTTTCAATAATGGGACGCTGCCATGCGGGCCAAGTCATCTTGCGTCATCATGCATCTGGTTCACAGCTTGCAGATTGTTCTGATGGAAAGCAACTGTGAGAGCCCCACAGACAAATGTGAAATACAAATACGTGATACAAAACATGTGTTATACTGAACACCGTTGAGGGTTCTGTATGCCTCACCTTCTCATATGGTAAGCAACTGTGAGCCCCACAGACTATAAATGGTATAAATACGTAATACAAAATACATGTTATACTGAACATTGTTGAGGGTTCTGTTTGTCTCACCTTCTCGTATGGTCTTCACCTGTTGCTGCAAACGCCTGAAGGCCCGCCAGGTCATGGATGGCTTGGCTGCTGGTCTGCACAGGGGCCAAGCTCCTGTGAAAGGATCCCAGAGTCAGTGTACACTTGGTGAATGCAATATCCATGTTGAGACAGCCAAAAAGACTGCACAGATGATGTTCACAGCCTTGGCCTGTGGTTTTGAAAGTGAACATGCAAGATATACACTACCAAGCAGATGCAACACCCTGCAACCGATTTCACAGACAGAGCTACACATGAGCAGGTTGGTATGCAGTAGTGATGGGTTTGCAGGGCTTTTCTTGTCTTGGGTCTCACAAGCTCCAGCCTCAGAGACAGAGTACAAGACAGACAGGGCGGAACTACATGTGAAAGACTCCTGTGGAATAGCACACAGCTGAAGCATGGCCCAGCTGTAGTCAGTCTCTACTACTCTACCACTTGATCAGCACAACGTCACGCCAAGCATAGCTGATCCATAAGACATACTGAGACATGCGTTGAGAGTGTACTATGACAGCAAGAGCTGCAACCTGAAGATGTCTAGCCGGCCATGTGCAGCATCCAGCTCTATTTTGAGATGAGCCACGAGCTTGTGTGCTGCTGTCAGCTCCTGTTGCATGCGCAACATCTCTGCTGGCTGCCCTTCATGCCTTGACCCCTGTATTGACAGCCCAATGTCAGCTCTTGGGACAGGGTCTGGTGGGCTGTCACATATGCAGGCTGGCAACCAAAGGGGACTTGTGCGCAATCAAGGCATGCCAGAAGGCTTTGCTGTGAGAGCCTTGAAAATGCAGCACAAATGGAGCGCCTTAGGGATGCCAGGTGTGACATACAACAATTGTGATAACATGTGAATCCTTTCAAGGAAGCAAATCCCACATATGTCCGTGCACTCTGGCCCAATGGTTTCCTGTTGCCAGATCTTGACACACTGATGTACTGTAGCATTTGAGCATATGCCTTTGTGTTGCCAAGCTTTTCTGACGACATGAACACAGATGACAAATAAACTGCATTCGTGACAGCCTCCAGTTAGCAAAAGCATGCATGGGTGCTGACCCGGCTGGTGAGGTCTGCCAGCTCCCGTCTGGCTTCTGCCTCACGTAGCTCAGCATTGGCCTTGTCCCGGCGCAGGCTGTACACCTCAGTCTTCAGCCCCCGAAGCTCAACGAGGGCAGTGCTGGGGGCAGCAAAGGCCTTGGCCATCAGACTGCTGTTCTCCTTCTCTAGTCTCACTCGGTCATTCCTCTCAGCTGCATAAGCACTGCAGCTAGCTAGATGACATGTGCTTTGATGTCTGAGTCAAACACGCAATGTTTGACCTTGTTCAGACCAAGCGCGTGTAGGTCTGCCAGCTTGGCACCCTATACTGAATCATGAGGTGATGTGCGTGCAGGTCTGTTAGCATCACCAGGCTGTCATGAGCTTCACACGATGGCATAGTTAGTCAAGAAAGGCCACCCAGACATAGCGGAAACTGAGCTGAGGAACAGGCTAAGCTGGGCAGTTTGCCATGTCACAAACTGCAATCCTGTTTTGGGAGGGAAAGTGAGCAGAGTGCTGAATGGCTGCGACAAGTCTGCCCAGCCCACACAGGGGCTGCAAGGTAATTGCATGTTTGGCAAAGGCTGCTGTGTGTATGTCACATGATAGGAGTGAATGGTGAGTAGAGTGTGTGTGAGACTGACAGGCATGAACGCAAAGCTGACCTTCAAGCAGGGGCTGAAGCACAGCAAGGCGGTCAACTTCCTGACGCAGCCTGCTGCACTCCCGCTCCAAGCTCAGCTGCTTCATGCGCTGCTCATGTAGACCCTGGACCTTTGTATCCAGCTCCTGCCAAAAGCATGTATGGGTGCATGATCACTTTGCAGCGTATATTCAAGTTTGATAGGCTGTTCAAGTTATGGGCTATAGCTGCATGTCATACAGATGCATCAGCCAAATTGAGCCAATACCTGGATGACTCGTGCATGCTGTATCTTCAGCTGCTCAAAAGCACTCTTGCTCTCAATGAAACGCGTTTTGAGGACATTAGCCTTGTCCCAAGCTGCACGAATTTGAGCTTCCAGAGCCTCTGTGCCATGCTGAATGCCAGAAGCAGCAGCAGGAGATGCAAGTTGATGTTGCTCAGCTCTGTGCAAGTCTTGCTGCAGCTGTCCAAGGGCACGGCGCATCTGGATCAGCTCAGCGTCCTTGTTGCTGCAGGCTTGTGCATGATGCTGCGCTGTCTGCTTCAGTTGGGCAAGCTGATGCCTTAGAGCCTGGAGCTCACCTGATGCTTTCCTGGCACCAGTTGGGCTAGCATTGACAGAGGAGCGCACATGCATGCCACTGTGCAGCTTGGCTGCAGCGCCCAGCCGCACTGCATCAAACAGGTCTTGCAGGCTGACTGTGCCCTGTACACCCCCAACATGCAGCTTGGCAACTAACTGCCTGATCTGGCTGTCGGTGATGCTGCTGAGCAGCCGCTTGAGAAGCTGAGTCAGTTGGCGTATGTCCAGTGTGCCCTTTCCTGTGTTGTCATAAACTCCAAACAGGTCACACAGCTCCTGCTGCCGCTGTTTGATTTGACTGCGTAGCTGCTGAAAGTCCTGCGGCACAACTGCTTCTGCCGCCATGATGGCATCTGATGCTTGCAAGCTTGCTTGGACCCAGTCTACCAGCTCATTCAATGTCAGCCTATCTTTGTCTTGGATCGCCAGCTGAGACAAGATGAACTGCAGTTCATTCTCTGAAGCTCTGGGCAACAGACTGTGCAATAGACTTGGAAGGCTATGCATTGTGATGGATCCTAGGTGATCAGTATCAAACTTGTCAAATACTTGCTGGAGCTGCTTGCTGTTGTCAGCAATCAAGTAATGTTGAAGCTGAGCAAGACCTGCGCTGATCTGAGGCGGCTGCTGGAACAGCTCAATCCCAGTAGTCTTGTCCCAGAGCCCGCATTGATGCAATGTGCCATCACTGCTTCTGCGTGTATACACCTTGCCAGCTGCCTTGTCAACAAAGACAGCCTGCCCATTGATTGATATCTCATCCAAGTTGAGCTGATTTGGTTGCTTGGCAGTACGCTTCTGTGCCTCTGACTGCTGCTGCGTCAGCATGGTGACCTGCTGCTCAAGGCTCAAGACTTGATGCTGAGAGCTACCAAGCTGCTGCTTGTATGTGGCGACCAAGGCCTGCATCGCTGAGACTTGCATTTGTGAATCAGAAACATGATGGTCTGAAGAAGGCTGCTGAGCCTCTTTTGGCGTGCTCATTTCCTGCCGTAGCCTGTCAAGCTCCTGCTGCTGTTCAGCAAGCTGCTTGTGAGCTGCTAACATCAGAGTGTCCGTCGACTTGAGGGAAGACTGCAGAGGACTGTTCTGCGGTCTGCAGGCGGACAAACGGTTCTGCCGTGCCAGCACTGGATGGTTGACAGCAGTAGCTCACTTGCAACACTGGTCTCAGCATCAACACTGGTGCAGGGAGGTGTGGCTGAATGGCTGCATGAGTGTCATTGGAAGTATGGGGCATTGAACTGACAGGCGGCAAAGCAGTGTGTCAGCTGCAATTGTGAAGCCATAAGATTTGCAGCAGTATCAGCCCTCTGAGCCTTAAATGACACAGAATCCAGGACAAGGCATACCTGCGGGCCTCAGCATTACCAACGCGTTGCACTAGTTGCCGCTGATCCCTCAAAACTGTGTCCAAACGCCTTTTGAGCTCTTCAGACTTTGTTTTGAAGTCTCCTGCACGCTTGTGCTCCTTCATGTATCTGGCCTCAAGCTCTGTTCTGTCAGCCTGCACCCTTGACAGTTCACATTCAAGATTCAGCAGCCTCTGGGCAGCACCGCCTTTTGCTGATGGGTCCCTAGACACCATTGCCCTTTTGGCGGCTTCTTCTGTTCGAGCCAGCTGAGCTGTGAGCCTACAGGAGTGCACCAGATCAGCGGGTGCCTGCCAGGGCTTTAGAGACAAAGAGCTGCATCACCGCACATACTGTCGCATTGTCTCTTCATTGGCTTTCTCTGCTCGCTTAAGCTTGTAATACTCCTCTTGCATATGCAAGAAGTTCTCTTCATCAACCTGCAGTGCTGCAGTAGGCAGTTTCATCATTTGAATATGCCCCCAAAACAGCGTGCTTATGCCTCTCTACCTTCTTGCCACCTTTCCAGGCGACTTTGACTGTGGGCCTGATGGACTTGGGCCCCGAGGCATATGACAGCTGGCTCTCAGTATCGGTGTCCGCAACGCTTAAAGAAGCAAGGACTGGCCCTCGTTGCATCCTTGCAGCAGTAAGAGTTCTGATGCTCATCAAGCACACGTCTGGTGCAAAGCTACGTCGTGTGACATATCTGGCAGATGGCGCTTGGGACACAAGGCAAATTGGTCAACTATGGTCGATCCTTGACTGCAATTTTGAACAAGGCGTGTTCGGGCAATTGCAGGGGCCTTTCTGCCACCTTGCAGAACTGCCCTGTCATGCACCCTTGCACCGAAGCAGGGGACCCTGATGGCAATGCACCCGAAGCCATTGCCTGCCCGCGACTGAACGCTGGTGCCGTTGCAGCACACCACGCTGCAACAGCGCCACACGTTACTGCAGGTCCACTTGGCCCCGTCTTGCTTACGCTGTGCAATGTTAGTTTTTTGAACGTGTCTTGACGCAAGACACTTGCTTTCTGGCTTGACAAGTCTGGATATCGACAGTGAGACCCTTGGCTAGCCCCTTGCGTCGCTCTGCCATGGATCGCAGCAGCAGCAGCGTCAGCAGTATGTCCAACTTTTCGACTGCTGCGAGTACAGCTGCCAGCGTCAGGTCAAACACTCGCAGTGTCCTGTCCAGTCCCTCTGTCAGCACGCGACACCCAAAATCAGTCTTGAGCGACAAGTATATGCTTGGCGAAGAGCTAGGCAGGGGCGCGTATGGTCAGGTCTACAAGGGACTCGACACCAGAACTGGAGATACTGTTGCGATCAAACAGATGTCCCTGAGCGGCATTTCTCAGGAAAACCTTCAGAGCGTAATGGGCGAAATAGAGCTGCTCAAGAATCTCAATCACAAGAACATTGTGAAGTATTTGGGTTCTTTCAAGACAAGGACACACTTGTACATTATATTGGAGTTTATGGAGAACGGATCTCTGGCCAGCATCATCAAGCCAACCAAGTTTGGTGCCTTTCCAGAGTCCCTTGTAGCAGTATACATAGCTCAGGTGTTGCAAGGTCTGGCCTATCTGCATGACCAGGGAGTTGTGCATCGAGATATTAAGGGTGCCAACATCTTGACGACCAAAGAGGTAACAAGGCAATGACTCATGTTTGCTCATACAGCCTGCAAGCCATGTCAGAAGCGTCATGCATGCTTGGACTATCACTGCATATGCTGCATTGCAGGGCCTAGTCAAACTAGCAGACTTTGGTGTTGCTGCCAAGCTAGGCGAGCTAGAGGAGGCAAACAATAGCCTGCGCCTCTCTGTAGTAGGGACACCATACTGGATGGCACCAGAGGTCATTGAGATGACCAGTGTGACAGCTGCCGCAGACATTTGGAGCGTTGCTTGCCTGTCTATAGAGCTTCTCACGGGTCAAGCCCCATACTATGATCTGCAGCCCATGTCAGCGCTGTTCAGAATAGTTCAGGATGAGCATCCACCCTTGCCAGAGGACATCTCACCCGGCATGCACAACATGCTGCTGCAGTGCTTCAACAAAGATCCTCAGAAGCGGCCAGATGCCCGCACCTTGCTGCGGCATCCCTGGATACAGCACAACAGGCAGACGCTGCGCAGCTCTTGGTCCCGCACTCAAGGTCTGCATGATTACATCAGTGTGTACCTGCATTTGGACATGCTTCAGGTTGCCCCTTACTGGACGTTGCCTCAAAGATGCTTGTACCTGATTGCCTGCCTCACTAACATTGCTTGCTGACGGCACCTGCAACATGCAAGCCATCAACATGGAGTGTTGATACCTTGAGCATGGGCAGCAGTGCATCTAGCAAGTGAAGTATCAATGCAGGTCTGAAGGCTCGTGGAGCAAGGACAGATGCACATGTCAGCGTGAACAGTGTGGTGGAGCGTATGCTGGCAGCAGAAGCTGAGGATGCTGCCCTTGCTGGTGAGCCTCTGCCAAGCCTGGAATCAGCCACTAGCCCTCACCTCCCTGCACCAGCCCGGCAGAAACAAGGTCAGTCGTGGTCTTCTTGTTCAGCTCTTCACACGCATTTCAGAACGTATAACAATCCGCTACACAAGCCATATCTGGTCCTGGGTCTGATTTTCAGATCCTCACTCAGCTTCTGTCTGCTTGTGTTTCGAGCTAATGCTGGTGTGAAGAAGTATGAGTTGATGGTGGTGCATATCATTGCTTGCACATGCAGGCACTCCTGTCATACGGAAGACTCCTAGCTTCCGTGACAGCGCTATGGAAACAGCCTCTGTTGACACAGCCTATCAGCCAAGCAGCAGCCAGCATGGCCACTCTCAGTATGCACCCTCACCCTCCCCAGCCACTACCTCACGCCGCCCCAGCAGACACAGTGACTCAGGACCCCCTGCTCAGATACGCATTGACATTCCCCCGACCCCCACTGTCCCACCTTCTGCTGCCAGCAGCTATGACAATACATATTATACCAGTCAAGCGCCGCTTGAGGCACCCCTGGAGGCATCAGAGTCACCTGCTGACGCCACAGCTCTCCCAGGCCAAGCTGGCAAGCTTCAGCCCAGTACAATGCCTCAGTCTGTAGCAGGCAGTCAACAGCCCACCACGCCAAACCCCACTTCTGCGGTACAACCCAGACAGCAGACAGATGCGCGAGCACAGAGCCCACTGGGGGGCTTAATGGGGAGGCTGGGGAGCCAAAGCCCTGATATGGCTGGTATCTCGCATACTGAGGACCTGTTGGCTTGGCTTGAGACCAAGGACCGTCAGGTGGCGCCCCCACTGCATCTTGGGGCGGCTCAGGCTTTCCGGCAACCTTCAGCGACCATTTCAGAAGAGCCGGTGTTCAAGCATCAAGAGGCTGCAGAGGTGAGCTTGCTTGTGCCTGCACATACTCCGCTAGAGCCACCATGTGCATAGCATCAGCAAAGTGCTGATTGCTGCTTGTCATGCAGGAAGGCATGCACATCAGGACAAATCTGACTTTGACCTCACAACCAGTCATGGGTAAAGGCACAGCAGTCTCAGCAAGTTCCTGCCTGGTCTGGCTGGTGTTGTTCCTGTCAAGTGCTTTCAAAACCCGACTGGTCCCGTCCCGACTGTATTCCTGCTCTGTGATGGCAGGTACGGCGGTTGGTGGGCAGCATGCGCATGGCCTCCAGCCGGCAAGCTGCTGCTGGTAGCGTTTCAGCTCGTGAGACGCCTGCTGTGG
>JAABUU010006203.1_pt1 | contig 12930 bp, 24 predicted proteins | sample 5559301 | NCBI WGS metagenome assembly JAABUU01 (sample SAMN10711884, study PRJNA513360) | rock metagenome | isolation source: Antarctica rocks | place: Antarctica: Victoria Land, Richard Nunatak white
CCACCAGAGTAGTGCACAGAGTATGTGCCTACTTGCTTTTGACCTTGTCCAGGCCATCTGACTTCACACAAGCCACAGAGGGCTATTGACAGCCTGGACAGCTCCTCTGCCAAGAACTCAGCCTTGCGAGCATGAGCTTCCTTTCCAGCAAGTGTGCGAACGTTGACGTTGCCGACCTTGACGACAGAGGACCCAAAACAAGCTTTGCTTTGACGGACTTTGGACGGATGCTCCCTTCCGTCTGCTCCGGAGGACAAGACTGTACTTGCTCTGGAAGCCTCTGCCGTTTCAAACTGCTGTCCTCCTTGGACCTGCTGTTCTACTGCCGAAAGGAGTGGCTAGCAAACCCTGCTGACTCACATGCCAACAACTGTATGGCGACAATGTCCATGTACAAGTTGTACAGTACAACACATGCAGCTTGTATGCACTGTCCTCATGATTGCACATATATATCTATTGTTACATTTTTCATGAATATGTATATTATCACATATGTATATTAATCACACACATAGCGGAGCATATATATACCTGTAACTGAATCTATTTATGTAATCATACACACATGTCTCTGGACTCCAGAGCTCAGAGCTGAGCCCTGCTGTATGCATGCATCACTTTGCATTATGTCGCCAAAGCACAGTCTGACCTACTGTACACAAAGAATTAAGGCCAGCAAAGTTACCAGTGATTGCTGATTCCAGCTTGCAGGTGCGCCCGCTCTACTCCCTTTCTCAGCAGCGTCCGCATCAATTGCACAACATTGGACACCAATCACCAATGCAATTCTGCTGCAAGCGCAACATGCAATGCTTTTAAGACACAGACTGCAAGCAAGCTAGGGTTGTTCTAGAGCATGCATGGGTTGAGGTGGAGAGACTGTCAGGCGACAGGTCATGCCTTATATGAAATTGCAAGCGGGCAGTTCTGTGGGCTTGTGGGACAGCCTGTCTACGACTGAGTCCACACTGCTGCTCAGTTGCACAAGTATGCAACAGTCCACAACTGCTGCTCAGTTGCACAAATATGCAACGTGGACGTGCCATGTCATGCTTTGGCGCGCTGGGCCAAACTTGCTGTGCTGCGCTGTGTTGTGCCGGGCTGTGCCGGGCTGTGCCATGCCGTTGAACGTCATGCTGTGCAGTGAGCAGACTAGCAGAATGGTTTGCAACTTTGCCTACTGCCTCATTATACAAGTCCTCTGCAGGTCACCTGGCTGCTGGCTTTGGAAGCCCTCCCTACTGCCCATGCTGAATGACCCAGGGAAGTACTTCAGGCACACCTAAAACCCACAAGGCTCAGGCCTCACCGAGGCAACCCAACAAAGCAAATGATGCACGTCTGCACTCACACCCTCATAAGCTGTTTCACAAACCATTCGTCTGTACTTCACATCGAAACAATACTGCTCGGGCTCACAGGCATTCATCAAAATTCATTTTAAACCACAAGATCAGAGCTGCTAAGCATAGAAGACAGCAAATTTGTACACATTTTGTGTGTAATGATCGTTTCAGGAGAAAACACATACTTGATCCACAAACAGCAGAAACGGCTACATAGAGTACAAATGCAGATTGAGAGCAGCTTGCTGAGACAGATAAACCTACAGGTCAATGTGGAGGCTGTTGTGCCCAAACGCCGTGAAACAAAAACAGCAGCTTTCACATGTATAGGCTCAACATGTAGACACGGAAGCTATACCATCATCAAGGCACCTTCAAAGCAAGTCAGAGCACGCCTGCTGCTCAAGCCTAGACCTGATAGCTGCTCTTTGGACGCTTTTTACGATTGGCTCAGTGCGCTGAAAAGGACTTTGTTCCCATGTGTGCCCACTTGCATCCTTCCAGAAGGCCTTTTTGGGACCCCGGCAGAACCTGCTCAGGCCCAACACCGTTTCTTGCAGTGTCGTACTCTGCAGCCAGCGCAGGGTACAATGACTGCAGCGAGTTGCAGATGCAAGCCTTCTTGCTGGCACAGTAGGGACAACCCTGATTGAGGCCAATACGGGTTTTTACAGCTGCCACAAACAGGTGTGATTGGCCTTTGGGGCATTTGGTACAGATCCAGTGCACCATCTTATGGCTTCCTGCCGTGATCTTGTCAGGATCAAGACCTGCTCTGCAGTTCCTCTCAAAGTCAAACTCCAGCATTGCAGGGTGCTTGCTCTTTGTCAAGCTTGGTTGTCTGTTCCAGGGTCTATTGATACTTGAGCACTTCGGACAACCGCTTTGGCCGTCAACTTTGACATATATTTGGGCTTGCCAACTGTGACCACACGATGGGCAGAGCCAATGCCTGCGGGTATGACTGCGTGCCATGACCTGGTCTGCAGTCAGCCCATTCTTGGATGTGTCCCAGTAGGCTGCCACAGCTGGGGCCATGGTCAGCAGCGAGTTGTGTTGGCACAAACTGTTGTTGGTGCAATAAGGGCACTGATAGTCCATATTTTGCCTATCACTGACGGTGGCCAACCATTCGTGTGGGAGCCCACTCGGACACTGGTCACAACTCCACCACACGCGCAGGTTACTGCTGGTCGGGATCCGCCTGTCTCCCAAATGCTGATTTTTGGCGCGATGCCATTGCCTCCGCAGCTCTGGCCTCAGGAGGCTGATGTCTGGGCCGGCTGAGGACTGTTGCCGGGTTTGGTTGCAATACCACAGTCTGGATTGTCCTGGCGACAACAGCACCCAAATTCAGTCTTTCAAGAGGTGCTGCGGTGAGTGTGGAGGGGTTGCAGCCGCTTCAACTAAACATGAAAGTGCATGTGCGTACCAGATGCCTGCCTGTTGTTGCTTATCAGCTGTGAGATCCCTCCGACATTAGTTGTGCCACAGTGCCTGCCATGTTGCAGGCGCGGCAAGTTGGAATGCCTGCGCACAAGTCACGGCTGCTGACGTGGAAGAGCTGCTATGCAGTGAGCAAGAAGAAAAGCGCACATGCCTGCTGTGGAGTGCTTGACGGACACACGTCGCGCAGCACAATCCTGTCCCCATATTTTTGATGTAATCAACTCTCGCTCGCGACTTGAGCTTAACAAGGCCACACAGCGAGAACAGACAGCACGCGAAGTGCGCCCTGCATCTCAAATCTTGAAACAGAGGCTCCGGAACCAGACAGTGAAGGTCCCTGGGCACCTTGGTGGGGACCGTACTCGCCGTGCCTTGGGATGCTGCTCTATAGTTCCATGACGTTTCCGGTAGCGAAATCCAGGCCTGTGTCCGCCCCAAGTCGCACCTTCCGGGCATAAGCTTATGTCACACATATGCGCAGCGTCTCAGATTGTTGTCTCGGAGTTGCCAATACAGAACTTGAACGCTGCTTTGCTTTTCATGCGCAGATGTCACCTTTGATTGGGTTTATTATTGTGTTGGTGTTGCTGTTGCAGATGATTGTTGAAAAATACAAAAGATGTTTCTCAAGAATTAAACCCTTAACCACACCAATTCAAAGCAAAGTTGAAACCTGCATGTGAACCTGCTGCACAAAGAGCTCATACTGCTTGTTAATGTAATTGTCAAATACATAGCTGTTGCAGCAGACTATCGCCTAAGCGATTCCAGAATTGGACATTTCGAAACCATATGTATTTTATCAAACTTGTTGACCGGGTAGACCATATGGTGAGGTGGCCCTCGCGAGCAGGGCTGAGCAGAAACGCATGCACAATATGCATGTGTGCAGTCATAAGTAAAGCTGTTCCTGGTGATGGATCAGTCCTCCATTGGCTTAGTCTCACCCTCGTCTTCTGTTCCACCCATGGCACTGACCCTAGCCGCGTCAACCCCATCTGCCTCTTCAGTGTATTCTGTTATCTTGTTTTCTGTGCCCACATGTTGAGTTGCCTGCAATCAAACTTTACACTTCACATAGTTGATGTATCAGCTGCATTGACAGAACACGTAAGGCTGTGATTGCAAGCCACAAAGCTCTGTTGTGACGGAAGGCAAGGATGGTCAGGGACTGAACGTGGTCAGGGAAGTACCTGTGGGTTCAGATGACTGCGAGAGGAGCGCAGCTGCCACCGCAAGGCGTCGTACACCCTCTGGTCCTTTTTGCTCACGGACGGTGCAACTCTCTGCAGAGCTTGCTCAAAATGGTGGATGTGAACCAGTGGGATGTCACTGAGTGATGATGTCCCAGACGCCATGTTCTCCTGCACAGTCATGGAATGTCAAGCTATATTACACACATAAGGTACAATAGATATGCAATGATGCCTGGTACCGTCCTCATCCCTAGATCATTTAACTCTAGTGCATGCGATGTTCGTGTAGGCGTATTTTGATCATTGAGTGCAAGAAAAGATCTGCATTGAGCCACGGTATGCTGGTTGGGCTTCAGTCAGTGTCAGCTGCAAAGATGCATTGGTGCATGCCAGCCCAAAATCCAGAAGGACCATGCAAGACTTCACATTCTGTGCCGCTTCACAAATGCCATTGCGCATCAGACCATTGCAAAGCAGAAGCTTGACATTGATGTTGGCGTGACTCAGAGGTGTGTAGACGATGTAGGCTTGCCATCACGACAATGAGTTGCACATGACCTCTGGCCTCAAACTCAGGGTTTGCAAGTATGTCGGCATCTCTGCTCTTTCAAATGATCAGGCTTCTGCAGCACAATCCTGTGCAGGTTGTTGTTGCACTTGATTGCATTGATTTGCACATCGCTACTACACTGCTTGAATGTAAGGGCATACCTTGAGGGCGCAGATGCAGGCTTCCCTGACCAGAGCTGCCAGGTCTGCTCCACTGAAGCCGTGGCAGTGAGGGCTGGCGCCCACAGCTGCCACATCCACATCCACCGCCAATGGGGTTTTCCTGGTGAGGGCCTCCAGGATGGCCCCCCTGCCCTCAGGTGGAGGCAAGGGCACATACAGGATCTTGTCCAGCCTGCCTGGCCTGCATTGCATGGTCAACTTCATCAATGCTCACTTGCTCTGACTGGTAACAAGCTCACTTGCTCTGACTGGTAACAAGAGCACAACACAACATCGGCAGATATGCCCGCGCAACCACAGCTGCATCTTAGTCATGCTCTGGAGACACCGCTGTTGCTTGAACCAGCCCTGACATATGACTTTGTCTGCTGTAGGCCATCATAATAAGCATGAGCACTTTCAAATGACAGGAGTGCAGACCTACATCCAGTGCATATACAGCATAGCATGCATACATGACCACACAGAAGAGTCACAAACCTTAGCAGGGCAGGGTCTATCATGTCTGGTCTGTTGGTGGCAGCAATGAGGTAGACCGCCTGCCGGCCCTCTGTGCCGTCCATCTCAGTCAGCAGCTGGTTGACCACCCTTTCAGTCGACTGATTCACATCTGAGCCTCTCCTAGGGGCAAGAGCATCTAGCTCATCGAAGAAGAGTACGCATGGGGCAGCAGCACGTGCCCTTGTAAAGAGCTGCCGCACTGCCCGCTCACTCTCCCCCACATACTTATTCAGCAACTCTGGACCCTACACAACTCAAGAATTGGGTCTGCACAAGTATGATGCGCATCTGCAAGCTCGCATCCAGTAAACAACAGTCAGCCTCTGATTCTGCAACCACAGTCTTGCAGGACTGGTCAAACATGCACAGCACTCAGAGCGAGAGATTGAGACCTGGAGATTTGACAGCACAGATAGACAGCTGCTGTTGCACGTACCGCCAATGGACGCATTGCCGGTTGAAATTACATGTCACGATATTTGCAGAGGAAGCACAACAGCATGTCACCTTGATGGAGATGAAGTTAACCCCAGACTCATTGGCAATGGCCTTGGCCACAAGCGTCTTTCCACAACCAGGAGGACCGTAAAGCAACACCCCTGTTGCAGAGCCCAAGCCCATGGCTGCATACTGCTCTGGGTGAGCAATGGGTTGTGTGATGGCAAAAGACAGCTCTTCCCGCACCTACAGCACAACTTGTGTCAATACATGTGTCAAGTAATGATCCCAGAAATGCATGTGATGCATCACAAGCAGACTGGAGTTACCAGCACCTCAGTGTTAGCATTGCACATCTATGAGTCTAGCACACCATGCACCCACAACAGCATTGACTATATATATACATGCATCGTCCAAGAAGACAAGCTGTCTCTTTGCAGCTCACCTCAGCTAGAGAGCCAACATCACTCCAGGTGACATCTGGTGTCGTTGCAAAGCCCTCTCGTCGCACACTTGGCTGCACCTTCTTCACTGCAGTCTCAAAGTCCTGCTGTGTGATGGCACAGGGCGCCAACTGTGCTGGAGTCAAGGGCTCGGACTGACTTGAGGTGAGTTGGGGGCTGGGCTGAGCTGTGCTTGCAACTGTCTGTGCATCAGCATCTGCAATCCTGCAGCAGGACATGCATGTGGTGGTCCATGCTGCAGCCTGTGCAGAGAGCCTTGCCACAGCTTCTCAGCTTGACTCAGTGTTTGAGATGTCATTCATAACGCTGGTAACAAGCTCTCACCTCTGAACTAGAGGACTGTATTCAGCTGCACTGGATGGCTGTGCAGCAACAGGTGCATCCAGCTGTTGGAAAATTCTGGTGACAGCAATGGCTGCAGCTTCTTTAAGTAGGGCAGCCAGGTCTGCTCCCACAAAGCCTGGGGTCAGCTTTGCTATGGAATGGAAGTTGAAGTCACCAGACAGCCTGAGACGCCTTGACAGCACCTGCGACACCACAAACCTTGTATCAGAAGCAGCTGAGCTGGTTCAGTGAAAGCTGTGACTACGTGGACATTCCGGCCCAAAGAGCAGAAACAAGAGCCTATCATGTTATTTGTGCAAGCAACTGCTGGGTCATATATGTGTGCAGATTAAGACTGAACTGAACACATTCCAATATTCAGCACTGCCAGCTATGTGCCACAACAGTGCATGCATTCAGCAGTCCTGCTACACACCCGAGCTGCAAGGCGAGATCAATCACCTGCAGGATTCTGGCCCGTGCTGCTTCTGTAGGAATGCCCATGGCTATCTCGCGGTCAAAGCGCCCTGCCCTCCTCAGGGCCGGGTCCAGCGCATCTGGCCGGTTGGTAGCGCCTACAACCACACTCTCTGTGTTGTTCTGCTCACTTCAATATATGGTTCAGCATCGGGCAGATTGACCAAAATTGACAAGATAGATGGTGCTGCTGACACGTACCAATGATGACCACATGCTTGGATGGTAGCTGGTCCTGCTGCACATCAGCCGCAGCTTGTGACTCAGGTGCAGCAGCTGTAGCATCACCAGCAGGCTGTTGTTGAGCTGAAGGTGGGGGAGCAGAAAGGTCATCCATGCATGTCAGCATCTGAGCCACAATGCGTCTCTCCATCTCTCTCTGAGCAGTTTCTCTCTTTGGGGCAATAGCATCAATCTCATCTGCACATGGCTGCATAATTTGGGTGCCAAAAACGTGGCAGACGACAGGTGCTGTTGTAGTACTGCATGCAGCCCATTGCGCCAGATCTGCTTCAGCGTAAAACCATTGGTGAATAAGAGCTCACATGAGTTTTGCATGTTTCTGATGCTTGAGCAAGCAATAGTGTCAAGAAATGCCCAGTAGCAGCCTATGCTATGGTCATGTTTGCTGTGATGCCATAATGATCATGCATGAGAGCAATTCTGTAAGCACATAGTCAGCTCACCAATGAAGACGATGCACGGCGCAACTTGTGTAGCCTCTTGAAATAGCTGCCTCAGCTTTGCTTCAGACTCCCCTGCAGTGAATCATTTGAAGATGCTATCAGCAACGCATGTACTTTACAGCAACATATTACGACGGTTACTGCGACAGAAATGAGATGGCTGCTGCAACACGAGCAAAATGGCATGCTGTGGGTGATCTGGAAACTTCATGTGATCATGCACAAACATGCACACATGTGCAAAAATGCACATGCATATGCACACGCTGTCCTAAATCCCTCTGGGAGAGTTAACCATGTCGTTAATTTGGTAGACATCACGAGCGCATCTAAACTTGATCTACCCATGCAACATACCTGACATGCCAGACACAATTTCTGGTGCAGATACCCTCAAGAAAGGCACACCGCACTGATTAGCTATGGCGTTGGCCAGAGCTGTCTTACCACAGCCAGGGGGACCATGCAGCAGGACCCCTCGAGGGGGCTCAACCCCTAACCAGGCATACACCTGTATCACACGCAATGTGTCCATGCCTCTAGCTACTGCAGGAGGGAAGGCACCGTGCATCACATAGGAAAAGCTGCAAAATAGCAGCAAATTTGACGTCCATCTGCAAGTTTGATATACAAGTGGCATGATGCTTGCAGCTGAAGCACTACTTGTTGCACAGCTTCCTTCAAATGGCAGATAGATCTGTCATGTGCAAGATACATCATGACATGCTTGCAATGCTGCATGTTGCAGTACGTTGATGGCATCATCCCACAAAAGTACAGCCGAATGATCTCTCGCAGAGTTTGGTATGGGTGATAGTACACGTTACCTCAGGGTGTTGCAAAGGGTGCTCAATGAGCTCCTTGATGTCACTCAACACATTGTCAATGCCTCCCAAGTCAGCATATGTCACCTGTCTTGGGCCTACATTCAGCAAGCAGTCATGCTGAGCCAGCTTACCTACAAATGATCGACATGAAGCACCAAAAGCAGGTTTTCTTTTGGCTACTATTGCAAAAAATATACAAAGCCTTGGTGTTGCACACACTTCCAAAATGGAAGACGCAGCACAGTACAGCATAGATCTCGGAAGCTGAGCCCTGCTGTATGCATGCATCAAATCGCATCGTGCCTTCACATCACAGTGTAAATTCACTCTATAGACAAAAGTGTGGAGGAGAGGGCTACCAGTGACAGCTGATCCCAATTTGCCAGATGCTCCCGTTCTGCTCCTCTTCACTGCAGCATGCCTGCATCATATGCGCACCAGTCGCCAAGGCATGCCTGCTACAAGTACAACCATGGAAAGCTTTTGAGACAAAGGCTGCACGCAAGTCCTGTTTTGGAGCATGCGTATTATGAGGGAGGGCGCATTGCCGGGCAAGCCGGTTATGCCTATCAGCAAGCATGCAGACTTGTGATACTAAATAGCCACGCCGTTGATTAGTTGTAAACCTGTAAACAGGCAAACACACTATGCTATGCTGTGCCCAGCCATGCCACAGCATGATATGCCAAAATCCATGCCATGCTGAGCAGCAGATTGTGTATATGCAGTAAATGACTTCTTACCAGCGTGCAAACCAGGGCAAAAGGATTTCAAGTTTGCCTACTGACCTGGCTTTATCACTAGACGAATCTTCTGCAGCTCGTCTGGCACGCTTCTGGCTGCCAGTCTCAGGTTTGGAAGCCCTCCTCTCTGCAATTGCATCAACAGCTGCTGCTGCAGAGGAAGGACTGGTTGTCTGTGCGGGTGTGGCAGGCCTCTGGGCTGCAGCTGGCTGGACAGGCGTCCTTGCAGGGGTACCTGCATCAGCAAAGCATATGAAGAAGTGATTTCTTGCCACTAAGCTTGGTCAATCACATCAGATCTGTGAAAACCCTGAATGGTGTTGAACGTCGGGCATACACTGCAAACAATGAAATCAGATACCAAAACAATTTCCGCTACTTTTGCGTGGGTAATGAAAAGTGATGCTCAACTCACTTTTGAATTTTGTTCACCTGAAATGGCATGCATGCTAGTCCATTCTGGTTCTTTGGCTGCTGCACGTTGTGCTGTGAGCTGTCTGCTTTCAGCAGCACGCAGTGTCTCAGACCAGGCACACTTTCAAGCTTCAACAAAGGTGCTCATTTCTCTATTGAACTGGCATGTTGCCAAAGCAGCCCTAACTCACAGCATGGCATACAGCAAACAAACGCCTGCTCGTACACATTCAGGTGGTCAAAACCTTGCTTGGGTAACATTGTGCAACCCAGACTGCTACATTGATGCTGCCTCAGGCAGGTCATGCATGTTTGATGATGTCGTGTCAACAGATATTTCAAACAGAGGCAAGGACTTTGTTAAAGGTTGCTTGAGGACCTGCTGCACATTTGCAGCAATGCTGGTAAGCTGGCAGAGGAACAGGCTGCACCTGAAGTGCAAGGACTTGAGTCATCAGGCACAGGTCTGGGAGGAGCTTGGCGGACCATTTGAATGCCATGCTGCTGTGCACGCTCTGCAGCCAAAGCACGCCTGGCTGCTGCCTCCACGACCTGCATGACTTGACAGTGAGCATCACAAATACAATGTGCGAACAGCACATTGAGGGCAGAGCAAGATTCCCTAGTCCTTGCTATGCCTCACGAAGAAACAGATATGGTTAGTAAAGCAGGGCATTATAAGAAGGAATATTGCACAAAGCACATGCTTTTTGACCTGTACGATGGAGGTGCATTCCAACAAGATGAATGGAGAAGGACATGCCTGGGGAGGAGCAAAAGCAGGAGCCTCGACTCCATCAGCAACTGCTTGGCTTGCGTTTGCTTCCTGGTTGACCAGATCAGATGCACTAGGTACAGAAGGCAGGGTGGTAGCAGGACTGGAATACATGCTGAGCAGGGAGCTATTCATGTGCTGTTGGTTAGCAGCTGGTAGAACTGCATTGTCCGCATGCTGATCAAGGTCTGCCCCTAGGTCTGGGTCCAGCTCTGCGTCACTACTGCCACTGCTGGCATCACTGTCAAGTATGCTGCTGCCGCTGTCACTGCCAGCTGTGCTGACAGTGTCAAGTCGTGATCTGAGGTGCTGCTCTTGAACTGCCTGCAACTTGTATCTCACAAGTGAATAAGGTGCAGCTGGCGTGAAATATGCCGCTGGCAGAGCAAGGGAAGAATTAAGGAGTGAAGCGGGTGAAAGGTGTTGACTGACCTGCAATTCAATCTCCTGTTTGCTGATGCCGCCCTTTTGCTGTATGAATTGCACCGCCTTGGCTACCTGACTCCGAAATGGTCCCAGCTTATGCCGCTGATACTCCCTGTACACCCCTCTCAGGTAGTCTGCAACCGCTTCGATGTCGGTGTAATCGTTGTTTTGAGCAAAACTTTCGATTCTCGGCACAATCAATCTATCAAGCAAGTAGGTGCCTTGGCTTGCAGGCGTTCGCTGAGCGTTCCCAGCGCTTCTCTGCTTCATACAAGCCAGTCGAGATGCTTGTCAATGCATGATGTGCAATGACGGCCGGTCACTGCTGTTTTGTACGATCGCTGTGAGGCAGCTGCATATACTGCCTGGGCCGTAGCGCCACCTTCTTCCGCTTGCATGCTGCGAATCGTATGCTGTGAGTCAATCCGACGGCTTATTGGTTTCGGAGCGCGACGGATGTTGCAACGAGTTGCTGTTGTATTGAGCCCCAGATCGGGCCCTGGTGCTTACAACTAGGTACCACCCTCTTGCTTCCAGCTCCACATTTGAAGCCGCTTGTGCATACAAAAGCTCGACGGTAGCGTGCAGTAGCTGGTTGTATGGTAACGTGTTTCTTGCACCCCTGGGAGAGGTTCCGCCAGGATTCGCTTTTGCGCAGCGAGTGGGAGAAGCTTGCGTCCAAAGCACAGCTATGGCAGTCTGCTTCGTGCCTGTGGCTAGCGATCACCTCACATCGGGCATGTTTATGTGTTCTCTTACATACTGTAAAACAGATTTCTTCGTGAATTCGATATCGTGTGCAGACGCTCAAACAGCTGCTGAGTGCCCTTGCAACACAATCTGGGTCGTGCAAAATTCCTTCGCGCAGGGGCACCAAAGCTAGGGATTGTCAGGCAAGCGTCAGGTACATGAACGCTGGTACACTTTGACTTAATGCTGCAGCCTATGCACCAAACTCGAGACATGAGCCAAGCTCTGGGTCATGCAAGATGCTCAAGACTATGCTGTTGCAACCAAATGCTGCAACATTCCTCAGCAAGCTTGTTGCTGTTGACTGGATATGTCTGCAGGTACACTAGATGGGATGATCAAACTGTCGGTTATGTTGTCACTAGGGAACCCAAGACTGTGCTGCTGCAAGCAAAATTGTAACACTCATCAGCAGACCCAGACATCAGCCTGCTGAGGCCAGAGTTGCAGAGGCAGTGGCATCATGCCAAAAATCAGCTCTTGGGGAACAGACACATCGCACCAACAGTGGCTTGCAAGAACGGTGGAGTTGTGACCAGTGTCCCAGTGGGCTTCTGCACAAACGGCTGACAATCACTGACGCCAGGCAGAATATGGACCACAAGTGCCCTTGTGCACAAACAACAGGCTGTGTCAACACAACTCGCCGTTGACCATGGCCCCAGCTGTGGCACCATAACAGGACACAGCCAAAATTGGGCTGAGTCCGGACTAGGTCACGGAACGCAGTCATGCTTGCAAGCATTGGCTCTACCCATCATGTGGCCACAGCTGGCATGCCAGGATATGTGTCAAAGTCATCAACAAGAGTGGGTGCCCAGAATGATCAGCAGACAATAAAGCTTGATGCATAGCAAGCACCCTGCAACGATGGAGGTTGTTTTTGAGAGGAACTGGAGAGCAAGTCTCGATCCTGACAAACCTATGGCAGGACGCACAGCCATGGCGCACTGGATTTGCCCCAAAGCTCAGCCACATCTGTTTGTGGCAAGTCCACAAAAGCAAATTGTGCTCAATCGTGGTTGCTCTTATTGTGCAAGCATCAAAGCTTGCATTTGCAACTCGCTGCAGTCATTGTACCCTGCGCTAGCTGCAGAGTGTGACACTGTAAGGAATGGTGTTGGCCTTAAGCAGCTGCTGAGAGCCTGCAGGTTCCGTCAAGGTCCAAAAAAATGATATTTTTGAAGGATGCATGTGGGCACACCTGGGAACAAACTCCTTGTCATTGCAGCCAGCCAGACAAGGGCAGAAGTAAAAGAGCGTCAACCAGGTTTAGGCTGAAGCAGCAAGCATGATCTGACTAACCTTGAACGTGCCTTTGGCCCTGACAATGTAGCTCTCTTTGAGTATGTGTTGAACCTTTACATGCTGAAGCT
>JAABUU010006208.1_pt1 | contig 12921 bp, 16 predicted proteins | sample 5559301 | NCBI WGS metagenome assembly JAABUU01 (sample SAMN10711884, study PRJNA513360) | rock metagenome | isolation source: Antarctica rocks | place: Antarctica: Victoria Land, Richard Nunatak white
AACAAGAACATGGCAGTTTGGCCGATACACACAGAGTGGTTTTGCAGTGCGGCCATGCAATACAGCTACTGCTATTGTTCAGGTTTGACAGCTTGGACTTGCAGCAAGGGCTTCAAGCTCATGATGGTCATAGGCACAGTACAGGGCTGATAGGGCCTACAGCCCTGTTCTCAGCTTCAAAATATATGATCCAAGGCCATGGTCTCAGGCTCTCTGTTAGGCCAATTGGGCTGCACAAGGAAATTTGTACAGTCACAAGAATGCCAGATCAGATCACAAAGCAAGGTGACAAGCTTGAAAGGGACAAAGCAGGCAAGATCAAAAGGCAAGGTCAAGAAGCACACCTACGCTGCTTAGCAGGAGCACCCAGGAGCCTTTCAGCAACCTCCCCTCCAGCGTATTTGGTAACCAGCTTGTGTAAAGCAGTCTTGACGCCTGTTGCAGGACTGTTGCTGCTGTCCAGTCTGGTACCTGACACCCTCTCAACCTGGCCTTGCATCTCTGTTACATTCACCATCATGGTGGCTACGTCTGTTGCCACACACTCTATCATCACCCGAAACTGTGCCTCTGCACCAAACTATTGGAGACTGGAGCGGAAAAGACCGGAGGCCAGACGCGTGCTTTGTGCTGCACAATCTGCTTGATTGGCCAATGAGTCTTGACGGCTGATGCAGGGGAAATGCATGGCAAGGCAGCTGCGACAGCTGCCTGGCAGCTGGGTCAGGATGAAACATACTGCTGCAGGATGCAAGCTACCATCCTTGTGGTTTGTGGGCTTCAGGTTGATCATGATGCTGCCCTAGTCAAGCAGCACACACCTGCCCTATCAGTGTTGCTGTACTTTGTACCAAATTCGATTCAGCAATACGGTCCAATGGAACAATGATCTCCTTCTGAACAAAGCATTGGTGCAACAGGAGGAAGGTGGCACACCTTGGATCTTGCCAGTGTGGGCAACATCCACTTCATCAAAGGCGCCAGTAGCAATGGCAGCTGCCACCTGGTCAGTGGCAAGCTCCCTCATGCTGTCCCTGAAGTCCTCCCATATGGACGCCACATTTCTGGGGTCAGACTGTGTGCTGCCCATGAAGACAATGCCGGCTTGGGCTGTATGCATCAGAGGGCCAACTGCCCCCAGCACATCTCCCTTTGTCAGCCTGTGGTCCCCATCCCTGCGCATGTTATTGAATTTGAAAGGGCTGTGACTTCTGTGGCATGTGCAAAGTGACGGTAGGACAGCATCGACATGAGGCATGCATGTGCTGCTTGTGAACGCATGCCATCAGCATGGACTGCCAAGAAGACTCAGCACAAAACGCATGAAAATGATATTTTCGTTCTTGACAAATGCAGGGCATGGACAGGTAAGGTACTTGGTGGTGTGCCCCTGGCACCTTCTGGTTGTGCATTCAGGGCTCAACTTAATGCTGGCATACATTTACGATGAGCTCCTTGCTGGTATGTTCTCAGCCCAAGGACATGCAACATTGTCAGGGAGCTGCTTGTGCCTTGTCCAGCCAGTCAAAACTGCTGTGAAGTTGATGTCAAGCACCAGACTGCACATGTAATTGGAGTAGGGCTCACTTGTCTAGCAGCCAGAAAGTAAAAGCTGCTTTGGCATCAAACTCTGCCTGGCACACAAGCGCAAGAAGAAGCCCAACTGTGATGACCGCAACATCTTCACCACCGCCCAACGCTTCCCAAATCACTGGCAGGATATCATCCTGCAAGGCACTTTCTCAGGTTTGAACAGCACTGTGGAAAACATCTGCAGAGGCATGCAGCATGCAGCCATGCTTGACAGAAATTTGTTCTGGAGCAACAGGTACGCAGTAAGTGCTGTGCAGCAATTGTGAGCAAGAGGAACAGCTTGGTCTGGACCTGCAGCGGTACTCCCAGCTGCTCAAGAAGATCAATGCATCCCCTCCTTGCAAGCCTGTCAGAGACTTTGCTCCTTTTTGGGGTCTGGCTGGGCGTATAAGTGGTGCCTGTATGCAAGTTGGGCTAGTTTGACTGTTGCCAAGGATCGTTTGATAACAGCGACTTGCTTAGGTAACCTGCAGCCTCATGCAGTGCTTTGATGCCAGTTTCAAGGGTAGGCTGGTCTGCAATTCCTTCCAAAAATTCCGTGGCTAGAAAGATAAGGGCATCGAGCTCCGGAATGTACATGCCTTTTTACAGGGCAGCTCCAACAGTCGAGCTTACAGTCCTACAACATGTCTTTGCATGCTTATATGCAGTGCAGCAGCGTGTACGTTTGTCGGGATGCTGTGGGCCAAGTGTCACAACCGCTGATCAGAACTGCGTACTTTGTGAGGGCAACAAGCCGTTTCATGGCGCAACTACACTCAAAGGTAACGTTACGCTTGCAGGCATGCTAGCACGGCTGCTGAAAAAACACAAACGATAGCCTTCGACTCGCAAATGTGTTCTGAAAGACCACATCGTCAACATCACAGCTGCTGAAGTTTGCATTTCAGATCACGCAATAGTTACTATTACTCAGGCTGCCAGCTGTTCAAAGGCTGTGCACGAATTTGGAAACCAACGTTGGAAGCGTCCCCTCAGCATCAACAACGCTTGTTTTCCTCCGCGCAATTGGTACTCACATCTGCTGGCCGATTGAATGAGTGCTACTCGCGAACGATGTTGAGACTCAAATGCCCTTCCCAGAACTATGCTTGGGGCCGATTGGCACGCTCAAACAGTGAGGTAAGGAGTAGCCAAGGCTTGCGTCAAACGCATAGCATCACTCATTGGCTAATTTCGCCGAGACTGTCTGCAGGTAGCTGCACTTACTGCAGCTGCAGGCTCAGCAGTTGACCACGAAAAGCCATATGCCGAGCTATGGTGAGTGATCGTTGCTGCCTCAAATTTGTTCAACGTCACGCATACTCCGCTTCGGTCAGCAGTCAGAATCAATTTCACCACTTGCAGGATGGGCACGCATCCCAGCGGTCCAGCCATGCTGGCCGTAGATCCCACCACTAGCTTGCAGGACTGGCTGGAGCAGCACTCCCAGGCACTTGGTCCAACAGTCCTGAAGAGATTTGGACTGAAACTGCCATTCCTGTTTAAGGTGCCTGCATGCATTGCAATCCATCAATTGCTCTTGTGCAATCTTCTTGACAGCGCCGTTTCTGCTGCTGAATGCGCTGTGCTTATAAGTGTGTTTGTGGTCCTGCAGGTGCTGTCTGTAGAGACAGCGCTGTCCATCCAATCTCATCCTGACAAGGAGCTGGCTGCAAAGCTTCATGCACAGCATCCAGAGGTACCACATGTCATGTTGCTCCCTTCCCTTGCCTGTGCCTGTCAAGATGCTGACATCTGCCATGCGAGATGCATTCCTGCACAGAGGTTTATGTCAACAGTTGTTGGTGCGCTGACACAAATGCTCGTGTCCTGCAGATCTACAAAGACAGCAATCACAAGCCTGAAATGGCACTTGCCATCACAGATTTTGAAGCTCTCTGTGGCTTTGTCAGCATTCAAGAGCTCTCACAGGTCTTGCGGTCCATACCAGAGTTGGCAGCTGTTGTTGGCAAACGTCAATCACAGGCTGTTCACAGCAGCACCAGCAACAGTGGCACTGCACAAGCAGCTTTGAAAGATGCCTTCACAGCGCTCATGACAGCAGATCAAAAGTCAGTCGCTGAGCAAGTTGAACTTCTGGATGATCGATTACAGCAGCAGCAGAAGCTGACAGCCAAGGAGAGGTTGATCATGCGTTTGCATCAACAGTATCCACATGACGTTGGCGTCCTATCAGTCTTCTTCCTCAACCTGATTTTGCTCAAACCAGGGCAGGCAATCTATCTGCCAGCAAATGAGCCCCATGCATATGTTTCAGGACAGCTGGTAGAATGCATGGCAACTTCAGACAATGTCATCCGAGCAGGCTTGACACCCAAGCTGAGGGACACCACAATCTTGTGTGAGTCGCTGACCTACAGCCAAGGGCCGCCTGTCATGCTTCATGGCGATCTTGTTCAGGAGTACACCACAGTGTACAGCCCCCCCTTCGATGAGTTTGAAGTGTACAAGGTGTCCCTCCCTGAGTCAGCAGACACCATCATTCCCGCCAATCAAGGACCAACTGTTGTGCTGGTTATGAGAGGCAGAGGCAACGTGACAGCCACAGCAGCTTTGAAGGCTTCTGCGCTGGAGGAGCAGACGAGGGTCAGCAAAGGGGACATCTTTTTTGTGCCCAGTCACACAGCATTGGATGTAGCAGCTGGTTCTGCACAAGACCTGGAATTGTGGATTGCGGCGTGCAACAGCAAGATCTTCGAGTCACAGTTTGCGCTCCCTGAGGGACTTGTAAACGGGGACAAGCTTGCAAATGGGCATAAAGCTGCAAATGGGCATAAGTTGGCAAACGGCCGCAAGGTTTCCAATGGTCACATAGTTGTCAAGAGTGCTATTGCAGTTTAGCAAGTGAGTTGGTATGGTTGTTGTGGAAGGGAGGAGTGTTGCATATGAGTGAGTAGTCTCTCAGGTACAGGCTGTGTGTGGTGTGGGTCTTGCACAGAGTCATGCTTTGTGTGTAGCTTTTAATTTCTTAGCTTGCATGCCTAATAACAAATGAGGTTGATTGCTAGTTGCCCATGTGTATGAAGGTAGCTCATTTATTGCCTGCCAAACAGGCAATGTGCCCTTATGAAGGCACTTCAAGACTAGTGTGTCTTTGCCATTTTTGCATGATCTTGACATAACATCTTGCACTCCCTGCAGCAATTAGTACGTTGCATGTACTGCACCTGTTTGTGTGTAAGCTCTCCAGGTCAGGCAGTGGTACAACCTGTGCGCATCATTGGTGGCTAGTGAGTATCTCCTGTTTTCAACTCCTGGAGCAGAGCAAAGATAAACACATTTGCTTTCATGGAAGTGTCGAACCAATGTGCTCCGCAGAGCAGTCAGGCGTGAATTGCCATGCTGAGCAAAAGTTTGGTTGAGACTGTTTGATGATGTCTTGATCTCATCCGTGAACAGCTTTGCAACAGTGAGAGAATTGATGACAATCTCATATGTGCATCACAGCATCCAGAGCAGCTGCAAGGCAGCACGATCACGTCAAGAGAGAGAGAGAGATTACAATGCTTTAGCCAGCCAACAAGTCTGATCATATATAGAAGAAGACAAATGACAAATTTGGAGGACATCAAGACAGCTTAGAACAATCTTGATCATATATAGAAGAAGACAAATGTCAAATTTGGAGGACATCAAGACAGCTTAGAACAATCTTGAAAACTTGCATGTGATCTTGTTGTGCACAAAAGGATCGCATGGTGTCGGTGTTCGTGGAAAACAAAGGAGCATAGTGCTGCCTAAGTGCATGGAGAGCCGGACACTCAAAAATCATGTGCATTTCATCTGCAACAGCCACACCACCACAATGTGTGCACAGCCTATTGGCCCTGGCAACATGCTGGCCTCCAGCAAACCGGCCAAGAACAACTGGCAACTGATGAGAACCAAGTCTAAACTGTAGAAATCGCTGCATGTGCCTACCAGAAACAGGTAGCTGCAATAGCGCCTATGCTGGCTGAAAGGCTGAAACCAATGATGGTATGTGCATGCGACAACCCCAACAGTAGGAGCTGCCCTAGGACAATGCAGGGCATAGTCATGGGTGCCGTCCAAATGCTGACGCAGGCCCTTCACAATCGCACCAACCTCCAAAACAGGGATAACACCCCTATCATGAGGCATGGGCTGCCCAACGGACTGCAAGCAAGTAGCTATGGAGCCAGAAAAGTTCTTGACAGAATCCCCAGCAGAAAAAGCACCATCAATATTGTCAAGCAAGATCGTGTGAAAAAGCGACCCAACATGGCTAGCAGCTATTTCACTGACAGATGTCCTTACAGGCGTTACAATTTGGCGGTTCTTTTGTGTGACCTATTGCTCGCGTGGGATCTGATTGATCAGTTGAGTTGTGGCTGCGTCACTATGGTCTCTCATATACATGCGTTTGTGCGGGTGCGACCGCTCCTGCCAAGGGAGTTTGCCCAAAGCACTGCTGAGGCAGTGTCCGTGTATGAGGTAAACAGTCAGGAGTCTTCCACCTTGGAACGGTGGAGCTTTTCGACTGTACATTCTGACGGTGTGCATCATTTAGGACCAAAGAATCAGAGTAAGCAAGGACCACACCGTGCTGGAGTCTGACTTTGATGAGGTGCTCGGACAGGAAGCAACACAGGACCAAGTGTTCGCATCGGCGCAAGGTCGGTCACCTGAGTGATGTGCAATCTATGAGGCGTCGTCTTTGACTCACTCTTGCTGCCGGCATCGACTTGCCGATCTTCAAAGCTGCTTTGACGTCGACGGGGTTTTGCTTGCCCCAGACTTGAGCATGTGACACAGGCTGCGTGGACTGTGTTTTGGAGGGTTACAATGGGTCCATTTTGGCCTAGTGAGTCTCTTGTCACAGCATGCTAGTGCCTTACATATGTAAAAAGAATTGCATGCACATTCTCTTGAGCTTGCAACAGTACTTCTGTGGCTTGACCTTGAAATTGCACTCCATTTGCATCAAGCTCATAGCTATCTTCGCTTGCACCTTCAAGCGAGTAACAGATGGGTTTGCTCGTTGCAGTGGGGCTACAGGAAGCGGAAAGACCTTCACGATGCTTGGCAGCTTCAACGAAAGTCAGACGAGCTTCCAATTTTCTTTCCACCCTTGCATCACAGTTCATCATTCATGACCGTTGTCATCATGCAACTGCTCAATCTGGGTTTGGCTTGTATCAAGTGCATTTGGCATGTTTGTGCAGATTCAATACTAGTCACGCTGGCAAATGCTTTTCGAAAACCTGTGAATGTCAGCTGTTGTTATACCCATCAGCGGCTTCAACACCTCACCAGCATGCTTCCAAAGATCATCCATGCTCAGTTTGACTGTACAGATACTGATGTATGCAATGATGTACCCCAAACAAGTCTGATTTGCTGCTGCCAGCCGACAGCAGTCAAGGTAATATGACAGGGTGGCCATGCAGATGCTGATGTTGACAATGCTGGTCTCATACCACGTGCCCTGAGAGACCTGTTTGCCAAGACTCTGCAACTTGGAGGCGAGGATGACAGACAGCACTGCAGGATCTGCATGAGCTATGTTGAGATCTACAATGAGCGCCTGCATGACTTGCTTCAGCCATTCAAGCCCAATGCTCGCCTGGACCCCCAGGTACGTTCCCATACTGATATGTTTGTAACCTGTTGCACGTTGCCACATGCTTGCTTGCATCTTATACGATCACAGATTGCATCAACTGTCAGGAGCTGGTGATGTCAGGTGTATGACTCACTTAGGCAGCACAGACAGGCACATGCAGCATGGTGCATAAGACATCTTGTGTTTGGCAAGCCCCGCGCACCACGTATCATAGACTGTCATACTGTCAGCAGCAGAGTGTCCTGACATTGTATAGGCTTCACTCACAGTCATAGGCTGTCCATCATGCAGGACATGCGCAAGCGGAAGGCAGGACTGGAGGTAAAGGAACGGCATGGACAGACATGTGTGCCAGGAGCCCTCCTGGTTAGAGTGGACACCGTTCAGGCAGCCCTCGCATTGGTACAGCCCTTGCATTGGTACAGCCCTTGCATTGGTTCAGCCCTTGCACTGGTACAGCTGTTGCATTGGTGCAGCCCTTGCACCAGTTCAGCCCTTGCATTGGTACAGCCCATACATTGGTACACCCCTTGCATTGGTATCCTTGGATAGGGCAAAATGATTACAGGGCGACCTCTTCTTGGTAGACTATTCTTTCTCAGGGTGGTGCTTGTCAGTGTGTTGCGTTCATGCTGCATGGCAGCGTACAGCGCCTTCATAGCTCCCAGTTGCTTCTGTGCAAATCATCCTGACTTGCAGTGTCTGATGCAATTGCCTGTATGCGCAGGTGCGCAAGGGCAATCTGAGCAGGGCAGTTAGGCACACAGAGATGAATCAGCACAGCAGCAGAAGCCACACCATTCTCCAGGTATATGTGCTAAACTTTTGGGATGCCTATGTTTTCATGTATAGTTCAAAACATACTGTATGGCATACATATATGCATACATGTATGCTCCGATCATGTGTATTCATCTCTTGGTAAGAACAGAAAATAAAGTGTCCATGCGTTTCAGCAATCATGACAACAGCCCTACTGAGGTGGCAGCCGTGCATAATGCTTTTGAGTGAAAATTGTCTCTCAGGTATGAGCTCAAGTACCAAAAGTTGACAAAGTTGAGCTTTACATCATGAAAAATAGTCTCTCCTTCCTGTTTGTCAGTTGTTTGTGCTCCTACTCTCCTGCCGCACGTACCAATGACCATTTTGCTTGTGGCCATGACAGAAATCTGACGAGCTTAGTGTCAGCAGTTGCAGTACAGACAGCGCTGCCCAGCAATCAATCAATCAATCAACTGCACACAGCAATCAATCAAAAGGACACAGGGGAGCCCAATGTTTCTCACCCTTGGGCTTTTCTTCAATCAATGTCAAACAGCGTGCTCTTTCCTTTTGTCCCTTTTTCAACCAAACGCTGCCGCTTTGCATCATGCTGAGGTTCTTTTGCACTGCAGGTGGTGGTTGAGCAGCGTCTGAGAGGTAGCATGCTGCGCAGCAAGCTCAACTTCGTGGACTTAGCTGGCTCTGAGCGCTGGAGCGAGCGAGTGGAGATGAGCGAGGTGCGAGTGAATGAGATGACCAGCATCAATCAATCCCTGTCTACGCTCATCACCGTAGTAGCATCTCTGACAGAGGAAGGGCGCTCTCACATCCCTTACAGGTAAAAGTTTGTACCTACCGTATGCTTCCTGGTGTGTACAGCTGATATACACATCATATGCAATGCCCTTGCACGCGTTTATACATCTGTGCAATACTTTGTGACTGTGTGTGTAAGTTTGTGCAGTGCCAATGAGACAGGCTTCAGGATACCCAGCTGCTCACTGCATATGTTTGCCACGCTATTGCTTCACAATCTGCTTCATGTACTCCAGCCACTTTCATCATGCACATTTGTCCATGCTTTGCTGTCAGTGCGCTCTGAACAGTGAATGTACACTTGGGTGTTGAGTCAAACCAGTGATGTTGCATCTGCAGTTCATCTTGTGTGTCTGTGTCTGGTGTGTCTGTGTCTTGTGTGTCTGTGTCAGTGCATTGAAAAGGTCCTTGTCCTGGGACAGGCCATGGCTCATGACATTGTGGAACATACACGACATATTTATCAGATGTGGCAATCATAGTATGATCTGCTATGCGCAGGGATTCAAAATTGACTCATCTGTTGCAAGATTCCCTGGGGGGCAACTGCAACACCACTATCATTGCCACCATTTCACCCTCAGCCCTCGCCTTTGAGGAGACATGTGCAACTCTCAAGTTTGCAGACCGCGCTCGCAACATTGTCAACCGAGCCACAGTCAACCTTCACACTGACTACAAACTAGAGCTGGAGCTGAAGACTGCTGAAGTGAAGAGGCTGACCGGGCTGCTGGCCAAGTTTGCCAGCATGGTTGACAGCAATGGCAGAATTGCCAACTCTGGTGGTGGCAGCAGTGGCGGAATCAATGGCAGCAGTGGTCATGCAAGCTTGAGTGGCGGGAGCCATGCAGCAGCTGCTGGTGCAGCAGACAAGCATAGGGTCCGCAGTGTTACTGATCCTGAAGTAGCAGTGGAAGCTGAGCAGGGCGGCGCTGCAGAGTCAGCAGCAGGCGTCGGTGCTCAACGAGACAGACCAGCCACTGTAAGCAGCCCTGTCACAATGCACATTGCTGATCACAGAGTGATAGGCAGGGCTGCAAGCCACAGTCCTGGCCCGTTTGCGAATCCACTTCCCAGATCTTCTTCAGATAGGGCATTAGGAGGGTATTACATGGACCCCAGCCATCAGGGTAGCCTGTTAGCCACCTCAGCTTCAGAAAGGGGTGTGGGGCAGAGTGCAAACCCTAGCCGGCAGAACAGCGACAAGGTAGCATCTGCCGGCGTGGCAGAAGTTGGGCGACTTAGGGCTGAACTGCTGCTTGCAAAGGAGGACTTGCTTGCTGAGCGCGCTGCTCGACTAAGGCTGGAGTCAGTTGTGGTTGCCAGTCAGCGATACTTCAGCCAGAGGAACCCTCAAGCTGCTGTGCTAGGGTCTGAGCCGCAATTGGCTGGCAGTAGCTCTGCGTTTATGTCATATGGTGTAGATGACTCTGCCAGTCAGTTGCCATCATCTTCTTCTGCTGCACATGGGGGCAGGAGCAGCTTGTTTCCCTCCCCGTCTCCTTCATCCTTCACCTCCATGGGTAGGAGCAGCTTGCAGTGGCAGCCAGCGGCAATAAGCAGGAGCCGTAGTGGGGCAGATGACGACAGTGCAGCCTTGCAGCAAAGAGCTCATGCCGGCTTGGCGGCATCAGGTGCGGCGCTGCAGCAGCGGTATCTTCCCTCTGAGTCATCGCTCTTATCCTTCCATGATGGCAGTAGCACTCCCATGACAAGGGGTCAGAGCGGATCATGGGGCAGATCATCCATCGATCACAGTCCAGAAGCCCCACAAGCTGTTCGGGATGCTGACACAGCGTTTGAGCAGCAGACAGGGGCAGGTCATGTCACAGCTGGCCGCTCACTTTTGGCAGGAGAAACTTCTGGTGCATCTAGCATCAGCAGCCCATATGCAGCAAAGTTTGCCATGTCACCTCTGAGCTCCAAACCAGGCTCGCCTACTAAGCGCACTAGTGCTGCTGGCTCACAGCACCCATTGCGCAATAGTGGGAAGCTGCTGAAGGACGTGGGTAGTCTAGATGCGGGGTCTTGGATCTACATTATGGGGAACCGATCTAGCTCTCTTACAGCAAAGCAGATGGCCAGGTCAAACAAAACTGCTGCCAGTCTGGCTTAGAATGTGACACTGCTTGATGGAGCCTGTGTTCTTGAACATGACTCACACATGTCAATACCAAGTAACACTTGAAAGCACAACAATTGCACGTATTGTTTGAAATGCAAAATGTCAGGGAGCGTGCAGACGCCAACCGTTTTACGAATGAATTGGTACACATATGTACATTTGCCCTGTTTGTGACATCACGACAAATGCAATCAAAGCTTTGCAGCAAACAGCCTGCCGTCGCATCTCGCATCAGTGTGGTGTCAAACGCATGTGCCTGTAGACACGCATCGCAAATGCTGTGCTTTACAGGGAAACTTAGGCTCACGTCATAGTGATGTGTCATACTTAACTTGTAAACTTTTCAACAACTCACCACAGCGAATTGCTTGTGTGCAATCATGTTCTGCTACAAACCGACTGCAAACATGTAACTATTCACATACATACTGAACACAGGACAGCCAATGATGCACTTTGCCGCTTTCAGCATGTGTTTGCAAAGCTGGTAAAAAGACTGACAAAGTAGGCACCAGACCAAAGTCCTAATGCTGTGCTCACCCGGAATCATCACAAATCATGTCATGGTAATCAACTGAGACTTTGCTAACAGATGCGATGTGGCAAACACCACTCAGTGACTCAACAATCTAGGGCAAATGTAATTCTGATGTAAACAGGCCAGATGACAGCACACAGCCAATATGGCAGGATTAGCAATCCTGCACTTCCACGTGAAGCACTGCTTGGTGTAGACCATTACATGATGCTAAGTAGCACTTTGTGAAACTGAAGCATACAAATTGTCGTGGCATGGTTTGTTTGAAGAAGACTTCCATGTCAGCCATCCTTGCCAACCAATCTGCGACTGCGCAGCAGCTTCCCACTCAGTGGATCTGCCTGTGCGTCTTCATCAATGAGATAAGCATGAGCTGGTGATGGGTTGCTGCTGTGAGTGCGAGCAATGCTGTATGAATGGTCTGCAGCTGCTGACACTTCCTGCATTGTGCAAATCCACATCAAACAGCTCCCAAGCTGACCATTACTGCAGCAAATACCAAGTTCCCATATTCCTAGCAGTATGCCACCCCACTTGTGACGTGACGTAAGAGCACTCACCACTGTTGTAGCAGGCGCCAACAGCTTGCAGGTTACAAGCTGTACACAGGCTAGATCATGTGGGATGCATTCAAAGACTTGATGGCATGTACAGCACATTGCATCTACATCTGCTGGTATGCTGAATGCACCTTCGTATAACACGCTGGCAGGCAATTGATGGACTGAAGATACCTAGGCAGGCCTTGCAGCCCTACTAGAACACACTGAACAGTGCTGATGATAATTGAGCTGACAAAACTGCTTACCTGATAAGTCCCAAGATTGTGTTGGTCCGACAGGCAGGGAGCAACAATGGGGAAGGCAGCTGTTTGGGCCTTGTGTGCTGCGGCCAGCAGAGAGTGGGTGCGCCCACCCCTGGGAAGCACTGGAGGCTTCCCTTGCGTACCTGAGAGCATTCAGCCTAAAATGACATCCATAAGAAACCAATCAAGATCAACAAGAGGAAGGTACAAAGTCATGACTGATGAGTGCATTGAACACAGTCATGCAGTACTCAAGTGCTGTTTGCTGTACAAGTTGTTGACGCCCACCTTGCTTAGTGGCAGCCTTACGTGTGGGGGGTGAGTCATGTACGTTGCCAAGCATGTTGCTGCTCTGATGAACCAGTGAAGAAGACTGGGGCACAGGTGCTGCTGCAGGTGCTGCTGCAGGTCCTGCTGCCTGCATTCTCAGCACTCAGCAGGGTGAGTCATGTACATGGCCAAGCATGGTGTGTTCAAGGTGAGTAAGCTGCAAGGTCACTGCGCTATACAGGAAATAGCAGCACGTGTCAGTAGGTTCAGATAATACCCAGCCTAGGGTTGCAAAATCACAGTACGCAATGTGAAGCTGCGCTGACCAACCATCTGATGCCAAGTGCTTAGGAAGTATGGGTTGGCAACTGAGGGGTTAGGGTTCATGGCTTGAGACTACATCCTAGGAAACAACAAGCATG
>JAABUU010006210.1_pt1 | contig 12918 bp, 20 predicted proteins | sample 5559301 | NCBI WGS metagenome assembly JAABUU01 (sample SAMN10711884, study PRJNA513360) | rock metagenome | isolation source: Antarctica rocks | place: Antarctica: Victoria Land, Richard Nunatak white
CTGGGTAGTGAATAAACATGCCATGCACATGCAGGTACTGCTTCACCATGGCAGATATTCAGGATGATTTGGTAAGTGCTTTAGAACATAAGAACCCAAAAGTCAAGGTTGAGACCCTCAAGCTTATTGAGGGCTTTGTTGGCTCTGCTTCCAAGCCAAACGCTGCCAAGGTTCATTCCAGCGTGCTGCCAGCAGCAGCCAAATCAGCCGGTGAAGCAGCACCAGACATTAGGGAAGCAGCCTTGGCAGTCTTGGTGGCATTTGGCCTCAAGGCTGGCAGCGTGTCAGTCCTCAACAAGGTCACAGACAAGCTGGATGACAGCAGGAAGAAGAAGCTTGAGGACATGGTGCAGCAAGCCATCACAGGGGGCCCGCCAAGCAGGGCCCCTGCGTCTGCTGTGGCATCCCCGCGCCGATCACCTGCTAGCTCGCCAGGTTCCAGCAGACCCTCCAGTGCTAGGGTATGTCACTGCCAAGGCCTTTGATTACAATCTTCTGCATGCATTAGCTGCTGCCCGCCTCCACAGGCGGTTGTCCATTGGTAGCCTACAGAAGAAATCCTGTGTGTGCTTGTTGACGTGAGTGAGCAAAACCTGTATCAAAACTGCATCCTTATAGCCTGCAAATAGAGGGTTTACATGGACTACAGTGCGCAGCCGGCCCTCTGCTGTGGCTGTTGATGGCCTTCATCATCTGATGACCCAGCTGGAGCATCGAGTGCAACAGCCAGTGGCCATTGAACTAAGTCATGCTTGCAAATTGCCCATCTGTGCTGAATGAACTGCTCTAGCAACTGTGCAAAGCTCCATGTCGTCATGCTGACCAGGTATCTTTTGCTGCACAGGGCACAGTTGATGCTGGTCCCAAAGCTCTTGGCATCAGAAACACCAATGCACCAGCAGGCAAGCCACCAGCTGCTGCCACCAAGGGTCCCGTTGCCAAGAGGGGTGCTGCAGGTCCTGGTGGTAAGGTGAAGGGCAACACCAGTTCAGCCAGCATCATGTCTGGGCCAGCTGATGATGACGATGCCGGCCTGGCAGCCGGTACTTTGTCTAAGGCTGAAGCAGAAGAAAAAATGCTTGGCCTGTTTGGCGAAGGTATAGTACAAATATCGTTGACATAGAAGACCAATGCCACCCTGCACTGAGCAGCTACATGCATTTGTACGTCATCATTTTCAGCCATCACTGCCAGTTAGCCACAGTCATTTGACACTCAGACGTCAAGCGCATTGGGCACCTCCATTGCCCAACCAGCAATGAATTTTGACTTGGGTTGCCAATCGTATTTCTTGCGTTGTTACTTACAGCTTGGAGTCAACAAGAGACGCCATACGGCAATGTGGAATTATTGTTGTCCCTAGTCTGCTGACAAGAAATTTGTGCAGGAATCCTGCATGGCCTTCAGAGCAGCAACTGGAAGGAGCGTCTGACCAGCATGGAGGCTCTCCAACAGCAGGTCCAAGACAGGAAGGAGAACCTGGAAGGGACCAATTCCATCCTCATTCAGGGCATGTCTTACGTGCCAGGCTGGAGTGAGAAGAACTTTCAGGTGGCAAACACAAACTCACCATGCAGTGAGTGCACCTAGGGCTTTCCCTGCCCCAAGCATACCATGGGATGCAAGCTATAAACCAAATGCTAAAGCATAGTAAGCTGTTAAATTGTATTGACCCAGACCTAACGGTAAAGATCAACTTTCTTGATGCAGCTTTACTGGATGGATCGTCAACCTGAACCTGGCTAGACAAGCAGTGAACCCGTGTGTGTGTACCAAGCTGCTATTTTGCCCTTCAGGTGTTGGGTAAGGTGTTTGAACTGATAGCTCTTTTAGCTACTGAGTCATCCAAGCTCAGCAAGAAGGACGCGTTCACAGCTATCACAGGTCTGGTTGACAAGATGTCTGACATCAAGCTGAAAGGGCCAGCAGGAGAAGCCCTGACAGCAATGTCAGAAGCCCTAGGACCTCAATTCATCTTCACCCAGCTGCATAAGCGAGCTGCTGCACAGAAGAACCCCAAGGTATGAATTGCAGCATGCATGCATCTGTCATTGACACAGCAACTGTTTGTCTTCAGGGAGTTGCCATGAGACCAGCCTACATGCTTACATGGCTAGCACGCTTCTGGACAGTCTTGATGCGCACATACAATGAGCATGCATGCGCCATGGCTGACACATCGTTTTGCTGGCAAAGCCTGAAATTGCATCCAGACGCTTGAAAAGGTGCATGCTTCCGCAGGTCCTGAGTGAGTCCATCAACTGGATGGCGACAGCAGTGGAGGAGTTTGGCCTAGGCACACTTGATGTCAAGGCTCTCATTGACAACATGAAAGTGGACCTGGCTTCAACAAACGCAACTATCAGAAATGCTGCAATTAGCCTCCTGACTGTGGCTCACAAGCAGCTTGGGCCTGGCTTGGCAGACATGCTGAGGTCGGATGTCAAGCCAGCTTTGATGACAGCGTTGGAGGATGCGTTCAAGAGGAACCCCCAGGAACAGGTGTGCTTGTCAACTCCAACCGGTGACAGGGCCATCCTGCTTTGGTGGCAATGCAAGAACAACTATTCAGCTGAAAACTGAGCAACATTGGCTGTGAAGCAGGACAGGCTGTCGTGTTGAGAGTTTTTGTGCTTTTGCAAAAAGATGCTGCTGTCTTGGTCAACTTGGCTGTCTTGTAGGTGATGCCCAGCCGCAAGGTGCGCAAGGCTGGCCAGGCTGGTAAGCCTGCTGGTGGCTACAATGGCCCTGCAGCAGATGAGGATGATGAGCCTGCAGCGCCATTTGATCCAGATGCTTTATTGCCCAGAACTGACATCAGCAGTCAGATCACTTCCAAGCTGGTAGCCAACATGGGCAGTGCTAACTGGAAAGAAAGGAATGCTGCTCTGGATGAAGTGGAAGAAATCATCAAGGCTGCTGGTGGCAGGATACAGCCATCTGTAGGGGATCTGATGTCTGCCCTAAAGGTCAGTTGCTCACTCAGCTTCTGCTGTTTCACTGGATCTGTACAAGTCAAGTGTAAAACCACTGGGTTCTGCTATGCTGCCTGCACAGCTTGATGCTGCTTTGGGCTTGCATTGACACACGATGTTGCCAGTAATACCTGCTCCACCTTTTGACAACAGGAAGGTGTCTGACGGGCATCACAGGCAACCCAGTAGACTTCATGCTTAATGCCCGTTTGTCCATTGCAGCCCTCTGACACACTACTTCTGTGCTGCAGGGGCGCATGGCAGACACAAACAGGAACCTGACTGCAAAAACATTACTCTTGCTGGGTGAGCTGGCCAAGGCCATGGGACCTGCGTTTGACAGTGTGGGCAGGCCCTTGCTGTCTGTCTCAGTGGCCAACTTGTCAGACACCAAGAGCCAGGTGAGTCATGCAGAATCAACTTACTACAAAATGGCGCACTGATGCACAGTTGCGCACTCTATGCAATTTTGTAGACGCGCTGTAGACACACATGATGAGCAGCCAAATTGGCCGTTCTGCAGCCCGAGGATTTTGCGCCACAAAATCATAAGAAGCCTGCTCTTGCAGGTGCGCACTGCAATTCTGGGCATGCTGGATGCATGGGTAACCGTTGTGCCTGTTGAGAGGGTGCTTCCATCTGTAGCTGATGCCATTGCTGCTCCCAAAGCCAGCTCAGAAGGCAAGCTGACTGGCCTGAAATGGCTGGCAACAGTTCTGGACCATGGCCGTGCCAGCAAGGGTTTGGCAGCTGTTCTCAGATCAGCCACCCTGGGCATGAATGACAAGGCTTCGGATGTCAGGGAAGCTGGCACCACCCTCATGACTCTGATGCTAGAGGTGAGACATAGGCATTTCTGGATCACTTTATGCCTGCCATGCATTCCACTGCCAGGCTGTGTATGTTGGCATGGCTCACAGTCATTCTGCTACAATTACTATCCAAATAGCCAACTTGTTATTGCTACGCAGCAGCACAGACCAACAAGATAATTTTTGCAGCTTCTGCATCCTGTGCCGTTTCTATTGAAATTGGCCCCATCTTCCCCTCCCCCCCCCTCCTCCATTGGAAGACAATGTCAAGCAATCAGCATGATCATCAAGGAGGTCATTGCATATTTGCGCGCTAAAGTGAGTGTCTTCTCCAGGGGTATGGGCCAGAGGCAGTGTCCTCAGCCGCAAACGTCTTGGATCCAAGCAGCAAGAAGACCGCCTTGGAAGCTGTCCAGAAGGCTGGCCATTCATTACCAGCTGTTAGCATGAGTGCGACAGCTGCAATGGCAAGGTCTACATCTGGTCAGTACAGGGACTGCTGCATTCTTCAGCGCCAAGCCTTTCAGTTGCTGTCAGCAGTGCGACTTATGCCTATGTGCCATTCTGTTATGCCAAGTCTCCGATGGTGCTGTTCTTGTCATGACCTTGTATTGGAAAGTTGAACCTGTTCAATGTTCATATTCTGCATGTACCTGACAATGGATGTATTCATCTGCTATTATTTACATTCTGCAGCACTTCTGGAAGACTGTGCTAAGTTTGCTGTAGGCAAAGACCCTAAACCACTGGCAGGAGCAACAAACAAGAATACCTCAAGGCCAGGAACAGCAAAAGCCAGACCTGGCGCAACCATACGTCCTGGTGCCAGCTCTGCTGGTCTGGCAGCAACAGCAATGGCAGCAAGTGAGGGTGTCTGCCTGCAAGTCAGCAACAAGAAGGATGAGAGAGCCAGGAAGGTGAAAACAGAACAAGCTTTGCAAAACCCACATCAGCATGCAATGCCATGCTAAATACCCTCTGCAAGATTCAAGTTGCTTTCAAGGTGACATCTGGAAACCTGGAAATGGTCATCAATATTTGCTGCATCACCAGCACATACCTTCTGTGCTACATGAGTTTGCTTGCACACTGTTTTACATGCAGCTCATTTCATATGCTGAATGTGTATGGAAACACTCTGCAGACCAGGCACAACCTGAAAGGTGGAAAGTTTGAGGGCATCAGAGATGATGAAGCAGAGGCACTAGAGGCTGAGCTGGCACCTTTGGCATCTGACTCACTCAAGTATGGCCTAGCTTACTATTTTGCTTTGTGACACGACAATTGGTTGGTCTGCTGCTCAGAGCCCACATGTGTATGTCCAAAAATGCAACGCTGTCCAGGATGTGCCTTCTCTGCTTCATCTCATGCATATGGTGACAACTGTATGGTGGTACCTTTACCCATCCATACAAAACTTACTGAGCCAAAGTTGTCGATCGATGGTGTTTAAGACTGTACCGGCAATATACTTGCTGACAGAATTGCCTTGTTTTCACTGCAGGAAGCTGCTGTTCAGTGCTGATTTCAGACGCCACATCGAGGCAGCAGACCTGCTGTTGATGCAGCTGCCCGACATTGCTGATGCAGCAGTGTCCTGTCTTGACCTGCTGCTGCGGTGGGCAGTGCTACGTCTGTGTGACGCCAACACCCAGTGCTTGCTGAAGGTTCTGGACCTGTGCAAAGCCCTGTTTGATGTGTGCCAGGAAATGGTAAGCCGTCATGGCAGTCCTCAGGCCTGCAACCTGTGGTTCAAGTAGAGTCATGACCTGAAGTTATCAGCCTGCATGTCTATGTCATGTAACTTGCAAGCAGTGAGGACTGCTCATCCTGGTGTTCAATATGTGACAGTCCAGCAGAACATCACACGTCAACAAAATTGCATTGCAGCGCAGAGTACCTGTTTGTGCATGCAGCAAAGAAGCCAGGCAACCCTGCTCATTGCAGTATGCCTATCTGCAGGGCTATCAGCTGTCTGAGTATGAGACTATGGTGTTTGTGCCATGTCTGGTTGAGAAGGCCGGTCACAATCAGGTATGCTCTTGTCCCCTGTTTGCCTGCATACGTTTGCTTGCAGTGCCTCTGCCGCGCCCTTCTTGCCTTGCGCTGGGTTGTTCCTCTTGCCATGTCGATAAGAATGCTAGCACACATCTATATTTAAAGCATGGCTCGCATGGTGATATAGTTGAACAGTCTGCCAAACAATCCAATTGATGATTCAGGACAGGATCCGTCAGCTGCACAGGGAGCTGCTGAAGCAGGTGAGGGGGTTGTACAACACGCCTCGCCTGGTTGACCTGCTGGTGCAAGGCCTTGCCTCCAAGAACAACCGGACAAGGGTGGAGGCTGCAGAGGCAATCGGAGAGATTGTCCAGGATGAGGGTGTGCATGTGGCAGACAAGGCCAGGCATAAGCCCCTGCCTGCTCTGGCACAGGTCAGACCATTGCATAGCAAGCGCAATCTGAAACAGCTTGCTTGATTTGCAATGAAGGTGCAGAATGGTCTGTTGCATGTCTGACGGTGCTGAGCGCAGAAAGTTTGCATGACATCACTTTTTTTGCATTGCTGAAGTCCATTCACATCTTTTCTTCCGGCAGTTAAGCACCTGTGAGCTGAACTGCAGCTTCTCGCCATCAGTGTTCTGTGCATGACATGCACTTGACACAAGGGCCAGGCTTCATTTGCTTGTCGCCATTTTTTGCTTCTTTGAGCTTATTGCATGCTGACTGTGCCATGCAGATTGTCTCTGACCGTGACAAGGCCACTCGAGCAGCTGCTCTGGGCACACTGGAACTAGTATATATGTCTGAAGGCCAGGCCATTTGGAGCATGCTTGGTCGCCTGTCAGATCAGCAGCAAAGCTTGCTTGAAGAGCGCTTCAAATACACCGACAAACAGGTGACGCCTGCATCATTTCCTTGCACAGTGGCTTTTGACAGAGCTGCAATGTGCTTGGCCGAGGCATGCATTGGACATGCATGGCGGAAAGGCACAAACATGGTCAGAGCTGATGGTTCCCTGTGCAGGCAACCCGCAATGGTGTGGAGGTAGGTGCAGCCCGTGCAGACCGCCTGGAAGCTGCCCATGTTGAGGAAGCTGAGCCTAGCTTGCCCCCTGTAGAAGCCAGGTGGGTGCTGCTGATCACGTTGCACACAACATTGACTGTAATAGTGCTGCGTGTACCCAGGCAGGCCCTGCAGCCCTGCTAGGGAGCATGTAATGATGATGGCTATGAGCGACACAGGAGACAAGTGCAAGCGGTGCAACGTCCGGCTTTGCATGAGGCAGGCTGTGGCTGCAACTTCACACTATGCCTCAGTGTGCCATGCACTACTTTGAGCATATCATCTGTATTGTCTGTTGCGGCTGCAGTGCTGCGCAGTTGTTGTGTTCAGGACAAGTGTTGTCAGGGATGACCAGTTGTCACTGGTATATGTAGGGCTGATGCGAATGGAGCGTCTCTGCGTAGCAGTCAAGGGTCATTCCCAGTGCATCCTGTACCTGGGCGAGTGCAGTCCATGCAGTTTCCAGCTTCTGTCCTGGTGGAGCAGGCACCTGCAGTAAATGGCTTTGCAGCTAGCCAAGCCAGGTGAATTTGGGACTTTGCACATATAAAATGCTACTTTGAGCCAGCTCGGTGCATTGCAATTGTAAGTCTGTAAACTGCTCAAGCAAGCAAGACTGGCACATAAGCCTTGTGTTCAGCTGAACACATGAATTCAAATACTACAGAAGCTGGTATAAGGCTTTGCTCAGTATCATACCTAATTTCATTGATTATCACAAGCTTGCATCAGTTCCGTTTTCACTGGTCTTGTCATCCCAATGGCTGTAGGAACTTGTCAGCACTTCCACCACAAGGGATTTAAAATCTCAGAAACTGCTTGAAAGTAGTGCTGTGTGCAGTGCACAATTAACACCTCCCATACAAGCCCAGACGCCAATGCAGCCACAAAGGCCTGCTGCATTGTCTTCAGCTCCGACACCAATGCCAGCATCTACACCATTGCCTCATGTGGGTGGTCCACTCACCCCCTTTCCCGCCCCAGCAGAGCCACGCAGCGATGATGAGGTTGCTGAGCAGTGGAGCAGAGGAATGGCTATGCTGCATGACGAAGATTTGGCACAGGTTTCTGCCACACCTCCACAACCATTACACAATGCTGCTCTGTTCCATATTGCGGCACCCCCCATGTCAGGAACCAACAGTGTGCAATGATCATATGTCAAAATGCTGCCATTGACATCAGTCCAATGGTGCAAGTTTGCTTCCTGCCATTGCTGTCAATTTGGTCTTTCAACAACCATTCTGCTCTGCACATTGGCATGATTAAGCTGCAGCTTGGCTACCCCTGCATGCCAACAGCTGTCGCGACTGCACATTGCAGAGTGTGGAGGGCATGAAGGTGTTGTGCTTTGAGCTGATGGAAGCATCAGGGGGCAGGGCCTCTGCCTCCACCCTAGCTGATCTGGCAGCCAGTGCCAATGAGCTTGTGGTAGAGCTGACACGGAGAGTCCATCAGGTCAGATAAACACTGCTGACTTGACGGCAACTCTCAAGAAAATCAGCATGAGAACAGCTGCCCTCCTGAAGTGCCAGTTATGTCAAGGTGTCAAGCTTGCATTCAGCAACTCAGATGTCCAAATGTAGCTCTCACCACGACTCTGGCACTCATGTATGAGAGTGTGAGATGCTATCTGGCCAAGCTGCATACTCATTCTCACCCTGGGCACATGGAAAGAGTGTGTGAGCATGTACATGATGCTGGTGCAGGTGTTTGACACTGCTGAGCAGGAATTAGCAGCTTCTGGGCAGCCCTCATCCTCCAGGGGTTGCAAGTATGCCCTAAACACCCTCATGCAGACCTTCCAGCTCAAGACCATGGCTGCAAATGTTGCTGCTGGCCCGGTATGTACCTGTCTCTGCGCCTGATGCAGCCTGATCATGAACAGCTTAGCACCCAAGCCAGAGACTGAAGGCAATGCTCAGCCGTTTTGTTTGGTGCCAATTCATTTATTTCCCACTTTGTACCGCAAAAGATGGTGCATCATGGTCGAGTCATGCCTGCATCGCCAATCTGGTGTGTACATGTGCAGCTGCGGGAGTGTGCGGCTGTGCTTCTTATGAAGCTGCTGGATGACAAGGTGCCAGCTCTGCTGGAAGGCACTCAACTGCTGAAGGCCCTCAATGTCCTCATGCTCAAAATACTGGACAACTGCAACAGGTGAATTCATATCTGCTGCATGAGCTTAACAAGTTATATGGAACGTGCAAAGAAGCGTGCGCCAAAGTTTTATTTATTTATCTCAGGCTTGCTGAATATGGTGATTAAGCAACCTGGCCGTTAGCCGCTTACACTGGAATTGCAGCCAAATGTGGTGTGTATGTGAGGATGAAATATTGCATTGTTGCAGGACATACTCTTTCCTGGCCCTCATAGTCTTGCTTCGCTGCCCGCCAGAGCAGTTGCAGCAGCAAGGCCAGGACATTCTGACCAAGTTCAGTGACCTGGTGGTCAAGTGCCTCATCAAGCTCACTAAGGCTTTGCAGAATACACTAGATGTAGGTCTTGCTGACCTGATCATCTGATGTGATGTGTATAGTGTAGCCCATGCATGATATCTGCTACACAAGCCATGCACAATCTCCTGCGCCTTCCTCTGTGCTTTCCTCTGTGCACAAGAGAAACTGCCTAGGTGGTGCTGCATGCTGCCACCTGCAGCCATGTCTGTGTCATCACAGGCGTTGTATACAACCTAAGTACCTTGCTCTGGTGGCTTTCATGTCTGAGAGCCATAGACCTGTTTGAGATTAGTCCCATGCAGTCCAGTCTGGCTGCAGTAAACAGTAGTGACCTCACAATCAAATTTGCCTTCCACCTCTTTGAACCTGCAGTCTGCTGGTATCAAAGGCGTGGGTTTCACGACATGCAGGAGCTGGACCTGGACATGCTGTTGATGAGCATCCATGACTACTTCATGGGCTTGGGAGTGGATGAGATCAGGCGCAGGGGTGCTGACGATGACAAACCCCTCAGGATGGTGAAGACTATCCTGCATGAGCTGTGCAAGCTCAAGGTATCCCAACACCTACAAGCCTCTCCTCCAGACTTTGTACTGCTTCTTACAGGCCCCAGTAGACCGGTCAACATGCAGCTCGTAGACTCATCTGGAACATGTGCTGTACTGTCCTCAGACAATCCATATCTTCTGCCAGAAGCCCCCTGAGTGCATGCAGAACGCATGGCATCCTGCGTGAACACTGCGTTCCACATCTTCATCCATTGTATGTCTGGAAGTTGCATGTGAACCTGCAGGGGCTGGTCATCAAGGAGCACATGCGCGACATCCCTCACAACTGTGATCCTGCGCCCATCATCCGCATCTATGTGGACCTCAACCTGCAGACCCTGCACAAAGCAGGCGTCATTTCGGGGCCGGTACCCATGCCAGCAGGGGCGCCTCAGGAAGCAGCCCTGCCTCCTGCAAGCTCTGGCATGCAGGTAGCAGACAGGGACACCTCTTCTGCACAGGGTCACATGCACAGCTCAGGTGGCCCAGGCTCTGGGCAGCTGCCACAGGCTGTTCAGGAAGACAGGGCTGCAAGGACAGCCAGCAGTGCTGTGGATAACCCACCCCTCAGCCCTGCTGGCAGCCTGACTTCTCCAGGATCTCAGGCAAGCACCAGTGCTTCTGCTGTTGCTGTGTCCTGTCTGTTGTGGAGATGCTGTGTTTGACGTTGATCTGGTCCATAGGTCACAGTCTGGTGGCAATGCCCACATCAGCATTTTGCCTGACCTGTATACTGTACCATCAGGTTGATGCACCAACCAGTACAGACAGCGGTGTAGTGCATGGACCTCTTTCAATATGCATTATCATCAGTGAGAAAGGTTTGTGCAGGAAACAAAGGCTAGGCTAGCCAACATCTTCAAAATGATTGGGGACAAGGCCAGCACTGAGAGGGGCCTGGTGGAGCTGTGGCACTTCCAACGGGACCACCCAGAGACGGACATCAACCCACACCTAGCCAGGACCAGCAGCCAATTCCGGCATTACATCCAGAGAGGTCTGAGCAAAGTGGACAGGCGCATGGCCAACAGTGCAGGTGAGTACAGTTGCAGCATGAGCAGTGCTCGATCTTATTGCTTTTTGAAACACACAAGAACAATGTCTTTGAACACAACAGTTACGTAGTTGAAGGCCCAGCAGCTGCATGTAGCAACATCACGTGTTACTTTAGCTGCGTTCCTGATTCCAATTTGGTATCGTTGTCATGTCTGCTGTTTGTCTTTGAAACACAGACAGGTTAAGACAGAACATGATGCAATGCGCAGGTGTGGGACGCAGCAGCAGTAGCCCTGTGCCTGATGATACAGATGTACCCACTGCATCTGATAGCATGAGCAGGGGACAATCTGCTGGTCCAGATGCTCACCCTGTGTCAGTCACCTCTGCAGAAACCCACACACCATCCATCAGTCCTTCTGGGACACCAGGACCGGATGCAATGCTGTCCCCATGCATTGCGCGAGCGAATGAACAAAATCAGTGCGGCTGCAGCCATGTCAGAGCAGGCTCCCTCACCAGTACTATCTGCAGCAACTGTGCGGACGGATACCAGTCACATGACAGGCACCATGGAAGCTTTGCAGCAAAGGATGTCTCTGCTTCGTAGGAAACAAGAGCAGCTTTAGGCTTCTTGGTCAATGCGGCTGCATTGCGCTGCATCAGTTGTAAAACATTAGGTAGTGACGTTGACTTGTTGAGGCACTGATGTATGCCTCTTGATTGTGCTCACGCCAGTGATCATAAAAGGAAGTCGGGACCTGTGTCGATAGTGCTGCATGACTTGTCTGTGCAAATTAGCGGCACCAGGATTTTGAGATCTAAAGTGCACAGCACGCGCAGCACACTACTTCGAGTGATCTGCGTTCGGACCATCCTGCAGTTGGCGGATCAGAGGCCGCACGTCTGCTTTACATCAGCCAACAGATAGTCGTAGGCGATCATGGTGAACTTGCGCAAGCGTCACAAGGCGTCCGACGATGCACCTAGCCAGTATGCGGAGCAGAGGTAGGTCAGGATTCACACTGAGACAGTATAAATAGTCATGCCTTCATTAACGTGGCATCGACAAGTGTGTACCCTGCAGCTCTGATGAGTCCGACAGCGGGTCGGAAGATGAGGCTCCTAACCAAGTGGCAAGTCAGAAAAATGTCAACAAGAAGGTACACCTCAGACTACGTATTGGGTTGTGCAAAATGTCAAGCAACTCTCTGATGGTCAAACACAGCAACGGTTGCTGCAGGCTCCCGCCGCACCCACACCAAAGAGACGTAAGACAGCACACGAGCCTGCTGCAACCAGTATGGATGCTCCTTTGTTGGGTATGCAGCTGGTCGAAACAACTTGGCACGCTTTGTCTGATCTTCTCAAGTCGTCATTGAGCTGCGCTGCTGTGCAGAGCTTGTCAAGAATCATCCAAAGGCCCTGACAGCTGCTGCCAAGGTAAATCATCTGGTTGTGAGGGTTTGTGTTCTACTCCAAACATATACATAAAGCAAGCCCAACCCTCCTTTGATCTTTGTCTTCTGGGTGCTTTACGCTTGCATGACGCAGGACTGGGCAAATGCTTACCAGCAGAATCGGGCTGCTGCTACGGCAGAGCTGCTGACCCTGTTGACTCAGGTGAGCAGCAACTAACAATCACCAAAGTTCCAAACCCACTTCTTGCAATGACCCACTTGGCCTCATGCAACAGAGAAGCTGTGTCACAGGCAAGTGGCTGCTCAACAGAGGTGACTGAAGATGATGTAGAAGAAGGGGAGGTTGACAAGCTCGTGAAAGGTCTGCTGCAACAGGTCACACAGGTAGCCTGTGTTTCATACCATGATGCATCTGTTGATGCACAAAGTGATGAGTGATTTTACATCATACCAGCACTCTCTGCAACAGCGACACTTTGTGTTACCTGCCTGTGCATACAGCATGCGCCGCTGGAGCCTAGCTGCATTGCATTGGCAAATGCGTCTGAACCAGGCTATCCTTGACAGAGCTATGTGTGGGCAGTGGGGTACATTGTGAAGCAACAGACCTCAGCTCACCGCATCTTGTTCATACATATGGA
>JAABUU010006212.1_pt1 | contig 12917 bp, 20 predicted proteins | sample 5559301 | NCBI WGS metagenome assembly JAABUU01 (sample SAMN10711884, study PRJNA513360) | rock metagenome | isolation source: Antarctica rocks | place: Antarctica: Victoria Land, Richard Nunatak white
TCTGTGTATGGTATGTTTATGGGACACCTCAGCATAGCCTATCCCATGATGGGTCATGTGCAACGGCTATGTGCCACAATCAGTGACAGTATGCTGACAGTCTCCACGCATTTGTCTGCATGTGTCATCCGTCCTGCACACACACACGCACGCACACACACGCGCACACGCACACACACGCGCACGTTTGCATGCTGCAGGGCCCTTTGCTGTCCCTGTTGCTGCAATGCTGCAGCAGCAGTTCCCAAGGGGTGCAGCTGCTGGCGCTCACGGCCTTGCTCAGCCTTGCTGTTGTGCCAGACAACCTGCCAGCTTTCGCCAAAGTCAGTCCCATCTGCAGCGATGTTGTTTGCCATGTGCACACATGTATGGATGGTTGCCTGTGCACATTTGCTGCTGCTGCTGATGCTGCACATCCTGCCCAGCTTGCACATGAGCGCTGACCAGCTGTTCATGATGCCATTACTGTAGTTTGTTCAGGGTATACTCCTGGTATGATGCACCATGCAGCGCCAGATGATGTGCAAATTACCACTGTGTTGTTATTTGCTTGAGTGCTTGAGTTGTAAATCAGGCCTGCACACAGCATGGCATGTACTGCGCATAGCGAGTTACCTTGGAGAAGCTGTGTGTGTGTGTCATGTGTTAAACATGTGTTAAACATGTGTAGCATGTCTTAACGTGTCTTAACATGTATGTGTCTGCAGGCCGGGCATGTCATTCACCTAGCAGTAGCCATGCACTCGAGCAGCCCAACAGTGCAGGCACACGCACTGCAGTGCATCAAGCTTTTGTCTCCCACATTCAATGGATGCCATGAGATGCTTGTCATCAGTGCTATGGAAAGCCTGACCGCTGGTGTACAAGACAGCAACTCGGTCATGGGTGAGTCGCTTGAGTCAAGCTCAAATGATGATGGCGAGTCGCTGGAGTCATGCTCAGATGATGACGATGAAAGTCTCATGGAATGTGACTCAGCTTGAGATGCTCAGCCTGGAGTCGTAAGGAGTAAGCAAGAGTCTGCCAACAAGTGTAAAGTGCAGTAGAAGCACCAAGGAAGTAAGTACTCAGTGGTTACCAGCTTGTCTCAGTATTTTCAGAATCAGTGGTTCATCATTGGTGTGTCATTTGGGTCTTGTCTGGCGGTGGCAAGTCCAAAGATCAAAGTTGGGTGTGTCCACGCGTGCCATGGACGCTGGTGGTCTGAAAGAGCAGGCTGTCAGCAGTATTGCAGCTCGTATTCGAGTCATTTTCAAGTCAGTATGTGGATATTGCAACCTGAGCCAAGCAACTCTTTCCGAAGATGATGTACGCACGTGTCAAGGGGGTTCCCATTGCACCTCTCAAGATACCAGGCGTTTACCTTTATTCTGGACCCTGGCAAATTTGCTGTGCCTTGCGCTGCTGTTTTTGGCAGTTTGGCCCTTTTTATAAGTTTGTAAAGCTTATCAGCAGGGCTGTGTATATACACATTGATGGTGATGGTGCTGTACTGGGGATTAGTCAGCGTATGTATGATGTTAAGGTCCAGGGATCAGCAGGGAGGTTTGTTAGGGATGGTTTGTATCCTTCAGTGCATGCAGGAATGGTTTGTATCCTTCAGTGCATGCAGGAATGGTTTTGTCCTGTTTCTGTCTAACGTCTATGTGAGTGTTCTGACCTAGCCAGCTTAATCAGAACAAACAGTGCCTTCTTGTTTGCTTGCTGTTCTGGATTTCTTTTCTTTACTTTCTGGGTATCACGGGAGTCATCTCATTTTGAACGATTCAGCTCTGTTCCTGCTTTAGTTGTTTCTGGTCTGCCTCAGTTGGTTCAGTCTGTACAAGCATGGCATTGCTGATGTGTGTGCATGTTTGGCGATTTCACATCTGATCTGGTTTTAGGGTCCTATTCAGGGTTTTGGGAGCACCTGAATGGGATCTCAGCAAAGTTAGCCTTCTGGAAAGCGCCTGGGCAAGACTATTGGGAAAGTACTTTGTTTAGCTGGCATCTGTTTGGTTCTGCAACTGTTACAGTGCAATGCCGTACATAATGTGAAGCACGAGAAGCAGTGAGTTACGTGATGCTGTTGCTCTATATTAGTTTAGTTAAGAGCGTTTTGTTCAAAGCTTGAATGCATGGTTTATGCGAATGATTGCCTATCATACTTCTCAAGGTAAGGAAGTATGCGATCGAGGAGCCTGTATTTGGACTCGCACCTGCTGATAGGTCTTGACTTGTTCTCACTAACTTGAGTTCCGTACCTCTCAGGCTACTGTACTGCATCAGCTACTTCGATCAGCTACCAGCCGTTTGTGTGCCAGTAGTTTGTGTACCGTCGTCCAGGCTATTTTACTGCTTCAGCCAAAACGGAATTCGGCAATGTTTGCTGGTGCTGAGGTGATTCCTAAAGGTCAAGTACATTGCACATATGAGCACGAGTAATTTCGGACACACAAACATCGCTTGGTGTTCCTGTCTAGTTGGCGCCAACTGCATATGCACCTATAACACTTTTGCCAGCAATCAGGCTCAGAAAAATTTGAAGCTGAGCTGTGCATGTTGTATCACAACTTGCTTGAAACACAACTTACTTGAAACACAACTTGCTTGAAACAAGTTGTTTGAAACAAAGCTGAGCACCACGGCTGAGAGTGCAAGAAGGTTGAAGTTCTAAGTCTTGATGAATATCCTGAGTTCCCCACGACTGCCTCGGGTGATGCGCATGTCTGAGTCCAGGTATAGAACATCAAAGCTGGATGTTCGCTGCTGCCGAGATGGTTTTAGAAACTCTGGTAGCTGTGGGAGCATGATCTCTGGTAGATTTCCCTGCAAGACAAACAAGGATCACATGCACTTCAGGTGGCTGCAGTGATGTCTACTGCGATGTCCAACACATCACAGTGTCCAATAGGCTGCAGAAGCAAGGGCTTCCTGCCACTGCAGAACTCATGGCCTAGCATACAAACATGCAAGGCAGCACCCCTTGATGCATGCATGCACTGAGGGCATGAGTGCTCACCAGCAGACCTCCAATGCCACCTGTCACCTTGACTTCAGTGTCCTCAAATGTGATCTGTACAATGTTGCCGCCAACTGCTTCAAAATGGTGCTTCAGAGATGCTGTCAGCACGACTGGCTCCAGCCCTGGCAAGCCTGCTTTGCAGGAACGACAGGTCCAGTCACACACCCAAGACAGCACTCTTCATGTAGTTGCAATTGAGAATGTCAACACGGTCAAACAGTCAAGACAGCAATTTTCACTTTGACACTTGCAGCGGAACACACTCCCATGCCCAGTGGGGACAGTGGTACATGATCACATGCGTGCAGCCGAAGTTGGCATCAGATTCCACCAGCTTGCTCTTCAGCAGAGTACCTGAACACCAATAGTGCACAAGCAAGTGCAGAGTACATTCAAGAATATGCAGATGGTGATACCTGTGTACAGCTCCAAAACATTGTCCAGCTTTGATGTGTATGGTGAAATGACCTGGTACACCTGCAACAACAAGTCCAGGGTTGGCACCAGAAAGGGGCAGCTACCAAGATGTCATAGTCACAAGCCTGTCTTCTATTTTAGCTCTGCAACATGTACTCGTGCTCTCTTCAACATGCAACATGCATGGTTGCCCCTTGATACCTCCCAGCCAAGCAAGGAAGATGAGCAGCAGTGTCACGCTGGCTATGCAGTGCAAACTGCAGTCAGCCAGTCTACATCCAGCCATAGATGGCACAGCAGGTGAAGTAGTGATGACTAGTGAACAAAGTGGATCTGTCCTGCAGCGGGTGACATGTTATGCTTGATTGCCCTTGATGGTGCTTGCAGGTGTCAAGCTGAGCCTGCCAATGTATGCTTCGGGGCAGTCAGTAATCTGCAAGCATCTTGTGCAGGACTGTGTTTACGTGTACCTGACCAAGGCTCGCTGGAAGTAGGCTGGCTGGAGGACCAGGCTGACGACCCCCAACACCGCCTGAAGCAAATCCACTGCTGTACACCAGGCGCCAGGTACCGCTCAGCTGTGCCAGCCCTGATGGCTTGTCTTCCTGTCCTGATGCTGCAGGTCACATGAGACAGACGGGTCAAAGATGACAGCAAGGACTGGCTAGACTGCTGCCAGGTCACCCAAGTGTGTCTTTTGCTGCGCTCCCTGGTGGTGAGGTGCACGCTGTGGCCTCACCCTGTAGGTGCGTACCCACTGCATGCTATGGTGCAATGATACAACCTGACATGTATCCAAAGCACAACGTAACAAAAGTTGTCATTGCCATTGCCACTGCAGTGCCGGTGGGACCAGCATGAGCTGTCACTTGCTCATCATTGGTCTTGTCAGGTTGACAAAATGACTGATGTCACATGATTGCTTGTGACAGTTGGTGTCACTCAGAAGCGTCATGATCTGCTGTTTTAACAAGCTAGGGTCTGCACCTGATGTCCATGACAGCATGACTGGCTCGCTCTGCTCTGTCAACGCCAGTGCTGCACTCTCGACTTGCATTGCAGCATATGCATTGGCTGCAAAGCCCCTGTCCAGACCAGCAACACACTCCAGCAGGCGAAGCTTGAAATAGTTGGCCTGGGTCTCAGGATTGGGCTTCCTGCCAGACTTGCCCTCGTATGGGTTTGGCTCCATTGATGATAGGGACTGATCCTTGTATGGAGAGCCTGTCTGTGCTCCCTCTGCGGAAGCAAACACCAAGACATACAGATGCAGGAATCAGGCGCAAGATTCGTGATGGGAGGGCTGCACAGCAGCAATGCCAAAGGTGATGGACTAGAAAAGAGCACTATGTCAGTCTTAGAAGACCCATGGTAGTAAGTGCGTCACATGCACACATTCCCACACATGATAAGGACGCTTTGCTTGTCAACAGTGACACAGTAAAAGATGTGCACAGTTTCAAAATTTGTCATGTGCAATAACACCAAGCCCACTTGGGTAAGCCAGGTCATGTGGCAAATCACGCACAAGGGCCAGGCAAACAAGGCTGTTGGAGTCAATAAGAGCAGCTGCCTTCAAAGTGCTCTTATTGAGCAGCTGCCTACTTTGGAGGGAATCCACAAAATTGGAAGCACTATCGGCTGCTCCTTGGGCTGCGCTCTGCACTTGGTCAGCGGTGTTGGCAAGCTGCTGTGCTGCTGCATCTGCTGCGTTCTCAAACGTCTCCTCAAGGTCATCGACCACCTCTTGAGCATCCTGCGCAAGCTCATCTGCGCCCTCTTGGACTTGATCAGCAGCCTCTGAGATACCTGCTCAACAGAGGCGGCGCTTCTGATTTGAAGGCATGAAGCAGGCCTCAGCTGTCACGTGTGGCAAATTACGCATGTCATTTGTGGCCAGGTCAACAAAGAACTGCGAGCAGTGCTGCTACCAAGGTTTTTTGCAGTATCAATTGAATGTCGACGTATGTTGTTATAAAAGACTGTTTGTTGATCGTTTGAACATGGGCAGCATATCCTGCTTGTCAAGCAATGTCTTGCTTGTGTATGTGATTTGATTGTAAACAGGGTATGCTGCAAGATGCTGAAACTCACCATCAGCAACCTGGTCAGTGACCTCTTGCGCAACATCTGCAGCCTGATCTACACCTTCTTGAACAGCTTCTGCAGTGTCATCCACAGCTGCAGCACCATTTGCTCTGGCATTTGCTTCTTGCAGTCTCCTGGATTGCTCCTTAGCCTCAGCAGAGTACCTTTGGACAGCGGCTGCCTCAACCTTGTCAATCTTTATTGTGCGCTCTGCACATACACAGACTCATGACATGCCAAAAACATTCCATTTTCACCATCACGCAGCAGTCTATGCATTTACACTTTTGATGCACGTGGCTGCGCCTGCCTGTCTGCAGATGTCACTGGATGCAAGGTTATGAAGTTTGCAGAAGTCTTGGGGAAATAATAAAGTAGGTGAGTGGAGCTGTGAGGCAGGAGCAGAGCAGGCTCACTTTCAGTGGAGGTTGTGCCGGAAGGATTGTAGATCTTGACCTCGACCACCTTTTCTCCCAGGGCAGGATTGCTAGTAGCTGGGAGATCTGCGTTCTTACTGGAAGTTGTGCTGACTGGCTTGCTTGGGTCAGCGCCAGAGCTTTTGGGACCTGATGGTCCAGGTACTGGTGGTCCAGTACCTGCAGCCTTGCTGCATGTCTGTAGCCGTGTATGAGATCTGCAGTGATGGCCACATTCAGAACTTGCTGGAAACTGGTGCAGACAACTATGCCCACATCACTAAGTGAACATCAGAGCCTGCCAGCGCCTAGTGACTGTCAAAACCAAATGCCAAAAGCGGATGGCATTGCTGACATTCCTGACCTTTTTCTTTGGAGCAAGATTGAAGGTGTGGCCTTGAAAGCGCGGCACCGGAGGGGTCGGGAACACTGATGAAGCGCACGAGGCAAAGCTGCTTCCAGGGAGCAACTTAAGTTGGCTTGCATGCTGACTCTGCGTTGCAATGTGCAGATCAGCTGCAGCACAGGATGCTATCACACCTGTTGTGCATACTGTGGCGCCAGATAGCTGTTGGGAAACACAACAACAATTCAAGGAGCAATACCGTACCTGAAAGCTCCGAGGGCTGTGGATGTTGTAGTAGACACAGCAATGTGAAGACCGAGAAGGGTGCTGTACACTTCCTGCGCAGTCTGACTAGATGCTGCGGAGCTGATTTCAAGCTACACTGAGCTGAAGCAAAATTATCTCTTGGTCAGATAATTTTCGTCAAAATATACGAATATTGCTATATGCTGTTATGCTTCTTAGATTGAATTCCGAAATATATTCGCCAGCATGCATTGATCTGCACACCTGGCGTAATGCCTGGGTCGTAAAGAGAAAGATTGTTGACTGTGTGCCGCGCCAAACACTGAGACGCAGCTTGAAGGCTAGCTGTAATACTGGTTGTGCATTGAGTATGAGGCTGACTGCTAGCTGAGAATGCTCTTCGAGGTCTTGACTGCTAGGTCAATCACATGTAGAGCTGAAAATGGAAACTCTGCCATTGCTATACTCGAAAATTGACTTGCTGATTTGCTGCATGCACTTTCCCGACAAGTAATACGCGCTGTGCATTGTAACACTGTGTGCTGTAGGCTAGTTGCACTATGAAGTTTGTTTATGCAGCTTGTTCCAACCTGCAGCAAATCTTGCGATGCCAATTTGCTTGCCAGACTTGTGTTGCATGTGGTGCAGGCAATTACATGTACATGAGCAAAGGTGCATTCTGTTTATAGACAATGCGCTAAAATGCTCAATTTTCCATTGTTGTTTCACAGAGTGATCCTGAGCCTTGCATTGTTGCAGACTCAATCGGTGACTGAAGAAATCAGAACTGAGTCCATGTACTGAGTAGAAAATAGAACTTGTAAGCGTGCATGAGCACCAGCAGAGGTACTTGACGCTAACGCTGCAACAAAAAAGACAGCAAACATGCTGCTCGAGCAGGAAGCCATAGAAGAGACTCCCAACACAAGACAGGCAATCGGATCTGAGACTGCAAAATTGTTGCTTCAACAGCAAGCTTGCGGAAAGCTAGAAGCATTGCAACCCTTCAGAGTTAATCAAGGCAGATATTAACAAGCTTTGATGCCTTGTGTTAACCCACATGGGTGTCACACGCGTCGCATTCCCTTCCCAGATGGCTTGAGGCGCCCAACCTGCCGGTTGTGAGGCATTTCTGACAATCTAGCTAACAGGGATGCCACATCTGCTGTGTCATTCATGTAGAAAGGAGCTTTGCTGGGCTTTTGACCAACCGTGCATGCAAACACCTGCACAGTAACCCAGCGAATTCAAGGGCAGCAGCAGCAAGTGGTCTGATGTCGCTCAAGCGCTCAAGAGGCAAAAACAGGACTGTAGACAAGATGATGCAAGAGGTGGCAGTGCAAACCAGGATCTGATATGATGTATGGCTGTGAGTTCATGCGTGCCATGAAAGCACCGGCAAGCTGTATTGCTGCCCAGCTTGGGTAAAGCTGCCTTTGCATTGAAAGCGGGCAAGGTGCAAAGGCACTGACACATACTGTCTTTGTCAATAGCCGCATTGTCGCATTGGCTCCTTCAAACATGCGTGCATGGTCACACAATGGCGTGAAGCTTATGCAGCAGAGAATGTGATGGACTGCCAAAACATAGGCAAGGCCATGGTAGCGCTGCTAAATCCTGGACTGGCAATCACCTCTGTAGTGAGGTGTGGGGAGAAGGTGACATGCTCCATGGCGATGAACATGTCCTCATCTGATCGGTCGTCTCCTATGCACAGCACAAAATCTGGCGCATTGCCTTCATCTGCCAACTTCTTGAGGATGCGGTCCACGGCAGCACCCTTGGAAGCACCCTGCACCACATGTCATGCAGGTTTGGTCTGCTGCTGTACTGCTTTGCAGCACGCATAGGCAGCACTGCGTTGTGAGCAGATGCAACAAAGGCTCTGAAGCATGCTTGACGGCAGCAGAACCCCTGAGATATCAACAAAAGATCGCATCAGGGGTGTTCTGTTCTTCTGTGATGTCTGTTTGGAGAACTAACACAGACCGATTTATGCAGGAATTGAATGATGTATGGACAGACAGGAAGCAGTGCCACAGGCCGCGTTCAACAAGGAACAAGCAGAATCTCAAGACATTCAAAGACAAAATTATTGCACACAGACCTGGGGCTTGACCTCCACAATAGCCTGTCCAACTGTGACAACCACAGCCTCATTGGACAGCATGCCTTCCAGGTGGTCCAGCAGCTCCTGCAGTCATGCCACAAAGCTGCTAAGATTGTTTTTGTAGCCTTTGGCAGTCATCCAATAGGCTCACATAGCAGTGCGCCACACACTACGTTTTCTGTAATTTTGGTACAATCATTTATCTTCTCAATTTCTCATTACTCTGTACAAACCTTTTTCTTGTGTTTTTCCCTGCCAAGTTTTTCTTCTTTGATTAAGGGGTTGTATTGTTTCATGTACTATTATGAAACGAATAAAAGATAGCATCAAATTTCAGAGGGCTATGCATGCCAAGCAGCAAACAAGCATGGACCAAGACTTTGAACAAGATGACTGCAGACGCTGTGTGCTCCACACATGCCTTCTGTTGACTGTAGCGCTGCCTGCACTCATGGCATGGCACAAAACAGATGCAGTCAGCGGGCAAGGTGTGACGCACCTTGGCCTGCCATCTACCAAAGTCTGGGTCAGCATCCTTGTAGTGCCACACCAATGCACTCTCCTTCACATCAAGGTAGCTGCCATCGGTGGACTCAGTATACACCTGCATCACCCAATTGTGCATGAAGCATAGGTGTGATGTGTCGACACAGCTGCCACAGTGGTGAAGTCAATCTATGAGCCGGTGCTACCTGCAGACCAGTACACGATCTGCAGACTTGCAACAGATGGTGTACCAGTCCACCTCTGCATGCCTGTGGTGTCTGCACAGCCGCGACCAAGGACAAACGAAAGTATCAAAAGTGCTAAAAGTTTTAAGCTATTGCTGCATTGGACATGCAATACAGTGTGTGAAGGTGAGGCAGCAGATCATGCAAGGCTATCAATTGCTTCAGGCCTGCAAGAGACACACACACACACGTCTTGGAGAGCTGGCTCTCTCAAGCACGGTTGGCATCACAATCAGATAAGTACCTGCTGAGGATGCTGCTGAGGGTACTCCAATCGCATCATGTGTTTAGGCCCAAGCTTTTGTAGCACAAACTGAGCCTTGGGTGAACATGCATATGCTTGCGGGGATGCATGCATTCATACATGAGTGACAAGTTTGTAAGAGTGGAGGGAATTGTGGCGTACCTCGAGGATGGGTATGACCATGTCTTTCCAGCCCAGGTCTGCATGGCCCCCACTCTGGTTCTCCCACTCCTGGCTGGCTTGATACCGCAGGAAGTAGCCATGCTCTGCTGCTAACCCCAGCCGCTCCTGCATGCACACACACCACAAACGAATTAAATCCTTATATACAAAACCAAAATCACTGAGCATCAAGATTAGATTTCTAATCTAGATCTGTAGATGAGTTTCCATCCAAGACCTGTCCAGGCCTCAATCCAACTTTGATTGGGGGGTAATGACCTGGGCACACTGAAACCGAAGCGGACAGCAAGGACATGCAACATGTGCAGACTGCTCCCAGGGATTGTTGCTTGCACAGTACTCAGTGAGGCGGTAAGACAAGCAATGTGGAAAGGGACAGGAGCAGGTACAAGCACAGGCCCAGAGTGACTGCACTGCATACAGGTCTATACTAGCAGATATCCTCCTGTAGGAGATAAAAATCACAGTTGGCAGTGTGTCACAAGTGAGTAGTGGAAGGAGCCAGGCAAGCTGGAAGCAGCTGCCACTCACTGTGTGTAAGAACATGTGCATACCAGTGGGTTGGGAGCTGACTGCTGTGACATGCTAGGGTGAGGGGGTGAGGGGACTTGGGCATGGAGGGTCTCCCCAGCACCTGAGGGCCCTGTGGATTCTGCCTGGTAGGCAGGCGGTTGGTGCTCAGGCTGCGAGGCCTCTGAGCTCTGCGGTGTTGTGTCGGTTACCTTGGCCTGCATGCCAGGAGACGTCAGAGGCTTGCTGCAACATGTCCACCACCATTGCCAGTAATTTTGTCCACACAGATGGAGGACTGAAGATGCTGCCTGGCATTGGCTGCTTGCAATGCAGGTGCACGAGGACAGGCAGTATGATGCCTGTAGCAAAACCTGGTAGGCTATGGAAGTCCATCTGATGCTGTCCATGATCTGCACACTGTTATCTTTTCAGGCTGTGGAACCTTACGTTTCAAGTTTTGCCACCCTTTTGTCACCGTCAACTGGCAAAGAAAGATGCACCATTTGGCTTTGAGCGTTCACGCAGAGCAACACAGCAAAATAGTTTCATCCTGCCTTGTCAGCAGACCACGTGCCATGCAATACACTTGACTCACACCTAGACACTTGAGATACTGGCAAGCATCAGTGCAGCATGAGGAGAGTGCTGCAGACTTACAGACGGGTCAAACCAATGAGAGAGCTCAGTGCGTGCTCTGCCACTGATAATGAAGACAAAGTTGTTGGGGTCAGCACACAAGCCCTGCACCATCTTCAGCACTTCAGCATTGGGCTTGTTGTCAATGGCTGTCTGGTCCACCAGGGTGCCGTCATAGTCCAGCAAAAGCAGTCGCTTGCTTGCCCTGCATGAAAAGGAGGACCATGTTGGGATAAGACATTGCATGACAAAGTGCAGCTGTTGATACGGTGGTGTCAGACACAGACAGGCTTGCCAACATAAACAGGAATGATGGACGCAAACAAGCCCTCTGCCCAGCTTGACCAAGGGAAGCTGTGCAAGCGGAAGCAGGGGGGTCCACAGACAATGGGCTGAAAGGCATGTTTGAAGGATAAGGCATGAGTACAGGATGAGCAATGCACCAATGTTAACATCCAGTGCAGGTGATCAGCCACATTCGGTTTGACCACAGCGCTAATTGCTGCAAAATCCCATGATCTGTTGCTTCTTGGGAAACGGCGGCAACAAACCTGGAGTAAGTGTTCATGAGAGTGATGGGGTCCAGTCGGCGGAAATTCTCCCCTAGGGAGACAATGCGGAATGTGTCCAGTCCCAGACCGAGACCATAGCACTTCATGGTTGTATGCCGCCTGGTCAGGCGCTGCATGTCTGATACAAAGGACTGCAAGAGCACAGCTGTGCCATAAGCTGACAAGATTACAATGCAGCATGCATTACTGGGCAGCTGGATTGCAATGCTTGTACACTGTTTGGACTGCAGCCTTGCTCTTCGTGTGCAGCATGACCTGGATTGAGTCCCGAGTCTCACACAGCAAACCAAAGGGGGCAACATAATGATCTGCAGTCAGGAAAGGCAGCTAGCCTATCTGTATTGGTACAAAGCATTTCACTCGGGTGGATGCCAGGGGTGTATGCAGGGCTCACCTTGACCCAGAAAGCTGCTGTGTGGCTGGACACATATTTCCAGTGCTTAGCATGGCGCAGGTGCCTGTCATGCAAAGGCATCTTGATGGCTGAGTAGATGCCATCAGCAACACTGTCTACATTCCAGGGGTTCACTCTGATGGCGCCGCTGAGGCTTGGAGAGCAGCCCACAAACTCTGAAACCACTAGCATCGACGCCTTCTGCTCTGCTGGGATATCCTGTACAAAACAGTGCTGATCTCAGCAAATTCATGAATACAAATACATGGGTTTCAAAGGGCCCATGAGGGTTAACATGGCAGCGGCACATTGCAGGGGTCCCAGCTGATTGCATGTGAGGAGAAGCACAACGCACGCTCACCCGAGAGACAGGCTATGACTCCTGAGAGTACAGTTTACTGGAGTAGCATCAGACCTGGGCTATCCCTCATAGCTGTAATGTATGCCACACAAGCAAAGCAACACATTTGCATAGCCAATGCATGACTTGCAGGATGTGATACTGTATATGGTGCATATGGACAAGACAATGTCAGCCAGGGGAGTGGACTCACTGGGGCTCCTTGCCGGCAAACAATGTACTCATAGGGCACCAGGTTCATGCCATCCCTTGTGGCTGTGACAACCGCCACATCAGCAGTGGAGTACAGGGCAATCTTCTCACAGAGAGACACAGGCCGTTCCACCCACACCACAGGCAGATAGCTGCCGCAACTGTACTTCTTGTTGATCCGGTCTGCCACACTTAGCACAAAGTCATGCAGCTCGGTGATGTCCTTGCTGCTTGACCTGCAGCACAACAATGCAACACACTGATATTGCTCATGTTGCCACCTGCAGCAAACGACACTTGCTGCAGGTACGGCACGTCCCTCAGGTTGTGTGCAAGCAGGGCATGCTGCCAGTCTGCTAGTTGCTATGGCAGCAAATGTGCAGTCAGGCACGAGCTTGCTGAGATATGTATGTGTCAATCCTGCTGTGCCAAGTCGGAATCGTGAATGCATGCCCAAATGCCTG
>JAABUU010006216.1_pt1 | contig 12911 bp, 14 predicted proteins | sample 5559301 | NCBI WGS metagenome assembly JAABUU01 (sample SAMN10711884, study PRJNA513360) | rock metagenome | isolation source: Antarctica rocks | place: Antarctica: Victoria Land, Richard Nunatak white
CTAAGAGCAATCTTGACAGAACATTCAAATTCTCCATGGTGTCATGTTGGCGCTGCACCACGTATCAGAGCTCCTTACCGGGGGAGGGGCGCCTTTGAGCAGCACGATCGTGAGGGCATCTTCGCACTTCCGCTGATAGCTCTGAAGCTGCGCTCTCTCGCTACGACGTATAGATCCTTGCAGCTTCTGCAGCAGCTCAAAGCTGTAAATGGGATCGACCCTTCTGTTGCCTCTGGCGTTCCCCACCAGCAACTCGAGTTCTGCAACCCAAACGTTGAACGACAGAGCCTCCTCTTCGTCTACGAAGGTCATTCCAGGGTTCATCTTTCAGCTTGCGGCACGAACTCTTATGTTGGGACAACATGACATGGCACAGCCGCGCAATCGCTCCGCTGTCCTGCCCACCTGCATGCCTGCATGCCTGCATATGGTTGACTTTCCTGAGTTGCTGTTGCACTTCTGCTTCTCCTACAGAGTGAACCAATAGCACATCAGTACTGATGGCAGTAGTACCGATGGCAGAAATGTTGCGGAGCGTGCTGGTGATTTGTCATCATCATTTTAGCCCACATGCAGCCTAAATGGTGGCTGAGCCAAACTCCACATGAACAATGCTGTGCATGCTGCTCACAATATGTTGACCTACACCAGTGCATTGACCTGCACCAGCATTGCAGCCTTGCAGCCTTGCAGCCTTGCAGCCTTGCAGCCCAATCAGCAGTCTTGCAGCCTCAACCGAAAAGCCCTGCAGGCTTGCAGCCACGCCAGCCAATCAGCCCTGCAACTAGTCAGCAGCCTTGCAGCCCCCAGATCAGCTGCATCTGCAAATACTGGCAATCCCTCCCCTCATCCCCCAGCCCAACAGCTGTGCGCTTTCAGCAGCCTGCCAGTTTTTGTGCGGTACTAGCAGTTGCTGCTTTGGAAGAGCGGTCCGTACTTGCAAACACTAAGGTCAGAAATTGCAATCAAGACATCAGTGAAAGCCTGCAGGACTTGCAGTTGTGCAGTGTTATCGATCTGATAGTACAACACAGGCAGCTGTGTCAGTACTAGTGTGCAGTATCGTAACGGCCACACTGCCTTTTGCAGCTGAGCAGCATCAAGCTGTTGCAGCTGGTAACACTTCTGATATAAAAATGAGGTGCTGTGATGAGACCGCGGCATCAAAGACATGATGTATTTTGCATAGTGGACCTGCCTTGCAAGCGCTGTCCTTGCAGTCCATAGTCTTGCTGAGCCAGCTGTTCACTACATTATACAATAAAACTGAGTGAGAGGGAATGCGTCACAATCACACTGCATCATGCTATACATACAGCCATGATGCGTGACTGTTTGAGACAAAGATAAGGACGAAAGCGTGCCTACTCTAGACTCATGCTTTTGCTGACAAAAGTTTTGACGTCTGTTGCTTATGCCAACGCAGGCCCTCTTTGACGTAGCGCAGAAACTCTCTATAACTTCATAACTGCATGCTGCTTAAAAGGGATTTGGTAAAGTCTCAAATTTTGCAAACAAAACTTCACATGTCCTCAGCGCGCCACTGTGCAGAGTGACGGCTTCAATTTGTATTCACGCTCTGGCAGCTTCTGCCAAAACTTTATGGAGTCTAAAAGCCTGCATGGCCACATACAGCACATCTGAAACAGCACAGATCATGCTCAGTTTGGCTTCACAAAGCTCATGCACAACATTCACAGTTAGCACCAGCTTCAGGCAGTCGTTTCATACACGCTGGGAAGCATGGCAAGCAGAGTGTGCACTGTCCTCAGTGTGAGCATGTGAGTGTGTGCAGCAAGGCAGACATGCACCTAATTACAAGTTTACTTCGGAATGACAGCAAGGTTTGACGTGCTTGATGCTTGCCGCACGCACCAGTCAATGCAAACCACAGGAACTCGTCGTGCTTCTGCATCCTTCATCTGCAACCACAACATGTACTCATTGTACAGCATTGCTTGATGCTATATGCTATATGGCATCAAGAAATGCACCGATGCCATAGAAATGCTAGATATGGCATGTTGACAACACTGGTGTGCAAACGTACAAATGCCAGGTTGACAATTCTGAGATAGTCAATGGATGCAGCAGGTGAAGAAGCAGTGCACACCATGCAGCTAAGCCTCAGCGAGTGCAGCAGCCTGCCGTTATGAAAATTGTGGTCAACAGGCAGAACACAATCGGCCATGTGTGCTGAGCAGCAGGTCCTGGTCACTAAGCCAAAGGCACCAATTTGCACCAAAGGTGAGACCCACCTTGGCAGTGTAGCGCAACCCTATGACATGAGTGTAACAGGATGAGGAGCAACGAGCTCCAAAGGTTTGCGCCCAGCTGAAAAGCGCCAAGCTTTCCAGCTGGGCAAGCCAGGGATTGTCATCTGTATCAAACCCATCAAAGCAGATTGAAACACCTTCCAGCACCTGCATCATCAGGCAGTGTAAAGTGAGTACCTAGTCTTGCTCCAGCTGCATCTGCAACACTGGAGGTTGGCAAGTTGAAGATCAATGACCTGACACCACACCACGGGTTGACCCATCATGCAAAACCTAAAAGCATTTTTGACTTTGTGACAAGCAGCAGCACTGTCTGATATTCCTGCTGCCATGACATGCCAATGCACTATATCATGGACAGCTCTCCACATGTTGACTGCTTGACTGCATGTAAGCTACCCATGCTCAGCAAATTGAATGATTGTGCAAATAGACATGACATTGCAATCTTATCCGCAGTAAAACAGACATAAAACAATCATCACTCAAAATGCGTTCTCAACAGAAACACCTGATGCGTTTTGAATATTTCGATGCTTACGATCCCTTCTGAACACCCTTCATGTTTTAGTTCTTTTTTCATATCAATCTTGCTTTGACGAGCTGTAAGACAAGTGCATGCAAGCTCACAGCATCAGCACTGTCAGCCCATGGTCTTCAGAGCAGATCATAAACACAAAACAAAGGCAATGGGAGGCTCACTGCAGGCAGGCTTATGCAAATGCTACGTGGAGCAACGAGAGCACAGACTGCCTGATGCCTCCCAACACCTCACACTTCAATGGCAACATAATTTCTGACAGCTGACCCACCATACCTGGAGACGTTCTTGCTGAAGTACATAACGCGCATCCCATAAAGGCAAACGCACAGCACTAGAGGCTGATGTACCCTGTGCAGCATAGGGCTGCCTCCAGCTTTCTGCCATGCTGTCATGCACCTTTGTACACACCCATGCTGCATAGGCCAGGGGTCCTGATATGCAGCACTCATCTTGCCTGTCCATGTCTGGGCTGTCAGCTCTGGTGCAGAAGCCTGAAAAAGTGTACTTGGTAATGGGAACAAGGTTGGCCTGATGGTGAGGCCATCTTTCTGGGACGCTGTCCAAGATAAGGCTCAATTCTTCTTTGCCCTCCAGTTGCTGCACAACAAGAGGGTGTTTTGTGAATGTTGGCTACTGGGGAGGGGAAGGAAGGGAAAGGGAGGGGAGGGGCGGCAGGGGAAGGGAGAGAAAGGATGACAGGAAGAAAGCAGGTAAGGCGCTATCCTTGCTCCTGTGTATTGTGACGCTACATTTATTACTGTGTCATGCTAATGACATCAACTTGCTTCATTGCTGCAGAAGCTGAAAATGCAGATTTACACAGACAAGGAAAGCTATTTGGTGCTTGTTACCACAACATGTTGCGCACCTGAGTGAATGCTCTGGCAAGACCAGCACCAAGGTCCTCCTCAGCAATGATGCGGGCCCCAAGCAGCTTGCCAGTGGGGTCCAGCAGGGCCAGCATGGCCTGCCCACAAAGCCTGCACCACACATTACACCAAGTCAAGCCCAAAATCAGATGTGGTGCTGCTGACCAGCATTGCTGGTTGTGTTGACAATGAAGTAAAGGCATTCCAGGGCTCTAGTTGACAAGGCTTTGTGTCACCGTGAAGGCTGTTGTGCGAGAATACAGGGCATGCCACAGCTACCACACCTTATACTCTTCAGTGGTTAAGTTTCCTCACCAAGAGCTTGCAACATGCAACATGTTGGCTTGGTCTGTGACATCATCAAACAGCCGCTGTTACTGCTTTCAGGGCACATCCAAGCCAAGCAGGCTGCAACAGCTGAATGGTACGCCTCAACATAAGTTAACGCAACAAACAGCATTTAGGAACGGTCCAGGTGAGCAAGTCATGCTGCTTACAATGTAGCGCTTGTGCAAGCCCAGGTTTGGAAGCGTCCATGCAGCGTCTGCAGCAATTGGTGAACACCCGGCCTCAACTTGACCCAAAGTCCCAGGCTGCCTAGCCTGAAAAGGCTTCGCTGTGCATCCGCCAGCTCAGCCTCACCCCCCAAGAGGCGCTCCAAGACAGGCTCCACCCCACAGACTACTGTGTCCTCAAAGGTGGCCCTTGCAAGACAGGCATCCAGATCCAGAACCATGATGGCTGGCTCACATCTGCATTAGCAGCAGTCACACAGTTCAGCTGGCCAAATCAGACTCAGCCCATGGCCAGCACAACCAATCAAGGCAGAGTACTCTTTACACACTCTGGATGTTAGCACCAGTAATTCCCAAGCTTACCCTTATGCATGCAACATCACAGACAAAGCAAGCTATTTGGTGCTTGTTTCATAGATTTGAGCAGATTTGTGGCTGGCTATTGAAGCACAGAACACGAGTCAGGAAGGAGGGAAGGAGCTCGAGAGCAGCATCACGACATTTTGTATGGTATCTAAGATGTCACAAGGGCACTCACATTCAAGGGACAAGCTGCATGCATGTGGAGTGGCAGCAGACCTGTTGTCAAAGCTGATCCTAGGGTAGCTTGAGGATGCAGGCTTGGTCTCAGATGCTGTGCCCAGCCATTGCGCGTCAGAAGGACCTGCCCTGTCAGCGCTGCCCACATCACACTGCAAGAAGTCCCCTTGCCCATCATGGCCAGCTGCATTCCTCTCAAGTCTGCCAATGTCACCTGCTGATGAGCTGCCATGCAATGTAGCAACCTGCTGCACAGCCGGACTGTGCTCTTGCGCAAATGAATGCAGGCAAAACTCAGAAGATGCAGCAAGCTGCTGCAGTTCTGCATGGACTCGCTGCCAGTCTGGACAGGACTGCAACATCACGTTTTGAAACAGCAAGTCCTTTGCCTGGGAGTGCACGCCATCCATGAGTGGCTCTGCGTGACAGGGCAGCGCATGCTTCTCTGCGTACTGCTCAGGTGGCCGTGATATGACTGCCACTGCTGGCAAATCTTTGGCTGCGGTAGCACTGGCTAAGCCTGAGCGGTCAGCATGTCTGCTTAGAGTTGGCTGCTGCACCTCCTGCTGCATGGATGAGTGTCTGATAGTAGCTGCAAATCCTGAATTGCCGCGGTGCTGCAGGGCAAGATTTGACTGGGCCAACTGCTGCAGATCACTGTCAGGCATCCTTGTTTGCTGCAGATTGGTGGCAGGTTCTGGAGCCTCAGCTATGAAGGGGTGAGCCTGCACAGAGGTCACGTGTCAGGCTTGCTGCAAGAGGATGCAGGGTGTGTCTGCATTCAGACACCAAGACACTCACATCACTCCTTCTTTATGAAGTATACAAGGGCATATGGCAGCGCACTGCTGTGTGTCTGTATTGCATTGCAAGGCACTGCATGGCACTGCAAGGCGTGTTGAGACACATTGAGGTGTGCTGCCTAAAACGCTATCACGCACCTGATTGGCCCATGTTTGCATGATGGCCCTCTCACAGTGTTTAGAGTTCATGCCAGAGGCATCCTGTCCCATGTGGGTCAGCAGACCCCGAAGATGCTGCGGCTCCATGCTGTCTAGAAGGAAGTAAGGCCCATGCTTTCCTGACAGGATGGTCAGCATGCTTTCCATCAGACTCTGCTCTCCTGCATGTGCCTTCTTATGCCGCTTCATCACACGCTTCAATCTGCTGTAATGATGGCCAGGCACTCTCAGTGAATTGGCCAACCTCTCCACAACACCTCCCATGCCTGGTCTGGTGAAATAGGCCATCACCTGGCCTCTTGAGGTGCGGTCAAACCTCAGCGTCTTCCTCTGCACACCAGTCCAGCTAGTCAGTCAGCAAGCACACCTGTGTGTTGTAGAGTTGCACTTGTGTTTGTCGTGAGCAGTGTGGAGGGGCAATGAGGTCGTGATTGCATCAGACCAAGCATGCTAGCATATAAGTGCGTTCAACATACAACTGTATGCAGACCAGGCAAGCCTGGGCAACTGCATATAGAAGCTGGAGTGGTGTGTGAGACCAACACTTTGCATCACAGAGCCTTACTAGGTGCCGGGCTTCTCCATCTGAAGTCTTTCTTGTCTGCTCATACATTTGTAGCTCTTCAACAAGGCCACTGCTGCCCTGCGTGTTGACAGTCACATGAGTGCTGGCGTGTGGTCTAGTCAACAGCTGCAACACAAAACACTAGGTCTACTAATTCTACTGCTCGATCGTGTGTCTGAGAAGCAGCAAGCCTGACCTGCAACAGGACCTTCTCCAGCCAGTGCCTCGTCTCGCTCATAGGCAGCTGCCGCAATACATCACGATCGAGCTGCTGCATACCTGCCACCTCCTAAAAGAAGTTCGTGATAACTTCCCGGCTCAAGTTGGTAAGCTGTGTTATTCGCTTCAAAGACCCATCTTTTTCTAATGCAGACAAGATGCTGGCGTACGACGTTTGACTCGAGGTCAAGCTCAGCGACCGGCAAAGTCGGTCCTGCTGAAATTTACTCAGCTGCCGGATAAGCCTCAAAACTCTGTCCTCGACTTCAATGGCCTGCCGACGTATGCATGCATCAGACTGTGGATTTACTTCTGGCATACTGTAAACAATCGCTGCGGTTTCGAGCTCGTATCCGACCACCTCGCCAGTCAGGAGGATGCTCCGAACCCATCAGGCATAAATAATTACCCATATATGTGTGTACATTTTATGGCTAATTAGTGTTTGATGACTCAGAGCCTACAGCTGTCAATGCCAGCTCATGACTTCTCATCAGCTGCTAGGTCAAGAGTAGACACAGATCCCAAAACAACCACAGTCACAAGGGGTGAGCGCCGGACGACGACAGGAGAGACGAGGTGCGGGTGGGCGACAGAAAGGTGTTGGGCCAGGATGAATACGGCAGGAGAACTCGAGGAGGGCGAGCGTCTGAGGGGTCGTCAATCCAGCGTTCAGCAGCACTGGTGTGTTTGTAAACAGTAGCGTGTGTTTTTAGACACCAGAGCGTACGGTCTGTCCGACCTCAGATCGGATGAGTCTGAACGCTGGGTGGGTAAGTATGAGGTGAGTCTTGACGTACCTTGTCTGCAGATTCCACCTCAGCCAGCGGGCCAGGATGAATCCGGCAGGAAAACTCGAGGAGGGCGAGCCTTTGAGGGGTCGTCAATCCAGCGTTCAGCAGCACTGGTGTGTTTGTAAACAGTAGCGTGTGTTTTTAGACACCAGAGCGTACGGTCTGTCCGACCTCAAATCGGATGAGTCTGAACGCTGGGTGGGTAAGTATGAGGTAAGTCTTGACGCACTTGTCTGCAGGTTCCACCACAGCCAGCGCAAGAGAAAGCTCACCGTACCAGCACCCTCACTCACTCTTGCGACGAAACTTTACAGCCGTATATCAACTGCGATATGTTGACACCAGCTAGCGGCCAGTTTGACTTTATCTGTACATACAGCTCGGTTATCTTGCAGCTTGAATATACACTACTTTCCCGCGTCTTTACGACGCACCAAAGTCTGGAATAAGCTCTCGCGCTCTTGAAGTTGCAATTTGTGTTGGCACGTGAGATATATTTGCTTATTCGAATTCCGCATTGCATTCATTGAGCCGCACTGTAACAGTGTCTGTACGTCTCGTGCAGTACAGTTAGACAAATATATATATGCCTAACTGACTGATGTACAGTGATATATGGGGTCCTAATTCATGATGACGATGCGAAAAAGAGGGTGTGGGATAGCATAATTAGTTTGCCTGGGGCCTCTGCGGGATAGATTTTACGCTAATTCGAGTTTTCAGACTGTACCATTGAAAGTGTACCATGTATTCAGGGCAAATTAGCCCTGTGAGATGGTAACAAAACTCGACTTGATGGCCTTGATGGCATGCAAGATAGTATCCGAAATTTGCTTAAGCACATGTGCAAGATAGCGTTTAGTTTTGTTTTTGCAGACAAACACGATGATATGATACCGAGGATGCACGTATATGGCAGCAAGGTGTACTTTTGGTTCTCAACATGCTCTTGTATCACACATTGGCCTGCCAATATTGATAAATCACAAGTCCACGTGAGACGTGCCAGGGACACAATCTCTATATATACAGGTTGACTTCAAATCTGAAAAATATTCCAGATTATGTGCAAAATCCCAATGGAACAAAGGACTTACCTAACAAAATGTGCCTGCAACAATACTGTAGCCATATTGCACTACTGGACTTGCTGTATTGTAGTAACATCAACCATTGACTGCAGCGAACTGGCATGCACAGCAACATAAAGTGCAACAATGATTGCATGTTGGACCAGATTACAACTTTGTAAATTCAGCATGTTGCCAAACTGCACATCAGTCACCATCATGCATATCTTGCACTACGCAGGCTCCAGAACACTGCTGCTATCAACCCAGAATCAGCTTAAGCAAGCTTGCAACCAATTGGTTCATGGCCAGAGTCAACACAATGAGAGGCTCAAGATCGTTTTCAATTTTCATTGTGAGACAACACAACTGGTCACACATAGATATCCGCAGAGATCCCAACACTCTGCAGTGTCACACAAACAACCATGCAGCTCTGAATCAGCGATGTACCTCAACATCCGGTACCGGGTCCAAGCAGTAGCTGAACATGAAGCAGCCGACAGAAAGGCAAGCCCCCGCCTCAGGCTCAGCAGGACCACGTGGGTAAAACAGCTGCAGGACCAGCTGAGATGAAGATAGTGTTGCAGTGTTGCATCTCGACAGCCTTATGAAGATCAGCAGGATGCCATGGAACATACCTAGGTTATACAAACATATTGACAGCAGCTGAGCCAAGTATCTGGGTCACATAAGTCTAGGCACATGAGGATCCTCTGTTGCCACACTCATGGACGCCATGACACCCAGGCTCGACGCCAATACATGCATGCCACAGAAAGCAGAAATGGCCCGCGTCAACAAGAAGCTATTGTTGCTCTGTTAATTGTTGTTTGTTGTGTGTAGTGAAAGGGTACGGCTGCTCCGAAACCAATTGTAGTAAAAGGGTACGGCCGTTGTTGGTATGGGAATTGCAAAGCCCATATACGCATCCCAGACGTTACCACTGTGTATCAGCGTGAGGGCATATGACTGCTGTGATGAGTACCCCTCAAACAGCCTGGGGGAGCATGCACTGTCCAGAATCACGCATTGCCATCTGGAGGCGAATGAATAGCACATAAAGTATCAAGTGGGCGAATCTGATTGGGTTGTGAACAACAAAAGTCAGAAGCAGCGAACTTGACGGCAAACAAAAGGAACGGTCATCGATGCAATATACGGGGCATGCCAAAGAGCAGACCATTTGCATCTGCTCGAACAGGACAGACCCAGTGCCTGCGCATGCCTACTTAGATGCCGTGATGCCGTGACGCTCAACTATCCAAGGTGGGTTTTGAAACCTCTGTTTTACACTTCTGGATTCGGAGCTTCGGCTAGCCAAGTCTCTTGCGTCCTTATTTGTTCATCGCAGCAAGCATACTGGCTACAATATCAGCGGTATGCGTAGGCGACAGCTTGAAGAAGATGGCCCACAGGCAAATTGGCTTCCACAAGTCAAATGCCGGCTAGAGCGGCTCGTCAAAAAACACCTGCACAGCAATCAGCGGGCACAACTGTGCAGGGCTTTGAAGCTGAGCACTCAAACTTCGTCAGAGCGTATCGCAGCTGAGCTCGAACGGAAGAGGGATGTGACAGCCGTGGTACACCTGCCGGAACTCGATCGTGAGACGATCGTGGCTTTCTTTCGGGACGTGGCTGAGCTTGAACCCTTCAGTGAGGAGGCGCTGCCCGACGATCGATCAGAACGACTCAGGATGTACCTTGAGTCCGTTCTCCTGGAAGTCAGTAACCTTTTGCGTGCACCATCTTGCTGAAGTGCTGCGACCAGACTGTCAAGTTGCGTGCTACTCGAGTGATTTGAGGCTTGAACGACCGCAGGGACCGATGGCCCTTCCCCACAAGCTGCAGGCAGCGCGAGAGCGGCAGAAGCATGCACCAGACGCAGCTTATAAGCACCTGGTGTGTGTCCCTCTGGCATACACTAATGACAAAGCTTGTTCTTCTTGGTAGCTGTTGGGTAGCTGCAATTCTAAGCTGTCCGCCTGCTTCTTTGCCTGGAAGTAATGTCACACCAAAAGGCCAGTTGAGCATGAAGAGCAACTACTTTGACGTCATTTATTTTGCAAAAAATGGTTTATTCTTGCAACGTATCAGCTATATGTCTCATGCCAGGCACCTGCTGTGCAGAGAGAGAATTTGAAGTTCACCAGAGTCTCAAGGAGTCAGGTACTGGCATACTGCACTTCCAAAGGCATGAAAGGGGCTGCTGAGAAACTGGCAGCAAAGCTGGAGGAGCACCTGCCAGGCAACCTTGCAAGACACCTCAAGGACGCCTTGCAACAGAGCAAGGCACGCCCCGTGGAGCATGGGGTGTTGAGAGTTGTTCTTGGCGTTCTTGCAGGCAAAGGAGGGCCTTACATGCTCCTGCAACATTTGAGGACCAAGCATCTACAAGGCCTTCTCATGTCTATGGGACATGCCCCAACCAGCATGCTCTCGTCTGAGTACGAAAGAGCTATTTTGGAGCTGTGGGCAGACCAGGTCTGCTTTCTGCGCAGTGCTTGCACAAACTCAAATACTTGCTTGAAAGCACATGCCATTGTGCAGCTGCACTGCATTGCTTCCTGTATGTGGTCCTGACTTGTTATTCTAATTCTTGACTTGAACTCCCATCTGGAGCAAGGTGTTACAATCTGGCGTGTCAGTGCACACTTGTGCTCTGATTGAAAGCTAGGCACGGCAGTCCTGCTTGACAGCGCAGCGCTTCTTATATGGTCCTATGTCGTTTTTAGCATGCTTAGCTTTGATGCAGTGCAGTGCATTGCGAGTGTCATGTGGCATAGCTGACCCTGATATGTTCCGTGAGTGCAGGAGGAAGACACAGGCGATGCTTCAAAAACGGCAGCGCCTGCCATGCTGCAGCAGCCTCCGGTGCAGCACAGTGCAGAGGAACAGGCTCTGCAGCCCAGTGCTGCTGACGGGCAGAAGGGAGGTGCTGAGCTGTGGGTAAGGTTTCAAGGCGGATCAACTTGGCGGCAGTCAGCTCAGCTGACATGCCTTCTGCCAAGCGTCACCGTGTCTCCCACACGGCTGCACCTGGATTGCAGCAGGTGCAAGAGAGCCCTGTTGCCCATTCCAGCGCTGTTGATGCTGCTCAGGAGGAGGTCCAGCAGCAGACATCAGCGCAGGAAGAGATGCATCAGCAGCAGATAAGCGAGGCAGCCCGTCAGCTGATACTGGAGGCCTTGCAAGAGAGCAGAGAGCGGAAGCCATCCCCAGGGGCGACACAGGCAATTCCAGAACAGGGTCTGGAATCCCCAGAATATGTGGAGCAGTCCCCAGAGAAGGGACAGCAGGTGCAGAAGGGGTTGCAGCTGTCCCCACCAGTGGGGAACTTGCCCCAGCGGCAGGCGTTGCAGTCTCAGGGCAAGAGGCAGCGGTTTCCTGAGAGGGAGCAGCAGCCTGCAGCAGATGTACAGCAGCCTGCAGCAGATGTTCAGCAGCTTGCTGGGACTGACGCTGCGGCCCTTCAGCTTGCTGCAGATCCGATTCAGGCTGTGCAGCATGATGTCAACTCACATGAAGGTGCATTACCCTCTGGTGCCAGCAGTCCCAGGGCTGCGCTTTCACCAAAGAGGCGGCGCAGAGTTTGTTTTGCGGATTTGGAGGGTGTCAGTGAGGTGAGGGGCCCTGCATCAGAGCAGGGGGGTGGTGCTGAAGGTGAGACAGGGGCACAGGAGGGGGCAGTGACAGAGGTCGTGCCTGCCACCTCACACCCTGCTATGGTTAGCTCTGCTAACAGGTGACACCTCAGCAACAATCAACAATATGTGCTAAATTGACTGTCACTGATGCCACATCACTCTTAAGTGTTTCTGCAATCAGCTATGGTGCTTGTCGTACATCTGAGTTTTGGTGCATATGTTGATTTTGTGCATGTGCGCAATAGACTGACTCTTGAGCTGAGTCACTCAATCATTGATGCATGCATGCCTGTAACTGTGTTACTCATTCTGTCGCATGTTGAGAAGTTCGCTCTTTTGCTCAGCCACTCTCTCACTGCCTCGCTCAATGCAGGAATCGGCAGCCAATTGCAGTGGTGGATTTGGGTGAAACCTGCGCAAATGTGAAAGCCTTTGACAGCATAGCCAGGCAGGGTGGCCAGCCCATGCTGGACCAGATGCTGGGCCTCCAGGCCAGCATGCCGGCAAACAAGCACACCTTGTTCAGGCTTGAGGAAGAAGAGATCTGGGTGAAGCTGCGCCCAGGCGTACGTCGCTTCTTGCGGACGCTGCATGAGGGGGGCTTTGAGCTGTGGTTCTACACCAACATGAGCCTGTATGCCTTTCTTGTCTCCTGTCTGTGCATTGTGTGCTGCATGAGGTGTCCTTTATCACAAAGAGACGGCACTTGTCTTGTCCGCCATCTTTGACAATGTTACAACACCAAAAAAGGCCAATGCATTGTGGAACTGTGCACCATGGGATGCTGTTCACAGGAAGTCATCGAGCATGTGACCAAGACATACAAAAGCCTGCATTGACTGCAATGCCCAGTATTGCTTCAAGTTCAGCATCAGTGATTGAGCTACAGTGTCACTGGCAGCCAAACAAC
>JAABUU010006218.1_pt1 | contig 12909 bp, 13 predicted proteins | sample 5559301 | NCBI WGS metagenome assembly JAABUU01 (sample SAMN10711884, study PRJNA513360) | rock metagenome | isolation source: Antarctica rocks | place: Antarctica: Victoria Land, Richard Nunatak white
CGATCGCCGTGACCCGAGCTCGCGCGCAGGCCAGTGAGCTGGCCACCCGGCTGCGCGGGCTCGGTGCCGACGCGCTCGAGGCGCCGGCGATCCGGATCGTCGCGCTGGACGGACCGGCGCCCGAGGTCGAGCGCTATGACCTGGTCTGCCTGACCAGCCCCAACGGGGTCCGGCTGCTATTTGATCGGCTCGCTCGGGCCGGGCAGGACGCGCGCGCGTTCGCGGGCGTCCGGGTGGCGGCGATCGGGCCCGGGACGGCCGCCGCGCTGCGCGAGCACGGCCTGATCGCCGACGTGGTCCCCGAACGGTTCGTGGCCGAGGGGCTGGTGGAGGCGCTCGCCGACGTTCCGGTCTCTCGGGCGCTGGTGGCCCGGGCGGCGCAGGCCCGCGACGTGCTGCCTGACGCCCTGCGGGAGCGGGGCGCCGAGGTCGACGTGGTGGCCCTGTACGAGACGGTCGCCGAGCCCGTGTCTGACCAGCAACGCTCGGCGGTGGCCCGCGCTGACTACCTGACCTTCACCTCCTCCTCCACCGTGCGCTTCTTCTTCGACGCCGCCGGAGATTCCCTGGGCCCGGCTACGCGGCTGGCCAGCATCGGCCCGGTGACCAGCGACGCGCTGCGCGAGCGCGGCCACGAGCCCGACCTCGAGGCGACCCGGCACGACATCGACGGGCTCGTCGAGGCGCTGGTCGCGGACGTCGGCGGCCGCGCCTAGCCCCAATGCCGTTTACGTAGCGCTGCCCGGGGACCGCGTTGGAACGGCGGCGTCATTCGACGCCATTGCTTCTCAATCTTGCGAGCCGCCCGGTCGCCTTTGCAACGCATAGGCAGGACAAGTCACCGGCGGTTGTGCCGTGCATCTTCGTGGTCCGCGTCCGCGACGGCCAGATCGTCGAGTCCCGCGATTACGGCGACCACATCGGCCTCGCGCGCACGTTCGGACGCCTTGACAGTTCGTCGACCAACTTCACGACCAGCAGCGCCCTCGGTCCTCTTAGGTCTGGCAAGAGCGCCACGTCACCATGGCGACGCGCCCAGACGAACAGCGGTGAGCGACCAGTCCCAGCTGCCGCTCGTCTTGCGGCGTTGGGCAACGCCCGATCTGGCGCTCAGGTCGTCAGCGGCCGATCGGGATGATGGCGACCTGGTTGGCGATGTGTTCGGCGAGGTGCTCCAAGTCGACGGTGTCGCCCGTGTAGACGTCATCGTTGCGGCGACCTGCAGACTCGATCACGACAGCGTCGACAATGTCGGCGGTTCGCGAACGCCGACACAGCTCGCCGGCCTTGCGGGCCACCTCGTCGCTGAGGATCTCTGGGCGACAGTCGTCGAGGGCTCGGGCGAGCTGCGCTTGGCGCCTGCCGTCGCGCCACGCCTGGGCGGTCACGACGGTGGGGACAGTCGGCACCTCTCGTCGGTTGACCAGCCGGCGGAGTACAACCCACGCTTCGCGCTCGTTGCCGTCGAGAGCGACGAGCATGCCGGTGTCGAAGGTGGCGCCACTCACGAAGCGACGGCTCGGCCCGCTTTGGTCTCTGCCTGCCTACGGCGCTGCTTGGCACTGCGACGGGCCTCGGCCACCTTGTCCTCAAGGGCGTCGAGCTCGGTGACGCTGATGGCGCCGTGCTCGGCCTCCCACTCGTCGACCAGGTGGTGAAGAGCTTTGAGTCGCAAGCGGTCGGCGGCGGCGTCAGCGAGCCAGCTCGAGAGCGTGAGACCCTCGGCCTCGGCATCGGCTCGCGCATCGGCAAGTAGAACGTCGTCCATCGAGGCGGAGTACTTCTCAGCGGCCATGCCGCCAGCTTACTACCTAAGTAGGAATGTTTCCCGTCGTGTCAATGCGACTGACTTGTGTTGTGCGCCCGGTGCTCCGCAAGCGGATCCTCCACTGGGACCACGAGCGACAAGACCTCTGGTATGATTGGTAGTATGACAGCTAAGGCGAAGATTGCCGTCACCCTTCCCGGTGACCTGGTGGACGCGGCCCGCGCAGCGGTGCAGGCTGGACGAGCTCCGAGCGTGTCCGCCTACGTAGCCGGTGCTCTGGAGCAGCGAACCAAGCTCGACGACCTCGATGCCCTTCTCACCGAACTGCTCACTGAGACCGGAGGACCGCTCACCGACCGTGAACGAGCAGAGATCGACCGAGAGGCGGGATGGCGGTAGGCGCAACCCTCGACGCTGGTGCCCTCATCGCCTTCGAGCGAGCCGGGCGCAAAGCCGTGGTTCTCGTCGCTCGTGCCAGGGAGCGCGATGAGCCCCTATCCGTTCCGGTCGGAGCCATCGGGCAGGTGTGGCGCGACGGCCGGCGTCAGGCTCGCCTGGCCAGGTTGCTCGGATCGGACGCCGTGGAGGTTGTAGGACTGGACGACTTCGGCGCACGTGCGGCAGGCCAGCTGTGCGGCGCCAGCGGCACAACGGACGTGATCGACGCCACGGTCGTGCTCTGCGCGCAGGCTCGCGGACGCCGCATCGCCACCAGCGATCCCGACGACATGCGTCGCCTCGACCCGACGCTCGAATTAATCGTCGTGTGATGCGGGCCGCCCCTTGCCTCGGGCACCTCACCGCAACCGGATCCACTTACGGCATCGCGTCGCGGACCGCCGATGCCACCTGCTCCATGGCCTGGTAGGGACGAGGGCAGATGGGGCCGTTGGCGGCGACGCGGCTACTCCGCGGTCTGCAATCCGGTTCTGACCATCCACAGGTTGGCCGTCCGGGTCAGCGAACGCCCCGGCGTACCCCCAGCGCTGCTCGCCGGGCTCGGTCACGATCTTCGCGCCGGCGCGCTCGCTCAATCGTCTGATCGACCTCCTGGCCGCGCCGTAGAACTCAAACGCGGTCTTGCGATCGGTGGTTGGCAGGCTGATCAGGAAAGGAAGGTCAGACATCTCAACGGATGGGTTGGCCGTCCCGCAGCAGGAACCCCTACAACCCTCGGCCCAGCCGTCCTGGACGGCCGGCGCTGAGGGTGCCGGCCCCTCGCGCGTCCGGGCCCAACGCCACCTCATATAGATACGCCTATATAGTCTGCTCTATGCTGTTAGCATGACTTCTGATCGGGTTCGACGCAGCCCAGCGATCCTCGGCGACGCCCTCTACGACCTGGCCACCCTGATCGTGAGGGCGACGCCGCGGCAGCTGAGCCTGACCGCCGCATCGACGTTGTCCACGCTGGAGCGCGACGGCGCGCAACGCCTCACGGTCCTGGCCGAGTCCCAGGGCGTCACCCAGCCGTCCATGACGGCACTGGTGAACCGGTTGGAACGTGAGGGTCTCGTGCGGCGCCGGCCCGACCTCTGCGACGGTCGGGCCGTGCTCGTGGCGCTGGCCGAGGCCGGCGCCGAGCATCTCGCCACCCGGCGCCGCCAGGGACGCCAGGCCGTGGAGGGGCTCCTCGCGGAACTCTCCGCCGACGACCTCGATGCACTGGCCGCCGCGCTGCCGGCCATCGAAGCGATCAGCCACCTCGGCACGTCTGGGTCGCCGACCATCACTCCGACGGAGGTGCTGGCATGACTACCGGGCCCAGCCAACGCCAGCCCTTTCCACCAGCCCAAAGCGGTGTGGGCGGCGGCGTTCGGCTGTGTGGTGTCGTTCATGGGTATCGGCTTGGTCGACCCGATCCTGCCCGCGCTGCCAGCCAGCTAAGGGCGACCCCGAGCTCGGTCGAGCTGCTCTTCACCAGCTACCTTGTCGTCACGGCGGTGGCCATGCTGGTGACGGGGTGGGTGTCCAGCCGCATCGGCGCCAAGCGCACCTTGATCGCCGGGCTGATCTTGATCGTGGCGTTCAGCGCGGCGGCGGGAGCGTCGGGCTCGATCGGGGAGGTCGCCGGCTTCCGGGCCGGGTGGGGTCTCGGCAATGCCCTGTTCATCGCCACGTCGCTCGCGGTGATCATCGGCGCGGCGTCGGGCGGCTTCGCCGGCGCCATCATCCTCTACGAGACCGCGCTCGGCGTCGGGATCGCCCTGGGACCGCTGGTCGGCGGTGAGCTCGGGGGACAATATGGATTGACCATCCGTCCGGCCTGAGTGTAGAAGAGGCCGGTCCCCCGCGTCGTTCGTGGGGTTGGACGATCAGCCGCGCGGCTCCACCCGCGCGGCGGCCCACAACCGCATAGGAGGAAACCAGCCATGGCGAAGGCTAGATCTCTCGTCGGCCTGGATGTGCACGCGACGAAGATCGTCGCGGCGGTCCTGGACGCCGAGACGGGACAGTTGCAGACGTTTGCGATGAGCGGCGACAGCGACGCAGCGGCCTCGTTTTGCGCGGGCCTGCCGCGGCCGGTGCGCGCCGCGTATGAGGCCGGCCCGACGGGGTACGGGCTCGCGCGGGAGCTCGTGAAGCGTGGCGTGGAGTGTGTGGTCGCGGCGCCGAGCAAGATCCCCCGCGCGTCCGGGGATCGCGTGAAGACCGACCGCCGAGACGCCGAACACCTCGTGCGACTGCTGTTGGCCGGCAAGCTGCACGCGGTCCGGGTTCCCGGCGACGAGGAGGAGGCGCTGCGTGACCTCGTCCGGGCCCGGGAGGCGGTCCGAGTGGATCTGATGCGATCTCGTCATCGGCTCTCAAAGCTGCTGTTGCGCCACGGGATCCGCTTTGATGACGGTCACGCGTGGGCCAAGCCAACCGGGCGCTTCACCTCATCGCTGTCTGCCGGCTGCGCTACTGAGCGCACCCGCACCTATGCCGAACGCCGAGCCCGAGAGGGCAAATCCCAGCGCGAGATCATGCGCTGCCTCAAGCGCTACATCGCCCGCGAGGTCTACAACACCCTCCGGGCCGATCTTGCCGACCTTACGCCACCCCCGCCACGCGTGACAACCACGATCCTCTGCGGCAGCCCCGGCTTCGGCATCACCCGAAAGCGCTCTTGACATCTATAGGAACGTCCCGGCCGGGCTCAAACCCCCGTCAGCGCGCGGCTCGCTGTCTCGCCGGAGGATCCTCTACCGGGAGCGAGGAAGCTTCAAGCGCTTCGGCGATACTGGCGTAGCGCGCGGCGGATGATCTCGGAGACGGTGACGCCCTCAGCTGCTGCCCTCTCTGCCGTCTCGATGCGCAGGGTGGGCTCTAGACGTACCGATTCCACTGACTTGGCTGCGTCACCGAGAGGGGGGCGACCTGGACCGCGACGATGTCGCCGGAGCTGGCCGGGCTCGTAGCCTCGTTCGGCCTCATCAGCCAGCTCCTCGATCATCTCGTCGTCGATCGACTTCCCACTCTTCGTGCGACCGTAGGTTCGCTCTTTCATGAGTCTTTCCCCCCGAATAGCTCCAGTTCTGTGCTGCGCCGCAACCTCATAGCGTGGATCACCAGTACGTCGTCCTCGAGTTCCATCACGACAAGCTCGAGGAGGTTCCCGGCTCGGTCGGCACCAGCCATGAGGTAGCGCGGCGGGTCGTCGCCAAGCCCGGCCCAGGCCACAGCGTGCTCGTAGGCGTGGTGGATGTCCTCATCGGGATCTGATGGCGGCGTGCCGACCGGTGGTCTCCACACGGAATAGGTGTACTACGAGAATCCACTTTCACTTCCCCACGCTCGATACAGCTCAGGCCAAGGCCGCCCCCGGTCCCGGGCACAGCTCTCGGACGATTGGGAGCGGGTCGGAGGAGTTCTTCGACCCTTCGCTGATGAGCGCTCAGTCTCGCATCGGCAGGCACTGCGGAAGTCGCCGGTGGCAGTGTCCTCGCTCCTGCTACGGAACGATCTCGATCATCTCGGCGCCGTTGTTGCCGGCGTCGGCGACGCGCTCACAATCGTGCCGGAGCGATCGCCTCCAAGCATGGGATCGGCATTTCGTGGCTTTCGCTCCGCCGTCTAGCAGCAGTCCGTCAAGGCTCGGCCGGTGCTGCGTCCGCGCACCCTTTCCGCGGGCAATACCGAGCGGCTGAGATTGGACTCGTGATGCACAATGGAGAGGTCACTTGCGGCCGGACATCCGAGGACGCCCGCCTACCGCGGAGTTGATCGTCAATGTGCAAAGCAATGTCATCCAGTCGCCTCATCGCGCGTAACGGTCTGCCTTGACGATCGATCCGTTTACGGTCACCGCTGACGAGCTGCGCGAGGAGCTCGCTGCTGATCTCAGCCGGGGTGGGTACGTTTTTCGCGATGAGGGCGCGGGAGTGAGCGATCACCGCTACTTCGACAAATATCTTGTGCTCTCACGACCGGGCCTGCTCAGCCGCTCCGCCCGTCTGCTGGCCTCGCTCGTGCCTCAGGAATGCGAACGCATAGCCACGACCGGCGTTGCGTCCGTGACCCTGGGAACGGCGCTTTCACAGGAGATCGGCGTCCCCCTGCTGCTGGGTCGCGACGCCGGGGGCGAGATCGTCTTCGAGGGCGAGCTGTTCTCGAAGGTCAAGGTGATTCTGCTCGAGGACGTCACCTTTACGGGCGACCGCGCGCTGCGAGGCGCGTCGGCTTTGCGCGCGCGTGGGGTGGACATGCTCGAGGTGATCTGTTTACTCGACCGGCAGTCGGGCGCAGCGCAGCTGCTGGCTGAGAACGGGCTGAATTTGCGCGCCCTGTTCAACGAGGCACAGCTGCAGCGGTATGTCGGCGCCCGGGCGCGATGAGATCCGCCAGCGCCATCCGCATCGGGATGGATCTTGCCGTTGCCGCGCGGAGCATCGAAGCGCGGCTGGCCGAGCTGTCGGCGGTCGGACAGGGTAGCGATGGCGGTGTGACCCGGCTCGCCTACACCTCGCTCGAGAGAGAGGCGCACGAGCTGTTCGCCAGCTGGGCTGGCGTGGATGGCGTTAGCTGCGAGGTCGACGCTGCCGGTAATTCGGTGGCCACCTACCGCGCGGGTACCCCGTACCTGCTCGTTGGCTCCCACCTGGACACGGTCATTGACGGTGGTCGCTATGACGGTGCGGCGGGAGTCATCGGCGCGCTCGAGTCGGCGCGGGCGATTGCCGAGACCGCACCGCTCGGCGTCCGCGTGGTCGCGTTCGCCGGCGAGGAGGGAGCGAGATTCGGGCGGCCCAATCTGGGAAGCGCGTTGGCCGCCGGGCTCATCGACGCCGATGCCTTCGGCCGGCTGCGCGACGTCAACGGCACGACGCTGGCCGCGGCCAGCGCTGCTGTCGGGCTCGATCCGCTAGCCACGCCGGTGTGGCTCGGCCCGGATGTGGCCTGCTTCTTCGAGATCCACATCGAGCAGGGCCGCCAGCTTGAGGTAGGCGCGGCACGAATCGGGCTCGTCGACGCGATCGCCGGCAGCGTGCGCCTGTCCTTCGAGATCCGCGGACGCGCCGACCATTCGGGCGCGACGCCGATGCGTGGACGTTACGACGCCCTTGCCGCCGCCAGCGAGCTCGTCCTGGCGGTCGAGACGGCCGGCCGTCGCTACCGTTCTACGGTGGCCACTGTGGGGCGCATGGAGATAGCGCCCAACAACGTAACTACGGTTCCAGGCCAGACGACGCTGTGGGTGGATATCCGAGACGTCGACGCCGAGCTGCAGCGAGTGTGCGCGCGGACGATCCTCGAACGCGCCGGCGAGATCGGCGAGCGCCGCGGAGTGACGATCGTGGGAGAGGTCATCTCTGAACAGGCGCCGGTTGTGCTCGAGGCCTGGCCGCGCGCGCTTGCTCACGCCGAATGCGAGGGGCGGGGACTTGCCCACCGTGTCCTGCCGAGTGGCGCCGGCCACGACGCCGCGATCGTCGCTCGGCGCGCGCCGTCGGCGATGATGTTCGTACCGTGCGTTGAGGGCATCAGCCACTCTCCGCGGGAGCAAGCCAGTCCCCAGGACATCGCGCTCGCCGCTGACCTTGCCGGCACCGTGATGCTGCAAGCCAGCGCACTGCTGCACCCGAACGACGGTTAGAGCCCGAGGGCGGCGCCGTCAGAACGGGGGTCGGCCGCGGCCTCGAGATGATCCGCGAAGACCTGGATCGCCTGGGCGTGTCCCATGGTCTCGCTGTAGTCCTCCACCAGGCTCACGTTCTCCAGCCCACGCGCTGACAGCACGTCGGCCAGGGCGCTCCCGAACCGGGCCTCGAGGCGCAGCCCGCGGTGCGACTCGCCCCAGGTGCGCCCGAGCAACCAACGAGGATCGTCGATCGCCTGCCGCACGGAACGTCCGTGATCGATGACCCGGGTGGCGATCGCGGCCTGCGTCTGCGGTTGGCCCTCGCCCCCCATCGCGCCGTACACGAGCTCCACGCCACTCTCGCCAACCAGCATCGCAGCGGTGAGAGTATGGGCGGTGCGCTTGCCCGGCTCCAGCCGGTTGTGGTGCATGGGGTCCAGAGAAAAGAAGCAGCCGCGGTTCTGGAGCAGGACCCCGGTGTCACCGGCGACGACGCCCGAGCCCCACTCCATGTAGAGGCTCTGAATCACCGCCGCGGCGTTGCCCTCCGCGTCGACGGCACAGCTGAAGGTGGTATCGCCGACCGGCGGCGGCGTCGCGACCGCGCCCGCGACCGGCATGCGTAGGAGCTCAGCGCGCTCGGCGAGGTACTGCTCGTCCAGCAGCCAATCGATCGGGATGTCGACAAATTGCGGGTCCGTCAAGTAGCGATCACGGTCTTCGAACGCGAGTGCGGTGGCGCGCACGACGGCATCCACGTAGCCGGCGGCGTCACCAGCCAGCGCGGCCATGTCAACATGCTCGAGGATCCCGAGGATCTGCAGACCAACGAAGCCCTGGGAGTTGGGGGGCGGGGCGAGGACGGTGCGGCCGCGGTAGCGCACCCGCACGGGCTCGACCCAGTCTGAGCGGTGCGCGGCGAAGTCGTCGGCCGTCAGCAGACCGCCATGGCGGGCGAGGTAGGAGCCGATTGCGTCGGCCGTCGCGCCATCGTAGAACGCCTCACGACCCGAGGCGGCGATCGCCTCGAGCGTGTCGGCCAGCGCCGGGAGCCGCATCACTTCACCGCGCCCATACGGTGCGCCGTCGGGGTGCAGGTAGGCGGCCGCGATCGACGGCGCGGCGCCCAGCAGGTCACGCCATCCGGCCGAGCAGGTGGCCAGAGATTGCGCAACCGGAAACCCGTCGCGTGCCAGCTCGATAGCGGGCGCAAGGCAGTCCGAGAACGACATCCGACCGAAGCGACGATGGGCCTGGACCCAGCCGTCAACCGCACCGGGCACAGTGAGCGCGGCCCGGGGTCCGCGCGGCTCGATCTCGGCCGCGCCGGCGTAGGCCTCACACGTCGCCGCCGCGCCGGCTCGCCCGCTGGCGTTGAGTGCGTACTGGCGGTCGGTGGCGGCGTCGTGAACGAGCCAGAATGCGTCTCCACCAACGCCGGTCATGTGCGGGTAGACAACGCTGAGGGCGGCGTTGGAGGCGAGCATCGCGTCGACCGCGGTGCCTCCTCTCGCCAGGACGCCAAGCCCGGCAACCGAGGCAAGCTCGTGGGGGGTTGCGATCGCCGCGCGACGGGCGAGGAACGGCCTGCGGTGGTGAGGTTCGAACGCCACGGTCGGCATGCTCTCAGGCGATCTTGGCCGGCACGACGTCGAACGCCTCCAACGCGCCTGCGAAGCAGGCCATCGGCGCCCGCGTCAAGCCCGCGCCGATCTGGCCGATGCCCGGCTCGCGGTGGGCGATACCGGTGGTGATCACAGGCTCGAGGCCGGTGTCGAGGACCTTGCGGATGTCGATGCCGACCGGACTCCCAGCGAACCCGAGCACGGGTATCTGATATTCGACGTGGCGGCCAACGGTGATCGTCGCCATCTCCTCGCTGGTGGCGATCGCCTCGGCCGTAGTACCGCCGACGAAGCCCACGATCGCGGGCGCCGCAGCGAGAGCGAAGCCGCCGAGCCCGTACGTCTCGGCGATCGCACTGTCACCGATGTCCGGGTTTCCATCCTCCGGCCCGTAACCCGGGAAGTACAGTCCGTCGATCATCGGCGCGGGCGCGGTGAACCAGCGGTCCCCGGTGCCGCTCACACGGATACCCACCGTCACGCCGTTGCGCGCGTAGGTGGTCACCACCGTCGAGCCGGCAATGCCGTGGCCGGCAACCGTCCCGAGCTTGCTCGCCGCCATCGAGAAGTTGAGAAACCAGTAGTCGTTGGTGCGCAGAAAATCGAGGGCCTCGATTCCTCCGATGTCCGCGTGGCGAGCGAGCTCGGGAGCGAGCGCACGCGTGAGCAGCGCGCTCGCGGCCACGTTGCGGCTGTGACATTCGTCACCCATCTGCAGCGCCTGCGCGGTGATCGCCTTCAGGTCGATGGGGCTCTCCAGCCCCCGCAGGGCGGCACGCAGGCTCGGTCCCAGACGCTCGTTGATCCAGCGCAGACGCTCGATCACATCCTCGCCAAGCGCGCCGTAGCGCAGGCAGCGTCCCGCGCCTTCATTGAGGTTGGAGTAGGCGGTTCGGCCGCTGGCGGGGTCCTGGGCGACGATCAGCGGCATCGACGGCGAGATGATCCCGGCCATGGGTCCAACCGCGCCGTGGTGATGGCACGGCGAGAAGGCGATCTCGCCCGACCCCGCCATGCGCTCGGCCGCCTCGGGCGTGCTCGCCCAGCCCTCGAGATGCACAGCGCCGACAACGCCGGCCCGCATCGGCCCGCACATGTCCTCCCAAGCGATCGGTGGTCCAGCGTGGAGCAGGAGCCGCTCCGCATCCAGCGCCGGCAGGACGTCGCCGGCACGGGCGACGTCGACCCAATGCGCGCGGACGGCGAGCATCCGCTCGAGCGCCCACTCGTTGGCCTCCTCGATCGCCGGATCGGCGACCAGCCGGGCCAGCTTGAGACCGAGCCCGTCGTCCCCGTCCGCGGGCGGCCGCCAGTCGAGGCTCAGCACGCGCGCGCCGTGTACCGCCGGTGGCCCGGCGAACGACTCGACGCCGACATTGACGATGTCCGGCGCCGATTCCAGCAAACCCCCGAGCACAGTCACCGGGCCACCTCTGCCGCGAGAAGGCTCCCGGCCAGCCGGGCGGCGGCGCTGCTCGAGGTCGCCAGATGGGCTCCGGCCTCACCCAGCGTCCTCTCCTGACGGCCGAGGCCCTGGGGGTCGGCGGCCGTGCCAACCACGAACGCCACGACGCAGGGCGCGTTCTCGGTCGCTGTGATCGCGGCGATCGCCGGTGCGAGGTCGCCCCCCGGGTCGTCGCCCGCGAGGTGGCCGAGGACGACATCGAGGATGATGACGGCGGTGCGCGGATCCTGGGCCGCCGCGCGCAGCATGTCCAAGCGCATGCCGGGATCGATCATCGGGTGGGGTCGGCCGACCGTGAAGCGGTCGTCGCCGAGGTCGAGGATCATGTGCTGATCAGGCAGCTCAGCGGGACGGTTGACGCTCGGGGACCGGGCATCTGCACTGATCGCTCCTAGGCCCGGCTCCAGGATGAGCGCCGCTTCGTATGCGAACGTGCCTCCCGCATACAGCCCACGCAGCAGGCGACGCTCGTCGCCGAGCGGCGACAGCTGGACGTCGCTTTCGCCGAGCGAGGGTGGCTCCTCGCCAGTTGCCTCCCGGACGAGCAGGCGCGCCGCCTGCTCGAGGGTCGCCGCCAGCACGACTCCCTTCGGGGCCTCGCCCTCGGCGCCCAGAAACGCCGCGATCACCGGCTTGCCGCTCGCCGCCGCGCGGATCAGGACGGCCTCCGCGATCGCGGGATCGGGCGGCTTGGAGACGAGTCCGAGAACCCGCGTAGCCGGGTCAGCAGCGAGCGCATCGAGCGCATCGAGCATCGATGTGGCGCCCACCGCCGCGCTGAGGTCACGGCTGCCCACGCCGATCATGTGACTGATCCCCGCTCCCCAGCGGTCGATGAGACTCGAGACCTGTTGCAGCCCAGTTCCCGAGGCACCGATCAGGCCGATGTCGCCACGGCGCACCTGGTTGGCGAAGCCGAGCGGCACGCCCGCCACGATCGCGGTCCCACAGTCGGGCCCCATGACCAGCAGACCCCGCTCGTGCGCCTCCCGCTTGAGCGCCACCTCCTGCTCGATAGGCACGTTGTCGCTAAAGACGAACGCGCTCATCCCCAGCCGCAGCGCCTTCAGCGCCTCGGCCGCGGCATAGCGTCCCGGCGTGGAGATGATCGCCAGTGTGGCGTCCACCGCGGCCAGCGCGCGCGCCCGTCGCGGCTCGCCGCCTTCGTAAGCGGAAGGTGTGGCGCCACGACTCAGCGCCTCGTCGGCCGCGGCAAAGAGTTCCTCGATGCTGCCTTCGTCGGCGTCGACCGCCACGACGAGATCGTTGGGCCCTGCGCCAGCGGTCTCGTCGGTGAGCAGGCCGACCGCGGCGAGCACGTCCTTGTTGGATGGGGTCGCCATCACGAGGCTGGCAGCGCGTACGCCCGGGCGCGCGCTCAGCTTCGCCGCGATCCGCATGAGCACGACTGAGTCAAAGTACGCGCCCGGTTTGACGAGGCAGCGGACCGGCATCGCCCGCACTGTACCCCCCGAACACCAAGCGATCATGAGCAGAAACTGCCAACAGAGGGGGTGAACATCCATCAGCAGGTGCCATTGACTCCCGGATTAGCTCCCGCCATTCTGCCTCCACACTGTCCACCGGTGAACGCAACGGAGGGAGGAGCGCCCGATGGATCTCCTGATCACCAACGCGCGAGTGTGGGATGACCGTCCGCCGGTCGACATCGCCGTCGATGGTGAGCGCATCGCCGCCATGGAGCCGGACCTCCAGGTCGAGGCGGCCCGCACCATCGACGCCGGCGGCCGCGCCGCGCTGCCCGGGTTTGTCGAACCCCATCTCCACCTCGACAAGGCGCTCATCTACCGCCGCCAGCCGACTCGGGACGGAACGCTCGAGGAGGCGATTCGCCTAACCGCGCAGCTGAAGGCCGAGCAAGACCGTGAAGACGTACTCGAGCGCTCTCGCGCCGTGCTGAACATGGCCATCGCCAACGGCACAGTGGCGATCCGCGCCCATCCGGACGTTGATCCGATCCAAGGGC
>JAABUU010006221.1_pt1 | contig 12903 bp, 13 predicted proteins | sample 5559301 | NCBI WGS metagenome assembly JAABUU01 (sample SAMN10711884, study PRJNA513360) | rock metagenome | isolation source: Antarctica rocks | place: Antarctica: Victoria Land, Richard Nunatak white
TGAGCGGAACCGATCAAAAAATTGAGCGGAACCGATCAAAAAATTGAGCGGAATAGTACAGACAGCGGGGCACCCTTGGGTTTACAGTAGAGATATGCCCAGCCAGCGACTAGCGGCCGCAGCCAACGGTAGGACATTCAGCAGAAGGTTGTCCAGTCATTTCAGTTAGGAGAGCGCGATGAGATCCACAGCCCGCCGTCTAGTCCGAGCCGTCACTGCCGTAGCAATACTTGGCGGCTCTGTTGTCGCCGCCGATGCCGCAGGTGTGACTAGCGTTGTGCCTCATGCCTATGCGTGTGTAGGCAATCACATGGTGGCGTACGATCACTCTGCGTACTATCCCCAGGTCGAGTTGTATTTCAACGACTGTTCGCATTGGACGTACGTTAAGGAGTACATGCAGTCTTCAGACACAGGCACGTATTGGGGGAACGTGTATTTGCAAACTAACGGTAACGGTAACAGTGGTAACAATGTCGACAGCAATTCAGGTTACGTATCGGCCAGCCAACCCCTGTATACGCCGGGTAAAACAATCCAATGTGGTGTTGCGTACAGAGGGTTTGCAGTAGCAAACGCACCTAATGGTGGTCTGCAAAACTGGACGAACAACGTCACGTTGTGCTAAGGACGCACGACAAGGTTGATGCTCGATGTCGCACCATAGTCGCCCCATAAAGGGAGTGCCCGATCGATAGCATGTCGAGTGAAGTCCAACGAGTTTAAGATGACAGCATAAGGGCTGAGCCGGCCGTCGAGTGACAAACCACTCGACGGCCGGTTCAGCCCTTGATGCTACACTGAAGGACATACATGCTTGCTATCTACCCTCTCATCTACAAGGGAGTCATAAAACTGATTTTTCGACGAGCTTATGCGCGGCGTATTTGGTAAGCTGTTTAATCTTGCCAAATACAGCGGTGGCTACTTGCCCTCTGTTTACCTGCCACGCATGCTATTTAGGAATGCTCCCCCTTAATATTCACCTTCAATAGCGCCTCTCTGCTTAATAATAGTAGTATCTAGTGCGTTTTACGAGGAGTGAAAAGGGGGTCAGTATTAAAATCCGAGCTCCAAGCTGTCGGCAACCACGATATAATTACAGGCAAAGTTAGCAATGCAGCATCTATTTCCTACTGTGCTGCGTATTATATAAAGTGTATTGTTAGAGACGGGAAGCGACTAACTCTTTCGCGCCCGAGGAATGTTTGGTATGATCAGCGGAGAACACATCATGGGACTGATAATAGCCGTGGCGATCGCGGCCGTGGTGCTGGGACCACGAGAGCTTCGGGCGCTCGGTCCATCCCTGAGTAAAGGCATACAAGAGGCGTGGGCGGTTCTTCTTGCGCGCCGCGAGAAGAACTTGAGCCATGAGATTCACCGTGAAAATTTTCGGCCTCCAGCCGCCTAATTAAGAGGTACTGAATAGAGAAATGCTCGCATGAGCGGGGATGGTCAGGACAATGGCTAGATTAAGCAACATACTGGCGCTCAATGATCCCGATCCGAAAGAGATGTCGGTCGTCGATCACCTCGATGAGTTGCGCCAGCGTCTCATCGTCTGCATTAGCGTTGTCACCGTTGGATCGGTTATCGGGTGGTTCTTCAAGGAGAAGGTTATCTCACTGGTTTTGGCGCCTATCCGTCGCCCAGGGGTTATCGCGTCGGTCCATACCCTCCAGGAGGGCTTCTCACTGGAGATAAAGATCTCCGTGCTCATAGGCATAACACTGTGCCTTCCGGTGTTGTTATACGAATTCTGGATGTTTATCGCGCCGGCGGTCGCCCCGCGATCGCGCCACTACGCCATCCCCTTTGTCTTAGTTGGTATAGTGATGTTTCTTATCGGGGCCTTCTTTGGCTATCTCCTCTTTCCCAGGCTCAGTACGTTCTTCATTGGGCAAGCGCAAAATCTCGGGTTGACACCCGTGCTCACTGTCGGGGACTATGTAGGGACATTCTCTCTTGTCCTTATTATTTTCGGGGCGGTCTTCGAGTTGCCTGTCGTCCTCAACTTCCTTGCCCTCATCGGGATTGTGAGTTCACGGTGGCTACGAAGTAAGAGGAAATTTGCGGTGATGATTGGTCTTATCAGTGCCATGATCATTACGCCGGGTGCTGATCCCTTCACGCCGTTTATAACCGCTGGCATCGTGTACTTGCTCTACGAAATGAGCATTATCTCGGTCCGCTTGCTACATCGCTAGTATCAACTATAATTTGTCAGATAATGTTTGAGAGCGTTGGGCAATCGGCTGTGCGTCAAAATCGCCCGTAGATTCTCATTCTTTTGTGCAGGTCGTCGCGATCCGCGCCACGCCCCTGCCCCTGGCTGCCGCTGCGGTCCTTCTCCGCGCGCATCTACGGCTCAGGCTCACGGCCCAGGTCCTCCCACGCCTTACGCACCGTCCGGCGCGTGTCGTCGTCGACGTGCCCGGCCTTGCGCTCGTGGAGGTGCGGGCTGCCCTCAACCAGCGCCTGCTGCACCTTGCGGCTCGTCGCCGTCGGGTACGTGTGCGCTAGGTCCTTCACGATCATGTCGTCGATGCTGTGGAGTTGCCCCTGTGCGCAGGCGTTGGGGTACGTGTCCACTAGCCGCGCCGCCTCGCGCTGGTAGGCCCGGCCGAGGCGCGACAGGTCCGACACAGGCCCCCCCTCTGGGCGAGAGAAAGAGGGCTCCTGCGCGCATAGCCGGACGGACGGGTCGCCGCCGGCGCTCCCCCGCGGTCCTCGCCGTCGCCTCTGTGCTCATGCCCTCCGCCTTTTCTTTCTCCCCCTGGGGGCGTGTGTCGGCCCTCGCCGGTGGTCCTCGGCGCGCCTTGCCAGGGCTCGACCCCTGGACCAGCGCCAAGCGCAGCGCCGCGCCGTCTGTGGCCCGTATCCCCCGAGGACGACCGCTCATGCGGCTGCCTCAACGACGTATTTGACGTGCGCGACGCGCTCGGCCCCGAGGGCGTTGCCGTCAATTTTTTGCAACGCGCCCATGACCTTGCCGGCCAGCTTCTGCTCCAACCAGGTCTTGTTGAAGGCGACGGGGACGGCCACGCGCAGCACCTCCCCCTCCTGGCCCACCACGCGTGTCTGAGCCAACCAGGCGTTGAAGTTCTCGGGGGTCATGACCTGGGCCAGTTCGTCAAGGACCGCGCGCCACACCGGATGCTCCTCGATGATGGGCAGGCGCGCGGGGCTGTCGGACCACGCGGCGTAGGAACCGGCTGGCTCGCTGCGGCCGCACTCATGCCGGCGTCGTCGACGAGTGGGTGGGCCAGCATGTCGGTGGTCCGGGCCGAGATCGGCCATACGGGGCGGCGCGGGGTGTATGAGGTCTGTCAAGACGGCGAAGAGGTAGGGCATACCGTTGACGGCTTGGCCGTCGCGCCGCCGCTTGACGATGCTCGCCTGGCGGTCGCGGGTCCGGGCGGCTGCCTCGTCGAGCAGACACAGGAAGCGGGCGGGCAACACACCGGCGTCGCGACACAGGTTGCGGGCGCGGCCAAGACTCGAACGCGGCGCGTCGTCGCCCAGCTCGGCGCTCAGGGTGGCGATCTCGGCCGTGAGCGTCTGGTCGTCCGGGTCCGCGCTGGTCAGTGGCCGAGCCTCGGCGTCGGGCGGCGTCTGTGTCGTCTTAGGGGGGGTAGGGGGTATCGAATCGAGAGCGAAAGTGTCTATTTCGATTGGGTTTACTTGGGGTGAAGGATTCTTCACCCCCCCCGTGACGGATTCTTCACCCCTACGCGGACCAGCCGACGCGTCGCCCTTAGCGGTGTTTTCGGGTCCCTTGCTCTCCACCCCTGCACATAGCGGTTCCTGTTCCGCGTCCCTCTGCGCCCTGTTGTTATGGTCACATGGCCCAAAATTGCACGCATCGTTGTCGTCCGCGCCGCGCGGCTGACGGCAACAGTTGTTGTCGGAGGTCGCCGGCGTTGTAGGGGCCGCGTCGTCGAGCAGGCCGTCGAGCAGGCCGTCGAGCCGGGCCAATCCTTCGACGGCCGCGAAGAACGGGCGCAGGTCGTAGGCGTTCGTGGATTGTCGGCCGCGTGTGGAGAATTGAGTCTGTATGTGCAGTAAGCCCTTCCCCTCCAACGAGCGCAGGTAGCCCTGGACCGTGCGCACCGTCTTGCCCATGCGCACGGCCAACGCCGCCTCGCCGGGAAACGGATCGCGCGCCGACCACCAGTAGGTGCAGAGTTGCGCGAGGCACACCATCTCGGCCTCGGTGACGCCCAGCCGCGCGTAGTACACCCACGCGTAGGTCGGCAGCGCCGTGTAGCCACCGGTGAGCAGCCAGACGCCGTAGCGCTGGACCAGGCGCCAGTCGATGTTGTCGAGGGACGGCGGTGTACTTTCCGGCTGCGGGGGATGGGCGTGGTATTGACATGCACACGCCGATCCCGTATGATTGCTCATAGGTACTCCTCGGAAGCGTAAAGCTCTCCTGTGAGTCCCGAAAGCTCTTTGGGGGTGGTAACCCGGTTGAGTTTTCGGACCCGTTCTGGCGGCGCTGGTGACTTGATAGAAGGTTATGACACCAGAGCCGGACAATAATAGTACAGCCTTAACCCATCGGGGCAACCCGGTGGGTTTCGTGCATCTCGCACGTCGTCGCTATCGCATGGCAAAGCTCTCCATAATGGGCATCATAGCGCACCGCCCGCCTGCGCGCAACACGCCCCCCTCCTTCCGTTCGTGCTCCATGACTCTCACCCCCTTTCCTTCTTTCGTTTGTGTCGCTACCTACCAGCCCTGGAGGGCCGTCTTGACGCGCTCGTCGCTCCAGTGGGCGTAGACCTGCGTCGTGGCGATGCTGGCGTGGCCCAAGTGGTGTTGGGCGTCCTCGAGGCGGCCGGTCGCGCGATACATCGCCGTGCCCGCGCTGTGGCGCAGGGCATGGACGCCTTTATAGGTGACGCCGGCGCGCGCGCACAGGAGGGTCAGCCGGCGGCGGGCGCTGATCGGCGCCCGGTAGGGCAGGACGTGCGCACCGCCCGCGCGGTCTCCCGTCACCGCGAGGGCGCGCAGGGCGGTCACCAGCGTGGGGCTCATCTCCACCCGCCGCCTCTTGTTGCCTTTGCCGGCGACGACGGTCAGGCGCGCGGCGGTCAGGTCGACGTCGGCCCACGCCAGGGCGAGGGCCTCGGCGACGCGCAGACCGGCGTGGGCGCCGAGCAAGACGAGCGCGCGGTCCTCGCCGGAGGCGTGGGCGAGGAGGCGGGCGATCTCCCCCTCCTCGTAGGGCGCACGCTTGTCGTACGCCGCCGTGGGGTCTTTGGGAGCCTTCACGTCGCGCCAGGGGTCGGCCGTGGTGGCCCCCGCCCAGCGCAGCGCCGCGTAGAGGGCGCGGGCCGCGGCGAGGTACACCTGCACGCTGGCCGGCGTCAATCCGACCGGATGCCCGTCGGGCGTGCGCTTGGGGTGTCCCTTACGGTCGCGGGCGCCGGCTTTCTTGAGGCCCTGCACCCAGGCCCGCCCGTCGTCGCCGGAGCGGTGCAGCAGGCTCCCCCTGTCCCAGGTGGCGAGGAGGGCGTCGATGGCCTGGTGGTAGGCCCGGCGCGTGTGGGTGTTGACGCCGGCCTGGCCGCGATCGGTGAGGGCGAGATAGGCGAGGGCCAGGTCGTGCAGCGTCGCCGCGTCATGAGCGATGCAGGCGGCGACGGCCTTGCGCCGACGTTCATCCCGCGGCAGGTCTGTCCAGGCCGTCATGCGGTCTGTGGCGTCGCCGCCGACGTAGGGGATGAGGGCGGTCGTGACGGTCGCCGCGGCCTCCCTGGTTTCCATGGTCTCCATGGACATCTCTCCTCTCTCCTGGTGGTGAATGAACGGGCTATCCCGTCCGTGCGACGACGCTGTGCTAACACCCCTTATCAAACATCGGCGCGCGTGTACCTCTCGTGACGGTCCCTTCTCACACCGCAGCGCCGCCCCTCTCGCCCAGCGTCCGGTGCGCCCGGCGCCGCGCGGCCCTGGTCGCCGGCGCCGGCGACACGGCCACAGCCGCTGCGCTGGAGGGTGCGGAGAGTGCGGAGGGTGTTGACCATCACTTGGTGACTCCCGCCGACTTTGGCGACGTCTGTGATGCGGGGGCGGTCCCGGACCAGTCGTACGCCTTGCCTTTACGCATCTGGCCCTCTTGCGCCGCCCGCTCGCGCAACTTTTCCAGCAGCAAGATACGGATGGCAACCGCCGGCTGGACGCCCATCTCCTGAGCGATCCGCTCGACCTGCTCCCCCGCCTCGGGGGGCATCGTCACGGCCGCTTTCCAGATCATCTTCGTGTCCCCCTTCGGTCTTGCCATCTACCCTCCCGCTATTATACGTTATACTGAGTTTTAATGAGTTATTATATGCTTATTATACGGCGTGTCGCGTGTGTGTGCTCCTCACGGCAACGGCTGAATGGAAAAGAGAGGAGGGCTATGCGCGAACATCACCTCCGCGATGCGTTAAGCCGTCGCGTCAGGTTTTCACTCTCGCTCAGAACTCTCATACGTTGCGGGCGCTTCGGCCGCCCGATTGAGAGGCATACGTGGGTATCCCTCTTGCGCCGACCGCTCGCGTAGCCACTCGATGACGGCTTGACGCGCGAGCACACCGACCGGCGCCCCTCGTTCGTCAGCGAGGCGCTTGAGCGCTTCGGCCCATTCGTCGGGCAGGAAGATTTGTGTGCGGAACGTCATCTTGGCTTCTCCCTTCGGTAATCTTGGCACCCACCTCTCCTTGTACTATACTACTAATTGGAGCGTATTAGATACGCTCCAATGGTTTCCGCGCTGTGCTTTTGCTACCCACAGCATAAGCGAATGTAAACATGCGTACGAGCGCGACCGTTTCCGGTGGCGTTTCGTGCGCGGCGCGTGGGGAGTGAGAGGAGAGTCGCTCGTAAGAATGGGGAGAGGGTACGACGAAGGGCCGCAGCTGATGACACAGCCCGGCCCGGTGGAAGACGCATGCCAGACACAACACCACAGCGAGTCCTCGCACATGCTTCATCGTCAACTTTACCATGAGTGATGCGGTGCGGCGTGAAGACAACTACCTAGTTACGCGGGGTCGCCGGTCTCCGGTGTGTTACCGAATGGCCGACGCACTTAACGAGTAGATAGAGAATAGCGATAGGCGCGGGGACAACTCGCCCATAGAAAGAGGCACAGACCCATGGTGCATCTCATCCCGCATCTTACGACCCTGGCGACCTTCATCGTCGCCGACGCCTGGACGGATGGGCTCGGCAAGGTCAAGACCATCTACACCGAAGTCGCGCCGTACCTGATCGGCGCCGTCTGGTTCGGGACCGGCGTCCATATGTGGCTCGCCCAGCACCAGGCGAAGCAGCACCTCGCCGGCGCGGGCCTGGCCTCCATCATCCTCGGAGCCGCCGATGCTATCGCCAACACGATCAAGTAGGCGTGGACGACGATGACGCAGAAGCACCGCACCCCGACGACGCTGGACCTAGCCACGCGCATCGGGCGGCTGACGCTGGGGCACATCGCCGCGCTGCTCGTGGGCGGCGTGACGCTGCTGGGGCTGGGCCACCTGACGACGGGCGTGCACGACGTGGGGCACCATTTCGCACTGGTCGTGTTCCCGACCATCCTGGTATGCGCGCCCATCCTGGCCCTGACGCGGGGCGGGATCGAGCGCTACCCGCAACAGTCCACGCGCTACGCCGGTCGCCTGATCGCCCGCCTGATGGGCCGGGCGACTGGCGTTATCGTCTACCAGACCGCGCGGTGCGCGCGGCGCATCGCCGGCAAAGCAAAGGGAGCCTACCATGCGTGTCTTGCACGGGCGCGCGCCCGCGCGCGTTGACGCCGGCGGCCTCGTGTGGGGCTCCGACGGCGTACCACGCCGCTACGTGCATGTGGGCGGGCTCCTGCTCGACGGGATGGGCCTGGGCGAGCAGGACGACCGCGCCGCCCTATGGTCCCTCATAGGGGCCAGCGTGCCGCACAAGGGCGCGCTCTCCGTCCTGGTCGAGAACCTTCCGTCCGACGCCTCAACGATCGTGCGGGATCTTCGGGGGCAGCTCGCCCCGGTCCCGCACACGCCGGAACTGGGCGCACTTGGCGAGCGGTTGCTCGCCTGGTGGGAGGCGCGCCTCACCGCGGACGTGGGGCAAGAGGGGGAGACAGGGGGGCCACCGCCGCGCCACGTCGCCGACCTGGTGTACCACGTCATCGTGTCGCCGCCACCGCCGCAGCAGGGGTTCCCCGACGCGGGGCCGCTGGGGCGGTTGGAGGCGGCCACCGTGGCGCTGGAGCAGCGCCTGATCGCGCTCGGGGCCATCCCCCGCCGCCTCGACGCCGCCGGCGTCCGTACAGTTCTGGCGCGGCAATACCTCGCGATCGGCGACGACGGCCACCTGGTCGTGCCCGTACCGGATGAGCGTGTGACGGCGCTCCGCGTCCAGACCCCAGGCGGCCGCGCGGTGTGGGCGCGCTCGATCTTCCTGGTCACGCCGCCGCCGGAGACGAGCCCCGGCTGGCTCGAAAAGCTCATCACATGGGAGGAGCCGCACACGGTCTTCGTGACCCTGCGCGGCTTGAAGAAGCGCCGCGAACGCAAGCGGCAGGAGTGGCGCCTGCGGCTGCTGGCGGCCTCGGCGACCAAGACGGACGTACAGGGCGGCATCGCCCAGGCCGAGGCGCAGACGCAGGCCACGCGGCTTTATGGGGCCACGCACACCCTCATGCGCGTCGGTGTGTACGTGCGCGTCGAGGGCGCCACCCGGGAGGAGGTGGACGCCCGCACGGCGCGGCTGCTGACGATGCTCAAGGATGATATGTCCATCGAGCCGGGCTACGCGTGGACCCACCAGACGCCGCTGTGGCGCTCCATCGCACTCGGGCGCGACCTGGCGCGCTCGACCTACCGCTGGGACTCGGACACATGGGGCAACGCGCTTCCGTTGCTGCGCTACAGCCCTGGCACGCGCGCCGGTATCCCCTTCGGCACCACGGACACAGCCGGCGGGCTGTTCACGCTCGCGCTGGAGGACAGTTCGCTTTATAACCGCATCATGTGCATCCTGGGGCCGACCGGGCGCGGTAAGAGCACGCTCTTAGGCAAGATCATCCTCTGGATGCTGCTCAGGGGTGACATGGCGACGGTGGTCGACGCCGTGGGCGGCCTGGCGCCGCTGTGCGCCATCGCCGGCGGGGCCATCGTGCGCCTGGGCGGACCGACGAGCGCCACGCTCAACGTGTGGTCCGGGGCGCGCGCGACGCCGGAGGATGCCGCCGAGCGCATCAAGTTCGTGACGACGGCGCTCGATCTGTTGCTGGGCGGGATCAACGGTGACGAGAAGCCGCTGCTCTACGAGGGCGTCGCGTCCGTCTATGACGCGTGTCCCGCCGCAGGGACGCCGGTCATGTCCGACCTGGCGGCGTGGCTGCGGCACATGGTCGACGCGACGGAGTTGTATCAGAGCGGGCAACTCGACCCGGTGGACCGCCGCACGTACCGGAGCTTGCTCTGGAAGTTGCGGCCCTACGTCGGGACCGGGATGCACGCGCGCCTGGTCGATGGACCGGACTCGCTCGACGTGCTGCACCCGCCGCTCCTCGTGCTCGACACCGAGCCGCTGCATCAGGAGCCGGCCGTGCGCGACTTCGCCGTGTTCACCGCCCTCTCCGTGATGCGCCGCCGGCAGGCCGAGGCACGGCGCCGCAGCACGGCGCAGGGGCGCGGCACGGCGGATCATTTAACCGCGCTCGAAGAAGCCTGGTCGCTGCTGGCGAACGACGACGCGCGCGAGTTCGTGGCGCGCGAAGGGCGCACCGGGCGCCGCAACGGCTCGATCGTCGCCTTCGTGTCCCAGGAAGTGGCCGACATGACCGAGAACCGCGAGGCGTCCACGTTCTTTACGCAGTCGTCGATCAAGTTCCTGGCCGGCCTGGAGGATAGCGGGCCGCAGACGGAGAGCAATCCCCGCGTGTGGCTGGCCCACAAGCTCAACCTGGCCGCGCACGAAGTCACCAAGGCCACGTCGATGGTGGGCGTCAAGGGCGTCTACCACCCCATCTTCGTGAGCCGGCGCGACCGCACCAGCCCACGCGATCTGCACGGCGTCGCCCGGATCGAGTTGTCGGAGGAGGAGGCCGTCTTGCTCGAAACGAACCCCGACGACGTGCGCGTACGCGACGCCTGGGTGGAGAAGAGCGGCGGCGACGTGGCGGCGGGCATCTTCGCCTACGCCGACTATAAGCGCGCCGAGGCGCGGCGACAGTATGAGAGACAGCAAAGGAGCGCGGCGGGATGAACGCACGACACCGCATCGCGGCCGTCGTGCTGGTGGTCAGCGTTATGGGGTCTATGGGATCGAGCCTGGCGACGGCACAGGCCGCGAGCCGGCCCACGGCGACCCCGCGCCCGACGGCGACGGCGACCCCGACGGCAACGACGATTCCCTCGCCCACGGCGATCCCGACGGCAACGACGATTCCCTCGCCCACGCCATCGCCGACGCCGGTGATCGGCAACGGCAGCGTGGGGCCAGGCACGTCGGACAACGGCTGCCCGGACGCCATCCATATCGTGACGATCTTCGGCCAGCCCGTGTGCATGGACACAGGTGGGCTCATGGGCGCGCTGGGGACGGCCATGGGTAACGTCCTGCATGCGCAGGCCATGGCCGCGTACACGGCGGCGGATGCGGCCGTGCTGACGCAACTCGCCGGCAGCGAGGACCTGACCGACGGGAGTCGCTGGGGGGAACTGATCGCCATGCAGCAGCGGGCCGTGACCCTGGAGAGCGAGGCGTTCGCCGTGGTGCTCGGACTCGGCGTCCTTATGATCATCTGGCCCCTCTTCTTCGGCGACGTGCGGCAGGGGGTGAGCCTGTTCTGGCACGCCGTGTTCGCGGAGATCGCCGTCAACGCCTTGCAACCGCTGCTGCATATCGTCGCCCTGTTGTCCAGCGGCCTGGGGGAACGCCTGGTGGGGCCGGGGCTGGCGGCCGCGACGCTGACGGCCGCGCTGCACGGTCTCATCAACCCAGCGGTCTTCGCGATCGGCGGACTGCTGTTGGTCATCGCCGGTATCGAGCGCTCCATTGCGCTCTACGCCCAGGAGTTTCTCTTCGTCGTCGCGCCGCTGATGATCCTCTGCCTGGTCTATCCGGGCACACGCCGCAACGCGGTGCAGTGGATGGCCGCGTACGCGAACCTGGCGTTACTGGGGCCGGCCTTCGGGATCGCGGTGCGGCTCTTCCTGATCACGGTGTCGGCGACGGGCGGCAACACGATCACCATCATCGGCGGCTTCTTCTTCATCGACCTCGTGCCGGCGATCCTGGGCGCGCTGCTCGTGGTCGAGGTCCGGGGCATCGGACACGCCTTCGCGGAGAAGGGAGCTATGGCCGCCAAGAGCGCCACCATGGCGGCATAGATAACCATAGGAGGGAGTTGATATGACATCACGCATAGACGACATCAGCCAGGCACGCCTGTGCGAACGCTGCCACCGCTGGGGACCGGAGGAGGCTACCTTCTGTGGACACTGTGGGCTGCAACTACGACCCATCGTGCAACCGGCGACGGTCCTGGATCTATCCCGGCAACGACGGCGACGACGGCGACGACTGCTGGCAATGGATGACGGCGGCCTGGCCGGGCTGCTGGGCATGCTGATCGGGGAGCGCATCCGCGACGACCGCGACGCGGACAGGAGGAGCCGGTGAGCGGGCCAGGAAAACGTCGCATGGGCGCGACAGTTGGAGCCGCGGGACCGGTCCCGCGGCCCACGGGCATGATGGGAAACGAGCGTATGGGGACCGTCAAAAAGGCCCCCCATCATGTTACAGGGATAAGCGCCTCTGGACCCGATGACCGGACGTCCGCCCACGCCCTCGCCCGCGACCGGGTCGGGCCACAGCGAGAGGACATAATGCGATGACTGACGACGCGAGCAGCGCGCCCACGAGCGCGGACGAGAGTGCGGCCAGGTCGGACGTCATCACCGATTGGCGCTACACCCCAACGAACTCGCCTCATGCCCGCCAGCGTCTGCAGGAAGGCATCTACTACCTGGAGCGGGAGCGCGTCGCCCACGTCGGGGCGCAGACCGAGATCCGGGAGTTGTTCACCAGCGCCGAGACCGGCATGGAACGGAAAGACGCGCGGGACCTGCTGTGGAGCAACAAGGGGCCGAAGGTCAACTTTCACCGCTACATCCTCTCGCCCCGCGCATCCCTCGAACTCGACACGACCGAGGAGTTGCAGCGGTGGACGCGCGAGACGATGGAGGAGTACGGCCGCCACCTGGGGCTCAATCTCCACTGGGTCGCGGCCGTGCATGGAAATGTGTGGCACCCGCACGTCCATTGCATGATTGCCGGCGCCGCAACCATCAGGGACACAGGCAAGACCAAGGGCGTGCGCATCGGCGCGGCCGACCACGCGGCCCTCAAACGCATCGGGCGGTCGGTCGCCGCACGCATCACCGCCCCGAAGATCGCCGCCCGCGACGCCGCGCGAGCGCAGGACATGGCGGCGCTGGTCGCCAGGGCGAAGACCAGAGAACAGCCGGCCATCGACACATCGAACAGTAGAGCGAAGGAGCAGCCGCGTGAAAGCCTTATTGGTCGCCTGTTTCGTCATAGCCACTAGCGCCGTCGGCGTCGTGGTCGCGCGCCCACAGATCGTCACGGCCTATCACACGGTGGAGATCGCCGCCGCGTGGCCGCCCCATGTCGTCGCCACCATCCCCAGGGTCCATCTCATCCCCCGCCTTGCGCACGGCTGGCGCCCGATGCCCTGGTCGCAGTGGACGGACCCGCGCGCCCAGACGCGACGCCTCGTGGAAATCAACGGGCCGTCGTCGGTGGGTCAGCTCATGCGCATTGGGTTATGGGTCGAGGTCGCCGCGGTCATCCTCATCGTCGTGCTGCCGCTGCTGCGCA
>JAABUU010006225.1_pt1 | contig 12897 bp, 13 predicted proteins | sample 5559301 | NCBI WGS metagenome assembly JAABUU01 (sample SAMN10711884, study PRJNA513360) | rock metagenome | isolation source: Antarctica rocks | place: Antarctica: Victoria Land, Richard Nunatak white
TGCGCCGGAACTGATTGATGGAGAGGCCGTGGAGGTGTTTGTTGTGATGCCGGAAGCGGCACACAAACCTGAAAGTGAACCTGCTGCGCCCGCCCAATCGCTGATGGAGTTCTTGAATACGCTGCCGCCCGGCCCGCGCTCCGCACCGACTTGGGGGGAGATTGAGCATACTCTTCAAGAGGAACGGGCCGCATGGGATCGCTGACGCTTCCCACAACAGGCGCTGTCTACATAGAAACGCCGGCGTTCATTTACACGGTGGAAAGGCACCCGCGTTACGAACCACTGCTGCGTCCGCTCTGGCAGGCGGTGCAGGCACAAACCATTACCGCCGTTAGCAGCGAACTGGCTTTGCTGGAAACATGTGTTATGCCCATGCGTCAAGGTGATGCCGCGCTCCTGGCAGTCTATGAACGGCTTCTCCTGCACACGCCGCAAATACATTTACTGCCTCTCACGCGGGACATATTACGTGAAGCTGCGCGCCTGCGTGCCAGCATTGCGGGACTGCGAACCCCGGATGCACTCCATGCGGCCACTGCCCTTGAGGCAGGCTGCACGCTCTTTGTGACCAATGACGCAGGCTTTCGGCGTGTTCCTAATCTGCCATTGGCAATTCTGGATGATGTGCTCGTAAGTTAACTGACTAGGGACGTAGCCGCAGACGACACCAAGATCGCGTTCTGCAAAGGCACGCCATTGGGCGAAGAAGGCGAGTTCGGCACGACCGAAGCCACCGACAGGCTGGGCTTTTCTATGATAGCAGTTGACGAAGCAGGCCTGTTGGAACTGACATATCGGGGAGCACATAAACCTTGACACGCCGCCTGCCGATATGCCATACTTTCAGGCAGTTGCATCGGCACATAAGTGCCAATGAGGATTGAAACAAACCGCAAGTCGCGCCGCCTACTGCCTGCACTTGTTTGCAGGGCAACGCGGCGAGGATCACACTGAGAGGATTTTACACCATGGCTTACGGTTCCCCAGCGGGCGGACGCGGACCAGGAGGTCGTCCCGGCGGCCCCGCAGGCGCGGGCGCACGCAAGCGGCCTGCATTCAAGCGCCGCAAGGTCAGCTACCTGACTATCAACAAAATCACGCACGTGGACTACAAAAACGTCACCCTGCTGCGCAACTTCACCGATGACCGGGGCAAGATTGTCCCGCGCCGCCGCTCCGGGGCCACCGCCAAAGAGCAGCGCATGATCGCTATTGCCATCAAGCGGGCGCGCGAAATTGCTCTCCTGCCTTTTGTCCGCGACTAAAAGCAGAGAAGAAAAGCCCCTGTCCACTGGACAGGGGCTTTTTTGTGATGTGTCCCCAGCGTATGCCCTAGAACAAAGAGCGCACCACGCCGCCGTCCACGCGCAGGGCCGCGCCATTTGTGCCCGATGCTAAGGGGCTGCACGTATACACAATCAGGTGCGCGATCTCGTCAGGCGTCAGGAACCTTTGCAGCAAAGATGAGGGCCGTGCCGTTTGGAAGAACTCATGCTCCATGGCTGCCTCGCCAATGTTTTGCGCTTGGGCCATCTGGCGCACGAATGTCCCCCCGCCTTCGCTTTTGGTCGGGCCGGGCAGCACCGAATTGACAGTCACGCCCGTGCCCTTGGTTGTTTCCGCCAGCCCCCGTGCGACCGCTGCTTGCGCCGTTTTGGTCATGCCGTAGTGGATCATCTCGGCAGGGATTTGCACTGCTGACTCGCTGGAAACAAAGACAATGCGCCCCCAATTCTTTGCGGTCATGCCAGGCAGGTACGCGCGGCTGAGGCGCACGCCGCTCAGCACATTCGTCTCAAAGAAGCGCAGCCAGTCCGCATCGTCAATCTCGGCGAACGCTTTTGGCTCAAAAATGCCGACATTGTTGACCAGAATATCTGCTTCCGGCACCTGTGCCAGCAGCGCCTGCACCCCTTCTGCCGTGCCCAAATCCGCCGCTGCGCCCAGCAGGTCGGCATCCGCCACGCTGTCTGTAATCTGCTTCATTGCCTCGTCCACGCGCGCTTGTGTGCGCCCATTGACCACCACGGAAGCCCCTTCGCGCGCCAGCCCCAGGGCCGTGGCAAACCCGATGCCTGCTGTTGAGCCGGCGACAACAGCCCGCTTTCCCGCAAGCTCTAGGTTCATGTGTTGTCTTCCCTTAAATGCAGGACGGCTTTGCCGGGATACTTGCGGTCTACCAAATCTTGCGCAATTCGGGCGATGTCCGTCCACGCGGCCTCTACTGAGATTTGCGGCGCGAGGTGGCCTTCCGAGACCAAAGCCGCCAATGTGGCAAGCCCTTGCGCGGGCGGCTCGCCCTGCATGACTTCATGGAACAGGATAAAGCCGAGCAGCGAGGCCCCGCCTATGGCGTAAAACTTGGACGCGTCAAACGTCACCTGACTGCCTGCCGTCGTGCCGAAGCTGACGCACGTCCCCGCTAAGTCCAGCAGAGCCATCGCATCGGTTAATGTCTGCCCGCCCACCGAGTCTAAGATCAGCGCGAATGGCCCGTGCGTTCCCGCCGCGAGGGCTAAACTGTCCCCGACTGCCACCGCATGCGCGCCCGACTTTTGGGCGAACTCTGCCTGCTCCGCCCGCCGCACATGGGCCGTGACATGCGCCCCGGCAAAGGCCGCCAGCGAGACGGCGAAGTCTCCGACGCCCCCGGTTGCCGCCGTCACCAGGACGCGCTTGCCTAGGATCAATCCGCCCTTTTGGAGTGCGAGCAGTGCTGTCAGCCCCGCCACGGGCAGCGTCGCCGCCTGCGCGAACGAGACATTGTCCGGCAGCGCGGCCAGGGCATTGGTGGACACGGTGACTTGCTCGGCCCACGCGCCGCTCGGCTTGAAGCCGACCACGCGCGTGCCTGCCTTTGGCCCCTCCCCACTTGCGGCAGGCTGTTCCACCACGCCCGCCAAATCCCAGCCCGGACGCATCCCGGCCTGCGTGGCCCCAAAGGCCCGCCGCACCTCGCCTCGGTTGAGCGAGACGGCATGCACGCGCACTAATGCCTCGGACGGCAGGGGCTGCGGCGCTTCTGCGTCCTCAATAATCAGCTTTCCAGGTGTGTCTGGGTGAACAACAACGGCTTTCATAGCTTCCTCCATGTCTGCTGTGCCTGTTGGCAGTACTGGCGGAACGCTTACTTCCAGCGGAACGTTCCCTAGGGCCTTGCGCGGCTGCCATGAGCGGAGCATGCGCCCGCTAGGGAGACGAGCAACGCAAGCATCGCTGCGAACCGGAAACACGGCTTCGTGATAAGCATCGTTTTTCTCTTTCGCTAAAAGCACTCGCCGAGGAAGAGTGCATGACTGCCTGGGGCACTGGGTTTAAACCCACAGGAAGGATTGCGCGCCGCTGATGCAGAACACATACTTGTCATTTCATTTAACTGAGACGGCAGAAATATCCTGCCGCATTTATGGAACACGTCTCCGCTTCTTTCAGGAAAGCGCGCCACTCAATTCCCTACAGAAAGACTATGAAGAACACGCCGCCGCATCATGGCACTTGGAAAGCAGGCTTTGCGGCCCTCGCCGCCTATTGCCTCTTAATCTTGAATGTGTTCAGCGCCCCGCTCGCATCCGCGCAGGTGGCTGGGGGCAGGCTGCCCACGCGCTGGGACAAAGACATCAACCCCGCCGCGCCCCTGCCCGAATATCCCCGTCCGCAGCTAGTGCGCGCACGCTGGCAAAGCCTCAACGGGCCGTGGAGCCTGGCCTTCACCGACAGCGCCGCCACGGCTCCGCCCGCCCAGTTTGACGGCAAAATCCTGGTGCCCTACCCCTACGAGGCCGCGCTGTCCGGGGTGGGCTTGCCCACCCCGACCACGCAGCGGCTTTGGTACAAAAGGACGTTTGCTGTGCCCGCTGCCTGGCACGGACGGCGCGTTCTGCTGCACTTTGGGGCGGTCAACTGGGACAGCACTGTCACGGTCAATGGCACGTCGATGGGCACGCATACCGGCGGCTATGATCCCTTCAGCTTTGACATCACACCCGCCCTGCGAAGCGGCGGCAATGAAATAGTCGTGTCCGCCTATAACCCTCTGCGGCACGATGTGCCCGACGCGCAGATACTGGGCAAGCAGCGTTCCGATCCGGGCGGCGTTTTGTACACAGGCGCGACAGGCATCTGGCAGACCGTGTGGTTGGAACCCGTGCCTGCTGTGCATATCGTCCGCCTGAAGCTTGTGCCCGATATTGACGCGAAAGCGCTGCACCTGACCGTCACTGCCGACGGCGGGGCTGTGCCCTTCCTAGTCACTGCAATGGACGGCAGAACCGTCGCCAGTGGAAAGGGCAGGGCTGGCACAGAACTTGTTCTGCCTATTGCCAATCCCCGTTTGTGGTCGCCCTCCGACCCGCATTTGTATACGCTCAAAGTGTCGCTGGCAGGCAAAAGCGGCGATAGCGTCCGCAGCTACTTTGCCCTGCGCAAGGTCTCGCTGGGCAAGGACGCGCAGGGGCGCACCCGCATCCTGCTCAACAACAAGTTTGTGTTTCAGGTCGGCGCATTAGACCAAGGCTACTGGCCCGACGGCATCTATACCGCCCCGACCAACGAGGCGCTCAAGTCCGACATTGTGGCCGCCAAAGGCTTTGGCTTCAACCTGCTGCGCAAGCACGCCAAGGTGGAACCCGAACGCTGGTACTACTGGGCGGACACTTTGGGCATGCTGGTGTGGCAGGACGTGCCGCAGGCGTTCGGCGACCATCTTTCCGGCATTGCCAAAGCGCAGTGGCAGGCGGAGATGACGCGCGAGATTGCCGCTTTCTCCAACCACCCGTCCATTATTGTCTGGACACTCTTTAACGAAGGCTGGGGCCAGCATGACACGGACACGCTCACCGCGCTCGCCCGCCGCCTTGACCCCACCCGGCTCCTGAACAGCGCGAGCGGCGGCTACAATCAAATCGTGAACGGTACGATGAGCCAGTTCCGCCTGCCCACGCCGCCGGGCCTGGGCGACATCAACGATACCCACACCTACCCCGACCCCACCACCGAGCCGAGCGACCCCAGCCGCGCCCTTGTTTGCGGCGAGTTTGGCGGCATCAGCCTGCGCGTGCCCGGCCACGACTGGAACGCCGAGAACTTCGGCTACGGCGCGGTGATGCGCAGTGGCTGGCAATTGACTGCACGCTACCAGGCTCTGCTGAAAGAAGCCCGCGCCCTGCGCGACACGCCCGGCGCAAGCGCGGTTGTTTATACGCAGATCGCCGATGTGGAGGACGAAACCAACGGCTTGTTGACCTATGACCGCGCCATAGTTAAGCCCCTGGCGGGCATCATTGCCGCTGCCAATCACGGGGAGTTTTTGCCCCTGCCGCCGCACCCCGCAAGCCGCGACCTCGTGCCCACATCGGAAGACACCGCGCAGACATGGTCTTATACCACCGCCAAACCCGCAGAGGATTGGACAAAGCCTGCCTTTGACGCCTCCGCCTGGAAAACCGGGCAAGCTCCCTTTGGGCAGGGCCTGGACAATGTGCGCACGCCCTGGATAGACACGCCGGGCGACATTTATTTGCGCCGCACAGTCACGCTGCCCGCCGACATTCCCGCCAGTCTGGACGTGCTGGCCCGGCATGATGAAGATGTGGAAGTGTATATCAACGGCATCTTGGCGGCTTCCGCCCAGGGTTACACCAATGACTACGCGCGCCTGCCCATCAGCAAAGAAGCCCGTGCCGCCCTGCACCCCGGCCAGAACGTGCTGGCTGTCCACTGCCGCCAAACCCTCGGCGGCCAGGTTGTTGATGTCGGCCTCGCCGCCAATTAGCCCCTTGCCGCCCGTTATCTCTTGCCGCGCGACTGCCTGCGTGCGTGCGGCCCGCTTTGGCGCATCGGCTTCGCGGCCCGCCTCTTGGGAGCCGGTGCCCAGACCGCATACTTGCTGCGCGGCACGCCGGGCAGGGGCGACCGGCCCGCGCCGTCGTTTCTGCGCCTGCGCAGGAGCCACTGAAACCACAATCCCCCGGCTGCCGCCGACAAAGCAACGGCCAAAATCAGGCCTGACAGCATCTCTGCCACGGGCAAACCTTCCCTGTGATGTGTCGTCTGCACCTCGCCTGCAATGCTCAGCCCCAGCATCAGCAGCGTGAACAGTGTGAAGATAACCAGCCCGGCAAGCCGCATTCTGCTCATCGCATCCTCCTTTCGGCCTTTATTGACAGCGCCAAGCCGAGAGTTCCAACAGCCGTCTTGACAGCTTTGTTTAGGCAGTGCGGCAGCGCATCAAGCGCATACCAACGACGCAGCGATTTGTTCCGTCGTTGGTACTGGCTTACGACGCCTGAATGATGCCTGAGAAACGCACAGGCCACGCCGTCTAGCGCACCGTAACCCACTGCCCCGACGCGGTGTTGGGGAAGCGCAGAAGCAGGGTGCGGGTCGCCGCGTCCCATTCCTGCGCGCTGGGGGAAAGTGGCTGGCCGCCTACGGTAACAGTTTGGGGCGGGGCATCCAGGCGCAGGCGCACGGCGGCTTCGGTCTTGTCCGGCCCGGAAGCGTGGAACGTAAAGCCGCCTTGGGGAAGACGCTCCGCGCCCACAGTCTTGCAGGCGGCGGCAAGGATGGCCGGGGGTTCCCCTTGCACTTTGTCTATGTCCAGCAAAAGCGCCCGGTGGCCCGGCGCGAGAGTGACCGTGCTGAGAATGGGCAGGCCGGAATCGAAGAGGTCTACAAAACGGCCCGTCATGGTGTGCGGAGTGTCGGAAAGCGATTCGTCCAGCCCTGCGCCGACCACATACGGGCCGCGCCGCAGGGCCAGAAAGTTGGTCTCACGGTACGCAATCTTCGCAGACCGGCACGCCTGGCGGGTGAGATTGCGCACATAGTCGCCGCCGTCGGCCCGGTACGACAGGGCGGCAGGGCTGGCGCTGTCATAGATGATCGTGCCCTGATCGACTGGGTGCGTGCCCTTCGCCGTGTCGGCATCAAGCCCTAAATGGGCGAACAGGGCGGCGCGCGGGGTAGGGTAGGCGTTGGGAGCCGTGTTCCACCACGCGCGGACAGTGTTGAACGGGTCTTTGTCGTCATCCACAAACACCAGGACGCCGCCAGCTTTGACCCAGTTTGCCAGGGCAAGGCTGTCTTCTTCGGCGGCGGGCTTCATGCCTTCATAGGTCATCAGCAGGATTTTGTAGGGCGTGAGCGCATCGGGCAGAACAGCGTTTTCCATCTGCACCGGCTCAACAGGAAGGCCGCGCTTCAGCAGGGGCATGGCGAGGCCATAAAAGGAACCCAGGTTGGGATCAGAAGGCGACGGCCCGCCGCGCTGGAACATCATGGTGTCGGCTACCACGACGCCCACGCCCTGCGTGCCGCAGTCCCACTGGATTTCCGGCTGCTGCATATTGTTGAGGGCATTGATAACCGCCATCAGCTCCGTGCCATAAGCCGCGGGCAGGGGTTCTTTAACAATGGCTTCATCCGGCTTGCGCTCCCAGCGATCTTTGGTAGGATACTTGCCGTGGAAGATGCGCTCCGGCCAGGGCATGACTTCAAAGCGCCACACCTGCGGCCACAAGAGCGATGCGGTGAGCGTGCTTTCCCAGTTCGCGCGGTAGTCGCGCCACGAGTAATTGGGGTTGTCTTCAATGGGGTCGTTGAGGAACCAAACGGTCGCCCCGCTCGCGCGCACGACATTCATCATTGCGCCATATTCTAGAAATGCCGTCTCAAACGTGCGCTGCTGTTTGCGCCCTTGGTAAACATTCGGCTCGCGCGCGGTGCCGGTCCAGACCTGGGCGATAAAGCCGTCGGCCCCGACTTTGAGGAGGCTGGATTCGGGGCTGACAATGCCCCAGTGCGCGTAGTTGATGAGGCTGTGGGTGGGGACATAGCACCGGGCCTGCGTGCCGTGCTCGGCGTTGTAAGCCTTCACAAAGTCAAAGATTTGGGTCAGCGCGCGCCGATAAAGATAGTATTTAAGCTGCGACGTGCGGTACTGAGCATCGGGAGACGTGTCCGGGGCCACCCATTCTTCGTGGTAATAAGCTTGCCACTCGCGCCGGAAGCCCTGGCTCCATCCCGCGCGCACCCAGAACTCCGGCTCTTCAAGGTGAATGCCCTCCGCCCCGGCATCCAGCGCGCGCCCAACGCCCACGCTCAGGAACCGGCCAAAGCTCTCGCCCGGCGACATATAATACACATCGCCGCCATGCGAAATCTTATGCCCATTGCCCTCAGTCTGCGCCTCATCCTCATGGTTGATGCCATCAAAGCGTCCGTACAAATAGTCTTGATACTCGCCCCACGAGACGCCGGTCATCACATGCACGCGGTACCCTTGCGCCTTCCAGCCCGCAATGCGCGCCTCCAGGGTAGGGTCAATCCCATAGCACATCGCCACATCGGAGCCAAGCTGAAGGCCGCCGTCCCAAGGCGCGCTGGTCTGGAAACTGGTGCGCTCCTCGGTTTGTTTGGGGTCGGCAGGCCGGGGGTTGGGGTTCGGGGTGGTGTCTGTCTGAAGCATAGACTGTTCTTTCGCAAGCGCGGGGCGCAGCGCCAAAGAAGGCGAGCCGCATGGCTCGCCTTCTTTAACGTCTTGGGTGCGGGCCTACCTATGGCCGTGGTAAAGCATGTTGTGCATGTGCATATGCCCGTGGTGCATTTTCACGCGGGCATGGTGCATGCCGTTCTTCATGTGATGGATAACATGAAAGCGGCTGGCAAAGGCGCTGGGCGTGAGAACCAGCGCGAGGGTGGCTGCCACAAGTACAGCATGGAAAGACTTCATCAGCAAGTTCCTTTCTTAAGGCAGGAGCATTGGGAGAACTGCGTCACTTTACCCGCTCGCTGAGCAGAGCAAACCCGCAGGGCGTGGCAAACACAAAGCTGTCTGCTGTGCAGAGGGTGTTGTTACAAAGGCGCTCTGGTGGGAGGCGGCGGCCAGACTGTTGTTTCTTCCGCTATGCTTGGGGGGTCGGGCTGCTCGGCGCGGGCTTTGAGCGCCTGGTTCATGCGGTGGAACGCCTGCCGTGTGGCGGGGGAAAGCAGGCACGCCAGGGCAGGGGCAAACACGCCGTGGAAGACCTCGGATTGGGTGAACCGCACCTGGTCTTGGCCGATTATCTCAATGGCAAAGCGGCGCTCGCCGCCGGACAAGCCAGGGGACTGGTGCAGCGCCCAGCGCAATTCGTAGGGCGGGGTGACACGTCGCAGTAGCAATGTGCAGGCTATGGGGGCGTGCGGCGCGGGCAGGCCTGACGCGATTTGCAGGCACTGCCCTGGTTCCAACACGCCGCTGATTTGCGGCGCACCCAGCAGCCACTCCGGGTACGCGGCAAAGTCGGTCAGCACTTGCCAGACGCGCTCTGCCGGGGCGTGGATAATGATTGATTTGCTGATGCTTTTCACGAAGGCTTGCGGCTGTGGCTGAATGGTTGTCCTAAAAGGCCCGCGCGTACTGCGGCGGGGCAGGGAGCGCCTGCGGCTCGCCGAGTGCGCGGGCGGCATGCGCGGGCCAGTAAGGGTCGCGCAGGCTGGCACGGGCCAGCAGCACCATGTCGGCGCAGCCCGTGCTGACAATTTCTTCGGCCTGCGCGGGTTCGGTAATCATGCCCACGGCGGCGGTCGGGATCGCGGCCTGCTGCTTGATAGCTGAGGCAAACGGCACCTGGTAGCCTGGCCCCGCTTTGATGTCGGCATGCGGCAGGTTGCCGCCCGAGGAGCAGTCTATTAAATCTACGCCCACTGATTTGAGGCGCACGGCAAGCGCGATGCTTTCGTCCAGTGTCCACCCGCCTTCGGCCCAGTCGGTGCAGGACAGGCGCACGGTCAAGGGCAGATGCGTGGGCAGGGCCTCCCGCAGCCGCTGGGCTGTTTCCAATGTAAACCGAATGCGGTTGTCCCATGAGCCGCCGTATTCGTCGGTGCGCGTGTTGGACTGCGCGGACAAGAACTCATGGGCGAGATAGCCGTGCGCGGCGTGCAGTTCAAACCACTCAAAGCCCGCTGTCACGGCGCGGCAGGCGGCCTCGGCGAACTTCGCCTGCATAGCCTGGATTTCATCAACCGTCAGGGCGCGGGGCACGCGCCAGCCCTCGTCAAACGGCAGGGCGCTAAGGGCCACCGGCTCCCAGCCGCCATCGGCATCGGCGACAGGGCCGCGCCCTTCCCACGGGCGCTGCGTGCTCGCTTTGCGCCCGGCGTGGGCAAGCTGAATGCCCGGCACCGCCCCCTGCTCTTTGACATACGCGGCAATGCGCGCCAGCATGGGAATGTGCTCGTCTTTCCAAATGCCCGCGTCGTGCGGGGTGATGCGCCCCCGCGCTTCCACCGCAGCGGCTTCGGTGATTACCAGGCCCGCCCCGCCGACCGCCCGCGAGCCGAGATGCACCAGGTGCCAGTCGGTCATCAGGCCGTCTTCGCTGGAATACTGGCACATGGGCGAGACGCCGACACGGTTGCGCAGCGTCACGCCCCGCAGGGTGAATGGTTCAAACAGCTTCGGCATCTTATTCTTTCTTTGTCGTCATGGCCAGTGCGGCAGCGAAATCTAGTCGGTGTGGGCCGGGAAATGGGGCACAATGTGCTCGCCCAGCTCGTCAATCACGTCCCCCGCAGGGCGGTGTCCATACTTCAGCCCAAACAAAACATGGTTGACACCTAGCTCTTGCAGGTGCCCAAGGAACTCGCGCAGCCAGTCCCGCCCGACATTTAGCCCGTTGTGGATAGGCCGGGGCAGCGCGCTTGGGTCAGCGTCTAAGTCCAGCCCAAAGCCCTGCGTGTAGGGCAAAAAGAGGCCCGGCCTTTGCTCCTGCGCCAAGCCCCGCGAGAGCGCCAGCAGCCGCGCGATCTGCTCCGGCGGGCGAAAGTATTGCAGCCAGCCATCGGCATGGGCTGCAATCCAGGCCGCGCTTTGGCGGCTTGCGCCGGTCACCAGGATGGGAATGCGCCCGGCATACGGCTTGGGCAGCAGGTCCACATCGCCCGCCATGTGCCCCAGCGGGTTGTTGATTGCGGGAAAGTGGTTCTCCAAAGCCGCATGCAGATATTCCAAAGACTGCCGGAACCGCTCGCCCCGGCTGTCAAAGTCGGCTTGAAACGCCGGGTACTCCAAGGGACGGTCGCCGCTCGCCACCCCCAGCACCAGACGTCCCCCGGACAACTGATCTACCGAAGCCGCCGCCTTGGCGACATGCAGCGGATGCCGCAACGGCAGCACGACTGCCCCGGTGGCGAGTGTCACCGATTGGGTGTGGGCGGCAAGCCATCCCAGATACACCCAGGTATCATAGATTTGCCCCGCATCCCCAAAGTACGGGTCGTGCAGAGGTACATCCCGCAGCCACAAAGCCGCAAAGCCCAAGGCTTCCGCCTTCTGCGCCAGCGGGATTTGATTTGCCATTGTCGCCACCGAGCCGGAGTAGGCTTCCAGGGGATGCATCAAACCCAGCGTGAGCTTGCCCGGCGCGAACATGCGCCGGAAGCCGGGATGGCGGCTCAGCACGGGGTCTAGCGTGCCGGGCACAGGGAGCGGCGGGGCCGTTTGCGTTTGGTTTTGCGTGGGTTCCATAAGAGTGGTTGCAGCGTATTCAAGGCTTTGCGAGCGCGTGCCAACGACGGAAGAGTTTCCTCCGTCGTTGATATGCGCTCTAAACGCCGCCGAAACGCTTAAGCTGCGCCCTGGCAAACGTCTACCAAGGCAGGGTGTCGTCCATGTGAAAGAAGCTGCCGGTGGGGCCGTCGGGGGGCAATGTCGCGAGGCGCACGGCTGTCAATGCGCCCTGCTCCACGGTTAGATCACCGCTGGGGTTCATGTCGGTCTTGACGGAACCAGGGTGGGCGGCGTTAATTTTGAGCGCGGTGTCCTTGTGATTCTCGGCGTGGACAACCGTGACCATGTTGAGGGCGGCTTTGCTGGAGCTGTAGATGGGAAGCAGATAACCGGGCGAGAACTGCCCGGAAGTGACTGTCGCCAGCGAGCCTAAGATGCTGGACTGATTGACGATGCGGCCTGCGGGCGCGGCGAGAAGCAGGGGCAGCAGGCTCTCGGTGAGAAAGTAGGGCGCGACAACGTTGGCTTCCAGGCCCTCGCGAAACGTTTCCAGAGTGACGGGGCCGTGCGCTTCAGGTAAAACGCCCGCGTTGTTGACCAGAATGTCAAGACGCCCAAAAGTGTCGGTGAAGAAGGCGGGCAGGGCAGCGACATCGTCTGCATTGGTCACTTCCAGCTTGACCGTGTGGGCATCAATGCCTTCGTTTTTAAGAATGTCTGCGGCGGCTTGGCCTTTGGCCGCATCGCGCGAGCCGAGCACGACGGTAATTCCTTGCTTGCCCAATTGGCGGGCAATTTCCAGGCCGATGCCTTTGTTTGCGCCTGTAACTAAAGCGACTTGGTTGCTGTTCATAAGTTGTAATCTCCTGTGAGGGCTTTGATAAGAAATAGCGGCGAGTTGAAGCGTGCCTTATGCGGCAAAGTCGGTGGAAAGCGTCACGCTTTTTTGGGCCTGCAAGTTCTGGTGAAAGCTGTCCATGCGCCCTTGCAGCATTCCCCACGCATCCGAGCCGAGAAGCAGGCGCAGCGGGGGGTTGGGGTCGTTGGCGACGCGGAGCATAGCCTGGGCCGCCTTTTTCGGGTCACCGGGCTGGCTGCCGAGCGCGCTTTTCAGCCAGCCGACCGTTGCGCCTGCAGTCTGTGCGTAGTCTTCCAGAGCGGGATTGTCGCCGATGGGAACGCCCGACGAACCAAATGCCGTGTTGAACCCACCCGGCTCTACAATGGTGACATGAATGCCGAGCGGCCCCACTTCCGCCGCCAGCCCCTCGGAGAGGCCTTCTACGGCAAACTTGGAAGAGCCGTAAGCGGTCATGCCCGGCATCCCGACCAATCCGGCCACAGACGAGACATTGAGAATGCGTCCGGCCTTTTGCGCCCGCATAATGGGAAGAACGGCG
>JAABUU010006228.1_pt1 | contig 12892 bp, 14 predicted proteins | sample 5559301 | NCBI WGS metagenome assembly JAABUU01 (sample SAMN10711884, study PRJNA513360) | rock metagenome | isolation source: Antarctica rocks | place: Antarctica: Victoria Land, Richard Nunatak white
GCATCCGCGAGATGCCCTTCGCGTTGTGCGGATCAGGTCCTAGACAAACCCGATCGTCCCAGCGTGCGAGGGCCTCTCGCGTCCCAACCCGCCGTCATCAGCTCAAGATCGTCGGCGGATCGAGGCTAAGCCCTCGGCATAGCCGACCGGGTCAGCGGCCCGCTGGCCGTTCCACAAGCAGGGCCGCCCGGTCTCCCACCGCTCCGGCTTGCGGGCCGCCCACTCGGGTTTCCGTTCGCAGCGGAGCGAATCTGGTCCCTTTGATCGCCAGGCTGCGACGCAGACCGTCTACGGCCACCTCCGCCGGCCGTGCGGCCAGGCCAAGTGCTGGGTCGGGGTCGTGTCGCCTACCTTCGTCGCCGTGACGGCCGTTGGGTGCGGGGCGCCGGCTCTCCCCACCGGCAGAAGCCCACCGCCAGTTGGCGGTCGGGGGGCTGCTGGTTGCATTTAGGCGAAGTGAGAAGCCGCCTGCGGCTGTTGTTCGCAGACGGTTGGCACAAGACACGACCGGCATCAGCGCTGGTCTCACAAGGGAGCCCACCCACACTTGATCGCCTCCGCGGTGGGGGGTTCAGGTGGCGACTTCGCCGTCTGGATGTCCGGGTTGGGTGATCGCCGGTCGGAGGTAGCCCGAGGGGGCGATGCTGGCAGCCAGGTGACGGACATGGTCGGGGGTGGCGGCACCGGTGGCGAGCTCGCCGACGGCGGTAGGAAGCGTGGAAGGCCGGTGAGGGACGGCGACGGCGAGCGCCGCGGTGGTCTGTCCCTGGACCGCGTCGCCGAGCCGGGACAGGGCGTCGGTGCCGAGGATGGTGGTGTCGCCGTCGATGGCCAGATAGCACAGTGGGCAGCTGAAGCTCCCGTGATGATTGCTCCGCCGGCGCTGTTGTGGGCGGCGGGGGAGCCCGTCATGTAGTTACCAGACCCATGACGGTCCGCGTCGACAGGGACGTCGCCGACGCGGACTGCCGTGATCCTTGATGTTGGTCGGGGTCCTTGTCGCGTTCGTTTCGGTGACACTGGAACTCATGTTTGCTGCCTCCTGTTCGCGGGACGTCCGCTCGACTCCTGGTGGGACTCCCCCTCCAGGGTTGACCGGACGAGCACGCTCTAACTCTGATGAGTGAGATACCCGCAGGTGCTCGACACACGGCGTTGGCGGTGACGTCGCGCCGCCGGCTGCTCGAGATGCTGCAGTCAGCGGGTGAGCCGTTGGACGCGGCGCAGCTCGCCGAAGCGGTCGGCCTGCACGTGACGACGGCCCGGTTTCATCTCAAGGTGCTGGAGCAGGCGGGTCTGGTGTCCCGGACCGGGGAACGGGCGGGCCGACCGGGCCGGCCGCGGCAGCTGTACTCCGCGGTCGCCGCGCGGGAGGCCAGCGAGGGGCACCGCCTGCTGGCTGGGGTGCTCGCCGGGATCCTGGCCGCGAACCCCGGGTTCGGCCCGCCGGCGGCTGAGATGGCCGGCCGGCGGTGGGCCGAGGACCAGATGCCGGCCGGTACGGGGCTGTCGGCCGATGAGGGGGTTCGGCGGGTCGGGGAGCTGTTCGACCGGCTGGGGTTTGCCCCCCGGCTGGTCGAGGACGGACCGGTGCGGCATCTGGAGCTGGACGCCTGCCCGTTCCGCGACACCGCACGCGCCTTTCCGCAGGTCGTGTGTTCGGTGCACCGGGGACTGCTGCGCGGGGCGTTGTCCCGACTGGGGTTGCCGACGGTCGCGGAGACCGCGCAGCTGCGCACGTTCGTCGAACCGGAGCTGTGCATCGCCGACGTGGCCCTGCCGTCGCCGCGGAAGGCGGGCTGATGGCCCGCGCCGGTCAGGTGGTCGAGGTGGCGGTGCCGTTCGTCTGGCTGGGCATGGTGGGCGCTATCTCGTTTCTGGAGGCGCCGCTGAAGTTCCGCGCCCCCGGGATCACGGTGGGCCTGGGTCTGGGCATCGGCCGGCTGGTGTTCCGGGCTCTCAACGCTGTCGAGATCGGTCTGCTCGCTGTGCTGGCCGCCGTCGGCGGAGCCGGTTCGCTGCCAGGCGCCGGCTGGCTGCTGGTCGCCGGGCTGGCGGTGCTGCTGGCCGTTCAGGTGCTGGTGCTGCGGCCGAGGCTGGACCGCCGAGCCGTGCAGCTCGTCGCCGGCCGGACCCCGCCGCCGTCCCGCCAGCACCTGGTCTACATCGCCCTGGAAGTGGTGAAGGTGGTCACGCTGCCCGGACTCGGAGTCGTTCTGGCCACCCGGGTGCTTCGATGAGCGGCCCGCCGGCCGGCCGCGCCGTCCCGCCCGCGCTACCGGATCCGCCCGTCCCGCTGGGCCAGCCGGCGCGGTTGGATCTGGCTGACCGGGGTGACGTCGAGGCCCTGGTCCGGGCGTTCTACCGGCGGGTGTTCGTCGATGAGCTGCTCGGTCCGGTGTTCGTCGACGTCGCCCGGATGGACCTGGAGGCGCATCTGCCGGTGATCTGCGACTTCTGGGAGACGGTGCTGTTCCGCGCCGGGCTCTACCGGCGCAACGCCCTCGCCGTCCACACCGCGCTGCACGCGGTCTTCCCACTGTCCGCAGCGCACTTCGCCCGCTGGGTGGCGCTGTGGACCGCCACCGTCGACGAGCACTTCGCCGGTGAGAAGGCCGAGCTCGCCAAGATCCAAGCCACCCGGATCGCCTCCTCGATTCGCCGTCGCCTGCTCGGGGAGTCCGGCAGCGAGCTCGCCACGATCAGCCGCCACTCCCGTCGACGACCCCCGCCCTAGATACGATGGTGACGGTCCCCTAAATTGGCGCCTGACTGAGCAAAGCAGGTGGGAGGAGGAGCGGGTGACGTATGTGATCGCCGAGCCGTGCATCGATGTGCTGGACCGGGCGTGTGTCGAGGAGTGCCCGGTCGACTGCATCTACGAAGGTGACCGCGCGCTGTACATCCACCCGGACGAGTGCGTCGACTGCGGCGCGTGCGAGCCGGTCTGCCCGGTCGAGGCGATCTACTACGAGGACGACGTCCCGGCGCCGTGGTCGGCGTTCACCGCCGACAACGCCGGGTTCTTCATCGAGCTGCTGCCCGGACAGCCGGCAGCGCTGGGCTCCCCCGGCGGCGCCAGCAAGACCGGCCGGCTCAGGGTGGACACCCCGCTGGTCGCCGGCTTCCCGCCCCGTCCCTGAGCAGTTCGATGCGGTGGTGGCGCTCCGGGCAGCGCTTCGAGGAGGACGAGTGATCCGGGGGAGCGGCAGCCGGGGTGGCACGCCGGGTCCGGCCGGTGATGTGCGCTGGCTGCCGGTCGGCTCGCTGGCTTGGCTGGATGACGAGACGGCGGTGCACGTCGAGGTAGGTGGGATCGGGGTCTGTCTGGCCCGCAGCAGGGGCGCCGTCTTCGCCCTGCTCGACGAGTGCAGCCATGGGCAGGTCGCGCTGTCCGACGGGGAGGTCGACGCCGGCTACGTCGAGTGCTGGCTGCATGGCTCCCGCTTCAGCCTCACCACGGGTAGGCCGACGGCCCCCCCCGCCACTGTTCCTGTCCCGGTCTACCCGGTCCGGATCATCAAGGGTGTCGTCGAGGTCGCCTTGCCGACATCTCAGGAAAGCAGGTCTTCGCGATGACCGGCACCGCCGAACGGCCCCCAGGTCCTGGGCGGGCCACCCCCCGGGCCCCTGCTCGGGGTGGCTCACCGGCGGCGTTGGGCAGCTACCGGTCCGAGCTGACCCGGGGCGAGGAGAGCATCGACACCGCGACCTGGGCTGGGTCGATAGCACCGGCCAGCGGCATTGCCCCTCGTGTGCGGGTCGGCCGAAGCCGCTGGTTCAACCTGCTATGGCTGCTCCCGATCGGGTTCCTGGCCCTGCTGGTAGCGGTCGCGGCCGCCAAGGGCCTGCGCAACACGCCGGCGGTGGAAAGGTTCGTCGCGCGCTACCCCGGCACCGTCGTCCCGTCCGGCGCGGCCGCCCACCCGGGTCTGCCGATCTGGGTCGGGGTGCAGCACTTTTTCAACCTGTTCCTGCTGGTGTTCATCGTGCGCTCGGGGCTGCAGATCCTCACCGACCACCCGCGGCTGTACTGGACCCGGCACAGCACCCCAGGACGGGACTGGTTCCGGATCCAGAAGCCGGTCCCTGCCGACCCGCTATGGACGGCCAAGAAGGACTCGATCAGCCTGCCCGGCCAGATCGGTCTGCCCGGTCTGCGGCACTCGATCGGGCTGGCCCGCTGGTGGCACCTGGGCACCGACACCCTGTGGCTGGCCAACGGCATCGTCTTCTACCTGCTGTTGTTCACCACCGGCCAGTGGCAGCGCGTCGTCCCGACCAGTTGGCAGGTCGCGCCCAACGCGGCGTCGGTGCTGCTGCAGTACCTGTCGTTGAACTGGCCGACCGAGGGCGGCTGGGTCGCCTACAACAGCCTGCAGCTGATCGCCTACTTCATCACGGTGTTCGTCGCTGCCCCCTTGGCGCTGGTGACGGGCCTGGGCATGTCACCGGCGCTGTCGACCCGCTTCACGATGCTGAGCAGGGTGCTCAGCATCCAGACCGCCCGCTCGCTGCACTTCCTGGTGCTGGTCTGGTTCCTGGTTTTCGTCGTCCTGCACGTCTCGTTCGTGGTCACCACCGGGGTGTTGCGCAACCTCAACCACATCTACACCGGCCGCAACGACGCCGGCTGGGCCGGGCTGGCGGTCTTCACGCTGTCGATGGCGGTGCTGGTCGCCGGCTGGGTCGCGGCCACCCCGTTCACCCTGCGCCATCCGCGGGTCGTGCAGCGCGTCGGCTACGCCCTCGTCGGGCCGGTGCAGCGGCTGTTCGAGCACGTCGACGCCAAGCCCGGCCAGTACACCGAAGCCGACATCAGCCCCTACTTCTGGCACAACGGCCAGTACCCCGACTCCGCGCAGTACACGGCCCTGCTCGCCGGGGACTTCGCCGACTACACCCTGCGCGTCAACGGCCTCGTCGACCGGCCTGCCGAGCTGAGCCTGACGCAGCTGCGGGCCCTGCCGTTCCACGAGCAGATCACCCAGCACTTCTGCATCCAGGGCTGGTCCGGGGTCGCCAAGTGGGGCGGGGTGTCGATGCAGACGCTGATGGACCTGGTCGGGCCGCAATCCGAAGCCAGGTGGGTCGTGTTCTACTCCCTGGGCGACGGGCCCGACGGCGGTATCTACTACGACGCCCACCCGATCGAGCAGATGGCCTACCACCTCAGCATGCTGGCCTACGACATGAACGGCGAGCCGCTCTCGTTCGGGCACGGCGCACCGCTGCGGCTGCGCAACGAGACCCAGCTCGGCTTCAAGCAGGTCAAGTGGATCAAGGGTGTGGAGTTCGTCGCGGACTTCGACGAGATCGGCGGCGGCCAGGGCGGCTACAACCAGGACCACGAGTTCTTCGGCTACAGGCAGTCCCTGTGACGCCCCGTCCGTCCCTGGTCTGCCACTCCTGTCGGTCGGCGGCTGCCTCATGAGCGGGGGTGCCCGGGGGGGCTACGACGAGCCGCGTGCGGCGACCCCTGCGCGTGCGCTCACCGAGCAGGCCGCAGGACCCGAGCAGGACACTGACCGGTTGAACCGAGCCGCCGATGAGCTTCTGCGCCGCGGCCGGGCCGGTCTGGGCATGACCGAGACCACGGCAAGGTATCGCCAGCTCGAGCTCGCGCAGCTCCTGCTTGCGATCGCCCGCGGGCTCGAGGCCGGAGCCGAGCTGCCGACCGATGTCCTCCGCCACGCCGCCAACCTGGCCCGCCACATCCTCAGCTACCCCGGGGCCGTCCCCGCCGCCGCGGCCACGGACACCGCCGAGCCGGCCGCCGCCGGGGTCGCCCAACCGCCTCCTAACCCGGCAGCGGCAGGCGTCCAGCCCGCACCCCGCCCAGCGATCTTCCCCGTCTACGCCTACCGATCGGGCAGCAACCATGATGAAGTCTTCGCTTACCGCTCTGGCCCGCCAGCAGCTGGTGGCCGCGCACACCGCCTCCAGCGGCCGCAGCAGTTCCACCGTGTACGGCGGCCATGAGCATCAGCTCCGCCAGACCGTGATTGCACTGACCGCAGGTCAGACGCTGTCCGAGCACGAGAACCCTGGCGAGGCCACCGTTCATGTCCTGCACGGCCGGGTCCGGCTCGGCGCCGGTGACACGTCCTGGGACGGCGCACCCGGCGACCTGCTCGTCGTGCCCGACTCCCGGCACACCCTGGAGGCACTCGAGGACGCCGCGGTGCTCCTTACCGTAGTCAAGCACCCATGATCGGCCTGCTGCACCGCCTCCGGCACCCGGCGGCCCCGGTGCCTGCAGCCGTAGTCTCCGCATCCCCCTGCAAAGCGGCGCCAGCTGCCGCTGCGCAACCTCCGCCGCCTGGGCGCCCCGTCATCTACGGCTGCTTCACCTGCCCCTGGTGCTACCTGGCCAGCCAGCACAGCGACCAGCTCGCCGACCCCCTCGACGGACCGCAATGGCGCATGGTCGTCCCCGAGCCGCACCCGCCGGTCACCGGGACGCGCCTGGACGCCGCCGACCGTTCCCGGCTGGAGGACGAGCTCGCTGCCGTCGGTCTCATGCTGCTTCCCGGAGAGCGACTGCCGTCCCAGGCTCCCGCGTTCGTGCCGTACACGAGCCCGGCAGTAGCCGGCTACGCCGAGGCCTGCGGCGCCGGCGTCGAAGACGTCGTGCGCCGGTTGCTGTTCGACGCCTACTGGCAGCACGACGCTGACATCGGCAACCCCGAGGTCCTGCGCCGCCTGCTCGCCGCGCCGATCCGCGCCGGGCACTCGGCCAGTTGGCCGCTGCGTGAGTCCGGCTACGTCGTGAGCCTGGCCGGCGGTCCGATCACCACCGGGGCCTACGACCACATGCGGAACTGGCAGGCCGACTGGCTCCACGCAGCCGGCGGCGCTGTTCCGGCGATGGTCAGCGGCGGCACCCCCATCACCGGCCCCGACGTAGTCCGCGCGCTAGAAGCGATCATCCTGGCAGGACCAGACAATGCGCCCGGCCCACTGGCTGGTCGGGAAACGCCGGCCTGGACGATTGCCCGCGACATTGAGACCAGCTTCCTGTCCGCCCGAGGTCCGGTCTTCGAAGGCATCGGAGCGGTGTCGGCGTACGGCTCCATCCGCCCCACGATCAGCGAACCAGGCAAGCCCGACGGAGAAGTAGCCACATGACCGCGCCCGCCACCGGCCCCACTCCGACTGCGGCGCACACCACCCGGGTGCGGCGCCAGCGGGGCACTGCCGGTGGGCGTCATGAGCACACCGCGGAGCCTGCGTCGCTGACGCTGTGACCGGAGGATGCAGAACGAACGCGGCCGGCGGCGCGGACGCCCGGTCGCCGTTCGCCCCGGGAACCGGGCCGTGGCGGTAGAGCGTCCCCGGACCGGGAAGGACCGTGACGTGATCGACCATGGATCGGGCGACTCCTTGGGCGCGGGCTCCTCTGATGAGGACGCTGAGCTGCTCTGGCAGGCAACCGGCCGGGCTGAGGCGCTCCTCGACGACCTGGCCGCCGGACGACCGCATGCCGACGAGCTCCGGGCACTGCTGACCTACCTGCGCGATGTTGTCCTGGCCCGCGTCTCGGAGGAGGAGCGGCAGGTCTTCACGTCGCTGCGCCAGGTCGACGCCGAGCACCCCGACATCGAGCTACTGCACCAGGACCATCTGCAGCTTCGCGAGGACATCGAGGGCTTGGCCGCAGCGGCGGGAGCCCATGGATCGCGTGACCCGGACCAGTTGAGCGCCATGGTCCGCCAACTCATCACCCGTCTGGAAGGACATCTGCGGTCCGAAGCGGCCACCCTGGCCAAGCTTCTCAGCGGCGGGTATGCGGCTGGCCGGTCCGGCTGGGCGAATACCGAGCACTGGTACCTGCTCACGGAAGGCCCAGTGATCGATCTCGACCGACTGCGTCCTGAGCAGGCCGAGGACGCTGTCCTGAACCGGCTGACCCACTTGCGGGCCGGCGAGCGGGTCGAGCTGCGCTGCGAGGACAACCCCGAGCGTCTCCGATACCGGTTGCAGCGCCGGGCACCCGGTGACTACAGCTGGTCCGAGCGCCACGACCCGGGCGAGTGGACCGTGTCCGTCACTCGCCGCCAGGCCCCGCTGGACTGACCCCCGGGGCGGAGCCCGTTTCGTGCCTTGGGCTGCGGGGTCAGACGAACAGGCTGACCAGCGGCACGCTTCCGAGGCCGAAAACGGAGATGATCGGGCGCCGAGGGTCCCAATTACCGAGCCACGACGTCAGACGCGCCGGCTGGCGACCCGGCTGGTAGCCGCCGTGATGCGGGCCGTGCTGCGCCTGTGGCCCCTGCCCGGGCCTCGTGCTGTTCCTGCTCCTGTCAGTGGGGTACTTCGGGCTCGGTGAGGTCAGCTACGCAGGCCTGCGCGGCGCACCGACCGCCACCGGAACGCGGGCGGGAACAGGCGCCGGCCAGACCGGCGCAGCCTCCCGCCGGCTGCGAGCGGTGGCCGTGCTCGCCTGGGGCGGCACCACCGTCCTGCTGCCCCTCGTGCGGTGGCCGGCGCAGGTCGGCCCCGTCCTTGAGGCGCTCGCCCCCGGTGCCGGCCACCTGATCTCGCCCGGGGCTCGGGGCGTGATCCTGCTCGTAGTCCTGGCGGCGGCGGCGATCACCTGCGCCGTGGCTGTCAGCAGCGGCCGCTACCGCTCGGCGGCGGAGCTGGGCCTGCTGGCCGCGGTCTTCCTGCTCGTCCCGCCGCTGGCAGCAGCAGCAGCAGTGAGCAAGATATGGTCTGAGTCAGACCTAGCGTCGCCTGCGGCGTCGCGAGGCCTGACGTCAGACGGGGGTGGTCGACCGGGCGCGGTCGACGGGGGAGGGGTGCGGGGGCGGATGGCCGAGGCGGAGGTGCCGGCGGAGGTGGCGGTGGTGACGCCGGAGGGGTTGCGTCGCCGGCGTCGGCTGGAGGTGTCGCGGGGCCGGCTGACGGTCCGTCTGTCGGCCGAGGAGTTGTCCGAGATCGGGGTGGCGGCCCGCCGGGCGGGGCTGACCCGGAGCGGGTTCGTGGCGTCGGCGGCGGTGCGGGCGGCGCGGGGTGTGGTGCCGGTGGCGGGGGAGGAGGCGCTGGGCGCGGTGGTGGGTGAGGCGACGCGGGCGTTGGACGATGTGGGGGTGAACCTGAATCAGGCGGTGCGCCGGTTGCACGCGACGGGGGTGGCGCCGGCCGGGTTGGGGGAGGCGGTCGCGGCGGTGCAGGCGGCGACCGAGCGGGTCGAGGCGGTGTCGGCGGCGTTGCTGCGCCGGCTGGTCTGACGGGGCGGCGGGGTTGACGGGCGGCGGGGCTGGTGGGGGTGGCGGTGTGATCGGGAAGGTGCTGCGCGGCGGGTCGGTAGGCGCTCTGGTGCGTTACCTGTACGGGCCGGGCCGGGCGAATGAGCATCTGGACCCGCGGATCGTGGCGGGCTGGCGGCCACCGGAGCGGCTGGAGCCGGCGGTGTCAGCTGCCGGGGGGCGGGACTTTGGGCGGCTGGTCGCGCTGTTGCGGGAGCCGGTGGCGGCGGCGGGGCTGGAGGCTAAGGACCGGCCGGTGTACCACCTGGTGGTGGCGAGCGGGAAGGCCGACGCCGGGCGGGGGATCACTGCGGACCGGGCCCTCTCAGATGAGGAGTGGGCGCAGATCTCGACGGATCTGATGGTCCGGACCGGCCTGGCCAGGCCAGGGTCGAGCGGGATGGGTCAGGGCGATGGGGTGCGGTGGATCGCGGTCCGCCACGACGTGCCGGGCGCTGAGCATGTGCACATCGTGGCGACGCTGGCCACCGAAGCGGGCCGGCGGATCACGCCGCGCAACGACTTCTACCGGATCGGGGAGGGCTGCCGCGCCGCCGAGCAGACCTATGGGCTGCGCGGGACGGGCGAGCGGGACCGGACCGCGGCCAAGCGGGCGTCGCGGGCGGAGACGGAAAAGGCGGCCCGGGCCGGCTGGGAGACGCCGGCGCGGGTGGCGCTGCGCCGGGAGGTCCGCGCCGCCGCCGGCGGCGCGCAGGGTGTGGAGGGGTTTTTCGCCCGGCTGCGTGACGTGGGGCTGTTGGTCAAGGAGCGGCGCAGCGAACGCGACGGTGCGCTGACCGGCTATGCGGTGGCCCTGCCGGATCGGACTGAGGCGGCAGGCGGGCCGGTGTTCTACTCCGGCGGCAAGCTCGCCGCCGACCTCACCCTGCCCAAGCTCGCCGCCCGCTGGCAGCCGGTAGCCGGGCCGGCCGCGGCGGCTAGTGGGGAAGCCGGCCCGGGGAGCCGGCAGGAGACCAGCCGCGCTGGTGGGCTGTCGGCGGGGCAGCGGGCCGGAGTGTGGGTGCAGGCGATTGACGCCGCCCAGCGGGCGACCGCCGCGGTCAGCGCCCACCACAGCGACCCGGCGCAGGCGGCGGACGCGGCGTGGGCCGCCTCGGACTTCCTCGCCGCAGCGGCCCGGGTCATCGGAGGGCGCCGCGGTGGCGTGTTGCATTCGGCGGCGGAGGACTACGACCGGGCTGCCCGGCTGGCGTGGGGACGGCTGCCCGACCCGTCACCCGCAGGGTCGGGGGTGCGGGCCGCGTCGGGACTGCTCGCCGCGGCCCGGCTGGTCCGCCAGCCTGAGACTGCGCAGATGCTGGCTCTGCTCGCCCAGCTCGCCGTCCTGGCCGAGGCGGTCGGGCGGATGCGCACCGAGCAGGACCGGGCCGTGCAGGCAGCCGCGGCCAGGCGCGCCGCCGAGCAGATCCGGACTGAGCACACCCGTCGGCTGGCGGGGACGCCGAGCGGTCCGGTCCGGGCAGCCCGGACAGCTGCAGTCGACGCCAGTCGCCACCAGGGTCCGCGTCCCCCCGAGCAGCCCCGTGGTCGTTCCCGCTAAGGCTGCTTCTTCTCGTCGATAAGCAGGTGAATGGGTGAGCCGGCGGCGCCCAGCTGCACCCCGGTCAAGCTGCGGTCGCAGTCCGGTTTAGGAACTCAGTCCAAGAGCGCCTCGTCTCGCTGTCGTGAGGGCGTGGCCGAGCACCTCTGGCCGGCCGTCGCCGGATACGTCGGGGGCGACGACGACTGGCGGGATTGGTCGGTGGTTGTTGCTGGTGGGGTGCGGCGCAGGTCGCGGTCCTAAGGCGGTAGCTGGCCCTTCAGGGCTCGGGACTTCGGCGGTGGACGAGGCGATCGATCATGGCGGCGACGACGACGTCGCCGAACACTTCGCCAGCGCGCCAGAAGGCCGTTTTTGGGCCACGCCAGGGGGCACCTGGGCAGTGGGCCGTATCTCTGAGGCGTTGACCAGTTCGCAGCGCCGAGTACGGCCTGTGTGGACAGCGGCCTGCAGGGGGATCTCGACGGTCGTCGATTACGACGCGCCTGGCACCAGTGAGGTCGACGCCCCGCCGGAGCAGGGTCGAGAGCCGGGTCTCGTCGAGCGCCAAGCAGGGGGAGTGACCGGCGGTGAGCAGGGAGCAGCTAGCCAGCCAGTACGGAACGTGCGAGGGCAAGCCCGCCCTGGCCCGCGAGACCAGTCCCGGAAGCTGGCAGGTCAAGGTGCACGACCCGACAGACCGATCCGCGGGGCACGACGGCTGGGTTCTTCTCGGCACTCAGTGGCCCACCCTTGACGCCGTCTGCGTCGCCACCGGGTTCTCCTCCCGGAGATGAGGCGACAGCACGCTGCAAGGTGGGACACGTCTGGACGGCGATACCTTTCGTTCCTGGACGACCTTGAAGCAGGCAACCCGAGAAGTATCCCCGGATGGCGCCCGGTCAGCTCGGGTGGCCATAACGGGAACGCGCTTTTATGCATCGGCTGACATGCAGCGCTTGCACTAGGACAGATCTAGAAGGCAGGGGCTGAACAGGTGACCGACGATGAGGTGGTGGAGCGTCTGCTTCTTGGCATTGACGCCTATGACCGGAATGGCGGGCTTGTCTACGACGAAATCTTCCGTGAGGTTCACGACCGCATCGCGAGCAACGGTGACGCAGGCAAGATTGACATCGCAGCTATCGCGGTGTGGAAGCGCTCGGCTCAGGGGGCCTGGACCGGTCCGCTCCTCGGTAGGCCCGAGGCTGAGGTTCGGGCTGCGACCAGTCAGGCGTTCTCGGCCGAGGACGACCGGGCCGCTTTGGGATCTCTCGCTGTCCTGCCTGGTTACGAGAGACAGGAGGCGCTCCCCACGGCCCTGCTCTGTGCCTACGACCCGGTCAGGTATGCGGTCATGGACCGCAGGGCGCTGGCCGCGCTCGCCAGCCTGGGGCTTGGCGTGGGGCGCACACGCGGTATGACATTGCGCTACCTGGCACAGGTCCGGGAGCTCCGGGACCAGCTCGCTGACGTTCGTCCGGGCACGACTGCCAGGGACGTCGACAAAGGCCTTTTCATGGTTGGCGAAGGCCTCGTTCTCCGGCGATAAGTGGCTCTCCGAACTGGAGGGTGACCATCTGACCCTCAAATCCGAAGCCATTCCGGGGGATGGAGTAGGTACGCACAAGAGTCGTGACAAGCGCGTTCACGGCGGCGAGGGGTCGGGCAGATGCGCTGGGCCGACACGTTCACGCGCGTGCGCCACGAGTTCGGCGACGGTGGCGATCAGCGCATCGGGCTCGTCTGGGCGTAAGGACAGGGGTGGGTCGCCATACCTGGCCGCAGGCCGTACGGCGGTCAGTCGCGACATCGCCATGTGCAGCGCGGCCGGCGCGTTGCCGAGTCAAGTGAAGTCGCGCAGCCAGCCCAGACGTCGGGAGTGGCGGCTGCGCGCCGATCCGAGCGGCTCGTCGTCGGTCAGGTACATCATTGCTGTCACAGCGAGCTCAGCGCAGGTGTGGGCCAGGTCTAAGACCTGGTCTCAGAACCCGTCGGTCGTGGCGAGGCGGCGGAAGTTGATCAGAGTGGCGGCGAGGGTGAGCAGGGGTCGCAGGGTGCGTTCTGTCCTGTCGTAGCGCAAGCCGAGGCGCTTGTA
>JAABUU010006229.1_pt1 | contig 12892 bp, 12 predicted proteins | sample 5559301 | NCBI WGS metagenome assembly JAABUU01 (sample SAMN10711884, study PRJNA513360) | rock metagenome | isolation source: Antarctica rocks | place: Antarctica: Victoria Land, Richard Nunatak white
CCTACGGATTCCACACCGCCCAAGCCGCGCTCGCGCTGATCATGCTCACCTGCGGACCCATCACCCTGATGCTCCCGCACGAGGACATTCACCTACACGTATGACAGGAGAGCCGGAAATCGTCTCGCCCTCTGGGAGACCGTGCCTCCCCACGAAACGAAGCTCTCCGGCGGTGACCCAGGAAGCTCGCGCAGCCAAGCATCTCAGCGTGCGGATGACGCGATCAAAGCACGCAGCCGCCGGCGAATCGTCGCCTCAAGACACTCCCCAAAGCAGCCGCGCCAGCCCGTCCGGGAAGACGCGTTCTGACACCTGCGGCGACCCGTTTCGGCGTTCGCGTGCCAAACCTCTCGCGTTGGCGTCGCTCGGTCACTGGCGATTTGACCGCGACTCTCGGCTGCCTGGACTCACGGCCAAACACCAGGGTGCCTCGCCTGCCGGCGACGTCGCTGAGCGATCCAACCGTACTGCGTGAGTGTCCGGCCGAAATCGTCGGCGCTGGAGAGTCAGGCCTGCCGGTCGGACCGTATCCGGTGCCGCCTAACTCCTACCCGCGGCAGGAGCCGGGCCGGGGACGTCACCGGCCCGCCCAGAGCGCGGGTGGCGCGGAGCAGCTGGTGGTGCGCTTTCCCGGTCGCCGGCCCGGGGTCCACGGCGTGCCGGTCGAGCTCCACACGCAGCAGGGCTCGCTCTCGGACGTCGAGCTCGAGCTGCGCCAGAGAGTGCGTGCCCCCGTTCAGATCAACGTCGTGCGGGTGGATACCAAGTCGCGCCGGGTCGTCCTGCGGCGTGCCCACGACGTCCCGATCCCAGCCGACCTCTACACGCTGATCGCCTACCTGCGCGGCATCACGGGTACTGCGGCGCTCAGTCCAGGCCGACTGAGAACCTGCGCGACATGGTCGCGCCAGCGGCTTGATCTGAGCAGCTCAAGCGCTCAGGTGGCGCGCCATTCGTAACGCGAGCGCCATCAGCGTCAGGCTTGGGTTGAAGCCGCCGGAGGAGGGGAACACCGAAGCGTCTCCGACGTAGACGTTGTCGAGCTCGTGCAGGCGTCCGTGGGGATTGACGACCGAGGTCTCGGGGTGTGGGCCCATCCTTGCCGTGCCCATGATGTGGGCGGTGGCGCTGGGTCCGTTGAGGGTGGTCCCGGCCTGGGCCTGGAGCTGGTCGACGAGCCCCTGTGCGCTCTTGTTAAAGTGCGGCGCGGCGCGGCAGATCGCCGCGAGCTTGGGCGCGAAGTGATTGGAGGCGGCGAGCTCGTGACGGTGCGAGGAGTAGGTGATGCGCGGCACGGGGAAGCCGTGCAGGTCGCGGATCTGTGGGTCGAGGTCGACGCGGTTGGCTTTCTGGGGTAGATCCTCGCCGACCATCGAGAGCCCGGCGAGATGGTCGCGCAGCGCCAGCGTGCGCAGCAGCGATTTGAGCAGTGTTCCGTGGCCGTTGGGAAGGCCGGTGTAGAGCTGGGCTTCTGCGAGCAGCAGCACGCTGCCCCCGACTTCGCAGATGCCGCCCTTGAGGTATGGCAGCCCGGCGGCGCGCGCCGCGCGGCCCTTGATTGGCCCGACGAAGTCGTCCAGCGTGAACGTGGTCGACGGTCCCCGCCAGGCGTGGACCTTCTCGGTGAACAACCCGATCCCGAGCGTGAAGTAGTGAAACATCAGGTTGCGCCCCACCTGGCCGGAGCGGTTGGCGAGGCCGTGTGGGTGCCGGGCGCAGGCGGACATCAGCAGCAGCCGGGCGGTCTCGATCGCCGAGGGAGCCAGGATCACGATGTCGGCGCGCGCGGTGCGCCGCCGCCCGTGAGGATCGACGTAGGACACACCGCGCGCGCGGCGGCCATCGCGGGTGACATCGACGCGGTAGACAAAACAGCGGTTGCGCAGCTGCGCGCCGTCGGACATCGCTTCGTGCAAAAAGGACAGGGCGCCGCCGCCACGGGCGTTGATCGGACAGCCAAAGCCAGAGCAGAAGCCGCACGAGTTACAGGCCGGGCGGCCGAGGTGGGGCCTGGAGTTGACGGCCATCGGGAACGGGTAGGCGTGATGGCCGAGCCGGCGGGCGCCTTCGGCGAGCAGCGTCCCGCCGTACATCGGCGGGTTGGGCGCCATCGCAAACTGGTGGCGCCGGGGGGCTTGGGCGAGCGTGCTCGCCGGCATCCGGTGGACGTCGCCCTGGACGCCGAGGCGCTGCTCGACCTCGTCATAGTACGGCTCCAGGTCCTCATAGCTCAGCGGCCAGTCCGCGACGTTGGCGCCGGGGACCGGCCCGAGCATCGAGTGGTCCTTGAAATCCTGGCGCCAGAAGCGCGGCACCTTGGCGTCCCAGTGCACGGTGCCGCCCCCGACCACCGTGGGCAGATCGTTGACGTCCCCGACGAACGAGCGAGCGACTCCGCGCTTTGCCTCACGCTGGGTGCGGCTGGTGCGGGGCTCGAGGATCGGGTCTTGGTCTTCGAAGTAGCGTCCTTCCTTGACCTCGTCATTGGAGAACAAAGACCCGACCGGCCCGTGGGTGCCGAGCCCGGGTAGCAGGTTGCGCCCCTTCTCTAGGATCAGCACCGGGTGCCCGGCGCGGCGCAGCGCCCACGCGGCGACGCTCCCGCCCGCGCCCGACCCCACAACGATCACCGACGGCTTGCTCACCGCTTATCGCCGCCCGAGCCGGCCGCGGCGCAACCAGAGCGCGTCGCGGGCCGCCGGGCGCCCCGACAAGTCCGGTAGGGGATGGTCAACGCGCACGGCCGGGACGCCCGAGCTCGGCGCCTGCGGGTCGGGCTGCGTTACCTGCTCGCGTGAGTAGCCATCGGGCTGGCTGTCGCCCCGCCAGCCGTTCGAGGACCAGCCGACCAGATCACGGTTGCCGCCGTACTCAGGCGGGCCGTACATCGCCTCCAGCGCGTTGGCTAGCGCCGCCCCGACGAACCGCTGCAGCCGCTCATCGGGAAGGTCATCTAGCAGCTCGTCTCGGGCCGTGATCGGCGCCTGAGCGAAGCTGACGCGGTAGCGCTGCTGCGAGCGCTGGTCGAGATAGGCGAGCCCGTCGCGGTAGATCTCCTGCAATCCGGTCACGGGTCCGGCGAACTCGCGTTCGCGCATACCTCGCGAGCCCTCCAGACGAATGCGCCAGCCCAGCTCGCTCTGGCGGTCGAGCGCCACGAAATCAGCGAAGTTGTCGTGGCGCGCCCCAGCCCGGTCAGAGAATGGACCGCCCGCGTGGATCAGCGGTGGTGAGACCTCAAACGCCCCCAACAGCAGATCGATCGCCTCCGCGACCCCGGCCTGCAGGGCACCCGGCGATGGATCCTCGGGTGGCCCGGGGATCAACCGGTCGCAGACCGCGCGCAGCGTGTCGAGCTCGCGCGCGGTCAGGAAGCGCCCGGGCTTTCCCGCGGTGGGAGCCGAGGCCAGCAGAGACTTCAGCCGAGCCGGCGGCACGAGCGCCAGCAGCCCGATCGCGCCCGCCTGCCTGACGAACGCACGGCGGGTCAGCTCCGGTAGGCGCATCGGCACCACGGTGCCGCACTCTATACGCTTGGACATCAAGTGTCTAACTGCTCACTGGCCCGCGGTGCGCGTACGCGCAGGGCGCCGGGAAGGGCTCGCGCGACTGCTGGGGTGGCCGAGATGTGGTCGCCGTCGGCGTACACCTCGAACGGCCGGTCGGCGTCGAGTCGTACTTCAGCGGCTTGGAACAAGTGGACTTTGGGGTCGTTGATGTGCGTGCCTTTGAATACTTTGGGTGTGTTGAGCATGAATCGCAGCCGCGAGCAGTGCTCGATCACGACGATGTCGAGCACGCCATCATCCACGCGGGCGCGCGGCGCGATCCGCATCCCGCCGCCGAACCGCCCCGAGTTGGCGGCGGCGGCGAGGTAGCCGGTGAACTCGCGCGGCTCCCCGTCAAGGGTCAGTGTGAAGCGCGCCGGCTTGTAGCGCACCAAGCCGGCGATCATCGCCGCGGCATAGACCGCCGGGCCGCCTATGCGGGGCGTGGCGTTGGCGATCCGGGTGACCTCTGATTCAAGTCCGATCGAGGCGACGCCAACGAACGTGGCGCCTTCGACGTCGCCGACGTCGACGCGGCGCACTGGCGCGTCGATCAGAAGCTTGCAGGCTGCGAGCGGGTTGAGGGGGATTCCTAATGTGCGCGCGAAATCGTTGCCGCGCCCGCCGGGCAGCACGCCGAGCACGGCGTCGGTGCCGCGCGTTGCGTGTGCGGCGATCCGCACCATCCCATCACCGCCGAACGCGACGACCTCCTCGCCTGCCTGCGCCGCCTCGCGCGCGAGCCCGGCGGCGTGCTCAGCGGACTGAGTCTGCGTGACGCGCACCTCGACGCCGGGCCCCGCGAGCGCGTGCTCGACTGCAGGGAGCGCTCGCGCGCCGCGACCGCCGCCGGCGGTCGGATTGCACAGCACTCGTAGCCGTCGGGTTCCCGTCATGCGCGCAGCGGCTGCGCGATGATCTGCTCAACTGCGGGCCGCGCGGCTTTGCACCAGGCAGGCACCAGGCCGAGCCGCGTGCGACGCTCGAGCACATCGTCAGCGGTCAGAGCACCTTCGCGCTCGACCGCGGCGAGCAGCTCGACACCCAGGACGGGTAGACCAGGCGCGACCGGATCAAGCAGCTCGGGGCGGTCGTGCGCGAGCGTCATGATCTCGCCGGCCTCCGTCCCGAATCGCCGCCAGATTCTCGCTGGCACGTCGTCGGGTGCGGCGCTGCCGGGCGCCGGGGCGCCGATGACCGGTAGCTGGGTCGTGCGGCAGGGGCCGGCGTGGACGCCGTCTCGCGTCGCTACGACGTCGACGGCGTCTTGGGCCATCTGGCGGTAGGTGGTCAGCTTGCCGCCGACGACGGTGACCGCGCCGGTCGCGGAGTCCTCCACGACGGCGTGGCGGCGCGAGATGTCAGCCGTCGAGACATGGCCGCTGTCGAGCAACGGCCGCAGCCCGGCGAAGCGGCCGACGACATCTTCGCTGGTGAGGGGACGCTCGAGGGCGAGCGAGACGGTTTCCAGCAGGAACCGTTCCTCGTCGGCGGTAACCTCGGGCGCATCGTGGATCTCGCCCTGGTATGGGGCGTCGGTGAGCCCGATCATCACCAGGCCGTCCTGGCGCGGGACGGCGAACGCGAACCTTCCGAAGTGGCCGGGCACGGGGACGTTGATCGTCGCGCGAGGGTGGCCGAGGCGCTCGGCGGTGACGAGCACGTGCGAGCCTTTGCTCGGCCGTAGCGTGATCCCGTCGACGAGCTGGTCTGCCCATACGCCCGTGGCGTTGATCACGTGCCTGGCGCGAACCTCGAAAATCGCGTCGGTGAGCGTGTCACGAACCTGCGCGCCCGAGCCCGTAAGTGCGGTGACCTGGCAATAGGTGCAGACCCGGGCACCGTGGCCGGCGGCGGTCCGGGCCAGCGCGACGACGAGGCGGGCGTCGTCCTCGAGCTGCCCGTCCCAGGAGAGGACGGCGCCGCGGAGCTCGTCGACCTTGACCGCGGGCGCCCACAACCTTGCCTCTTCGGCGGCGATCCGTCGCGCGCCGGGAAGCCGCCGCCGGCTGGTGCCCGACAGTGCCCGCATCGCGTCGCCCATCCGGATCCCGGTCTCGAGCGCGATCGCGGTCGGCGGCGGAAAGCGCCCGTACACCGGCGTGAGCTGCGGCAGCGCGCGCACCAGGTGCGGCGCCGTGACCGTCGCGAGCGTCGCGCGCTCGCGCGCGGACTCCCACGCAACTCCGAACTGGAGCTTGGTGAGGTACCGAAGGCCGCCGTGGGCGAGCTTAGAGCTCCAGCGGCTGGTCCCGGTCGCGAGATCGCCGCGGTCGAGCAGCGCGACCGAGAGCCCGCGCGTGATCGCATCAAGCGCCACCCCCGCGCCGGTGACACCACCGCCGACGACCAGCACGTCGATCTTGAGCCGATCGCCGAGCGCCTCGAGGTCGGTCTCGCGCCGCGCGCGGGTCAGAAACGTAGCCTCGCCGCGTGGGGGTGTCGGACCGCGGACGCTCATCCGACCAATACCCCGGGGTTGAGGATCCCGGCCGGATCGAACGTCGCTTTCATCGCTTTGAGGGCGTCGACGGCAAGCGGGCCGACCTCTCGGGCGAGGTGTTCGCGATGATCGATTCCGACCCCGTGGTGATGGGTGATCGAGCCGCCCGTGACGATGATCGCTTCGCTCGCGGCCGTCTTGGCGGCCCGCCACTGCGCGAGCGGATCAGCGAGCTGCGCGCACCCGACAGTGAAGTACAGCGACGCGCCCGACGGGTAAACATGCGAGACGTGGCAGAGCACGACCGGGGGCGTGCACAGACCAGTGAGCGTGTCCCGCAGCGCGGTCCCTACGGCCTCATAGAGGCCCTGCAGGCCAGACCAGAAGGACGTCGTCTCGAGCGTCTCCGCCAACGCACCCGCGTCGAGCATCGCGTCACGCAGGTAAGGCCCCCGGTAGCGCCCGTGCTCCCAGGCGCGACCGGCCTGCGGATCGAGCTCCGCGCCTAGCTCCCGCAGCACCGCGCTCACGCCGCGGCGGCGAGCCTCGACGTCGGCCTCGGTGCCCTCATAGCCGGTGATCGCCAGACAACCGCCCGCACTCCCGGCGCTACGCTCGGTTGGCCGTGTGAGATTCAAACCCGTCTCCGCCTCATCTGAGAGACGCAGCACCGTCGGTACCGGACCATCCTGCACCAGCCGCCGCAACCCGTCGATGCCGACCGCAAACGACGCAAAGCGCCACCCGTCATACACGCGCACCGCTGGCACCGGGCGCATCTCGAGCCGAACTGCGGTGATCACCCCTAACACGCCCTCTGAACCAAGGAACAGCTGGCGCAGATCTGGGCCGGCAGCCGACTTCGGCGCCCGCCCGAGGTCGACCGTTCCGCGCGGAGTCGCGACCCTCAACCCGACCACCCGTTCGTCGAAGCGTCCGTAGCCGGCCGACGCCTGGCCACTGGAACGCGCGGCCGCAAACCCTCCAATCGTCGCAAACTCAAACGACTGCGGGTGGTGCCCGATCGTGTAGCCGTTCGCTGCGAGTAGCGCCTCCGCCGCCGGGCCGCGCAATCCCGGCTCCAGCGTTGCCGTCCGCGACAGCTCGTCGAGCTCCAGCAGGCGGTTCAGCCGCCGCAGGTCAAGCGCGACCACCGCATCAAATCCCTCTCGCTGAGGCTCCAGACCGCCGACCACAGAGGTGCCGCCACCAAACGGCACCACCGCCACCCGCTCCTCGCTACACACCCGCAGCAGATCGAGCACCTCATCGTGGGACCCAGGGAACACGACCGCATCGGGCGCGTCATCGGCCTGACCGGACCGGATCCGCAACAAATCCGGCGTCGACTTCCCCCGCGTGTGCAACAGGCGCGCCGGACGATCCTCGCACACGTGCTCTTCGCCAACGACCCGGGACAGACGCCCGCGGATCGCGTCACCCAACCGCGGCTCGGGCAGGCGGACTTCGTCAAGCGCCACCGCCGGAGTCTCCGCGCGCACGCCGAGCGCGTCGTGGAGCAAATCGAGCACCTCGGGCGCAAGCGCCGTCGCCTCGGCCGGATCGCCCCATCCCGACCACAGCATGTCAGTCCCCATCTGGAAGACGCTAGGACATTGAGTGTCGATTTGTCAACTACGGGTGCGACCTCTAAAGTGCGAGACACATGCCACGGCCTTCCAGATCGGCTCAGCAGCTCGACCGGACCGAGGCTCGGATCCTGGAGGCGGCGTATACGCAGGTGATGCTGGTCGGGTTCAGGCGCACCACGTTGACCGACGTAGCCGAACGTGCCGGCCTCAGTCGAATGACCGTCTACAACCGCTATCCGGACGTCGCGAGCGTCCGGCAAGCGCTGATGGGACGCGAATTCAGCGGGATCATCGAGCAGTCCAACTCCGAGACCAAAGCGATTGCCGGTACCCGCGAGCAGATCGTGAACCTGGCAATCCGCGGCCTTGAGCTGCTCTGCGCCCACGAGCTCTTCCAAAGGCTGCTTGATGTCGACCCCGAGCTACTGCTCCCCTACATCACCCAACGGCCCGGACAATTCCAAGACTCCGCCGCGACCGTGCTCGAAGCCCGACTCAAACACGCAATCGCGCAAGGGACCGTACGCCTCGACGAACCTAACCGGCTCGCGCGCTCAATGCTCCTTGCGATGCGCGGATACGCCTACTCCGCCCGCGATGGCACCCCCCGCACGCAGCGACGCCACATGCTCCAGGACCTCGCGCGGATGCTCGACGGGCTACTACGACCTGACCAAACATGAGCGGCCCGCCGCCCGGCGCGTCGACCGCTGCGGTCAGCGATGATCTGAGTCCCTGATTGCGTCGAGTCGGATCAGCCATCGCGGTGATCGTCGGCCTGCTCGGACTGTCCGCGCTCGCGTCGGCCCGGACATCGGTCGCATTCGCCGGCCGGTGATCGCGGTGATCGCGCCGCGGGCGCGCGCCGAGCTCGCGCGCGCTCCGTTCCGCCTGCAGATCGAGCAGCCGGGCGGCCAGGCGGCACTCGCCGAAGTCGCCCAGTACCACGGAGGCCTCTGGGGCGGCAACCTGCTCAGCGGCACACGCTCGGGGGTCATCTACTCCGCCCGGCGGGTCCTGAGCGCCAAGCGTGTCCGGAACGGAGTCCGGTTGCTACTGTCGACTACCGACCCGAGCCGACGCCGGATGGTAGTGACCATCAGCTCGCTCGGCGCCGCCGCGATCAGGGTCACGGCCGTCCCCAAAACAGCGCGTGGCGTAGTGGAGGTCGGTGACTCGTTCGCGTCGAACCGCACCGAGGGGTTCTTTGGCTTCGGCGGCCGCCACAACGCGGTCGACCAGCACGGCCAGGTTCTCTCGAGCTTCGTCAGCGAGGAGAACGCCGACAACAACCCGGCCGGCAATTCTCACCTGTACCCCAACGGCGACACCGCCGCCTACTACCCGCAGGCCGAGTTCTTCTCCTCGCGTCCCTACGGCTTTGAGCTCGTCCAGCCCCAGCTGGCGCGGTTCAAGCTCGACGCCGACGGCGCCCGCTCCTGGACTGTCACCGCGTCCGCGAAGTCCCTGGACTACGTCGTCGCGCTGTGCGCGGACCCCCGGGCGAACTGACCGCGCTCAGCGAACGCCAGCCGGTACCGCCGAGCTGGGCGCTCGGGCCGATGCTCGATCGGCTGGTCAAGAACATCGGCGAGACCAACGCCGACTACGAGCGCAACGTCGAAGCGGCCCTGGTCAACATCGTTCGCTACCGGCTTCCGCTAACCGCCTACCGACTCAGGGGTGGAGCCTGCCGACCGCGGGCAACGACGGGCTCGATCTACCCACCCACTTCACCCCCCAGCTTCAGGCCAGCGTGCTCGCGACGCTGCCGCCGCCGCGGCATCCACCTCGCTGGTCTATCTCCGTCCCTTCGTCACTTTCGTCGGCTCTGCGGCCGATGAGGGCGGGAACTTCCCCGGCGACGAGACGACTGACTTCTCGCACGCTTCCGGCCTGGCTCGCTGACCAGTGACATGCTCGGCCGCGCGGTTGACGGGGCCTACGGGTACGGCACCGACATCGGCGGCTACTCCGACCTGTTCACGCCGGCAACGACCAAGGAGCTGTTCCTGAGGTGGGCCGAGTGGGCCGCACTCAGCCCGGTCTTCCGCCTGCACGGATCCGGGATTCACGGCACTCACACCCGTGGTTCTACGACGCGCAGACGGTGCGCGTCTACGACGCGCTGTCGGACCCAACGTGCTCGTCGCGCCGGTCGTGCGCGAGGGCGCTATCTCGCGCCGGGTCTACTTCCCGGCCGGGTGCTGGCGCTCGAGCTCCGGCCGGATGGTCCGGGGCCCCACTTGACGATCGTCGCCGCGTCGTTGACCCAGCTGCCGTACTTCACGCGCTGCCACACCCGCGCGTTCGCGCCCGTCAAGGGATAGGCGAAGGCGGCCAGGTGTCCCCGTTCGAGTCCGGATTCTCAGGCGCAGCTTTGCCATGCAGCTGCGAAGCTCATCTCGCTACGAGCACTTGCGGGCGGCTGACCCGCCGCCTCAAAGCGCGCTTGGACCACCCCAACACGTTCGACGAGGCTCGATCCTTTCGGCCGACCGCCTCGGTGGGACTTCTTCCTAGGGCGCTTCGAAGCTGGTTTGAGCGCTCCGGAGAGGTCGACTCGTGTTGTGTAGACAGCAGTCCCAGAGGAACCGGGACGACGCTGTAGCGGCGGCCGTCGTAGAGAGTGTTCTCCGTCGCGATAGCCACGAGCAAACCCAGCGGCACACGGGATCCGAGCTGCGAGACGCCTGCTCACCGCGCGACAGTCCGCGAGTCGCCGGTGCTAGACGGCGGCCGGGCCCTCAGCAAACGGCGGAGGCGTCGAAGCGGGAGTGTCGATGATCGAAACCCGGCGGTCCCGGTTGGACGACGAGGAGTACTGGAGTCGTCGCTGTCCCTTCTCGCGATGCAGCACCGCTCGAGGCTCGCTCCGGCACTGCTGAGGTTGGGGTTCCGGGAGGTTTGGTACAGAACCGGTCTAAGTGGGCTTGACCGACCGGAGCGGGCTCGATCTATAGGTCTGCCCGGTCACGTGCGCTCTCTTACGACGTGGCGGCGGTGACGCGCACGGTCGCTTCGTCGACGTGTTCGACGTTGTCGATGAGTCGTTGGCGTACGGCTGCGGCGACGTGGTCGGCGTCGCGTACGGACTGCTCTCCGGGAACAGCCACGGCGAGCTCGGCGTGAATGCTGTGCCCGAGCCAGCGCGCTCGGATGTCTTGGACCCCGGTGACCTGGTCGACTTGGGAGGCCTGGTTGCGCAGATCGTCGGTCACGTGGGTGTCGACGCCGTCGAGTGCGCGCAGGCCGATTTCTTTGGCTGAGCGCCAGACGATGGCGATGATTGCGAGGGAGATGAGTAGCCCGATGATTGGGTCGGCGAGGCGAAAGCCGAGGGCGACGCCGGTGACGCCGACAACGACGGCGAGGCTGGTGAATCCGTCGACTCGGGCGTGGTAGCCGTCGGCTTCCAGCGCGGCCGAACCGATCCGGCGTCCGCTGCGGATCCGGTAGACCGCGACCCATTCGTTGCCGATAAATCCGATCACGCCGGCGATCGCGGTCGCCACCAGGTATCCGGGAGTGGTGGGATGGATGAGGCGATTGATCGCTTCGTAGGCGGCGAAGACGGCAGAGAACAGGATGATCGCGATCACGGTCAGTCCGGCGAAGTCCTCCGCGCGACCCCAGCCGTAGGTCAGGCGTCGTGTCGCGGGACGGGCGCCGAGGATGAACGCGGCGGCCAGGGGGATCGCGGTCAGCGCGTCGCCAGCGTTGTGGACGGTGTCGGCGAGCAGCGCGATCGACCCCGACAGGACTACCACCGCGACCTGTAGCACGGTTGTCACCGTCAGGATCAGCAGCGAGAGCTTGAGCGTGCGCATCGCCTCGCGGCTGCCCAGGATCGACGCGTCGATCCCGCCGTGGGAGTGGCCGTGGCTGCCGTGCTCGTGGCCGTGGCTGCCGTGCTCGTGGCCGTGGCTGCCGTGCTCGTGGCCGTGACCGCCGTCGGGGCTGGCGTGACCGTGGTCGTCACGGACTCGTCGGTCGCCGTCCTTGGCTTGTGCCGGCCGGTGGGCGCTCACGTCGGCGGGGTGATGGCGGGCGTCATGATCTGGCATCGGTAGCTGCCGCCCCGAGGGCTGGCGTGTCGACCCACTCGTGCTCGGCGTGTTCGGCTTGATGGCGTATCGCGGTCAGGAGATCCCTGATGTGGGTGTCGTGCAGGCGATAGCGGACGCTGCGTCCCTCACGGCGCGCGACGACCATCCGCAGGTGGCGCAGAACCCGCAGCTGCTGAGACACGGCGTTGGGCGTCAGCCGCGCCAGCTGCGCGAGATCGTCGACGCTGCGCTCGCCCGCCGCCAGCGCGAACAACAGCTTCAGGCGGCTGGCGGTGCCGAACGCCGCCATCCGCTCGGCGAGGCGCTCGGCCTCCTCATCGGGTAGCGGCTCAGTGGGGTTCAGATGCTCAGCGGGATGCGGCACGACCGGAAGACTACCGCAGTTCCGCGCAGCCATGCGGATGAACACCCCAACACCGCAGAGCACGATCACTCCCAACCACCTGGGTGGCATTCGCGGAGATGGCGTCGAGGGTAGCTTCGTCTAAACACCATCTCAGACGCCGGTTCCGTCCGCCGGTCCGGCTACTAATCGTGTCGTGTCGTGGCGTCCTCGCAACGGCGAAATCGGCTTCTACTAGCAGGCGCAGCGACGGTGATCACGCGATCGCGGATGTAGTCGGGCGGTATCGGGACGATCTGCAGCGGGCGTCGTTGGCGGTCAGGACGAAGGAGGCCTACGGCCAGCATGTTGGCGCCTAGCGGTCCCGCGTCTGGGCGCGGGTGGGGCGGGTTCGAGTAGCGACCATCACTCGATATAGCAGTATGCAATACCGTCAGTATCGAAGCCGGCTGTGGATCACACATCCCGACGCGGCGGCGGAGTTCCCCAACGAGGACGGACTGACCGTGCTCGTGACCATGTTCCATCGCTCCCGGCTCGCGACTGTCCGCTCCCCCGATCCGACTCTGAACGCAGGGCGGCTATTCGGGCGCATCCACCGCGAGAGCACGCCGGTCATCACCCATCCAACTGCAGCACCGGGCTTAGCGTAGTTTCTGCTCCGTTACTACCAGAGGGCCTATCTACCCCTCGGCGCAGCCTGGTTTCGGTACTGGATGCGTCGCCTCGCCGAGTCCCGCGGCAGCTGAACCGCAAGCTCCCGCTCGACGATCCATTCGCGGGCGGTTGCGACCGACTACGGATTGATGCTCGGCGTGATCCCGCCGTCTACCCGCAGCGTTGCTCCCGTGATGTAGTCAGCCAGCAGACTGGCGAGAAACGCGACGGCGGCCGCG
>JAABUU010006231.1_pt1 | contig 12890 bp, 13 predicted proteins | sample 5559301 | NCBI WGS metagenome assembly JAABUU01 (sample SAMN10711884, study PRJNA513360) | rock metagenome | isolation source: Antarctica rocks | place: Antarctica: Victoria Land, Richard Nunatak white
TGGTGGGCCTGATCCGCCTGATCGGCGTCTATGGGTTGGGCTGGCTCTACATCGTGGGCGTCATGGCCATGGCGACGTGGATCTATCCCGTGACGCGCGGGATCGCCACACGCTGGTTCGCCGCCTTCTGCGCCATCCTGTTGTGGCCGGTCGGCTGGGCTGTCGCGCTCCAGATTATCGCCGTCGTGTGGCTGTGGCTGCCCACGAGCGATCCGGCGTGGAACAACCCGCTGATGCAGGCGCTCTCGGCCGTGTCCGCGCTCGTGCTGCTGTTCGTGACGCCGCGCCTGGTGGACATGCTCATCGGGACCGGCATCGCCGGCGTCAGCGGCGCGTACGCGCTGACGGAAGGAATTATCGGCGGCCTCGTCGGCGGGGCGACGGCCGCGCTGAGTCGCGGCAAGAGGGGGGCTGGATGAACGTACGTCGTCGCGATGCGCGACGCGCCATCGTCGCGGTCGATCACCAGGCAACGGATAAACCGGCCAGGATCGCGCCGCGCACGCCCGCGCGGCAGCCGGAGCCAGACCGACCGGACCGGCCGGATCTGCCGGACCGGCCGGCGCTCTCCCCCGAGGCGGTCGTGCGGGTGATCCACATGGAGCGCCGCCTTCGCTGGCAGGAGCGGCGCGTGGCCGTCACCGTCGCGCTTCCACGCGTGATCGTGGGGCGGCGCGTCGCGGACGGACTGATCGCGTTCCCCCTCCGGTTCGGGGTGATAGCCTTCGTCGGTCTGGCCATGCTCACCGACCTCGGCCTGCACGGCGCCGTGGCCATGACCGTCTGTGGCATCGTAATGGGGGCGGGTATTGGACTCGCCCTCATGAAAGGAGCGACCGGTGAAACCGTATCAAGTCGTGGCCGTGCAGAGCGCGGCGGAGATGGAGTCGTTGTTGAACAATGCGTGGACGCAGGGGTATCGCTATCGGGACGCGATCCCCTCGACCGACCCGACGCTCTTTGGCGGCAGCAGGACGGGCCGGTTCGTCGTCGTCCTCGAGCACATCGGCGTGGAACACGCGGTCCACGCGGCACCCGCCGCCGACGCTAGGTAAAGCCTGCTAGGGCGCTGCTTGTCGTAGGCCACTCCCTCAGAGATACGCCTGCTAGCAGGCTGCTACATCGAACGGCGGGCGCTAGCAGCCTGCTAGCGCCGCTATCTCAGGTGGCAAGGGGATGCGCTAGCGCCCTGCTAGCAGGCTTTACCTAGCGTTGGCGACCCGAGCCGCGTTGAGGTGAAGGTCGGCAACAAGGGTGACGAGAAAGGGATGAGGGATGGCGGCGACCAAGCAGCGCAACATACGGATCGAGGATGAGCCCTACGAGTGGGCGAAGGCGGAAGCCGAGACGCGGGGCGTGGCGATCGGCGACTTCATCCAGGGACTGATCGAGGGCGCGCGCGCCGGCGCGGCCGCGACCGAAACGCAGACCGCCGGCGCGCCTGTCTTGCGGGAGGCCGTGGACGAGGCGATGCGGGTGAACGTCGAGAAGCTCGTCGGGCACCTCCAACCACTCATGGACGCGCTCATGCTGGAAACCGTCCGCGGGCGCATGACCGCCGAGGAGATCCTGGCCTACCAGTACGACGGAGATACCCTCATCTGTCCCTCCTGCCACAAGCCCTACGCCGCGCTCCAATCGGGCGCGCGCTTTGTTGACCAGCGGTCGGCGGCCATCCTACAGAAGGTCCGCGAGGCCCTGGCCGCCGGCCGTGTCCCGAAAGTGAGGGCCTGGTAATGGACACGCCTCGCCTGCCCGTGATCGTGAAAGGGACGGGCTACGTCCCCATCGTCCATCCGCGTAAACCCCAGGAAACGGAGGCCGACCGGACGCGCCGCATCGAGCGTGGCCTGCGTTACGCCATCGTCTATCTTGTCCAGCCGCCGCCCGACGGCGCGGACGATCCAGGCCGCGCCCTGTTCGGGCCAACTACGCGCGACGACGATCCGGACGTGGCGCGCGCGCGCGTCCGCGCCCACCTCGGGCGACGAGCGGCATTCCACCGCGTCATGCTGAGTCCTCACGGCGCGCTCGACCTCGTGTCCGCCGACGAGATGATCGACTGGACCCGCGCTGTCATGGACGCGGCACAGCGACGCGTGGCGCAGGAGTGGGCCTGGGTCGGAGGCATCCATTCCAACACGCGCACGCGCCACGCGCATGTCGTCATCGCCGGCGGCGCACTCCAAGGGGCCGAAGACGTGATGATGACGCGTGGCCTCTTCGCGCACATGCGTCAGGCCGGCGTCCGCGCTGCCGGCGCCGTGGCGGCAAACCGGGCGCGGCGCTACGACCGCATCTACCGCATGGGGGTATGACAATGAGACTCTGGCTCCTACGCGCTCGCTGGCCTCTGGCCGTGGGTCTCCTGCTCACGCTCACGGTCACCGTCGGTCTCGGCGTCGCCCACGTCCTGCTCGTGTGGGTCGCGCCGGAGGTCACGCGGGTCACGCCGACGCTGGCCTGCACGGTTACGCTCGTCGAGCGCCAACAATCGCCGTTCCGGCTCCTACCAACCGTGCAATGGACCGTGCGTCCCGTGCCCTGGTGCGCGCCGCCAGCGTTGCGCCACGAGGTGCGCCTCGCCTTATGGGGACTCATCGCCCTGGTCGGGCTCATGGTCCTCTCCACCAAGCCGATCCGTAAGATCCTGGCAACGGTCTGGTACTGGGTGCAGGGCGTGGGGCGCCTCGTGCCCGGCACGACGCACGGTCGCGCGCGTTGGGCCACGCGGCGTGAGCTCAGGCGCCGCCGCCGGCGACGCGCGGCCGTCCCTTATCTGCTGGGTCGGCGCGGCCGCCTTCCCTGGGCGCGGCGGGCATGGCTCACGGACCTGGAGCAGAACCTGCACGTCCTCATCATCGGGCAGCCCGGCGTTGGCAAGAGCTCGGCCCTCTTCATCGCCAACATGCTGCGCCGCGCCCTGTGGCGGCCACGCGGCTGGCGCCTGCGCCGCCTGCTCCATAAAGGCGATACACGTCCCAGCGGCGTCGCGACCGACCCCAAGGGTGAGTTCTACACGACCACCAGCAAGGCTTTCGGCGCCAACGGCTACCTCGTGCGCCGCCTCGACTTCTACGATCCCCACGGGGCCAAGTACAACCCGCTGGCGCATATGGAGAGCGAGGGCGACATGCAGCGCTTCGCCCAGCTCCTCATCGACAATACCGGCGGCCGCTCCGACGAGCCCTACTGGGACAACACGGCCATGCTAACTATCGTTGCCGCGATCGCACACCTGAACCACCTGGCGCAGGCTCAGGGGCGCGCGGCCGCCACCCTGACCGAGTTACGCGACTTTGTGGGCCGCGCCGACTACGGCGCCATGCAGCGCGAACTCTTGCAGAGCGTGCCAACGGCGCGGCGCATGGCCGCCCAGTTCATGGCAAATGTGCGAAAAAAGCCCGAGCTGGAGGGCGCGATTCAGACCGGCCTGCCGCTGCGCTTCCAGTTCCTCAACGACCCCGAGATCGCCGCAGCGACGGCCGGCGACGACATCGACTTCGCGGCCCTGGCCGACCCATCAGGCCCGCCCTGGCAAGTCTATGTCGTCTTGACGCGCGGTCGCGAGGACATTCTGGCGCCGCTCACGGTCAGCTTCTTCACGCAGATGTTCGATACGCTTGTCGTGAAAGTCGCCAACGCCCGGCCAGGCGGCGTGCTGGCGCGCCCCGTCATCTGCGACCTCGATGAGGTGGGCACGATCGGCAAGATTGGCGACCTGGCGGCCTGGCTCAACACGGTGCGCTCGGTGGGCGTGTGGCTGCGCCTGGCCGCGCAGAGCTTCGGCCAGATCGTCACGATCTACGACGAGTTGCCCGCCGAGGCCATCGCGGAGGGCTGCCAGACGCATATCTATTTCGGTGGGGCGACGGTGCAGGGGCACGCCGCCGAGTGGATGAGCAAGCAGGTCGGCAAGGCAACCGTCGTGCAGCGGCAGGCCAACGCCGGCCGCGATCGCGAGGAGTTCCTGGCCGGCCAGGGCGGCGTCACGCGCAGCGAGGCCGCAGCGGAGTTGCTCACGCCCGACGACATCATCCGGATGCCACGGCACCGCATGGTGGTGGTGCCACGGCATGCCTATCCCTACATGCTCCAGGCGGTCCCGTGGGGCGTGGATAAGCGTCTTAAACGGGTAGGCGGACAGATCGGCCAGGGCAAGTCCCTAGAGACGCTCCCCTCGCTCTTAACGCCGGCGATGAGTGTGCCTGAGCGGGAGCACGAGTGGGCCGAAGTCGGCACGCCACTGCGCGCGCGACCCGTTCACGTCATCTCATGGGAGTACGATTTATGAGCCGTGCGTCGTGGATTGGCCGTGCCCTCGGCGGCGCCATCGTGACTCGCGTGCTCGATCGCGCGTCCGCGCACAACACCGGCCTACCTCCGTCGGCGTTTACACCCGTGGTCTCGCCGCCCCGGCGTGTCGTCACCGCGCTACCACGAACACAGCCCGCGTCCCTTACGCTGCCCCCACCGGTCCTGGACCACGAGGGCGTGGAGTGGGCGCGCCCAGGTGCCGGGGCGGCGAACGCTGACCGGCTAGCTGAGTTCATGGACCGCTTCTGTTGGTACAGGGGCGACCATGCGCGGCAATACAAGGCGGTCGATAAGGAGACCGGCGAGATCTCCTACGGCTGGGCCAGGGTCGGCAAGCGCCGACCCGACGACTGCGCCTTCACGCGCGATGTCGCCGAAGCCCACCTGCGCGGTCAGATCACCGCCGGCACGTATCTGCTCGACGACGAGGACCGCTGCCGGTTGCTCGTGCTCGACCACGACGACAAGCGCACGCTGCCCGAGGTGGACCCCGCGACCGGCCGGCGGCGCGTGATCGAGGAAGACGGCTTGGCCCTGCTCCAGGACTGCCGGCGCCGGTTAGAGGAGCAGGGTATCGCCTGCGCCGTCTCCGAGTCGCGCCGCGGCGGCCATCTGTTCGTGTTCTTCGACGAGCCCGTACCGGCGCGGGACGCCCGCGCCCTGGCGATGCTCGCGCTCGGAACCGACGAGGTGGAGCGGATGCATCGCGGGCACGAGGCCTTCGAGATCTATCCCAAGCAGGACAAGCGTGGCGCACGGGACGGGTCGACCGGTTCCAACATCGCTCTGCCGTTGGGCGTCCATCTCAAGGACGGCGAGAGGCATCCCTTCATCGACCGCCACGGCGAGACGGTCGCGCACACACTGAGCGGGCAACTCGATTACGTGGCGTTGATCGAGCGCTGCCGCGCGCGCGCCGTGCTGCACGCCCGGCCTTGGCTGTACGAGGAGCTTGACCGGGCCACGCACCCGGTCAGGGCGCGGACCCCGGAACGCACGAGGGAGTCGGCCCCGGAACGCTCGTTAGGGCCGATTCCCTGCAGCGGCGCTAACGAGCGCCGTCAGGACCTCCACCCCAGCCCGATCGCGCGCTGGAAAGAATCCTATCCCCTGGACGTCATGCTCGCGCAATACGGCGTCCACGCGCCCTACAGCGGGTCGTACCAGTGCCCCATCGCGGGACACCATGCCGACGGCCGCGACAGCACGCCGAGCCTGTCGGTCAACCTGGAGATGGGCTCAGGCGTCTGGTTCTGTCACACCGGAAACGTGGGTGGGGACAGCCTCAGTCTGGTGCAGCACATGGAAGGGCTACCGTCGCCGAAAGAGGCACTGGCGTTCGCTAAGGAGCGTTGGCCGGTTCCCGAGATCGAGCGCGACGACAGGACGCGCTAAAGGAGGGAGACATGTCCATGACGGATCGCTACCACGACATCTTGCGGGCGTTCGCTGACGTGGCGCGGCGGGGTGTCGTTCGGGGTCGCGTGGGGCACGGCCACAGGCGGCTTGCTGCTCCTGATCCTCGACGCCGCCGGCCACATCAACGAGTGCGGCGCAAGGATGGACACCTGCCGCGCCGACGCAATCCCAGCGAGGAACGGGGACGCCGGTCAAGTGGACGACACGGCCGTAATAAGACAGGAGCACGTCTTGGAGGGCAAAAACTTGACTATCTTGTTAGTTGCGTCTATGCTAGGTGACATACGCGGTGCGAAAGGCGATGGTGTCACTCATGATGCGAAGAGACAAAGAGGCTACGGGCGCGATGGTTACCTTCCACTTTGCCGGGCTAGACTCGGAAGAGGCGAAGGCCTTAAAGGCGCATCTGAATGCTGTCGCCGGCCAACTCGGCTACACCTCGCACCGCGGGCCATTGTCCGGCCGGGGCAACGCGGCGGCACTCCTTACAGCCATCGCCAACGGCGAGGTCACGGTAACGCGACGGGAGCGGTCGGACACAATGCCACGGGAACTTGCCATGTAGCATGTAGCGCGGTCGCATCGACCGCAAAAGCAAGAGGCCCACCGGTGCCACCCGGTGAGCCCCTTGCCCGCCTATCAGTTTTATATCTACCCGGCTCTGGTGTCCCACCAACCAAGTGATCACCAAGGCCGCTAACCAAGGTCCTAAGCTTGGGGTGCCAACCCCGCGATTTAGGACCGCTAGGAGGTTTTATGCTCTATAAAGAGCATAGCAACGCTGCGCGTCCTTGTCAACAGCCCGATGTGGCTAGCGTTGACATTGTGGCTGTTCCTATCTCTGCTCCCCTCTCTATCGTCGCCTGGGCGTGTACCGGGCCGGTCGATGTGGGGCGTGTCGTGGCCGCTGTCACACGGGCTTATAATAGCGCCCATCTCGCAGCCGCTGTCGAGGTCACGCCGGACGCGATCCTCGGCACGGGCCGGCAGCCCGATGTGGCATGGGCGCGCCATCTGTGCGCCTATCTGCTCGTCGAGGACGCCAAGCTCGCCTACCACGCCGCCGCACAGGCCCTCGGGCGGACCAACCACACGACCGTCCTCAACAGCAGATCTCGAGTCGTCGCGGCGCTGGACCACGATATCGCGCTCGTCGCGACGCTCGCGCGCGCCCGTGCTCTGCTGACAGGCGAGGTCTCGACACCGGCGCCGCGGCACCCCACCCATGCCCACAGGTCACTCTTCGCGGGGGCGACGCCGGCGGAACTGGCCGAATATCGCTACTGGCGACTGCGCTCCCTGCGGGCGGGGTACGCCTGGTGAGCGCCCGCACGACCGCCGCAGTGACGGTGGAACAGCCTACGCCGCGCGAGCGGCCGCCACGCACCGGCTGGACGCAGGTGCCCCGCCCATTCCTGGACACGGCGCCGCTGGACAACGACCGGCTGGCCCACGTCCTCCTCATGTCCTACGCCTGGGACGAGGACAACGACTGCCACCCGTATCAGCGCGAGCTTGCCGACGAGCTGGGCTGTTCGGTGCGCACGGTCAAGCGTCGCACGGCCGACCTGCGTGCGGAAGAGTTGGTGACGGTGCGGCGCGGGGGCCAGGGCAAAGCGAACGTCTACCACCTCACCGTCGGCCCGGTCCATGCGGGCGACGACGGGGTGGGCTACGCCACGGTACCCAACGCGGTGCTCGACGACGCGCGGCTTTCGCAGGGGGCCAAGCGCGCGTACATCATGCTCTGCCATCACGCCTCGGCGGCGGGGCGGTGCGAGCGCACCGTCGGAGAGATCGCGCACGATGTCGGGGCATCATCGCGGCGCTCCGTGTACACCTACCTGCGCGAGTTGGCGCGGACCGGGCACCTGCGCATCGCGCCGCAGGGGCAAGGGCTGCCCAACATCTACCACGTCGGAGCGCAGAAGGCGCGGATGCGCGCGGCCCGGCGTGGGACCGCCCCGCTGCTGGCGGTCGAGCGCCCGGAGGACGCGATGGCGACGGCGGCCGACGCACACTGGCGGGCGATCTACCACGAACTGATGGGGCCGGAGGCGCCACGCCCCGCGTTGGCGCGGCAGGTGTGGGCGCTGATCGGCCGCGTGGGCGAGGCGACGGTGTTGGAGGCGTTGCGTGGGGCCGCGCGGTTCGCGGAGAAGAAGCGGCTCGCCACGCTAACCATCGGTATGATCCGCTACGGAGTCGACGAGCTGCTGCGCGAGCAGGGCGCGGACGGAGGGACGCCGGTGCCGGGCGCGCGGCCCCACGTCGAAACGGTGGAGATCGCGCCGCCGGCACCGGGCATGGAGCCAGCCTGGCGTGACACGCTACACGAGTTGCGCGGCGAGATGACACCGGAAAATTACAAGCGGTGGTTGGAATCGGCCGTCGTACTCGGCCGCGACGGCGATCTGCTGCGCGTCGGCGTGTCTGACAGCTTCACGCAGCAGTGGTTAGACAAGCGCCTGCGCGGGCCGATCGAGCGCGCCCTCGGCCGTGTCGCGCCCGGTCTTCGCATCGTGTTCGAGGTCCGGGGCGAGGGAATCGCCGCAGCCAACGTCGACATGGAGCATCCACCGCCGGCCCCAGCTATACCCGCCGCGACGCCGGCGCGGGCCTCGCCTGCAGCGCCGGCGACGATCACCGTCGAACGCTGCCGCCATTGTCACGCCCTGCCGTGCCGCTGTCCGCGCAAGGAGCGGCGGGCGCGGGAGCGCGCGAGCCACAAAGAGAGAGGGGAGAAGGCGCCATGACCGACAATCCGTTGGTCCCGGAACTGAGCGTGTCCAATTTCGCCGTTAGTCTCCGGTTCTATACCGTCGTACTCGGATTCCGCATCGCGTACCAACGGCCCGAGGATCGGTTCGCCTACCTGTCCTATCAGGGGAGCCAGGTGATGATCGAGCAGGCGCACGGGACGTGGGAGACAGGACCGCTGGAGCATCCCTATGGGCGCGGCGTCAATTTCGAGATGGGTGTCGATCGGATCGCTCCGTTGGTCGAGGCGCTGCGCGCGGACGGGTACCCGCTCATGGTCGAGCCGCACGAGCGCTGGTACCGACGGGATAACACGGCGGTCGGGCAACGGCAGTTCCTCGTGATGGACCCCGATGGCTACCTGCTGCGGTTCGCCCAGAGCCTGGGGACTAAACCTTTCCCGTTGGATGAGGGCGACGGCGCCGCTCGCAGCGACCATCCGTGAGCGTCGAGGAGGAAACACCATGACAACAACGGCAGCGGTGCCAGCGCTCGGGGTGCTCGACGTGGACGGCCTGCACCTGCGCGATAAGCCCGCCGTCCCGATCTCGGGCGCGATCCGCCACGTCGGCGACATCTACAATGGTGCGCGACGGCATGGCCTGGCGCAACTCTGGCTCACCGACGCCTGGGTGCGTGCGGCCGGCCTACCCGAGAGCCTGCGTGGGGCCAGGGGGCGGCCACGCCACCTGCCGCACCCCTTCGTCGCCGACGGCCTGGCCGCGGCCGCACTGCACGCCTGACCCGCGGGCCTGTCCCACTGGCTCGCGCTCGACAAGAAGGGCGTGGCCGGCGCCGGCGTGGCCATCGTCGTGCCGGCCTACGACGACAATGCGACCTGGGGTGAGGGCATCGACGCCGACACGCTGCTGGCGGCGCTCTATGCCTACGCTGGCGCGGTGGGCCGGGCCTACGTGCGCAGCCCAGGCAAGACCGGCCTGGACCTGCTGATCGAGACCACGCGGCGCGGGGGCAAGCGCGACGCGGTGGAGGACTGGCCGCCGCCGGCGCTGGACACCAACACCGTCCGCGACCTGACCTGGATGCGCACCCTGGCGCCCGAGGAGCACGCCAAGCCCTACCTGCACTCGTACGACAAGAACGCCTTGTGGTTAGGGGCGGCGTCCTCGGTCGAGTTAGGCCTGGGCGACGTCGAGGAGCAGCGCGATCCGGGGGACGGGAACGGCGTCGCCTTCGACAAGCGGCTGCCGGGCTACTGGCTGGCGCGGCTCGGCGGTGCGGAGGAGCGATGGGCCTGCACGCCGACGGTGGCCCGCGCGGTGGAACGCGGCCAGGCCGTCGCGATCAGCCAGGCGTATGTCTGGACACGTCGCGCGCGCGCGTTAGAGGGCTGGTACGAGCGGCTGCGCGACGCCCGCGCGACGCTGAAGGCGGACCCGTCGCCGGCGGCCCGGCTCGCCCTCGACGTGCTCAAGTACACCTACGCGGTGACGGTCTCGACGCTGGGCGGGACATGGTACAAACATGACGATCCCCTGTATCGGCCCGATTGGCGCCACCACATCATCGCGCAGGCCAACGCCAATCTCAGTCGAGCGTTAGGGCGCTTGGAGGCCGCCGGCGTCCCGGTGGTGGCCATCAACGTCGATTGCGCCTATGTCGTGAGCGACGAGCCCGACCCGGTGGCGGCCATGAAGGGGACGCTCAAGCTCGGCGAGGGGTTGGGGGACTTCAAGGTGCGCGACGCGGCGATCCCGCTCGCGGCGGTGGTCGAGGCCTTCGACCCTGCGCGGCAACGGGGTGAGGCGGCCGTCAAGACGCTCACGCGCCTCATCGCGGCCGCCGGCGGCATGGGCGGTGGGGGGTAACGATGCCGTCGTTAGAGCGCGAGTTACAGGGGCGGATCGACGCGCTGGTGGCGGCCGACGTGGCGCTCGACGCGGGCGTGATCCGGGGGCTGGTGCACGAGCGGGGCGGCGGTGAGGGCCGGAGCCAGATCGCGGAGGGCAACCGCATCCTCGCCGGCGAGTTAGGCGTCAGCGTCCGTACCGTCCAGCGGTGGCAGAAGGAAGGCGGGGAGGCGCGGGATGTGAACCGCTCGACGGCGGGCTTGAAGATCAGCGTCAAGGCGCTCGCCGACGCGCAGCAGCGGGCGGCGAACGTGCAGCGCCTGCGCGACGACGGGCTAACGGTAGACCTGTGCGAGTGCTGGGTGCAGGTCTCGAACGAGCAGCGGAGCCGGTTCCGACGGGTGCGCCAAGTCGATGACAACGCGCCGCTGCATCTGGACGGGGCGACGATGGGGCTGGTGCTCGACGAGATCGACGCGGGGCACGCGGCGACGGCAGCCGACATCTTCGGGGCGGGGATGCTGGGACCGTACGGGATCAGCCAAGCCGCAGAGATCACTGACGTCGAGAGCTTGACCATGACTTATTAGCGCGGCTCATCAGAGGCCAGTACTCGACGCGCACTCAGCGCCTGTCAACGTATGACGATGGGCTCCGCGACCCGACGAACTGGATACGCGAACGGGGCTGGAGGTTAGTGGGGAAAACGATGAGGTTGTCGCCCAAGCGCGTCGCGGACGGTATTAACATGGCTTCGTGGCCGCGCGCGACGATCGCCGCCCCTAGCTCTTGACCAACGCTGAAGTCGGTATCGTGAAACAGATCCGCAGGCTCGATCCCAGGTGGCTTCAGCCCCATGGCTTCGACATCCCGGCAGTCGAGGACATCGGATAACTCGACGGATATTTCACTGAGGAGGCGCGCGTTCAACCCCGACAGGAGCACATGAGTGGTCTCCCCCAGTTCCGCAGGGGTCAGGGCAGGGTTCCGTGCCAGGAGATCTTGCACCTGCGTCGGGACACCCGACACCAAGTGGCGGCTGACCTCTTCCAGGGCAATCTCGGGGGCTAGGGCGAAGTACAGGGCCGGCCAGAGCTCAGGCGCGGGGAGCAGCAAATCGCGTCCTCGATTGTAGCGTCCGGAGAAAACTAAAGAGCCATCAGGGCTTGTCGCGGAAAAACGACGGGCGTGGTCACGCCAGACGTGACCACGCCAGGGCATGACCGGGCGTGTCGTTAGCGCCGCCGCTGCGGACCACCCAGGGGGCAGAGGCATTGTTACCTCTCACCGACAGCATTAGACAAAGGCGCCGTAGTCCAATGCGACTAACGCCGCCTCGACGCGATCAATACGTCCTCCCCGCAGGGCGTCGCGCGGCGTGAGGCCACCGAGGTAGCGATTATCGGTCTGCACCCAGAGTTGCGCCGCCGTCGCGTTCGTGAAGGTTTGATACAGGTGCTCGTTCACCCGCTCCAACTCATCCAGCCGCTTGCGGGCGTCCTTCTGCGGCACATCATTGTCTGTGAGCCAGCGCTTGACGGTCCGCGCGTTGACACCCACTGCAAGCGCGAACGTCGTCTCGTCGACGCCTAACGACTGCAACAACTCCCTGATTTGGACTGACATAGAAAGCGAAACCATAGCCCCTCCAACATGCACGCTACCAGCCCCATCTTCGTGTGCCCTTGTGACCACAACTGTAGCACATAAAACAGGGCGTGTCAACGAAAGTTTGTCGGACAAAAGTACCAAGCGGGCATAGGGGTATTAATGTATGAAGGGCATTGCCTGTCCTGGTGTTTAGCCTAACCGGGGCCATGGGCGCAGCGCTCCGTGGCCCCCCCGCAGGTTTTTGCGCCACCAGGGACAAGAACCCGCAGGTTTTTGCGCCGCAAAACCCCAGGAGACCCCGCGCTGTAGCGCTGGGGAGGACTGGGATCGCCATGCGGTCCGTGCCGCCCTGGCGTCACCCTTCGTCCCTCATGGACGCTCCGTGCGTCGTCCGAGAGGCTGACGTGGCCGCTAGCGGACGTTGGGGCGTGGGAGGCGCCTATTCCCCCTGTGGCCCCAGCGGGGCTCCTGGCGACCCTGAACGCGCCGGCGCGCGGCGACAGGACAGGACGGCGCCAACGGGGCGGCCAGGCGCGCGTTGTCACGGGGCGTTCATGTGGCGGCGGTATAGATGAGGGGACACGGGGTGGGCCGGGCCGACTGGCGGCGTCTTGGCTGATGGGCGCGGCGGGCCGTGCGCTCCACGCCCGCCCCGTGACGCAGCCCGACGGCCTGCCCTCGGCGGCAGCCGGCGGTGGCCTGTCGTCGGTAGGGACGCGCGCGGGCACGCATCATGGCCCCACGGACCACCTGTACCGCCTGTACCTGGATCGGGTGCAAGGCGCTGAGGGCGTCATCTGGCGACGCGTCGCCCGAGGCTACCACCGGCGCACAGCCCAGAGTTAAACTGAGTCGCTCCCTCACGGGAGCGACTCGTCTTCAGAACCGGACGTGAGACGTTAACCTCATCCGGCTCCTCAGCCATGTGGTCCTTGTCATGGATACCGCGTGGCCGACGAGGGGCCAATGGCC
>JAABUU010006234.1_pt1 | contig 12886 bp, 18 predicted proteins | sample 5559301 | NCBI WGS metagenome assembly JAABUU01 (sample SAMN10711884, study PRJNA513360) | rock metagenome | isolation source: Antarctica rocks | place: Antarctica: Victoria Land, Richard Nunatak white
GGTAACGGGGCCTTCCGGAGATACCGAATCCTGCCTGTCCGAGCTTGAGCCGTGTGCGGTGAAAGTCGCACGCACGGTTCTGAGAGGGGGGAGGTCTGGGCAACCAGCCTCTCCTACTCGACTGATGTTGGCTCTTGCTCAATGACGGTGAATCGTTCTGGGCCTTTGAGGCTGGCACGCCAAGGAGAATCGGTAAAGAGGACGAGGCGAGGATGCGAGAGCGTGCAAGGATCTGGATTCCCTTTCTCTCCTTGCGTTCATCGCGCATTTGGATTCACCGCCAATGAGCAAGAGCCGCGCTTCTCCAGGTATACTGACATCCCGGTATTGCCGGATGTCGAGACCACGCCAAGCATCGTATAATCGTGCTCAGCATGACGACCAATCGATCAATGATCCATGAATAACCTTGTGGGAAGGGGCTCCTATGACAGCGTATGTTGAGCCGACTGCGCAACTCGTCGTCGAAATCTTTGTCCGCGATATCGCACAATCGAGAGCATTCTACGAGGCGCTCGGATTCGTGGTGATCGAGGATAAGGGCGCCTTCGTCGGGCTGGCCTGGGAAGGGCACAAGCTATTCCTTGATGCGCGCCCTGGCCTGCCGCCACCGCCCGATCAGCCCCAAGCGAATGTCCGGGTCATGGTGTCTGATGTGGACCACTACTGGGCGCAAGCACAAGCGATGGGTGCGCGGGTGCGTGACCCGATCGCCGATCGCGACTACGGGCTACGTGACTTTACGATCCTGGACCCTGACGGGTTTGGGATACGATTTGCGAGCAGGCTCCCGATAGCGCCTGCGTGAGAACGCGTATGCAGATTCCGCTGTATGGGCGGGCGAAGTTCGACTTGCTGCGTCAGCGGCTGCTCCTTCCGCAGTGACCTTCACCGCCAATGAGCAAGAGCCATGATGTTGCACGCATACTGTCAATGACGCGTGGCAAGATTCTGGGCCGTCCGGTGATGGCGTCACACGGCCGTTCCGGTCACAGCAATCTGCTGTGACGCACAGGTACCGGATCGCGGCTACCATTCGTTGCCACCCTGAGTGACGGTATATGTGTAGGGTCATAAGTCCAAGTCCAACCGCTGCGTGTTTGTCGGCAGTTCGGCGCATAAAGCCGTTTATACGCCCCACGAAGGCGAGCGAGGGAGGATCACCTGCTGGCTGAGGGGCGATAAGCACGGGCTATCGGAAATCAGCGTCTACGTTTTTGGCATGTATTCGCCCTCGGTGATGGCAGCGCACTCACGGTGTGTTCGGCGCCACACAGGGCGTGATCGCCTCGCTCGGATCGCGCATCGTCGCCGGGATGCAGCCGCTCGGATAGACGTAAAACGCCGCATCAAGATCGTAGGGTGCCGCCGTCGCGCGGAGATGCCAGCAACCGGGCGCGGGGAAGACCACGCCCGAGATGAAGCCGCTCGGCATCAGCCCGAGATTCTGTACCTCCATCGGCGGCGCAGCCCCGTCGACCCGCGCGCCGGTGATCGTCGGACGCGCATCCCCCGTCACCTGCCACATCACTTTATTGTCGTGCTGATAGAAGACCGCCGTCGCGTTTCCCAGCGCGATGCCATTGCCGTCATACCAGTAGGCGGGAAAGTTGCGCCGGACTTCCCCATGATTCATCGCAGCTGCCCGGCACGATGCGGGAGGAGGGAAGGGAATCCGACTCTCGTCGCGCGCAGCGGACAGCACCGGAGCGACGGTGGGGGTGGATACCGTGGTCGGGGATTGCTGCGGTGCCGCCGTCGGCGTGGCCGGGGAGAGCGAGGCACGCGTCGGGGCGGTGGCCTGGGAGCAGGCGACGAGCAGCGTCGTGGCGAGGAGGAGCACGGAGCGCGAGATGGTGATCGAGCGGTGCATGCGGAGCCTCCTGTACCATCTGTCGGGCGCCGGGTCGGGCCCATCCTACCACCCGATGGTCCGCCGCTCTTTCTATCCGGGGACGACTGCGATCACGACGACGTTGCTGAAGCTCGTGCCATCGATCTGGAACGCATAGCAACCGGGCGCGGTGGTCTCCAGATACATGTTCCACCGCCGCCAGCCGGACGGACTTGCCACATCGCCGTTGCCGGTGAGTTGCAGCTCCGCATTAGCCCTTCCGACTGATGGGCTCGCCGGATTCGCCGGTGCGAATTGCGCATCGCGCGCGCCATCGACCTGCCGACCGCGCACAAGCACGGGGCCGGTGTAGCCAGGATCGACAAACCAGTCCAGCCGTGTCCCTTGCATGGTATCGACGGCACCGGCGCGCGTGAGCGTCCCGCTAAAGACGCCCAATCCGGCCGGATAGACCGGGCCGCCGCCCGCCGCGAACAAGCCGGAGTCGGGATTCACCGCCTTGCTCGGCGTCTTGGGGCAGGCGGCCCCCGTCGAGAGGGTCGGCAGCTTGAGGGGGCGACGCAAGCTTTGGTATGCGTCTGGCGTTGGCGTGGAGAGTGGCTGGGTCGCGACAATCGCTGGCGCGACGGGGAGGCGTGTCCCAACGGGAAGCGGCACTGCGGTTTCCGTCGCGGGTCCGACCGTGCCGCAGCCCGCCAGCACGGTCATGGTGGCAAAAAAGATCAGGCATCGCGCGCGTCTTCGTGTCATGGCGATCTCCTGCGAGCGTCGTATCGCTGCACCCCGGAAGTGAATACCACAGGTTCGCGGAATCGGCACATCCATCGCCGATAAAGGGGCGGCCATCGCATGGTCGAATCGGCGGGCATACCGATAGCTCTTACCAGATATCGGGCCCGTGGGGGATGGATCACAGCATTCCGCCTGCGAGGAGCAAACATGTGTAAACCATCCTCTGTCTCAGTGTGGTCCAGAAAGGCAGGCATCAGGCTAGAGTAGACTCCAGCCTAATGTTTCGCTGCCTTCTTCACCCAGGCCTAGCCATTTCACGAACCGAGGAGGGAGATGGGTCACGCCTCGGGATCGGGGGATCTCACTGATCCCGCAGCCCGATCGCGCCCGCCGCGCCGTCGCTACGGGGCCGGGCTCACCGCGATCGTCACCACGGCCGGATCCACCTTGACGATCTGGACGCCGCTCGCCGCTGGCACCTGGATCATGAGCGGGACCTGCGCGTGCGGGGTCGGCACATCGATCGACCCGAGATCGGCGACGGCGGTGAATCCCGCGCCGAGCCGATCCAGGTCTTGCCGCGTGCCACGGAGTGTCACCGTCGCCTCCAGCGGTGCCGCGGTGTACTGCAACCCCGGCCGGCGATTGATCACCCGGATCGGCACGACGGACCGCTCATCGATCGTCAACGGTACGATCTGGATGGTCACCGTCACCGTCGTCGCCCCGCCCGCCACTGTCACGCCGGCGGGGAGCGCATCCAGCGCGAGTGGGACCACGACCGTGATCGCCTGCGCCGGATTGTCGATCGTGATCGGCGCGACCGCGACGTTTCGGATGCCTTGGAGGGTGCGGGTGTCGCCTGCGAGCGCAATCTGCGCCGGGGAGGGGGTGACGGAGCCGATCTGGTACCCCGCTGCGGGCGCACCGGTGATCGTCGGGACGACGATCGGGACCGTACGCTCGCCCCCGTCAACCGCGGACGCGGCCGGTACCGTCGCGGATGGTGTCTGCGGCAAAGCGATCGCGGTGCCGGGGTATCCCGCCGGGCCAGCCGTCGGAACGCCCCCTTTGCCGATCGTGACGAGCAGGGCGACCAGGGCGATGGCGAGCGCGACACCGCCCCCCAATGCGAACCAGCGGCGTCCCCCGCCGCGCGGCGCTGCCCCGAGAGGCCGGACGGCACGCCCGCCGACGGGTAGATCGGGCATGTTGCGCGCGGGGAGGGCGAGCTGGGGCGGGAGTGCACCGGGGGGCACCGGCGGTCGATGGACCGCGACGACGGCGGCGAGGAACTGATCCATCTCCGGGTCCCGCCCCGGGTCGAGGGGATCCGACAGGGGCGGACCTTGCGTGGTGTCATCCCGCTGCGGCATCGTACTGCTCCTTGAGTGCGCGGATCGTGCGACTGAGTCGCTTCTTGATGGTCGCTTCGCGCACGCCGAGCACCGCGGCGATCTCGCGCATGCTCAACCCGGCGGCGAAGCGCAGCGCGAGCAGCTCGCGTTTGTCGGCGGGTAGGCGCTGCACGAGCGCACCGAGCCACTCGGCCGCTTCATGGCGAAGGATTACGCGCTCGGGGTCGGCATCTGCGGCCGGGTCGATCAGCTCGGGCAACGGCACCCGGAGGAGATCTCCCCGCCGACTCGCGTTGGCGGCGGCGTTGCGGGCGATGCGGAAGAGCCAGGCGGCGACTGGGAGGCCGCGCTCGCGATAGCCCGGCACGGCGCGCCAGGCCTGCATGAAGACCTGCTGCGCCAGGTCGGCGGCGTCCTCGTCGCTCCGGCAGCGCCCGCGCAGATACCAGTAGATGCGGGCGCGATAGCGCTGATACAGGAGGCCGAAGGCGGCGGGATCGGTGCGTGCGGCGCGCACAAGGGCGGCATCGTCGCCAGCGGCGTCCGCCCCGCGCAGAACGGTCGCATGGGTCGTCTCGATGGTGGGCACGTCCTCCATGGCAACCCCATCTCAGTAGTCCGCTTCCGTCGAAACGACGCGGTAGCGCGGCGGTGACACCAATAGAAACACACGAACCGGCAAAAGGTGACAGTGCCACGCGATCACCGGCGCTTCTTCCATCGGGGTAGCAGGAGGATTAAACCATTGCACCCCCTCAGGGATATGATCCGTAGCAGCAGCCATCTCATATCCCAGCAATGAGCCGCACAATTCAGACATTGATAACGAGACGCCTTTCTAAACTCGATTCATTGGGAAAATCGGCGGTGCCGAACAGCGTTCGGGATCGTCTATTTAACGTTCCATTTTGCAATAAGGTGGTTGAATGATCGTGCCACAGTTATGCTAAGGAATAGCGAGCACCAGCCGTCCGCAAGGAGACGAACGAGATGAGACCGGACACTCCGCGTTATCGGCGTACCTCATGGCTCGATCCTCGTATCGAAGTGCGCTCTTCGCGCATCGAAGGTCGGGGTCTCTTCGCACGGGAGCCGATTCACGCCGGCGAGGTCGTCGCCGTGATGGGTGGCATACCGATCACGACCGCACAGCTAGCTGAGATCATCGCGACGGGGAAAGCGTACAGCTGCGCGGCAATCGGCGAGGACTTGAACCTTTTGCAAGACGCGGACGATGCGCTCGGGTATGGCAACCACTCGTGTAATCCGAATCTCTGGATGCGCGATGCGATCACGATCGAAGCCCGCCATGCGGTTCAACCGAACGACGAGGTCACGACGGACTATGCGCTGATGACGGTCGATCCCGCGTGGCGCATGCGGTGTCAGTGTGGATCGCGAGAATGTCGTGGGGTGATACGCGGGGATGACTGGCGAAGGGAGTCGCTGCAAGGCCGCTATCGCGGGCACTTTGTCCCGTTCATCGACGAGCGAATACAGAGGTTGCGAGATAACTTTCGAGACTCGGGTGTCTCATTACTCATCTCAGGACAGAAACAAAGGGGAGAGTAAATAGATGATGTATGGCTGCCGGTCTCGAAAACGTTCGTTTCGTGGGAGTAGAACAACGTGATGCTAACTACACCCCCCCTTGACGGGCCGTCACGCATTACTCATCGCGTCTCTCAGTGCGACGGCTTTAGTGGTGCATCCGGTTAGTTCTTCACACATAGCCTGAGCGTCGTTTACGGCACTTGCAATCGTCATCTCGACTGATCGAAGTGCTGCTTGGCGTTTAGCATATTACCTACGTTGCGGGGGCATCAACGAGTGCAGGCGCATCGAGAACGTGGCGATTGAACGACGAATAGATTGGGATAGGACCGGCGACGATCATCTTCAACTTCCGATTCTCGTCCTCGGGCTGCTGGAGCTGACTGACATCGAGGCAGCCGTACTTCGCCTTCCAGCGGTAGTAGGTTCCCTCGCTAATCCCCTGGTCGCGGCATACATCGGCGACCGTCTGGCCCGCCTCGGCGAGCTTGATGATGCCGATGATCTGTCCTTCGGTCAATTTACAAGGAGAACTAGCGGAAGGTGTCGTCGGGATCGCTGATATGTGCGATGCTCGTCTGTGCGTTCGGAGGGTTGATCTCGCAGCCATGCTTTGCAAGAGAATCCCATCTGTCGTATCGTGACAGGCAAAGGGGCAAACGATGATGGGCAATTCCAAACATTTCGATGATTGGGCACTAACCTACGATGAGGATTTACAAAAGCAGGATCAGCGGTTCCCATTCATCGGCTATGATATCGTGATTGCCTCAATTGTCGATCTGATACCGCGTAGACCGATACGGGTGCTTGACCTAGGCGTCGGCACAGGGAATCTAGCAATCCAGATCGTGGCGCACAACCCTCGAGTTGAAGTGTGGGCGGTTGATTCCTCCCGCAGAATGCTTGAGCGAGCCCAACAGAAATTGCCTGGGGCTCATCTCATTCAGGCCGACTTGCGCACGGGATTACTAGGTCTACATCTGCCTCGATTCGGCAGCACTGTCTCCGCGTATGTGCTCCATGAACTTCCTGACGAGCACAAGGTCGACCTCATCGAGCATTTGCTGCGACATCGGCTGGAACCCAGCGGGTGCTTGATAATTGGCGATATCGCTTTCACGACAACGGCTCAACGCGACGAAGCTCGTCGCACCATGGCCCCTTATTGGGATGCGGCCGAGCACTACTTGGTCGCCGACGATTTCTTGAAATCCTTGCACGCGCGAGGTATCAAAAGCGCTTATCGCCAGATCTCGATGTGTGCCGGCGTTGTCACAATCCCGGCTGACCTGACAGACTGAGACAAAGGATTGTTTTACATGTTTGTCGTATTTGATAAGGGTAGCGGCCCGTCAATGCTCATTGGACGCCTTGTATGAATATCGGTGGAGCAAGATGTCCCAACGTCAAACTGATCCACTACCGGCAGCCGGTCATGAAGGAGCAGCGATGAGCACCGACGCCACGAAGGGCGCCCCCGCCAAACCCGTCGCCCATCCCCCGAGCGCGCAAAACGACTGGTTCGCCCGCAACCGCGGCACGGCGATCCGCGTGCGCTTCACCGGCGGCACGGCGCTCGTCGGCACCCTCCTGGCCTGGGATACCTACACGATCGTTGTCGCCGTATCCGGGGAGGCGGAACCCCTGCTCGTGCAGAAGCATGCCGTCGCCTACTTCGCCCGCGCCGCTGACCCGCCGGGAGCGGCTACCCGCGGCGACGGGGGAGCGGGTGCGTGACCGACCCGCGCAGGGCGACGCGGGGGCCGTGCGCCGCTTCCATCGCATCATCCCGGCGCCGATCCCGACCCGCGCGGATTTCCGCGCCGATGCGGCAGTGGGCAAATCGCCCCTGCGCGACCCGGACAAGGGGCGCGACTGGCGAGGATGCTCGGTGTTCGAGACGCCCGCGCAGGCCCGCGCCATTGCCACAGAGCACCATCTTCGGGTGCGTGACCGTATCGCGCTGAACTTTCCCCTGTCGCTCACCGCACGCTTCCCGCACCTCATCGGCCTGTCTCCCATCGTACCGATCGCCACCGCCGGTCAGCGCATCCGTTCTCTCTGTCCCACCGCCCCGACCGCGCACTCCCCGGAAGATGGCATGACCCTTGCTGTGCCCACGGGAGCGGCCAATTGGACAGCAAGAAAGAAGGGGCCACGATGAGCACGGGATCGAGTGGGCAACAAAGCCAAGGCGTCGGTTCGCCGATCAGCAATGAGGCGTACAATGTGCTTGCCGCCCTCCACGCCAAACTCGAAGGCCTGGAGGCGATGCGCAAATTCAGCGCGCAGGGCAACCAACCGATCTGGCAGCAACTCTCGGAGCGCGACAATGAGGCGGTCCAGGTGCTGGTGCAGGAGCTGGAGCGGCTCGTGCGGGAGGGACGGCTCCGCCCGGGCCAACCGGGGCAAGCGCGCTAGTCGCCCCCACCAAGACGGCGCACGGATGACGATCGGCAGGACACCAATGCGAGACCGCCCCCGCGAGGGGATGGTCTTTTGTCCGTGTCGGGTGCGCACTCCCGGCATGCGGTGTGATCGCTGTCCCCATCGTGGTGCGGGTAGCCCCGATCGTGAATGGAGGGGAACGAATGAAGGAACGACCGCGCGCGAAGTTGAGCACGACCGTCGACCCGGCGTTGCTCGACGCGGTGGATCGGTTCGTGGCGGACCATGGGGAGGCGCACCGAAGCCAGGTGATCGACGAGGCGTTGCGGCTCTGGACCGCGCGCGAGCGGGAGCGCGCCATCGAGGCGCAGTACGCCGCCCCCCGCTCGGTGCGGGAGTAGGAGGAGCACGCCGCCTGGAAGGGGCTACGGCGGTCGGCGGCCGCGCGGCTCTTCCGTGCCGCGTGAGCGGGAGAACACGCTGGCCCCGACGGGGGGAGATCTAGTGGGCGTTCACGCCCGGTGCTGGTCCTCTCGGTTGACGCACACAACCGCTCTACCGACAATCTGATCGTCATCCCGCTCTTCTCGAGCGGTCGCTTGGGGCCGACCCGCGTGCCGATCGCGGCAGGGATCAGGGACGTGGCGCATGCGAGCGTACTCTTCTGCGAGGAGACCACGACGATTGATCGCGACTATCTCGATACAGGCCCCTCGAGCCGCTCGTGAGGGCATTGAACATATCCCTAGAGCAACAACCACAGGATACTCGCAGCAGGCATCTACCGATCCAGCGCTGTCACAGTTGCGGCGACGGCGACGGCGACGGTGTTTGGGCGATTCCGTATCCGGGAGAGGACGGCGATCTTGGCGCCGCACGCGACGAGGGCGACGAGCAGGAAGCGGAGCGCTCCGCCGCCGCAGCATCATCGCGCGAGGCCGCCTTCGAGCAGGATCTCCCCCGTGTGCGCATCGAAGATCGCGATCCCCGTGGGGAAGGTGCCGAGCCGCCCGGGGGCGGGGCCGCCGCTGAAGGTGAACACCCCTTGCATCTCCACCGTGTAGACGAGCGTCGCTTCGGGCGGCGTGAGCCGCGTGCCGTAAATCAGAGCGACCGCCCCGACCGTGGTGCGCCGGATGCTCGTGATCGTATAGTCCGGCGCGGTGGCGATCGTGATCCCCATCCCCCGCAGCGGGTGCGTGCGGGCGAACTCACACACGTCCTGTTCACTATAGGTCGGCATGCCGGGCGGGGCGGCGGCAGCGCGCGGCGTGATAGCAGGAACACCCGCACCGCCGTTGCCCATGCTGATGAAGAGGCGGCGGGGCGGTACCCCCACGCGCGTCGCGGTCGGACTCGGTGGGGGTGGGCCGGAGGTGGCGGTAGGAGCGACCGTCGGTGGCACCGGGCCGGTTCCCGCTGGGCGCATCGGGGTCGGTGGTGGCCCACCAGCGACGATCCGGGGAGGGACAGAGGGCCGGTCAGGTGGACTGTCGCGCGTCGGGGTGGCGCGGATAATCGCCGTCGCGGTGGGCGGCGGCGGGCCGCTGGTGGTCGGCGGCGGCGTCGCGGTCGACGGCGGAATGGAGCGTGCGGGCGGCGTGCAGGGCGCGACAGTGGCGACGGTGGCGGTGGGACGGCCACCCGTCGGTGCGACACAGCCCGTGACGAGGCCGGCGGCAAGGACCGTGGCGAGGGCGCGGCGCGCGAGGCGGGAGCGGCGGCGCACGGTCAGATCGCTCACCGACCGCCCCCGTGTCCACGCGCGCCCCCCCGGCGCTCCCGCACATACCCAACCGACCGAGCCAGATCATCATAGCGGGGGGGACGCCCGCAGGCACGGCAATAAGCCTGCAGGTCGCCGATCCCCGTCTCCTCTGCCATCCGGCCCCAGAACGCTCGTCGGGTGGCGAGGCCTCCATCGGCCGACAACACGGCACCTGCGAAGTCGGCAGGCAGGCGTGCGGAAGGTATCATCGCCCCATATCCTACGCCCTCCTTCGCCACAGCGGACGTTTCGGGATATGTCTCATCTTCCCCCGGTGCGCCTGCCGTGGGGGGGTCCCGCAGCCCCAACCGATCCGCCAGCACCGCCAGCATGTACGGCATCTTGTTCACTCCCCCCTCGTCCCGTTTCTTGATCGCCGACGTGCGCGCCTGCGTCGCCGCCCGCGCGCTGTAGACCGCCGTCGCGAACGCCTCCCACGACACGTCCGATTGCCGGTAGAGATTGAGCGCCCGACTCGTCGTGCTGCCGACGGTGGCCCGGTCGCCCAGTTCGCGGCGGAGATCGCCGATCAGCGCCAGCACTGCGTCCCGTTCGGGATCCGGGAGGACGAGTGGGGGCGTTGCTCGTCGCGGCGCGGGGTTAGGCGGTGACAGGGAAGAGACAGACTCCGGGGAGGATGGCTCTGGCGGTGTCTCAGGAAAATGCAAGCATGGGGGGGCTATCGAAGATTCGAATGCTCTCTCGTCTTCTTCGATCTCTTGTTCTTCAATTGAGAACCCGCTGTCGCCGGGTTCAAGAACCCGCGTCGGCCGGGTTCTCGGGGACGGGGTGACAAGGAGGCGGTAGGTATTGACGAGGCCGCGCCCGCGGCGGGTCTGTTCCACGAACCCTGCCCCTAACAGTTCGCGCATGACGCTCCGCACCAAGTCTTCCCCCGCATCCATCAGCGCGCAGAGGCGCGCGTATCCCACCCGGACGACATAGCCGGTGCGGGGGCGGGCATGCTGGAGGAGGAGGGTGTAGAGGAAGCGGGCATCGCGGGAGAGGGTGGGATCGAGCAGGACAGTGTTCGGGACCTGGGTGAAGCCGACGACGGCAAGAGGCAAGGACGGGGACGGCGAGGGAACGAGAGCAGCGACCATACCGGCGCTCCTGTTCAGTGCACTGATTGCCCGCAGGATTTCGGTTTGCCTGTTGACAAAGCGCACTGACATAGGGTACGGTGTGCCCAAGCGAATTGGGTTGCGCACCGCACCTACCACAGCCGCCCGCGAATTACCGTTCGCATGGCGGCTAAACTTTTGTTCGTCGGCGCTGAACCGACGCGCGACGCCCCTTGCCCTTCACGATCCGGGAGTGGCGTACGTTCAACTCATCATAGCGGTCACCGCCGCAAATCTCAACCGTGGTCCTGCTTCATCATTAAAGCGAACAACGAATGTTTTGCGTGCCGAACCTCGAACGTAACGTCACACGACTTCACCACTCGCCAATCCCAGGAGAACGCGCCACCACGCCCGTCGCTGCGGGGGCTGTGTAATGTCGGTGGATTGCGCGTCGTCGTTTAGATCACGGCGACCTCGCGGCTCCTGGTGCGTCTCTATCGCTTCAAGGGCCGCAAGACGACCCGCGAGGTCGCCCGCCTTCAGGTGCGCCTCGTCCCGTTCGTGCTCGGCTTCCGCGCGCTGTTCCCGCTCATGGCGGAGATCGGCGGTCAGTGCGCCGTTCTCGCGCGCTAAGGCCTCAATCCGCGCCGCAAGCGGGCCAATCCACTCCTGCATCACGGCATCGAATTGGCTTCGGGAAGCGGATGCGGAGGCCGGAACCGCTGGGGCGGAACGAGACTGGTTCCGCTGTTCCGGTTCCGGGCGGCCCGGTTCCGGTTCCGCCACCGGTTCCGGCCCCAACCGGACATGCCATACCCCGTCAATCATCGTCCCCTTGAGCGTCCCAGCAGCAATCCGCTTGCGTACCGCGCGGCCAGTGATCCCTAATCGCCGCGCCGCTTCGGAGACGGCGAGGAACCCCGGTTCCGCCTGGTCTTCGGGGTCCCGTTCCGGGGCCAGCTGTTCCGGTGTCGCCGCATCTCGCATGTGCTCACCCTCCCCAAAAGTATGTACGTACACCATCTGAGGGTGGCACAAAACGGATGAGACCGCAAGGGAGTACATGCTACACGCGCTATCACACGATCAGGTGCTCCTCCCTGACGATGCCCCCGCGCACGCGTTTACGGTGCCGGACAACCGGGGCGGACGATACACGAGTCAGCCCTACGGCGTGACGAGCGAAGGAGCGTAGACGCCAACGCGCCGCTCTTTTATGCTGTATTCACGCGTGAGAAACGGATCCTTCGACAGCCTTGATGGCGTTCGCTCTACTCATTTGTAGATCAACATGAGGAATCCTCGCGATAAAGCGAGGATTCCTTGTCTCTATTGGTCTCGCGAGTCAGTGCGATCTCGCTAGGGACCCTGATATCCCCACACTTGGAGCACGGACCGCGTCACCTCGTCAACGGCATAGACGGAGTGGTTCAGGACCGAGTGACTCGTGACGAAGGTGGTGTTCCCATAATCGAGAATCCACAGCGGGCGATTCTCAACTCGACCGATGATCGGCCCCGACGCCGCGCATACTCCCTTAGCGCATTGTTGCGTGGGGAAGTGGCACGGGCCGAGCCAGTTTACACACTCCGCCGCCACCTGCCCCCCCTGCGGTAGGTGAAGCGACGCGGTATCGCCTGGATGCCCGATCGTCCCTAGCCCGTGGACGGCAGTAACGGTGACAGTCTTCCCGTCAACCTGTCCGCTGAGTCCCCAGGCAACGCCCCGGTCCGCAACCACTTGCATGGCTCCCTGCTGGCTAATCGCTGGAGGGAGTGTGGTCTGGCGCAGCGTGACATTGGTCCACGTCGGTAGTGCGGGGGAGGTAATCATCGGTCCGGGGGTGGACGATACTGGCGCGCCGCTCGTTGGCTTCGCAGTTGCGGTTGCCGCACCCACCGTTCTGATGTTGTTTGATTGGGTTGGTGTCGGAATCGCAGCGCTCGATGCGTTCGCGTCGCCGACGAAGACGATGCCTACCGCAAGTACAAGCGTCGCAACGATGCCGATCAGCAATCGGCGGTGTAGTCGCTCCATGTCGCTCCTCCTTTGCCGGGTAAACCGTTCTACGGATTCAACGATTCCCTTACCTCGATGTCCAGTTCTCGGTATAAAGCGTGCCGTAGCTGCCCCCTACCCCATCAATCCACATATAGGGGCA
>JAABUU010006242.1_pt1 | contig 12878 bp, 10 predicted proteins | sample 5559301 | NCBI WGS metagenome assembly JAABUU01 (sample SAMN10711884, study PRJNA513360) | rock metagenome | isolation source: Antarctica rocks | place: Antarctica: Victoria Land, Richard Nunatak white
TGATGCAAGAGCCGCGCGGGACCTTCAAAAAGCGTTTGGCGAAAGCAGGTTAGGGAATGGCGTCAGTGCCATTCACCAATGAGTGATGGTCGATCAGCGGGGCGACATGCAATGCCGGCTCCGGGGAAATCGTCCTGGATTTCTCGAACATCAACCATCGTTTATTGGTCATCAATCGTTGCCAGGTCAAGGGGTTGATGACCAATGAGTGATGGTCGATCAGCGGGGCGACATGCAATGCCGGCTCCGGGGAAATCGTCCTGGATTTCTCGACCATCGACCATCGTTTATTGGTCATCAATCGTTGCCGGGTCAAGGAAATGTTTCCGGAACCCTCTCAGTCTTTCGGGACTGAGTCCGTCGGGGCCAGCTTCCGGAACAGGTCCAGCCATCCCAGGTAGATGGCCTCCGACGGGGTGAGACTCTGCTTGCGCCGGAGCCCTTCGATCTCCTCGGGCGTCATCCCGTCGTAGTGTCCCATCCAGCCCCGGGCGATCGGGCGCGAGAGCCGGAGGAACTCCTCCAGCTCCGCCGACGAGCAGGTGAGGTTGAACGTCTCCTCGATCACGATCGGCTTGCCGGCCTCGAAGTGCTTGAGGACCTCGATCGCGTCAGCCACCTTGCCCTTCTCCGGGTAGATGTGGACGCTGACGAAATCCAGTTCCGGGGCGACCGTCGCGGGGATGAACCCGGAAAGGTGGCCCCATGAGGGCATCCAGGGGAGGAGCCCGACCGTGATCAGGTGGTCGCGGTCGTGCTCGCGGATCGCCACCGAGAGCCGCCGGATCCAGGAACGGGCGATCTCCTCGCGGGCTCGGCCGCGGAGGTCGAGCGCGATCCACTGGACGAAGTCGTAGCCGCCGAACGGCTTGCCCGAGTACCAGTCGCCGGGCTTCTTGTCACCGCCACCGGCGAACGGCTCGTTGATCAGGTCGTAGCAGAAGACGGCCGGGCTCTGGCCGGATCGGGCGGCGATCGCGCCCCAGAACGCGGCCTGGGCCGACCATCGGTCCTCCTCGGAGAGCCGGTCGTACCACGGGGGGACGTCGGCGGTCCGGTAGCAGCCCAGGCCGGTCAGGTCGAGATACAGGCCGGTCGACTCGGCTAGCCCGAGGAGCCGCCCCAGGCATTCGAGCGCCTTCGCGTTCGGCCGGTCCGGGCCGTCCATGAACTTGCCGAACTGGAGGTGGACCCGGACGACGTTGGCCCCGAGGCCCTTCATCTCGCGGAAGTCGTCGGCGAGGGTCGGCCAATCGGCCTCCCAGAAGTCTTCGATCAGCCGCCCGGCGTTGCCATAGTTGAGCCCCCAGGGGGTGAACGGTCGGCCGGAGGGGGTGAGCACGAACCCCCGGCCGTCGTTGGCCACTCGGACCCGTTCCATGGGGCCCGGGCCGGGACCCGCCAGGGCCAGCAGCATCGCGGCGATCATCAACATCGGTCGATCCCTCCCTCCGCCCGTCGGACTCCCGGACCCGACCCCATTCGATCGGCGGGGCCCCCGCGAATCAAGACCACTTCCAAACCCGGGCGGACGCCGGCGAACCGCCCGGTCCGGTCCCGTGTCGGACGGGAGGCACTTCGGGGCCGGGGGGAGCGGAGGGGGCGGATGACCAGGGCTCGCGAGATCCGGGCGGACTTCGATCGCGAGACGATCGTCGTCTATCAGGCGTATTCGTCGGCGATTGCCGACGCCGCGCTCCGGTCCGGGGCGTTCGTGCCGCCATTCTCGCTGGGCCGGATGACCTGGATCAAGCCATCGTTCCTCTGGCTGATGCACCGGAGCCGGTGGGGCGGGAAGGGGGGCCAGGAGCGGATCCTGGCCGTCCGGATCACCCGGGAGGGGTGGGAGCGGGCGCTGGCGATGGCCGTGCTCACCTCGTTCGAGCCCTCGGCCTTCCGGTCGCCGGAGGACTGGCGGGGCCGGTTCCTCGGGGCCAAGGTCCACCTCCAGTGGGATCCCGAGCGGACCCTCCGCGGGGCCCCGCTGCCGGCCGGGAGCATCCAGGTCGGGATCGGCCGAGACATGATCCGGGAGTACGTCGAATCGTGGGTCGTCGGGATCGAGGACCTGACCCCCCGGGTCCGGAAGATCCGCGAGATCCTGCTGGCCGGCCGGGCCGACCGGGCCGCGGGGCACCTGCCGCCCGAGCGGGCCTACCCGGTCCCCGCCAACATCGCCCGCCGGATCGGCGCCGGCGGTTAGCGGCCGGGGGGATCCGCCGCGAGGCTCCCCCCGGCCGGACCATCTCAGGAGCCCGAGGCGGCCTGGATGGCTGCCAGGGCGGTCTCGTAGTTGGGCTCGGTGGCGATCTCGGGGACGAGCTCGACGTAAGTGAGCTTGCCGCGCGGGTCGACCACGAAGATCGCCCGGGCCAGCAGCGGGATCGGCAGGCTGCTGATCAGGACGCCGTAATGCTCGCCGAAGCTGTGGTTGTGGGCATCGGAGAGGTTGACGAGGTTCTCGATCTTGTTGTCGGCGCAGAACCGCTTCATGGCGAAGGGAAGGTCGAGGCTGATGGTGAAGGCGGCGACCTTGTCGCCCAGGGCGTTGACCTCCTCGGAGAACCGCTTGGTCTGGATGCTGCAAACCGGCGTATCCAGCGAGGGGACGACGTTGAAGAGGCGGACCTTCCCGCCGGTGTCCTTGAGCGAGATCGGGGCCAGGTTGGTGTCGACGCAGGTGAAGTCGGGCGCGGCGTCGCCCGGCTGGAGCCTGGGCCCGACCAGGTCGATCGGGTTGCCCTTCATCGTCACTTCGCCCTTGCGCGCGTCGGCCATCGGTGTACGTCCTCGGGAGAGATCGGTCTGGGGTCCGCCGGGGCCCGGGGGCCTTGATCCGGCCTCGCCAGAGTAGCCGAGCCGGCGGCCGGGCCGCAAGCCATCTGCCCGGCCGGCGGGACCCCGTGGCGGTCGGCGGCCGGTCGCGGTTCAATGGGACCATCGAGCCGAGCTTCGCCCCGCCCCCGCCCCCACCGCCCGGCCTTCGGGAGACCGCGCCATGCCCCTCCGCCTCGATCGGTCCGCCTGCCTCGGACTCGCCCTCGGCCTGGTCCTCGGGGCCCCCTCGATGGCGCGGGCCCAGGAGCCTCCCAAACCGACCGCCCCGCCCGGAGCCTCGGATCCCGCCGTCCCGGCCGCTGGCCACTCGATCCACGGCGAGGCGTTCGACGACGGCCCACGCCGCCGGGCGACGCCGATGGAGGGCATGGGCAAGGTCGACTTCCCGGCCGCCGCCGCCAGCCCCGAGGCCCGGGCGTTCCTGACCCAGGGGGTCGCCCAGCTCCACTCGTTCTATTATTTCGAGGCCGAACGCTCGTTCCGCCAGGCCGCCCTGCTCGACCCCGCCTGCCCGATGGCCTATTGGGGGATGGCCATGGCCAACGTCAACAACCCCAGGCGGGCCAAGGGGTTCATCAAGGAGGCCCGGAAGCGGGCCGACGCCGTCAAACCGGGCCGCCGCGAGATCCTCTACATCGAGGCCCTGGAGGCCCTCTACAAGGACGGGGGCGAGGACCGGGCCCGAAAGAAGGCCCACCTCCTGGGCTGGGAGGCGATCGTCCAGGAGTTCCCCGAGGACTCCGAGGCCCGCGCCTGGCTGGCGATGGTCACCTGGCAGAACGCGGCGAGCGATGGGATCGGGAGCCGCCAGGCGGTCGACCTCCTCCTGGAATCGGTCCTGGAGCGGAACCCGATGCACCCCGGGGCGCACCATTACCGGATTCACCTCTGGGACCACGTCAAGGTGAAGCAGGCCGAGAAGGCCGCCGCCCTCTACGCCCGAGCCGCCCCCGGGATCGCCCACGCCTGGCACATGCCCGGCCACACCTATACCGAGCTGAACCGCCACGCCGAGGCCGCCTCTCAGCAGGAAGGTTCGGCCCGGGTCGACCACGCCTACATGATCCGTGACCGGGTGATGCCCTTCGAGATCCACAATTACGCCCACAACAACCAGTGGCTGGCCACCTCGCTCGGGCACGTCGGCCGGGCCCGCGACGCCCTGGCCGTGGCCCGGAACCTGGTCGAGCAGCCCCGCGACCCCCAGAAGAACGGCCCCAACGACCTCGGGTCGGCCCAGCGGTCGGGCCGGCTCCGGTGGGCCGAGACCCTCGCCCGGTTCGAGCTCTGGGACGCCCTGATCGCCGACACCGACTCGGGCGCCCTCGACTGGGCCGACGTCCCCGCCGAGAAGGTCGATCGGGCGTACTTCCTGGGCCTGGCCCACGCCGCCCGTGGGGACGGCCCGAAGCTCGCCGAGCAGGTCAAGGCCCTGGCCGGGATGGTCGCCGAGGAGGCCAAGAAGGCCCCTGGCGGCAAGGCCCCGACCGCCGGCCCGACGATCGGGGCGCTGGCCGAGCTGGAAGGCTACCAGAAGCTGGCCAGGGGGGAGGCGCTCCCGGCCCTGGAGTCGTTCGGCAAGGCCACCCGGATGGGGCCGGTCGCGCTGGCCCGGGCCCACCTGGCGGCCCGGAACTTCGGGTTCGCCGAGTCCGCCGCCCAGTCGGCCTCCGCGAAGCAGCCCGGCCAGTACGACGCCCTGGCCACGCTGGTCGAGGCCCTGCACGCCAACGCCAAGGAGGCCGAGGCCGGCGACGCCTACCGGAAGCTGGAGCCCCTGGCGGCCCTGGCCGACAAGGACACCGCCGTCGCCCGTCGGGTCGCCGCGATCGTCGCCTCCTGGAAGGCCGCCGGCTCCTGGACCCCGGCCCCCGCCGAGCCCTCGACCGACGAGTCGGCCGTCGCCCGGGTTCCGCTGGAGCCGCTCGGGCCGCTGGCCTGGGCCCCGAGTCCCGCCGGGCCGATCTCCCTCGGGGACACCGAGGGGAAGCCCTGGAACCTGGCCGACCACAAGGGCCGGAACGTCGTCGCCCTGTTCTACCTCGGCAACAAGTGCGCCCATTGCATGCAGCAGCTCGGGGAGTTCGGCAAGCAGATCAAGATGTTCGAGGCGATCGGGACCGACCTCGTCGCCATCGGGACCGACGACCCCGAGGCGACCCGGTCCCTCAAGGCCAACGCCGACGGGATCAAGTTCCCGATGCCTCTGCTGGCCGACCCTTCACTGGCCGTCTTCAAGGCATTCCAGGCGTTCGACGACTTCGAGGGCCTCCCCCTCCACGGGGCCTTCCTGATCGACAAGCGGGGCGACGTCCGGTTCCAGCGGATCTCGGCCGATCCGTTCCTCGATGTCGAGTTCCTCAAGGCCGAGGCAGCGCGGGTCAACCGGCTGGTCCCCTGACCGGCGTTCCCCAACAGGATCATTATCGGGATTTTACGCCCGCGTTAGTCGGTCTGGCCCCCGGATTCCCGGGGCCGACGACCCCCGGGACGCCGAGGAGCCGACGCCAGGCGGGCTCGGGGGAGGGTTGGGGAGAGGGGCCCAGGACCTTCAAGGGAGCGAAACCCCAAGAATCCGCAATCAGACCCCCGCCTTGATGCGAGCCCGGCCCGCAAGGTCGAGCTAGCCGGCCCCAGGAGGATTCGGATAAGATGGACCATCATCAGCCGCCCGCCCGCCTTACCTCCGGATCCGACCCGCGATGCCATCGACCGCCCCCCCCTCGACCGACCTCGGACTCGCGCCCGGGGCGATCCCGGCCGAAGCCCTGGCGCATCGGCTCCGGGCGCTGGAGGGGAAGCCGGCCGGGATGCTGCTGATCCACGAGATCTACCGGAGCATCCAGGGGGAGAGCACCCACGCCGGGCTCCCCTGCACCTTCGTCCGGCTGACCGCCTGCCACCTCCGCTGCACCTACTGCGACACCCCCCACGCCTTCCACCAGGGCCGGACGATGAGCGTCGATGAGGTTCTCGCCCGGGCCCTGGCCACCGGTGATCGGCTGGTTGAGGTCACCGGCGGCGAGCCCCTGCTCCAGCCCGAAGTGCATCCCCTCCTGTCCCGACTGGCCGGGGCCGGCCGGACCGTCCTGCTGGAGACCAGCGGGGCCATCGACACCGCCGGGGTCGACCCCCGGGTCGCCGTGATCCTGGACGTCAAGACCCCCGGCTCGGGCGAGGCTGCCGCCAACCTCGACGCCAACCTGGGCCGGCTCAAGTCGATCGACGAGGTCAAGTACGTCGTCACCTCCCGCGAAGACTTCGACTGGGCCGTCGACCACGCCCGGAGGCACGACCTGGCCGCCCGGGTCCCCGTCCTCGTCGCCACCGCGCATCGGCGGGTCAACCCCACCGACCTCGCCGCCTGGATCCTCGAAACCGGCCTCCCCCTCCGGCTCCAGGTCCAGCTCCACAAGCTCCTCTGGGACCCCGCGGCCCGAGGAGTCTGACCCCCGGATCGCCCGGCATCCTCCGCCCGGCCCTCCGAGCTTGGCTTCGTTCGATCGAGCGGCCCCCCCGGGCCTCCCGGATCGTCGGCGGAGGATCTCGCGATCGAGTCCCGATCGATCCGGGACCCGGCGAGGGGCTTTCGGCGGTCCCGAGGGCGCAAGGGGGGGACGGACCGGCTCGCCCGCGAGGGGTGGCCGGCTCCGTCGGGACGATCTGGGTCAGCAGGGCTTGCCCTGCCGGTTTGGTGCCATCGGCAGGGCAAGCCCTGCCCGAGGGGGGGGCGGCCGCTCGAACGGGGCTAGGCGAGTCGTCGGGTCAGCTTCCGGCCGGCGGCGGCCTTCCGGCGCTCGACCTTTTGGACCTTCCGATCGCGGCGGCCGGTGGGGAACTCGGGGGATCCAGCTTCGGAGGTCGGACCGGATTCCGGCGCGGGATCGGCGGCCTCCTCGGGCTCGGTCGGTGTCGGCTCGGGGGCCGGCCCGGCGGCGGGGGCGCTGGGGGGGCCTTGGCCCTGGCCGAGCTTCTCCAGGTACCAGCGGAGCCGGCGGAAGAGGGCCGACTCGTAGTTCCGGAGCCGGCGGTCGGCGAGGCCCGAGGCGTCGTCGAGTCCGCCGAGGGCGGAGTCGCGGTCGAAGTCGTCGAGGTGGGCGATCTCCTCGGCGAGGTCAGAGAGCCGTTCGGACTCGGACCGGGCGAGGGCGGCCGGGTCGGGCCCGTCGTCGAGCGGGCGGCCCTGAGTGTCGATCCGATGGCCGGGCGTCCCCTTCCGGAGCCCCGGGGGCGTCCCGAGGAGGTCCTCGGCCAGGGTCCTGGCGGCCTCGTCCCAGCCCCCTTCGAGGTCGGCGATCCGGGCGAGCATCGCCCAGCGCTCGATCATCCAGCGGCACCCCTGCGGGGTCGCTTCCAGGAGCCCGACGACCTCGGACGGGCGCCGCGCGAGGGTCGAGCCGAGCGCCTCGGCCTCGCGCCTCCGGTCGTCGTCCCAGCAGGTCATGGCCCGGAGCGCGGCGCGCTCGCGATTCCGCCCGTCGATCATGCCGATCCGCTCGATCCGGTCGGTGATGACGGCGACCTCGCGGGCCAGCCACTCGGCGTCCAGGGCCGTCGAGGTGGCCGCATCGGGGCAGAGGCGTGCCCAGTCCTCGGCGGCCTGCTCATCACGCTCGGTCCGGCAGACCACGGCGGTCAGTCCGTGCTTGAGGGCGTTGGCCCGCGACCTCGCCTTCCCCTCGTCCGTCAATGGCCCCGTACTCTTCAATGCGTTCCGCCGGTTCGCTTGGAGTCGGGCGATGCTGGCGACCATCGGTGTGTCCTCGATCCGGGGGCCAAGGTCCGGCGGGACTTCCGCCTTCCGGACACACTATCGCGATCTCGGGGCCCGGCTTAGCACACTTTCCCGGAATGGGGCCTGCCCGGGTCTCCTGGTGGTCTGGTCCTCCTTGAGCCGGAACGAGGCCCTTCGGTCGACACGCAATCCCGTCCGGCCTGCCCGACGAGGACACCCCACCGGACCGCCGACGTCGTTCAAGACGCCAAGACGAAGTGATCCCGCCGGGGTTCAGGGGTTCGGGGTTCGGGGCGTCGCGGGGGCCGGCTCCGGGCCCGCCGCGACCCCCGAATCGGGCCTCAACGCCCGGCGGTGACCGCGACCGGAGGCACCCGGGCGCCCGCGGCCCGCGGAGGAGCCGACCGGCCCCGGCCGGTGGGGAGGAACGGCCGCTCGAAAGCCCGGTGGAACGGGATGCTGAGCCCGACCACCAGCGCCGTGCCGAGCAGGGCCATCACGGGGAATTCCCAGTGCCGGGCCAGCCCGACCGCCCCGAAGCCCCGGACCACCAGGAGGTGCTGGAGCGGGGCGTGGATCAGGTAGAGGCTGTACGAGATACCCCCGAGCGCCACCAGCGGTCGCCAGCCCAGCGCGTCGCGGACCCTCCCCGGCCGGGTCAGGGCCACCAGGCCCGCCCCGAAGGCCAGGCCGAAGGGGAGGTCCAGGGTGTCGTAATTGTGGTGGGGGCCGAAATAGCAGGTCGCCGCCAGCGCCAGTCCCGCCACCGCCCACCAGGAGACCCGGGCCGTCGCCGCCCGGAGCCTCGGGGCGTTTCCCAGGTGCGCCGCCAGCATCCCCAGCGCGAACATCCCGTAGTAGTGCGGCAGGAGCCCGAACCGGGGCGTCTCCTTGACCTCCGAGTAGCCGAGGTAGCCCAGCGCCAGGGCGATCGAGGCCGTCGCCACGACCCCGACCCGGCGGCCGAGCCAGAGCATCAGCGGGAAGGCGAAGTAGATCTGCCACTCGACGGCGATCGTCCAGAAGACGTGGTTGATCTTGAACAGCCAGAACCAGTCGAGGTTGTGGATCATCAGCAGGTGCGAGACGATGGCCCCGCGACCGGCGGGGAGGGCCTGGTCCCAGTGGCGGCCGGTGGGCTCGCCGATCACCGTGGCGATCAGGGCCAGGCAGCCGGCCATCGCGACGTAATAGGCCGGCAAGAGCCGGAGGGCCCGGCGGCGGGCGAAGCGAAGCAGGCCGCCCCGGAGCCGGCCGTCGGCCAGGGTCGGCAGGGTCAGGCAGTAGCCCGAGAGGATGATGAAGGCGGTCACCATGAAGTGGCCGTGTTTGAGCCACGACGAGGCGCCCGCCAGGCCGGCCGTGGGGGGGCATTCGAGGTGGGCGTGGTGCAGGACCACCAGCAGGGCGGCGATCCCCCGGAGCGAATCCAGGTGCGGCAGGTGCGGGGCGTGGGCCGGTTCGCCCTCGGGGGCGTGGGCGATGACCCTGAGGGTCGACGGCGGGGTCGAGTCCATCGCGGAAATCCTTTTCGCGAGAACCGGTCGGACCGAGGCGGCGGCCGGCGTCCTTGCCGGCCAATGGATCGGATGGCTTACCACGGCCCGGCGATCCGGTCAAGCCCGGTTCAGGCGAGGGCCGGCTCGCGGGCCGGGCCGGTGGTCCACTTGCCTTCGTCCCGGAGTTCGAGCGCGGCGTCGTGGTAGTCGCGGAGGATCGGCTGGTCGCCGACGCTGACGTAGCTGATCGAGGTCGCCGAGAGGACCTCGTAGACGTGCTTGACCCGCGACGGGCTCAGGGCGTTGGTTGCCCGGTCGAGGAAGGCGAACCGGGGCCGGGCGATCAGGAGCCGGGCGATCCCCAGAAGCTGCTGCTCGCCGACGGTCAGGAGGTTGGCCCAGTCGCGCTCGACGTCGAGGCCGCCGACCCGGTCCAGGATCGGCCCGAAAGCGACCTGGCAGAGCGCCGCGACCAGCCGCTCGTCGGCGTCGGGGCCCAGGTAATCGGCGTCGAAGAACTGGTCGCGGAGGGTTCCCAGCGCCGTATACGGCCGCTGCGGGATGAACAGGATCGTGTCCTGGCCGGGCCGGACGATCCGCCCCTCGCCGTGGGTCCAGATCCCGGCGGTGGCGCGGGCCAGGGCGCTCTTGCCGATCCCGTCGGGCCCGAGGATCAGGAGCCTCCGGCCCAGCGGGACCTCGACGGACAGCTCGTCGATCAGGACCTTGTTGTCCTTGGCCGCCCGGAGGGTCAGCCGCTCGTAGGCCAGCCGGGCGTCGTCGTGGACGATCTCGATCTTCGAGGCCGCCGGCTCGGGGGCCTCGTCCAGGACCTCCCAGATCGCCCCCATCCGGTTGACCACGGCGGCGAACGAGGAAATCTGCGCGAACTGGGTGACGATCAGCGAGAACGCCCCGATAATCTGGGCGAACGCCTGCATCGACTGGCTGATGACGCCGAACTCGGCCTCGCCCCGGATGTACTGCGGGGCGACGATCAGGACCGGGATGATCTGGATCAGGTAATTATAACCGACCGTGAAGAACCCGAGGTTCCGGTTCACCGAGACGATGTTCCGGAAGTTGTCGACCAGCTCGCCCAGCCGCTTGCCGAGCCGGGCCCGCTGCTTCTTCTCGCCCCGGAGCAGGGCGATCGAGTCGGCGTATTCGCGGACGTGGATCAGCTCGTAGCGGAAGTTGGCCTCGCGCTGGAGCTGGCGGTTGTTCAGGCCGATCAGCCTCCGCCCGACGAGCATGGTCAGCAGCGAACCGACGACGGCGTAGCCGACGGCGACGCCGAGCAGCAGCGGCGAGAGCTTCCAGGTGACGAACGAGAATGCGCAGGCGGTGATCGTGGCGTTCAGGAGCATCAGGAGGAAGGAGAGCGTGGTGGTGGTGAAGGTCTTGACGTCCTCGGTGATCCGCTGGTCGGGGTTGTCGATCTCGGGCCGGTTCATCAGTCGGTGATAGTTCCGGTTGGCTAGGTACTTGTCGAGCAGGTGGCCGGTCAGCCAGCCCCGCCAGAGGATCCCCAGCCGCTCCTCGCTGAACTTGGCGAAGACCGCCACGGCCGTGGAGGCGGCGAAGACCAGGAGGTACTTGATCGCCATCTCGCGGTACTTCGACGGGTTCCGCTCGGAGATGGCGGTCATGAAGTCGCCGCCGACGTAGTTGTTCACCACGTTGAGCCGGGTCACCGAGAGCAGGAGGACCAGCAGCAGCCCCAGCCAGCCGAGGGCCCGCCACTTCATCTCGGACACGAAGATCGGCCGGGTGATCCGGACGATCCGCGACCAGGGGCCGGACGGTCTCGGGGCGGGGGGGGGCGTCGTCGGGCTCTGGGACATAACGCGGCTCGTCCGTGGGATCCTGGGTCGTCGGGGGCCGGGTTCGGAGGCGATCCGGGTGCGAAAATGGCTGATGGTCAACGACGGACGGGCGGGTCATCCGAGGCCACTTCGGCTGCTTGACCGGGATTTCCTTTACCCATCAACCATCGTTCATTGACCATGACCCATCGCCACGACCCGGAAAAATGATCAGAGCCAGCCCCGCTTGAAGCCGGCGCGGCGGAGACCCTCGACGACGTAGGGGCAGCGCTTGGTCAGCGACCAGAGCAGGCCCGTCCGGTAATTCTCGATCATCAGGACCAGCGGCCCCTGGTCGATCCCGAAATACCAGGGGGAGACCCAGCCGGTTTCCGACCCCTCCACGGCGTAGGTCGGGTTAAAGCTAGTCTTGAAGCCGTAGGAGTCGGTCATCCCCAGGTCCAGGTGGTTGAAGTGCTGGATCGTCGGCAGGACGATCTCGGGGGCGAAGGGGAGCGAGGCCACCACCACCCACGGGGCGACCGTCCCGTCGTCGGGTCCGAACGGGGCCCCCCGGGCGATGTAGTCGAAGAACCGACGCTCGATCCCCTGGATCGTCCGGACCGTCCACCCGGGGCCATCGGAGGCGGTGAAGCCCCAGCAGAATTCGCCGTACTCCTGGAATTCCAGCGGGTTCCGGATCGCGTATTCACGCTGGACGTAGGTGGCCCGGCGGGTGTTCTCGAAGTAGTCGATCCCCCGGGACTCCATGAAGGGGTCCTGGATCCCCCGGAAGTCGATGAAGAGGTGCGAGAGCTGGTGGGTGAAGAGGGGACCGGAGTAGAGGTATTCGAAGTCGTAGATCGCCTTCCACTGGAAGCTCGAGGTCCACGCCTTGTAGCCCTCCGGGGCGATCGGGTGGGTGGGGGAGCCCAGGGCCAGGATGTAGAGCAGGAGCCCCTCGTCGTAGCCCTCGTAGCGATAGGGAATGAAGCCGGTCTCGGGCCTCCAGCCGTGGGTCAGGGTGGCCGCGCCGTCGGCGGCCCACTCCCAGTCGACCCGGCGGTAGAGGAACTCGACGACCTGGCGGATCTCGGCCTCGACCGGGTCGTCGCGGTCGAAGTAGCAGGCGGCGGTGAGCATCCCGGCCAGGAGCAGGGCCGAGTCCATCGTCGAGATCTCGCAGTCCCAGACCCGCCGGCCGGTCTTCATGTCGAGGAAGTGGTAGTAGAATCCCTTGTAGCCGGTGGCGTCGGGCTCGGGCCCCTGCGGACTCTCGCGAAAGAAGCGGAGCTTCTTCAGGACGATGGCGCTGGCCTCCTCGCGGGCCAGTATCTCGCGCTCGACGACGACGGGGGCCGTGGCCAGCGAGAGCCCGACGGCCGCGATGCTCGACGGCGACCCCGGCTGGGTCTTGTCGGCCACCAGCCCGTTCTCGCGGTTGGACTCGCGCAGGTAGTAGATCAGCGAGACCCACTGGAGCGTGTCCAGGTGGGCGTCCGTGATCGAGACGCAGTACATCGCGGGTTCCCTCGGCGCGGGGACGGCCGGCTCGGACGTCCCGGGGACTCCTCCGGATTGCCCCCCGGACCGAGGCTACCGCACCGGGGACCCGCCCGCCAGTCGGGGCGTCGCCGGTCCGCTCGGACTCGTTTCCTGGCCGACCCCCGATCCATCATTCTCGTGGCGGGATATGACCGACACGTTCCAGTAGCGTAAACGGTCGCGATCTTATTTCAAAAGCCAATGGGTCCTCGATTGGGGCTTCCGATCGCGGAGTGACAGGAGTCGCCTCCATCAGTATTGACTCGGATCGCGCGTGGGGTGGGACGCGATGGAGGAACACCCTGGCTGTTCGTACCGGGCGGGATTCGGGCGGTTCTCGAAGAGCAGTCGGGAGTCGGGGGGGGGGGGGGGGGGGGGGGGGCGCCCCCCCCCCCCGGCGCGGGGGGGGGGGGCCCCCGCCCCCACCCCCCCCCCCCACACCACAAAAGACGG
>JAABUU010006243.1_pt1 | contig 12877 bp, 11 predicted proteins | sample 5559301 | NCBI WGS metagenome assembly JAABUU01 (sample SAMN10711884, study PRJNA513360) | rock metagenome | isolation source: Antarctica rocks | place: Antarctica: Victoria Land, Richard Nunatak white
AGGCCAAAGATTGCATAAATGACCGGGATATGCTATACTCTGTGGAGTAGAACAAGCGTTCCGTTCGGTACTCATGGACATGAGACCCGGCGGCACAATCTCCCTCGGAGAGAACAGGAAATTGCGATGGCGTTGGACACCGCGCGTAATGGAAAATCGAGTGTCGTCCGCAACGGCGCAGGGAAAGAAGGAAAGGCAGCGATGGCGACGAGCGTCAGCAGCGTCGAGCGTGGCGTGAGTGTGGATGACCGGCGCAAAGCGCTTGACGGGGCGATCGCGCAGATTGAGCGCGCCTACGGCAAAGGTTCGATCATGCGATTAGTGGACGTGTCCAACAAGATGGTGGTCGAGGTAATCCCGACGGGTTCGATTGCGCTCGATCTGGCGCTCGGCGTTGGGGGTATCCCACGCGGGCGGATCACCGAGATTTACGGGCCGGAATCGAGCGGCAAGACGACGCTCTGCTACCACATCATCGCCGAAGCGCAGAAGGCGGGCGGCATCGCGGCTTTCGTGGATACCGAGCACGCGCTCGATCCTTCCTACGCGCGCAAGTGCGGCGTGGACCTCGAAAACCTCTTCATCTCACAGCCGGACACCGGCGAGCAGGCATTGGAGATCACCGAAACACTCGTCCGCTCCGGCGCGGTTGATGTCGTCGTGGTGGACTCGGTTGCCGCGCTCGTGCCGCGCGCCGAAATTGACGGCGACATGGGCGACGCGCACGTCGGTTTGCAAGCCCGCCTGATGTCGCAGGCGCTCCGCAAGTTGACCAGCGCGATCAACCGCTCGCACACCTCGGTGATTTTCACGAACCAGTTGCGGATGAAGATCGGCGTGATGTTCGGCAACCCGGAGACGACCTCCGGCGGTCGCGCCCTCAAGTTCTATGCCTCCGTGCGGCTGGAAATCCGCCGCGTGGACAGCATCAAGAACGGGCAGGACATCACGGGCAGCCGCTCCCGCGTCAAGGTCGTCAAGAACAAGGTCGCGCCGCCCTTCAAGCAGGCGGAGTTCGACATCATGTACGCGGAAGGCATCTCCGCCGCCGGTAGCGTCCTCGATGTCGGCGTGGAACTCGGCGTCGTTCGCAAGAGTGGCGCGTGGTTCTACTATGGCGAGGAACGCGTCGGGCAAGGTCGCGAGAACGCGAAAGAGTTCCTCAAGGCGCACCCAGAGATGCAGGAAGAGATTTACCGCCGCATCCTCGGCCTCGCGGACAAGGCAGCGGACGACTTCAACATCGGTGTTACGACCGAATCAGCGTCCGGCCCTGATGGCGTGCTGGACGAGTTGGACGACGAGGTTTAAACCTCACCCCCGGCCCCCTCTCCATTGCGATAGAGAGGGGGAGCGAGATCGGGATACATGACTGATTCTGATACGACAATGCAGACAACAGGGGCGACGGTGCTATCGGTCGCCCCTGTTGACCGGAAGGGGCAGGAATTCGCCATCACCTTTGACGGTTCCGCGCCGCTGACGCTGACCGTCGCGGTCGTCGTTGAGTTCGGCATTGCGCCGGGCAAGGTCTTTCAGGCGGGCGATCTCGATGCGCTTCGCCATGCCGATGTGCGGCAGCGCGCGACGGAGGCGGCGGTGCGCTATCTCGGCATGCGCCCCCGCTCGACACACGAAATCCGCGACTATCTTCACCGCAAGGGGTATTCGCCGGAGACGGTCGAGACAGCGGTCGGCAGGCTGATGGAGCGCGGCTACCTCGATGACCTCGCCTTCGCCCGCTGGTGGGCGGAGAATCGCGCCCAGTTCCAACCGCGCGGCCCGCATCTGATCCGCCAGGAGTTGCGCCGCAAAGGCGTGGCGAGCGCGACGATTGATGAAACTCTCGCCGAGCAAGCCGAGACGGTGGACACCGACGCGCAAGCGCTGGCGCTGGCCCGCAACAAACTGCGGTCGTTCCACAAAAACGGCTTGGAGCCGGACGTTATCACCCGCCGCCTCTCCGGCCTCCTCGCCCGCCGTGGCTACGGCTACGACATCGTCCGCACCGTCCTGAAAACCCTCCGCGACAACGGCGAATTCGCCAGCCCGGACGCTCTCGACGCCGAGGAGTAGGGCGATGCGGCAATGAAAGAATCCATATACTGCGGTACGTCGGAGCAGGTGTGGTATGATTGCCTATCTGAAGATCAAGGACGTAGCAAATGGAGGCCAAGGGGTGCGACGCATTATCCTATTCAGCCTGCTTATCTCGCTGTTGGCGAGTGCGCCGCCCTCGCATACCGCAGCGGCCTCGTCCTCGCTGTACAACGATCTGCATGGGCAATGGTCCTTCATCCTCCCGGATAGCTACAAAAGGACGCTTGAGCAATACGATGTTCCCACGAAAGAACATGTAGGGTTCTCCGGTACTACGGGTTTCAACTCGCCGCGTAGCCAAGCAGTGGCAGTCTACTACCGTGAGTGTTGCGCGCCCGATTCCGCCACGCTGGCTCAGTTCGCACAAATGACCTTCGACTCGGAACAGCAGGCGTACGCCAATGCGAGATTAGTGTACATACGGCAACCTTAGGGGGTCAGCCCGCGCTGCAATTCGATTTCACAGAGACGAAGAATGGCGTGCTGCTCTATGGGCGGGTAACCGTCGCGTTCAGCGGGGGTCTCGCATATGAACTCGGATTCATTACGTTGGACACGAACTTCGACGCGATGGCGGGCGACATTGCATCAATAAGTGACTCGTTTCACTTCGCGACGCGGAGCGTGAGCGGCGGCACGTACAACGATCCACAGGGGAGATTCACGCTTGCCGTCCCGCCAGGGTACGATATTGCCTTGAACCCTCCAAGTATAATGAGCGATACCCAGCAATCGCTGGTCACCCTCGCCCCCAATCCCGCGTCCTACGTCGATGACGACACGAGTCCGGTCCTGTTCGTCCAAACATGGGGAGCCGACTACACGTTCGATACTCTCTTCACCACCTATTCGACTGCCGGAATAAATAATCTCCGGGCGCGCAAAGGGATCGAACCCGGGAACGATCCGGTACGGCGCGCGACGTTGGACGGCCATCCCGCCGGGATTGCAGAGTGGCATCAACGCACCGACTCAGGTGTGGATATCCACGCTTACGGCATTTTTACCGTTGTCGCAGGCGAGTCATATCTGATGACCTTCAACTTTCCCGACGACCGTTTTGGGAGTCCGGTGAGCCCTGTCGATACCGTACTCGCCTCCTTCCACTTTCAGGTGTCAGGATAACGGGGAGATGACGGTTCATTTTATCTAAAGCGTTGCTCTAAATTAAGCCTCGCCATGCGGTTGCGGCTATCCGTACGCCTCTGCTATCCTCGCAGGCAATGAGGGAGGGGTGATGGCGGGGATTTCGGTTTTTTTTCCGGCCTACAATGATGGCGGGACGATTGCCAGCATGGTTTTGTCGGCGGCGCAGACGCTCCAGTCTCTGACCGATGATTACGAAATTATCGTCGTGCAGAACGGCAGCACGGACAATACGGTGGAAGTGCTGGATGCGCTCGATGGGCAGGTCGCGCATCTCCGCGTCCTGAAGCATCGTGCAGCGCTCGGTTACGGTGGCGCGCTTCGCGTCGGGTTCGCCAGCGCGACGAAAGAGCTGATCTTCTACACGGACAGCGACGCGCAATACGACGTGCGGGAGTTGCCCTTGCTCGTCGCCGCGCTGACACCGGAGGTGGACATCGTCAACGGCTACAAGATCAGTCGCGCCGATCCACTCGTGCGCATCGTCATTGGTCGCCTCTACCATTACGCGATGAAACTGATGTTCCGCTTCCCGATTCGGGATGTAGACTGCGATTTCCGCCTCATCCGTCGGCACGTCTTCGATACGGTCCATCTCACATCGTACAGCGGCTCGATCTGCGTCGAGTTCGTCGCCAAGGCGACCGATCTCGGCTACACCTTCGCGGAGGTGCCGGTTCACCACTTTCACCGCGTCTATGGGCGCTCTCAATTCTTTAATTTCAAACGGATCGGCGAGACCGTCGTGCAACTGCTCGGCCTCTGGTGGACGCTGCGGGTCAAGCGGGAGCATCTCAAAGGCGTCGCACCATCATCTGCGTCACCGGGACAAGCCGCCGATGATTGAGCGGCAACCATCCGACTGGCAGGGTGTGCGGACGCTAGTGACGGGCGGGTTGGGCTTTATCGGCAGCAACCTCGTCCATCGCCTCCACGCCCTCGGCGCGACGGTGATGGTCGTGGATGCGCTGATCCCCGGTCATGGCGGCAACCGCGCCAACCTCGACGGCCTCGGTGACGCCGTGGAGGTGATCATCGGCGACCTGCGCGACCGCGATCTGATGGAAAGTCTCGTTGCCACGCAGGACGTGATCTTCAATCTCGCCGGACAAATCAGCCACGAAGACAGCACCCGCGACCCGTTCACCGATCTCGAACACAATACCCGCGCTCCTTTGACGCTGCTCGAAGCGTGCCGCGCCACCAACCCGACCGTGAAGATCATCAAGACGGCGACCCGCCAGCAATACGGCCGCCCGCAATACCTGCCGGTGGACGAACGCCACCCGATGCAGCCGGTGGATGCCAACGGAGTGAACACCTGGGCGGGGGAGCAGTATCACCTCCTCTATCATCGCGTGCATGGCATGCGCACCTGTTCGCTCCGCCTGACGAACACCTATGGCCCGCGCCAGGTGACGGACCGGCATACCCAGGGTGCACTCGGCTTCTTTATTGGCCGCGCGCTCGACGGTCAGCCGATCACGCTTTACGATGGCGGCCAAGCGATCCGCGACATCAACTATGTCGCGGATGTCGTGGAGGCGCTCGTCCTCGCGGGCGAGAATGATACAGCGATTGGTGAAACGTTCAACCTCGGCAGCCCGCCGGTGACGCTGCGGCAGTTTGTCGAAACACTGGGGGAGATTGTCGGCGGGGTGGCGGTCCATGACATCCCCTTCCCACCGCAGCGCAAGCAGATTGACATTGGGGATTATTACGGTGAGTACGGCAAGATCAGTCGCATGCTCCACTGGACACCGCACACTGACCTGCGCGACGGCCTGACGCAGACCGTCGCCTGGCATCGCGCGAATACGCACGCGCGGAAAGAAGGCGCACCATGAGCGTCCCGACGCGCACCATCCCGATTGCCAGCGCCGCCGCGCAGTACGCGACGATCAAGGACGCGATGGACGCCGCTGTGCAGCGGGTAATGGAGAGCGGCTGGTTCATCCTCGGCGCGGAGACCGAAGCGTTCGAGCGCGAGTTCGCGGCGTATTGCGGCGTTGCGCACGCCATCGGCGTCGGCAACGGCACCGATGCGCTGATGCTCGCCCTCAAGGCGCTCGATGTCGGGCCGGGCGATGAGGTGATCACGGTACCGATGACGGCGGCGTTCGGGGCGTTCGCGATCACGATGAACGGCGCGACGCCCGTCTTCGTGGACATCGAAGCGGGCACGGCGAACATGAATCCGCTGCTGCTTGAACGGGCGATCACGCCGCACACCAAGGCGATCATGCCGGTGCATCTCTACGGGCAGGCCGCCGATCTCGGCGCGATCATGGCAATCGCCGCGCGGCACGGTATCCCGGTCGTCGAGGACGCCGCACAGGCGCACGGTGCGATGCATGACGGTAAGCGGGTGGGTAGCGTCGGGCGGATCGCCGGGTTCTCGTTCTATCCGAGCAAGAACCTCGGTGCGGCGGGCGATGGCGGTGCGGTGACGACCAACGATCCCGCGCTCGCCGAAAAGGTGCGAATGCTCCGCAATGGCGGGCAACGCGGCAAGTATGAGCACGTCATCCAAGGGGTGAACAGCCGCCTCGATGAGCTACAGGCGGCGATTCTGCGCGTCAAACTGGCGCATCTCGATGACTGGAACGTGGCCCGCCGTCGCCTCGCGCACCAGTACGACGAATTGCTGGCGGGCAGCAGCGTAGCCCTGCCGGAGGAGCGAGCGGGGGCGACGCCGGAGGGGCATGTCTGGCACTTGTTCGCCGTGCGCCATCCGCGCCGGGATGCGCTGGCGGCCTACTTGAAGGAGCGGGGGATCGGCACGGCGGTGCATTATCCGACGGCACTCCATCTGCAACCAGCGTTCGCGTCACTCGGTCTCGGCGCGAGGACGTTTCCGGTCGCGGAAGAGCAGGCGCGGGAGGAACTCTCGCTGCCGCTCTACCCGGAACTGACCGCTAAAGAGGTGATGTATGTCGCGGACGCCGTCCGTGCATTCGAGGGCTAACATGGCACGGGAGACGGAGGAGCACGGCATTGGCACAACCACGGGGCGATTTCGGCGTGTACGCACGCGCGGCGATTGCACGAGCATGACGGGGACGGCGTTTGTCTTGCTCATCATTGCGATTGTGCTCTCAACGTTCGGCGAAGTCCTCCTCAAAGCGGGCGTCAACCGAATCGGCACGATCACCCTCGCGCCCGGCACGCTGATCCGCGCCTTTCTCCAATGGCAAGTGCTCGTGGGGTTCGTCCTGCTCTTCGGCGGATCGCTCTTCTGGCTGGCGGTGCTTTCGCGTGTCCATCTCTCCATCGCCTACCCGCTCCTTGCGATGGGGTATGTCCTGACGACGATCTGGGCGCTCGTCTTCCTCAAAGAGCCGGTGCCCGCCAGCCGCTGGCTCGGCATCGGCGCGATTTGCAGCGGCATCGTCCTCGTCCTTTATAAGAGCTGACGCGGCATGATCGGATTTCTGAACCGCCAAGAACGCCAAGAGAGAATTAAATTACCGCAGAGAGCGCATGCTGGCCATAGAGCGCCCGCGCAGAGCATACAGAGAGTGTTTCTTTTATGGTCTCTGCGCTCTCTGTGTACTCTGCGTTACGTGGTTTTCCTGGCGATTTGACTTTCACCGGATTTTAATCGGCGGCGAGTCGGCCTTCGGTGACGGGCGCTCGCGCTTCGGTGCGCTCTTTGCGAGCGAGGATGAGGAGCGAGGAGCCGAACGGGAGGCGCGGCACGCGATGGAGCAGCCGCCGTTCAAGGCGCGCGATACCGAGCAGGGTGTGGTTGATCGGCGCGGCGGGCGGCGTGATGTCGGAGTGAGCGGTCGCGGCGTCGAGCGGCTTCCGCCGGGAAAAGCGTCGCACAAGCCAGACAGCAGGCACGAGCGCCATATTCCAGTACGAGCAGCGCTCGACATGGAAGCCGTGCGCTTCGACGAGCACGCGCGCCTCTTTGGTCGTGTAGCGCCGCGCCGTGCGGACCGCGACATCATGCTCCCCCGCCAGCGATGAAAACGCAGGCACATTGAGGAGGAGCCGACCGCCCGGCCGGAGCACGCGACAGAGTTCATCGAGCGCAGCGGCTTCGATTGCCACGCCCGCGTCGGAGAGCACATCGAGCGAGACCGCCGCGTCGAAGGTTTCGTCGGGGAAGGGTAAGGCGACGAGTGAGCCTTGCGCCACGAGGCAATTGCGCCGCTCGCGGGCGATGCGGACGGCATGGGGCGCGAGGTCTATCCCGATCGCCGTTCCGTACGGCATCAGTCGTTCGAGCATTCCCCCCGTGCCGCACCCGGCATCGAGCATCGTCAGGACGGCGCGCGGCATCGTATCGGAGAGGCGGAGCCAGTCCAGCACATACTCGCGGAGGGCGACGTACCACCAGAGGACCGTCTCGCTCTCGAACATCGCGTCGTGTTCATCGGTGCGCCACGCGCTCACTGTTGATCCGATGGCACAAGGCGCATCGTCTTCACCGCGCGTTTGGCGATTTCCGCCGCATCGGTACCCATCGGGTGATAGCGCACGCGCGACCACGGCAGCGCTTGATCGCGGTAGTGCTTCGACCGCGCACTGCCCGACTCGCCAACCGTGTTGCACGCGAGAGAATGCGTATTCTTTGATGGATCGCTGAGATCAACGAGCAGACGATACGAGGCGCCGCTAATCACCGCGAAGGGGTCGGCAAGCGTCCAGTACTGGCAGTTCAGCGTGTTGCAGTCGCCGCCGACCGGGATCGGGCCAACGTTAAGCAGGCGGGCGAGCGGTTTTGCACCCTGCGCGATCGGGTGCGTGAACGTGACGGTATGCACGGCGCCCCATTCCCATTCTGCCGGATACGGGCCGATCTGTGCAGTCAGCCACGCGACCGCCTCCGCGAAGGCGGCGATCAGTTCAGCCTCGCGCGTCGTCCCGATGAACCAGCCGAGGTCGTCACCCTGGCACAAGCGATCCGGCAGCGCCCAGTGGAACTCACCGAGGAATTTGGTCATCGCGTCTTTGGTCAGTTCCGACGAGAGCCGCGCCCGGAAGACGCGCCGCATCCAGTTGTTATAGGTCACCTCCCAAATCGCCGCGCCGGGGCTATCCACCTCCGCGAAGCCATCCCAGGCGCGCAGCAATTCGAGCGCGGCATACTGCTCGGCGGTCCAGGTGCGGACCGTGTTGTCGAGGACGGCGAGGAGCGCGGGGCGAAGCGATTCGGCGTGCAGCACATAGACATCCGCCTGCATCCGCCGCATGTCTTCCATCGTCAACCCATCGCGCCCGTCGAGCATCTGCCGGATGCGACGGACACGGAAGGGCGAAGCATAGACGCCCGGCAGCGGATACGGGTAATCGTCCGCCTGAATTTGTGTGTTCGCCGTGGCGATGAAACCCTCCGGCGGATCGGCGAGTGCGGGCAATTCATCGAAAGGCACGAAACCCTTCCACTCATATGCACCCGTCCACCCCGGCACGGGGCGGATACCGCACCCTGGCGGCCGGATCGGCGCACGCCCGACAAACTGATAGCCGATGTGATTCTCTACGTCCGCGAAGACGAGATTGAGGGCCGGGACGGCGATGCTCGCGCATGAGGCGCGAAACTCGTCCGCCGAGCGGGCGCGCATCATGGTGAGCAGGCCGGTCATTTCGTCCGCGCCCTCCTGCCCGACCCACTTGAGGGCGAGGGCGCGCGTCTCATTCTTCGCCTCACCTAGTCCCGTGACAATCGGTCCATGGCGCGTGATGCGCGTCTCGTGCGACTCGGCATCCCGTTGTCCCTTGACCGGGATGATATCCACGATGCGATCCATCGTCGCCCAGCCCGCTTCGGTACGATAGCGGAGGCGATGATCCGGGTCAATTTCCTCGATGTAGAGATCAGTCTGCACATGCATCGTCGCGGTGATGCCCCAGGCGACATGATCGTTGTGGCCGATGGCGACACCGGGAACGCCGGGGATCGTTGCGCCTGCGGCATTGACGCCCGGCGCGGTCAGATGACACTCATACCAGACTGAAGGGATCGTGTAACCGAGGTGCGGGTCGTTCGCGAGCAACGGCTTACCCGTCGCGGTATGCGCGCCGGAGACAGCCCAGTTGTTGCTGCCGGGAATCGTGGATGTGATGCCCGCGACACGCGCCAATGTGTCGTTCACCGCGCCCAATCGCGCGCGGAACGCCGCGTACGCGGCGGGCGAGACGACCGGATCACCGGCGGTGCGCGAGCGATCCTCATTGAAGAGCAGGGAGGCCCATTCCTCGCCAATCGCGTCGCTGATCCGGTCGCGGAGCAGCAGCTTCTCGATAAATCCGTCCAGTGTCCAGCCCATGATCTTCAGGACGCCCATCGAGGCAGCGGCATCCCACGCCAGTGGCGCATAGCGACCAGCAACGAACTCCGCGCCAAGCAGTGGCTTCGTACGTTTCACATACGCATTCACACCTGCGGCATAGCGATCGAGCGCCAACTTTGTCTCGCCGGTGAGACGGGCTGCTTCCGCCTCCGATGCACGCCGGATGCCGAGGGTGAGCATGAATTTGTCCACATCGAGCGCCTGCGTGCCGACGATCGCCGCGAGTCGCCCGAACGCCGCCCGATGCAGAATGTCGAGGTGCCAGAGCCGATCTTCCGCTGTCGCGTAGCCCAAGCCGAACATCAGGTCGACAATGCTGTTCGCGCGGATATGTGGGATGCCCTGCGGATCGCGCGCGATCTCGATTGGTTCGGCAGGGCCCGGCAGGGCGATGACGCGATCGAAATCGCCGCGCGGTCGCTGCAATCGCAGCAGCGCCGCACCACTGGCGATCACGCCCGCACCGACAAGTAGCTGTTTCCTGTTTGGCACGCTTTTCCTCTTACTCGCCGTCTCGCGCGGCGGGTATCTGCCACGTCGACGACGCCCCCGCGCGTGGATCAAGCGTACCGTGTACGGTCGCGCGGGGCAAGTCACAAGCACAACTGCTGGCGTAAATACTGTTGCGCAGCCACAACAGGTATGCTACACTGCGAAGGGCGCATGCATACGTACACCGTAGCACGCATCGGGAGTTCCCCAACGTTGTCAGTCGGATAGAGGAGTTTTCCACGTGGCAGATGTCAAGTGGTTGGGCAATACATGTTTTCGCATCAAGAGCCGCGAGGCGACGGTGCTGATGGACCCCGTCGCACGGACGGGCGGCGTCTCCATGCCGAAGCAGAAGGCGGACATTGTCACCCTCTCCGTGCGTGGTTCCGCCAACGCGCTCGCACAGGTCGAGGGCGACTATACGCTCATTGACGGGCCGGGTGAATATGAAGTGCAGGATGTTTTCCTGTCTGGCATCCGCACGCGACGCAATGGCGCCGCAGCGCAAAAGGAATTCAACACCGTTTATCTCGTTGAAATGGACGAGATGATTTTTTGCCATCTCGGCAACCTGAGCAAATCGCTGACCGAGGCGCAGGTCGAGGCCATGGGTGATGTGGATGTCCTCTTCGTCCCGATTGGTGGCGAGGAGAGCCTCTCTCCCGCTGGCGCGACCGAGGTGATCGGCCAGATCGAGCCACGCCTCGTCATACCGATGCGCTACCGGATCGGCGAGGAAGCAGGCAAGCGCGCCCTCGGCGAGTTCGCCGCCGCGCTCGGCCTCACCGAGGTGCCGCGCGAAGATCGTTTGACGATTCGCAAGAATACCCTGCCAGAGACGATGGGTGTAACGGTGCTGGACGTGTGACGAGTAATTAGTAGTCGGTAGTTAGAGGGACATGCGGGGATGGTGGGCGTCGGAAGGGAGCCGTCAGGGTGAGAATTCAGTAGTTCAGGGGCGAGGCCGGGAGTGCATCGTTCCGCAACTGACTACTGACTGCTGACTGCTGACTACTGAGGAGGCGTGGGTGCCGAAGTTCATCTTTGTCACGGGTGGCGTGGTTTCATCGGTCGGCAAAGGAATTGCCGTCGCATCAATCGGTCGACTCCTGAAGAGCCGGGGCATTTCCGTCTCCATCATCAAACTCGATCCCTATCTCAATGTGGATCCCGGCACGATGTCGCCCTATCAACATGGCGAGGTCTTTGTCACCGACGATGGCGCGGAGACGGATCTCGACCTCGGCCATTACGAGCGATTCATTGACGAATCGCTTACCCGCGCCTCGAATGTGACGACTGGCCAGATTTACTCGACTGTCCTCCAGAAAGAGCGGCACGGCGACTATCTCGGCGGCACGGTGCAGGTCATCCCACATGTGACGAACGAAATCAAGGCGCGCATCCACGCCGCCGCCGAGGCGCAGTCCCCGCACACGCCGGAAGTCGTGATCGGCGAGGTCGGCGGTACCGTCGGCGATATCGAGAGCCTCCCCTTCCTCGAAGCGATCCGCCAGATGCGCAAGGATGCCGGGCGCGGCAACGTCCTCTACATCCATGTGACCCTGCTCCCGAAGGTCGGTGCAACGGGCGAACTGAAGACGAAGCCGACACAGCACTCCGTTAAGGAACTCCGCTCCATCGGCATCAACCCGGACATCATCATTTGCCGCTCGGATTACCTTGTGCCCGATGAAGTCAAGGAGAAAGTCGCGCTCTTTGGTGATGTTGAAGAGCGGGCAGTCATCCCCCTGACGACGGTTGACAGCATCTATGAGGTGCCACTTGTCCTCGAAGAGGCGGGGTTGGGCGAGTACATCGTCGAGGCGCTGCAATTGCCTGCGCTTCCCGTTGATCTGACGATGTGGCGGGGACTTGTGGAGCGCAACCGGCAGGTACGGCCGACTGTGCGCGTCGCGCTCGTCGGCAAATACGTTGGCCTGAAGGATTCGTACATCTCCATCGCCGAGGCATTGCAGCATGCAGCGCTCGCGCAGGACCTCGCCGTTGAGATCGAGTGGGTGAACTCGGAGGAACTGGAGCAGCAGGACCCCGAGCCCTTCTTCCGCACGGTCTCCGGCATCGTCGTCGCGCCCGGTTTCGGCCCGCGCGGTACGGAAGGCAAGGTGATCGCGGCACGCTATGCCCGCGAGCACAACATCCCCTTCTTTGGCATTTGCTATGGGATGCAGATGGCGGTGGCGGAGACCGCGCGGCATCTCGCGGGACTGGACGGCGCGAACAGCGTCGAGATTGACCCGATTACGCCGAATCCCGTTGTCCACCTGATGTCCGACCAGCGATCCGTCGTGGACATGGGCGGTACGATGCGGCTTGGGCATTGGCCCTGTCATCTCGTGCCCGGTACAAAAGCAGCAGAGGCATACGGTGCGGAGTTTGTGATGGAACGACACCGTCATCGGTACGAGATCAACAACGAGTACCGGCCGATTCTCGCGGATCACGGCTTGATCGTCTCCGGTACATCGCCGGACGAACGGCTGGTCGAGATCATGGAGCGCGTGGATCACCCGTGGTTCATCGGCGTGCAGTTCCACCCGGAATTCCTCTCGCGCCCGACGCGGCCTCATCCGCTCTTTTTGGCGTTCGTCCATGCTGCCGCTACAACACCGCGTGAGGGCACGCAGCAACCGCTACCTATCGAACGTACGTTGATTGCCGAGCCTGCACATCATGACTGAAAAGAGGAAAGGGAGTGGCTAAAAGAGTAGGGGGAGGGAATCTCGATAGCGTCGGTCGGCGTTGATGACCCGCCGCCTGCGGTTGTCATGCCACACAAACAGCCGCACCGCTTCGTGTAACTTCTCCAG
>JAABUU010006246.1_pt1 | contig 12868 bp, 14 predicted proteins | sample 5559301 | NCBI WGS metagenome assembly JAABUU01 (sample SAMN10711884, study PRJNA513360) | rock metagenome | isolation source: Antarctica rocks | place: Antarctica: Victoria Land, Richard Nunatak white
TTCACCAGCCACGGCCTGCGGGTGCTGATTCCATCGCCCGAGGACCGGGCCGAGGTGCACCGCATCATCTACGACGAGCTGTGCCGGGGAGTGATCCTCGAAGAGTCCCGGCAGGCCTACCGCGACGTGATCGCGCGGCTGGTGCAGGCCGGCGCTGAAGGTGTGGTGCTTGGTTGCACCGAGATTGAGCTGCTGATCTCTGCAGAAGACAGTCCGGTGCCGGTCTTTCCCACCACTTTCCTGCACGTCGAGGCGGCGGTTCACGCTTCCTTGGCCAACCGCTCAAACGTCTGACCCGGAGAAGGACCCTTCCGGCACTCCCTGGCGTCCCGCTCGCGGTTCGGCTTGCGAGACCACCGCGTGCCGCTAGACGCGGTGGTTCGAGCCGGGACTCACGCAGTCGGCAGCGTTCCGAAGGCTCGCCCACCAGCCCAGTGGCACCGCCGAGGCGATGAGCACCACGCCGAGTCGGCAGAGCCTCGGGGACAAACACGACGCCGCCTAGGACTATGAACAACACCGTGACGACCGCGAGGCGCATGTACTGATGGCAAGCAGTCGCCGGGCACCTGCGGGCTATCCGGTTGCCGACCTGCTTGCGGTACTTGCAGGTCCTTCGGTGAGGGTTTTGCTGAGAGATACAGGATTTACACGCAGCGGAAGACGTGTCGCAGGCCTTCGCGGTGTGCCGCGTCCTGGAGGGCGAGGGTGTCGCGGATGGTGTCGAATGCGGGTGCCAGTGGGAGTGGATGGTCGGCGACCCGCAGGGCGGGGTCGGAGACGGCGACCGGATGCCACCAGATCCCGTCTGCGGTGATGGTGGGTTCGGGTTGGAGGGTGTCGATGCTCACCGTTTGACCGTGCTCGGCGTATCCCTGTTTGGCCACGGGTCGGATCAGTCGGTCTACCGGGTCGATGCCCAGCGTGTCGAGCAGGGCGTGCAGGCTGGCGGCGGTGCCGATCTCGTCCTCATGCAGGGTGGCGGCTATTCGTACCGTGAACCCGAGGTCGCGTGCCTGCGCGACGCCGGCGAGAGTCCTGGCATGGCTTCCCGGGCCGCGGTGGTCGTCGTGCAACGCCGGGCCGGCCGAATCAAGGCTCACCTGGAGGGTGACCCGCTCGCGCGGCATGGCTTCGAGCGCCGCGCGGCGGGGGCCCCTGTGGAAAGTCATCGCGTTGGTGAGCACGGTGACCGGTAGCAGGCGGGCGAGCTCGGTGATCAGTTCGCCGATCTGGGGGTGGAGGAACGGTTCGCCACCGGTCACGAACAACTCCTGTCCGGCCAGAGTGCAGAACTCGTCGACGACGTCGAGGGCGAGATCGAGCGGGAGCAGCCGCGCGGGCGCGCGCGGGGAGGACTCGGCGCAGCAGTAGCCGCAGGCCAGATTGCAGTGGAAGTTGCTGTAGAGCCAGAGGCGATGACCGATGGGCGTCGCTGCCCCGCTGGTGAACACGTCGCCGGCCGCCGGCGATCGGGCGGCTGGTGTTCCTTGCCCGCGACGGACGGAGACCTGCCACGGCCCGTGCGGGCGCTGCGCCGTCGAAGCGATGATCTCGTGCCCGGCGAGCCGCGCCCACTGGGCGAGGTCCGGGGGGACCGAAGGTTCCTCGGTGTGCACGAGCAGCACCTGCCCGGCGTCGATCTGGCCGATGCTGCGCATCATCAGCAGCAGCAGCCCGCTGCCGCAGTCCATGGTGCCGCCGTGCAGTTCAGCCGCGGGCCGCTGAGGGTGCATCGGTGCTCAGTAGGAGATGGTCTGGGCGCCGTCGGCCATCAACGCGACCACGGCCGCGCCGCCGGCGATGACCGCGCCGGGGACGAGGTCGGTGTCGGTGATGCCCCGCTTCTTCGCGCATGGGCTGCAGACGATGATCTTTCCGCCGGCGTCGACGAAACCGGCCATCAACTCAGCCAGCGGGGCGAAGCCCTCTTCGTGGATCTTGTCCGCTTCACCCTTCTTGCCGAGCCACGCGCCGTCTGCGGACAAGAACACCGTGCTGTCCTGGCCGGAGGCAGCCGCGGCGCCGGCGACGACGAAACCCACGGTGGCGCGATCGGTGTTGTCGTGGCTGCTGGCCAGGGACACGAGGATGCTGCTCATGACGCTGTCTCCGTTGCAATAGAACGCCAGGGACGCTGCGGGTCGACCGGGTGAGCCTGCCCGACCAGCGTGACGATGAATGGTCCGGCCTGGTCGGCGTGCGCCGATCCTCGATAACGGTGGCCGGTGAGATGGCACCAGGCGGGGATATCGATCGCAGCCGCCGGGTCGGTCGTGGCGATGCTGATGTCGGTGCCGGCCGGCAGGTCGCGTACCTGCCGATGCACCGCCATCAACAGCTCGCCGCAGCCCAGGTCTCCGCCGTCGATCAGCAGCATCGGCTTCCTGCTCGCTCGTCGGCGGCGAGCGAGCAGGTCATAGCGGCCACCGGTTGCCGAACCTCGCTGCCAGTTGCGCGTCGAAGCCCCGGTACCGGCCGGCCGGGGCGAGAGCGAGCAGAACAAGCGGGAACAGGTCCTCGGCCGGGTACTCCCACAGGTAGTGGTTGGCGTGCCACAGCATGACCCAGATCGGGCCGATCAGCAGCAGCCCGCCCACTGCGGCCAGCCGGCTGGCGATGCCCAGGATCAGACCCACCCCGACTGCAAGTTCCGCGAGCGTCAGGAAGACACTCCACACCTCCCAGTGCGGGAGTACCACGTGCTCATAGAACGCACCCAGCGGCCGGATACCGGTCCGATGCGCCGCATCAGTCAGAATGCCGCGGGCCCCTGCCTTATTCACCAGATTGAAGGAAAAAAACCCAAGGTCGTAGTTACCCTTCTCGAACACCTTCGCCAGGCCGTTGCTCAGCCAGACCAGCCCGGTGAACACTCGCAGCACCGTGAACAGGCGAACGAAAATCGTCGTCTCCGCGACCCCGCCGTGCACGGGGGCCGTCTGGGTATTGGTCACCGCCACACCCCTTCACGCAGATGGACGGCCCGCCCGCGATAACGACACCGTAACCGAGGTGGGACCGCCGTGGCCGCCCCGACCGTCTTACCGTCCGAGGAACCCTGCGCCGGCCCGCCTCCACCTGGCCCGGATCCGTGTGCCACACGCGATGGAGTACACAGCGGCCTGAGGGCCCGGGTCGACCGCGCGAACAGCGGCTTCGATGCCGATGGGGCCGGCGCCGATGATCGCGACCGTCCTGTCCCCGCCCATCTCAGCGGCCCAGCGGTCGCTGACGACCGTGCCCGGGCCTGGCCGCGCTGCTGGATTACACCCGCTCCGGTGGCGTGGTGGCGTGGTGGCGTGGTGGCGTGGTGGCGTGGTGGTCGTGGCGGCTCTTGACCGGCTTGGCCGGTCACTGTCCGGGGTCATCCGGGGTGGAGGCGCTGACCGAGGCAGGGGTGCTGCTGCGCTCGTTGCGGGAGGGGATCGACTACTCGACGCCCACCGGGCGGATGCTCGCCGGGATCTTGGCCTCACTGGCGGCCTACGAGCGGGAGCTGCCGACTTCACCGAGGCCGGCGACGACGCCGACCGGGTGCTGACCGTCTGCGAGGACGTGATCGTCAGCCACGAGGTCGATGCCACGACGCTGGACGGCAGGCAGCTAGCCCGAGCAGCAGCGGCACCGGCCGCGGGCTACGTTTTCTTTGCCTCGCTGCACCTGCTGCTGGCGAGCACCACAGCCCCCGCCCGTCAAGGAGACCCCAGGTGACAAGCTCCAGCCCACCCCCATCAGGTAGCAGTCCGGGCACAGCCGGCGGCGGTGCGGTGGTCGCCAGCACGGACGGTTCCGCCGGCGGTTCGGCGCTACTCACCGAGCGGGGGCGAACCAGCATCGCCGACAGTGTCGTCACCAAGATTGCCGGGATCGCCACCCGGCAGAGCGACGGCGTACACGACCTCGGCACCGGCGGCACCCGCGCCTTCGGCGCGATCCGCCAGCGGATCCCCGGCTCAACCGGACCCAGCATCACTCAAGGCGTTAGCGTCAAAGTCGGCGAACACCAAGCCGCCATCGACCTCGACGTTGTCATCGACTACGGCGTCCCGATCGTCGACCTCGCAGGAGGCATCCGCCGCAACGTCATCGGAGCGGTCGAACGGATGACCGGACTACAGGTCACCGAAGTCAACATCGCCGTCGACGACATTCACATCGACAGCGAGGACGACAGCGACCAGCAGCAGACACCCCCAAGGGTCCAGTAAGCCGGCGACCCACGCGGGGCCGGCCCCACCGGAGAAAGCCGCCCGCCCCGTCCCCAAGGTCACCGGCTGGCTGCTGCTCACCCTGGCGGTGCCGGCCGAGGCTGACGCCGAGGACGCTGCCGCACTGGTCGCCGACGCTGCCCTGAGCACCGCGCTGGAAATGGTGTCCACGACCGGGGTCGAGGGACACCGGCCGGTCCCGGGCAGTCTGGTCCAGCACCGCAGCGGCCGCCAGCCGTGGCGGGTCGAGACGGTGAGGGGCGGCGGCGCGACGATGAGCAGCTGTCACGTCGCCGTGCTCCTGGAGGATAGGGATGGCAGTTGGAGGTCCGTCACGTCCGGCGCCACTGTTGCGCTCGGTCCGACGCTACTGACCCTTCCTGGCCGGCCACCGCAAGGGCGGCCGCCGGATCGGTGCGTAACCGGCGTCTGGGCCGGGACACATCTCCCGTTTTGCGCAGCCGCCGGACGACGCCGAGGCCGTCGACGTTGGGGGATCACGACGTCAGGACAAACGTCGGAAGCGGTGTTCCTTGGCCATTGCGGCGCGGACTTTCGCGGCTGGCAAGAGTATTCATCGGATGGGTAGTGGCGGCGGCGGGGGCAGCCGCCACTACCCGACCGGGTTAGTTGTCGCCCTGGGACTGGGTGTCGACTCCTGGGGCGTCCTGGTGGCCGCCGGGGCCGTCGGAGGGGCCGCTCACCTCGGGGGTGGCGGTCTCGCTGCCGGCCTGCTGCGACCCGTCGGCTACCTCGGTGCCGGGCTTTTCAGTCGGGTTGGTGGCGGTGTCGGGGGCGTTCTGGTCACCCTGCTGCACGTTGTCGCCGGTTGCGGGGGCCACGGCTGTTGCCGGGGCCGGCGCCTTGGCCGGTGCTGAGGAGGCGAGGGCGGTGCCGACGCCGGCGGCGCTGATACCAGCGACGGCAAGTGCCGTGACGGTGAGTTTGACCTTGTGCATGGTGTGCTCCTTCTGGAGGGTAGGGACCGGACAAGGAGGACGGTGCGCACCGCGCATAAGAGTCGGGTAAGGGACACTTCCGAACGGATGAGAAAGCCTCGGCGGACGGAGTCACGTTCGCCGGTGTCTGCTTCTTAGCCGAGTCTTAGAAGACTCGTAGATGGTGAGGGTCCACGAGGCAGGAAGGTGAACACGATGACGTTCCCGGCGCAGAAGTCAGATTGTGAGCGGCCAACGGTTGACGGGATTGCCCGGGCGGCGCTCACCACAGCGTTTTGCGGCTTCTTGCTGGCCAAGCTTGCCGCGCCGGAAGTACTCGATACCCGCCTGAGCGTGACCAGCCAACTGCTGCTCCTGCTGGCAACACTGTTGCTGACTACCACCGCGGCCGCTGTTTGGTACCGCCGGGGCCGGTCGTCGCGCGCAGGAGAGGTATCAGGCGGCAGGGCCTGTCGCCGTTGAAGGTACTGATCGTCGAGGACGAACCTGTCATCGCCGACGCGTTGTCCCGGGGCCTGAGCGGGGGGGGGTTCGTCGTCGTCGTGGCCGCCGACGGACCTGCTGGACTGTGGCAGGCCACGGAGTTCGCCTTTGATGTGATCGTCCTTGATGTGATGCTGCCGGGACTGTCGGGCTATGAGGTGTGCCGGCGGCTACGCCAGACCGGCTCGCAGGTGCCGATCCTGATGCTGACAGCTAAAGACGGCGAGTACGACGAGGCCGACGGTCTGGACCTGGGCGCCGACGACTACCTCACCAAGCCCTTTTCCTTCGTCGTTCTGCTGGCTCGGCTGCGGGCGTTGCTGCGCCGGACCCCCGCAGATCGCTCCCCGGTGCTCACGGCGGGCGACCTGCGTCTTGACCCGGCGTCGCGACGGGTCTGGCGCGGGTGTGTCGAGATCGCGCTGACCGCCCGGGAGTTCTCGCTCGCCGAGTACCTGGTGCGACGCCAGGGGCGGGTCGCCAGCCGTAGCCAGATCGCCGAGCATGTCTGGGACGCTGAGCTGGACGTCGACTCCAACGTCGTAGAGGTCTACATCGGCTACCTGCGGCGCAAGCTCGACCAACCATTCGGCGTCAGGAGCATCGACACCGTGCGCGGGGCGGGCTACCGGCTCCTGGACAGTGCACCAGCGGCGGCGCCAGCGCCAGGCGCGCAGGTCGGGAAGCGTGCCGCGCCCACGTCGACAGAACCAGGGAGCTAACCTGCGCCGCCGAACACCTCAGCAGCCGGCCGTCTCCCCGGACACGCAACGCCGCGCCCCCGGGGATGGCCGTGGGAGTAGCGATTTCGATTCCGGTGCCCGGGGCAGAAAGCCGGGGTGGGCCGCGCCCGGCGTTCGGGCCAGCGCGACCGGCATCGCGACTGTCATCGTGGCGGCAGCGCTAGCCCTCGGTGCGATCCTGCTGGTTGTCCTGGTCCACCGCTCCCTGGTCGGCGGACTGGACGCGGCCGGCTACGCGCAGGCCCGTAACGTCGCGGCACTAGGCCGCACCGGTCGGCTACAGCCGACGATCGCCAGTACAGGCAATGAGAGCTCGGTCGTGCAGGTCCTCGACCCGGCGGGCGCGGTGGTCTCGGCGAGCGGCAACATCACCGGAAACCCAGCGGTGCTGGCAAGCCCGCCCGGGCGACGGGTCGCGACAGCCTTCACCACCTCAGGTCTGCCGATCGGCGATGCTGGCCAGTCCTTTCGTCTCATCGCCGAGCCCGTCGATCTACCTGCCGGGCCCGGCTGGGTGTATGTAGCGACTTCCCTCGGACAAGTCGACGCCAGCGTCTCGCGGGTCGCCACACTGCTCGCAGCCGGGCTACCGTTCCTGCTCATCGTGGTCGCCGTCGTCACCTGGCGGGCAGTGGGACGCGCCCTGCGCCCGGTCGAACGAATCCGGCAAAGTGCTGCAGCCATCGGCGGAACCGGAATCGGGGAGCGCGTTCCCGTTCCATCCAGCCGCGATGAGATTGCCCGCCTTGCCGTGACGATGAACCAGATGCTCGCCCGGCTGCAGGACTCCGCCGTTCGCCAGCGACAGTTCGTCGGCGACGCCTCACACGAGCTGCGCAGCCCGCTCGCAGCCCTGCAGGCCCAGGTCGACGTCGCCCTGTCCCACGCGGCGCCCGCCGCGGACAGCGGCGTGCTGCTGCGCGTCCAGGACCAGACCCGCCGGATGGGCTTGCTCATCGACGACCTGCTGTTCCTCGCCCGTGCCGACGAACACGGCCACCGCGGTGAGCGGACGCCCGCTGTCACCGTCGACCTCGACGAGCTGGTCCTGGCGGAGATCAGCCGGCTCCGACGCCCGGGTGGGCCGGCCGTCGAACTTGCCGTCCTGACTGCGGTACGGACAACGGGGTCGACGCGCGATCTGGCCCGGATGCTGTCCAACCTCGGCGACAACGCTGCGGCTCACGCCCAGAGCGTCGTCACGTTCAGCCTCGTCCGTGAACACGAGGAGGCGGTCCTGACAGTCACCGACGACGGCCCAGGAATTCCGCAAGCCGACCAAGCCAGAGTCTTCGACCGGTTCGTCCGCCTCGACCAAGCCCGCGCCCGCAACCAACCAGCCGGGGGCACCGGCCTGGGCCTGGCAATCACACACCAGATCGTGCAGACCCACGGCGGCCGGGTCGCCGCTGCCGACCGCCCAGACGGCGGCCACGGTGCAGCCTTCATCATCTGGCTCCCAGTGCCGTCCGACGTCGGACGGCTCGATCACGCTTGATCCCAAGAAGGCGGTGGTTCCCGAGCCAGCACTGGGGCATAGCGACGCTCACGTCACGCACACGTGCACGTGCACGAACAGCATTCGGTAGCGCCCGCCCCCAGTCGAGGATTGCCGCATGAGGACTGTCTTGGAGGTTTTGTCTGCCGGGGCAGTGCGTAGCGTGTTCCAGCCCATCATCGACCTTGAGCGCGGTGCTGTCGTCGCCTATGAGGCGCTCGCACGTGGGCCGAGGGGAGCACTGGAAAACCCCGATGTGCTGTTGACCGCGGCCCGCGAGGCCGGCTGCCTGGCCGAGCTCGACGAGGCGTGCCGGACGGCAGCCTTTCGGGGCGGTGTCGAGCAGGCTCTGTTTGCTCCGCTCACCCTGTTTGTCAACGTCGAGCCTGAGGTGCTTGAGAGCGCACCGCTTGATGACCTGCTGGCCATCGCCGAGGCAGCACCCGGTGAGCTGCGGATCGTCATGGAGATCACCGAGCGGGCGATCTCGGTGCGACCCGCGGACCTGCTGCGCACCGTGGAACGGGTGCGCGAGTTCGGCTGGGCGGTAGCACTCGATGATGTGGGGGCTGACCCGCTGTCGTTGGCGTTCATGGCGCTGCTGCGTCCCGACGTTGTCAAGCTCGACCTGCGCCTGGTGCAGCAGCACCCAGGCCGTGACGTGGCGGAGATCATGAACACGGTCAATACCTACGCCGAGCGCAGCGGCGCTCTGGTGCTCGCCGAGGGGATCGAGAACGAGCAGCACCTGCAGTTCGCTCGCGGGCTGGGCGCGCGGCTCGGTCAGGGCTGGATGTTCGGCCGTCCCGCGAAGGGAGCCGCGCCCGACTACGCGGTTGCCGAGCTCGCGCTACCAGCCGCCGTCGCCGCTGTTGGTGGCGGCACGTCCCCGTGCACGGGTGTTAGTAACGGTGCTGTCGCCCAGCCGCAATAGGCGACAGCGAGGGTGATTGATAGATGGGACAATTCAACCGAGCGTCGCAACAGGGACGGTGATCAGTTCCTGTCGCACAGGCACGGCGGGGAAGGTGTCACAGCAGCAGTCTGACGCACAGGGGGCAGGGGCGATCGCGGATGCGCTCGTAGTGTGCTGTGGGGCTAATGCGGGAGGAGTTGTGGTGCACGCTGCTATGACCGGGTCGGTCACCAACGAGGGATACCGCACTTGCTGCTCCCCGCGCCCTCGGGTGCGTCGTGGGACACCAGCCGCGGCGACCGGGTGGAACCGTGGGGGCCGGAACGCTGTGCGGAGGTGTTAGAGGACCGGATGAACTACCCCAGTGGTGGTGATATGTGGCGCCTGTGGATCTGTGGTGGGGCTGTCGGGACCACGGGACGGCAGGAAACTGGATCAGAAGTGATTGGTCTTGAGGCGGAACCAGATCGTCTTTCCTGACGGGCTTGGGATGGTTCCCCACGTGTCGGCGAGTGCATCGACGAGGACCAGTCCGCGTCCACCGAGGGCGTCGGTCGAGGCGGGGGTGTAGTGCGCGGGGCGGCTGTCGAGGTCGTCGACTTCGACGAGCAGGCCGTGTTGGTCTTGGCGTGCGGTCAGGGTGACTTCGCTGCGGGCGTGCACGACGGCGTTGGTGACCAGTTCGGCGGTCAGCAGTTCGGCGGTCTCGCCCAGTAGGTCGAGATGCCATTGCTGGCAGCAGTCGAGGATGAACCGGCGGCCGGCGCGGGCAGCTGCCGGGTCGGGAGGTAGGTCTACCCGGGCGGGACCGTGAATGCGTCCGGCTGGGGGCAGGTCAGCCCAGGCTGTAGGCGCGCCGGCGGCGATGGCTCGTGCGGCGTCGAAGACGTGCAGCCTGCCCCCGGTGTGTTCTTTGGCCTGGTATAGGGCGGCGTCGGCATGGCCGAGGATGTCCTCGGCGGGTTCGGATCGGCCCGGGTGCCCTAGTGCCAGCCCGACGCTGGCGGTGATGGTGACCGGCGGGGTGGGCAGCGTCAGCTGATGTGCGCAGGCGGCCTGCACCCGCCACCCGAGGCCTAGAGCTGTGTCGTCGTCGGGCAGGTGCTCGCACAGCAGTGCGAACTCGTCCCCGCCGATGCGGGCGACGGTGTCCTGCGGGCGGACCGCTTCTGAGAGCCGGTGTGCGGCGGTGACCAGGACCTGATCGCCGGCGGCATGGCCATGGGTGTCGTTGACGGCCTTGAAGTCATCGAGGTCGACGAGCATGACCGCGACGCTGCCCCCGGCTTGCGGGTGGTCAAAGGGTCCGGGGGGGCGGCGGTCCAGTGCCCGGTGCAGCCGGTCGAAGAACAGCGCCCGGTTGGCCAGCCCGGTTAGCGGGTCGTGCATCGCCTGGTGGTTGAGCAGCTCGACGTGTTCGGCCTGCTCCCAGGCGGTGCTGACGACCCCGGCCAGAGCGACAGCGTCAGCAACCTCGTCCGGTCCGTACCGGCCCCGCTGGGAACTGTGCAGGGCCAGCACGCCCAGCACGCCGCGCGGACCAAGGATCGGCACCGCCAGTCCGCTGACCACGCCCCTTTCGAGCAGGGAAACCGGCGGGGTGATCCGCGGGTCGGTGCGCAGGTCATCGGACAGGAACGGCTGCCCCGAGGTCGCCACCTCCAACGAGTAGGACTTGGCTGGAGCGATGGGAAGGGTGGTACCGGCGGGGATCGGGTCGGGACCGAGCTCACCGGCGACCTGCATCCCGCCGTTGGGTAGCCGGCGCAGCGCCGTTCCGTAGTCGGCTCCCACCACCGTGACGGCGATGGTCAGCGCCTCGCGCAGCAGGTCCTGGGGCTGGGCAGCCTGCAGCGCCCGCTGGGCGAGCTCGGCTACCGCTTCTGCGACAGCTGCTCGCCGTTCCGGGGTGCGCGGCACCCGCCGGCCGGTCACATCGCCATGGTTTACACCTATTGGGCCGCTTTGGCCCCGGTGGTTGCACCGTGGGCGGCGCAGAACTGGTCGCGGCCGGCGGTGCTGCTGGCCGGCGGCAGGTAACTCGAACTCGTTTTGATGGTCTGCGCCTCGCTGGCTGCCGAGGCTTCGATGTCTGCCGCTACCTGAGCCCGGGCTGCCTGATCGGGTGCCAACACCAGCCGTTCGGCGGCTCGCCACGCCGACTCACGCCAGGCCACCAGCATTTGCATCAGGCCGGTGTAGCCGACGCCGTAGGGGGTCTGCACCGTCTGGATGGCGGGGTCGAACCGGGCGGCCTCCTCATCGATCAGCGGCTGCACCACATGGTTGAGCATCACGTTGATCTTGTCGTGGTCGGGTTTGCGGCTGGTTCCGTCCGGGGCGAGCAGCCCGATCGCGGCAAGCACGAACGGCAGGTCCCGGTTGACGTGCGCGTTCATCCCCAACAGCAGGTCCCCGTTGCCCGAGACCGACCGGTCCCGCCCGGCCTGGAGCGCGATGCGCCACGCGGGTGGTACCCGCTCCAGGTGCCCGGCGTCCCAGTCGTCGACGGCCCCGAAGTACATGGCGGCAAAGGCCGCGTCTTCATGGTTGACAAAGGCCGGGTCGGCGAAATAGCCGGCCGTACTGGTGGCGTCCAGGTAGGTCTGGGTGGTCCGCAGGTAGGCCAGGGCGAACACTGCGGCGTGGTCACAGCTGGCTGCCAGCGGGTCGAAGCGGGTCTGCATCGCGGCGATGGTGCGTTTCACGCAGGCGACCCGCCCTGCCACGCAGTCATCAGAGCTGTTGGGCTCATAGTCGGTGGCCAGGGCCGGCAGCACCGTGGTCCAACCCAGGAACGCAGGGTCGCCGGCTTGCGCCGCGGGTCCCGCTGCCAGGATGCCGACGGTGACCGGCACGACCGCCAACGCGGACCACCACCGGCGGCGAGGCAAGTGCAGCTTCACGGTTGCTCCTTCACGGCTGTCCCGACAGCCGGCCTGAACCTTTGGAGCTGGCCGGCGGGATCTTTCCTCTGATGCGGAGCTCTTCCGTGAGCACCGCAATGCCTTCCCACTTCCTGCACAGGTCAACCAGGTTGAACGCCGCCCGGCTGACACTCCCGTGCTCCGCTGGGGCATGCCAAGCACGAAGTCCTCGTCAAGGACACGCCTGTCAGCGACGGGTGAATCCTGACCCCGTGTCGACACTTGGGTTCGAGCACTGGTCGCAACACCAGGCGAAGTGGGGAGCTGGTCGTTGTGGGACGTCGCGGGAAGAAGCGGCAGCTGGAGGTTGAGGCGCGCTACTGGGCGGCACTGGCCGCTGGCGTGGGGACGGTGGCCGCCTGTCGGGAGGTCGGGATCACGCGGAAGACCGGCTACCGGTGGCGTGCCGAGGCTGGCGGGGTGCGGCCGCTCCGCTTGGCTGACGCAATGCGCTCCCATCGGTACCTGTCGCTGCTCGAACGGCAGCGCATCGCCGGCCTGCGAGGTCAGGGGCTGGGGGTCCGAGAGATCGCGCGCCGGGTCGAGCGCAGCCCGTCCACGGTCAGCCGCGAGCTCCACCGCAACACTGCCCAGCACGATCGCGCGTACGACGGCGTCCTGGCGCACGCCCGAGCCCGGGCACGGGGCGCTCGTCCAGGACGAACGCGGCTGGCCGTCGACCCTGAGCTCCGAACGGTGGTGCAGAACAAGCTGGAACTGGAGTGGAGCCCGGAGCAGATCGCGGCCTATCTGCGACGGGCGTACCCGGACCTGCCGAGCTGGCATCTGTGCCACGAGACGATCTATCAGGCGCTCTACCGCGGTGCTCGAGCCGGGCTGAACCGGCGGCTCACGCGCCGGCTGCGGACCGGGCGCCCGCTGCGGAAGCGCCGGCGCCGCCCGGACCAGCGTCAGCGCCGCTTCGTCGCGTCCTACCAGCGGATCGCCCATCGCCCTGCCGTGGTGGCCGAGCGCAGCCGGCTCGGGGACTGGGAGGGCGATCTCGTGCGCCACGAGGCGCTGTGTAACCGAGCGGGGGTGGAAGACCTTCGCCGTTGTGCTGTCGCAGCAGCGTGACGAAGCTGGGGGCAGCCTGAGCCGAGAGATGTTGGTGAGGGTGGAAAGCAGCCC
>JAABUU010006248.1_pt1 | contig 12865 bp, 17 predicted proteins | sample 5559301 | NCBI WGS metagenome assembly JAABUU01 (sample SAMN10711884, study PRJNA513360) | rock metagenome | isolation source: Antarctica rocks | place: Antarctica: Victoria Land, Richard Nunatak white
GGTCAAGAGTCCAAAGGCATTCAACTCACGAATATACACCCTCATCAAGGATGCAATGGATCTGAAGGGCGATCTCACAGTGTCCCCTCAAGATGACAGCATAGAGGTAATACTACTGTGGCACCTTGCATGCTGTTTGAGTGTGGTTGTAATCTGATGGGACTGTGCGTTTTCTTTGTGACGGTTGCGCTACATGCTTTTTGGTCATCAAGCGTGACTCTGTGACTTCTGCATTAAGGTGCATTAAGTATTGTCCAAGCCAATGGGCCGGTGCTGATTGTCTATACTGTGACACTTTCTGTTCTGTATTGTTCGTCAGTAACCGCAGCTTTCCTGCTCAATGGCAAATCTTGTCATGCATATCAGTGCATTGTTTGAATGTTGTGTTTGGATCTGGTGTTGGAATTTATCTGAGACGCTGCTGGGCTGTGCAGGACGATGAGGCGGAAGATTTAGATGCTGCTGATCAGGATGCTGATGTCAGTGATGAATCCCTGGACAGAGAAGAGCTATAAGCTGTGTAGATGCAACTTCATGACCTAGGGAATGATGCCCAACACTCATCTGTGACTGATCTCGGTCACTTGCTCCTAGCAGGGCTTGAGCAATGCTTACGTTTTGTGAGAAAGCATTGTGGCAAGTCAGCTCAATCCAGGATGTTTTTGATCAGCTCACCTCACAGTGATCGAATCTTCAGCCGTGCTGGCATTACTGCGACAATGGATGATATCGATTCAGTTGCTTGTTGATGCTTCAAAAATTCCAACTCTATGTTCCTCAACATGATTTCAGACTCACCAGAGAATCAGAATGGAACAGATATTACAGTAACTCTAATACCTTTTTTGAGCCGTAAAATTCCGATTTGCAAAACCATTACGAGGATCAACACAGCAACTACGATTTAGCAACATTTCCTACACAGCTCTGATACAGCATTCACTGCACCACTACTTCACTGCACTCAACATACACAAGCTGGCTTGATGACCTCATGCACATATGGTGGTGGTGCGTTGTCAGCTGCACAGGGCCACATGCCATGCAAACCAGCACGGTCAGCAGCGATGCACGTCGACTAAGTTTTTATCAATGAGCAACTTAGGAAGATGTACAGGCTGCTCATGAGCGAGCATGAATCGCCAAAGGTTCATTTGTAACAATTGACCTGGGTTACGGCCAAACTTGCTAACAACCAACTGCTGAGAAACACCTAGATACACTGTGCACTGATCTACTTCTACTTTAGCCAATCTGGTGTGCTGCCATTTGAGCCATTGCTGTCTGCCTTTTCAAAGGCTGGATGTTCCAGGATAGCTTTGAACAGCTGTGTTCCCCGCAAGCAGTTTGTCAGCGGCAAATGACCCTTTGCTGCAGACATGTCATATGTGAAGTCTTGTGGCCATTTGCGGTAGTTGTTGAACTCGCCGACTGTCCAGTCTATTTGCTTAAAGAACTTTGTCCACTGCTTGCGATTTTGCATCCACATCTCCTTCTGAATGCTAAACCCTTGCCTGTAAGTGACACAAAACTGACAGTCACAAAACGGATACCAACACTACAGTAAGCAAAAGGACGTCTATCTGCAGAGCATATATGCAAAGCATCTGCATTTTGATAACCTGCAACATAGATGGTCCAGGCCTGATCAGTCTTCAGTGCATACCTGTTGTTGCTTGCAGCGCGCCATAGCTTGTCAATGGTCTGCAGGTCTGTGTTGGATATAAACTTTACTTCACTGAAATAAACCCAGTTTCGCTTCTCTGCATCTGGACCTGCGAGCGTTATGAGGGCTGCTCGTGTTAGATCATCAGCTTGCTGGAAGTCCCCTTGTTGCAGAGCATCTCTAAGACTTGTGTAGTCCATGTCAGCCTGGCACAGCATGGACGTCGTGAGCACATGCATTGTGTGAAGAGGTGCACCCTTGTGTGCAAATGGCGCAGGCTGAAGAGGTGCACATGTGTGTACAGCTGGCACAAGTACCTCTGAAGCTAGCTCAACCCCACCCACATCACCAGCAGGCTCTGGGCTTGAGCTTTTCCGCTGGGTTTGTGTAGAAGGACCAAGCAGGCCGCTTGATGTTGTTACACCTTCGTCAAGACCTGCTGCTTCTGCTTTGACTGAGCCTCTCCTCTGAGCCAGACTGGTCAACATGCCCTGTTTTGACAAGTGGCACTTGGGAGTATGACCCGATTGATTTGCTGTTGCAAAAGGCCTCTGCAGAGATACAACAGGAACGACATGCTGCAGATGTACTTGCGTCTGCATGAGCATCTGTGGTATCGACGAACCCAGCATGACGACACTGCGAAGTCTGACAGCAATATGAGCGCGCAATCGGCGACCAAGCAGAAAGTGGTGTGTGCCTTCCGATGTGCCTTTCTTGCGCTCACAACTGTCGATTTTGTGCCGACACTGATCTTATCTACCAGCTCGAGGAAGCAGAAGATCGGAGAGTAGGAAAATGCAAGATTTGACAAATCTGAGCTTTAGTAAAGTGCAGCATCTACTTAGACTACAGCCGTGTGACTAGTGGAAAAAGGTCGGACATTCATGTTCACGCTATGGACATGCTGGTATAATGTTTGTCTCATCAATGAAAGATGTTGCATGAAAGGTGCGCGCACGTACGCTTTGCAACTGGCATATACGGACCCATGCAGGCATATAGATGCATCAGGTCCTGTGCTTGTTGTGGTAAATCGAGACACTTGCTAAAGAAATAGACATACAACTCATAAACAAATGGTACCTGTTACTGGCAGCAGTAAGAATAGCAGCAAAATGTAGTTGCTTCAAACACGCAGTAGCTACCTGCATATCCTACCCAGAAACCAACTGTTTAAGACTTTCTGGCTGCGTGTGGAACATGTTGAAAACACTCCGTTCAGCACTCAGTTCCTTATGCTGCTGATGCAGAACGGTCTGGTAGGTGTGCTGCTGCTGCGCTACCTTGTTCACCGTTGCTGTCAAATCCACACTTGCTTGTTGCGCCAGCTGCATGGCCTTTTCAAGCTCTGGTGCAGTCAACACTGCAGCACCTGTGTCTTTGCCTGGGAAAACCAGTGGATGCAGCTGAGCAAAAGCAGCCTGCATGCTGGCAGCTGCGCCTGTCTGCATCCTTTGTGCCTGCTGTCCCAATGCTCCGTAAGCATCTTCTTCACCCAAAGCAGCCAGCTTCTTACTCAGCTGCTCAAAGGTGACATACAGCTTGGCTTTGTCTTCACCATCATGTCTGCCTGATGTCTCTGCAGGCTCAGGCAGCAGTCTGTCCAGGGTCTGTAGGAAGCTGTCAGAGTCATGGACCACCAGCTGAGGCTCTGTGACTGGCTGCAGCTGCTTGTCTGCATAGTGAGCCATGCGCTGCTGTGACGCAACCCTGACATCTGTGAGAAGCTCACACAGCAGCTGCAGCTCCTTCTGGGTCGCCAGCAGCCCCTTCACCTCTTCCTCTCTAGCCAGCTGCAGCAGCTGCTGCCTGGCGTGCTGCTCGATGAGCAGATCGATGAAGGCCTGCTTCTTGCTGATGTAGTACTTCTGCCGCAGCAGCTTGGCGCTATAGTCCTGCTGCAAGACGTGTGTGTCTTGCAGGGCAGCTACCTGGTTGCACAAGGCGGGCAGCTGGTCATGAAGGAGCTGCTGCTTGTATGCTGTCAGTTTCTTCAGCTCTGCTGTCAGGTGTGTCAGCTCTGCCTGCATCAGTCCTGGCTCCTGCAAGACAGCTGAGTATCAGGTCTAGGGATATGTGTGTCATGTGTACCACATGCCATGCACACACCTTGGCGACAGAGTCTTTGGACATGAGGAACTGTGTTTCCTGCAGACATCAGCCTGTAGGCCTTTCACAGCAGCAATGCGCATCATCAGTGGACCCATCAGTCCACTGCCTGCATGGGTGTCCTGCTCTGGGGCATCAATACAGACACTGCATACTTATGTGTGTGAGCCACACTCCTCAGTAGCCTACTGTCAGGTATTTCAGCCAAAAGCTTTCTTATTGTTCATTCTTCAGAATTATCGCATTCTGCTTGCAACGAAAGCTCCAGAGTGCAATGTCTGGCATACCTGGACGCTTGCAGCTCTGCTGATGCTGACTCTGGTTGATTCCAGCATAGCCTCCTGCTTGGCCTGCCAGGCTAGCGTGGTCACATATTGCATCTGACTGGCTTCATGAATCCAGCGCAGCCTGTCCAGCTCTTGTACATGATCCTCATACGCCTGTGTCAGAGCTGAACTGTCTGATGTGCACAAGTCGAAATTGCACCACAACATGCATAATGCTTGGAGTAAGCCTGTCTGGAGGGAGCTGACTTGCTCGCACGCACCTGATGCCTGCTGGCTAACCCAGCACGTTACTTATTATTGTGACTATTACGAGCATAAATGTTGCTAAGCTGACACAAAGCAAACTACTGTGGCTCTGCATACATACAACCCTGTCTATGATCAAGCTGCATGCGGTAACTATGCTGCTGTTGGCAGATAAAACAGCTTGTGCCATGACTGGGTTATGCAGGTGTGCATGGCCGGGCCGGCTTTGCATCATATGTACACACCTGGGAGTCTGGCCCACGCAAGACGTTTTGCAGGCTGTCAGGCTGCAAGGGGTCGTGGTCATGCAGCCAGTCTGAGGAGGTGTGCTGCTCATATATGCTAGCTGCAGGCCCACTCTGAAATTGCTTCTTGTACAACCTGTGCAGAGGTGATACTCACATATTGTTAAAATTGGATGTAAGTCAGTTGTTGTAGGATCAATGTACAGCGTTGAGGGACAACACGCCATTGAACCTAGCGTAAAGAGGAAGCACGGCAAGATGTTTTGTACAGTGTGATGTACACACACATAGCATCAGCAGTTTTAACAGCATGCTGTAAAGAAGCATGCAAGCTTGAAGAAGCCCGCAGCAGGACATACGCCCAGACCTGTCCATCTCTACCCGGAACTTGGCGTCCTGCTGATGCACGTTTTGCAGGTCTGAAAGAGACAACAGCCAGTTGGAGCTGTGCTGTTCAAACTTTGCTTGCAGAACTGCTGCTGTCTTCTCTGTGTTGCGTAACAACGTGTTGCAGGCATCCTGCTGGCCAGCAAGACGCTTTGCATTGCTGTCACGTCTAGCACCGATGCGTTGATGATGCCGGCTGACTGCTATTGACTGTGCTGTTGCAGTGGACTTTTCCTTGGTGGCAGAGCTGAGAGCTTGCAGAGATTTCAGCTTTGACTGAAGCTGTAGCAAAGTGGCTTCTTGATTTGATATGACTTGTTGCACCTCATCCTCGGACGGACATGCATCAAGCAACTTTTGAGACTCAAGCTCGCTCTGGACAGCTGTGATCAAAGCCTGTGTGGAAGCATGTTGGGTGTGATCGTAACCTTGTTTGCCTGCTCCTGTGTCTAAAGTTTGTATTAACAAGGCCTGTTTGCCGCTGAGCAAGTTGCCGCCGGTATGACGACCAAGCCAATCTAAGACAGCTGCAGCATCGCTCTGTTGGCACGCCTTATGCAGAGGAGCCTTAAAGTCTTTGCAGCAAATGCCTGCCAGTTCCAGATGATTTAGCAGCACCTGAGCTGCGGCCATGAAGCAATGCTAGTGGAACTTCGGGTCTGTAGCGGCACAGTCCCAGAACTGCTACCCAGCATGATCAGGCATCCATATGGATCAGCTGCAATTTGAAACCTGGGTTTGTTTTGGAATCCCAAGCAAAGGAGACACGGTCGTCTGACGGGGCTGTTAAGCGATCAGCAGGACCAGTGTCATCGCCGGATTCATGATGGCGACGCCTGCTCTTGGCTTGCGTCGACAGGTGGGGTGCAGCAGGCGCAGCACGATGCCGCCTTCAGCAGTATGTCGCCGGTCATACTGCTGTTGATTGGCTGTTTGTACGTCTGTCTGTGGTCAGATGGAGAGCAGCAGCACCGCAGCAGTACCTCAGCAGCAGCAGCAGTCCGCTCCTGTACAAGCCCTACCACCAGTTCCGAAGAACTCAGACGGCGCTCAAGTTCTGCAGGCACTGCTGAACCAGTTAGCCAAAGTTGGTTTTCTCTGCTGGCTGATTGCTTGGGCTCTGTCAAGTAAGTCTGCAGCACGCATCAGCTCAGCCTGCATCTTCCGTGACTGCTAATGCAACACCTGACAGGCATGTTTCCCTAGGTACGAGCAAATCATTCTGGCTCAATTTGCCCTTGGCAGGCCTGCTGGTAGCCTCGGCATACTGGCTGTTTGTGCAAGTAAGTGATCGAGCAAAGGAACAGGCCAAGCCAAGGCATGCCAAGGCAGTCGACTCTGCTCCTTCAAACTTTGCCTTTCCAGTTGCTCCCCCTTCTGGTAACAAGGCAGAGGGCAAGTGGAAGGAGCAGGTCAACTCCCCTATGGTGGTGCAAGCTTGGGACACGCTCTCAGGCAGCATTGTACAGGAGGTATGCTACGCCTGACTTGACCTTGAGCCAAATCAGCAGCTTGACTGCGGCTTTTACCAAATCAGTTTGACAGCAATGCCGCAGTGAGTCATCACATGTCATAAATCTTGTGGCCTTGTGCATGCTGCATGGCTCTTGATTCTGGCTTCTTGCATGGACAGCTGTGGTGCTGTGGTGCAGTTCCTGTATGACTTGTGGTGGGGCCACATCACACCCGACACAGACTTCCCCAAGGACGTCAGGCGTGTGCTGAACAGTGCCTTTGGCGAGCTGGCTGTACGAGCACAGCAGGCAGACCTCAAGAGGATGTTGCTCACGTACGCGTGCTGCTTGCATCAGCCACCTGCAAACCTGTCAACAATGCATCTGTTGATATCATGCCCTGATGCATGCATCAGCACGTGCTGGCATTTGTCTGAATGTCTTGGTGCTGTGCATCTTGTTTGAGGTTCAACATGATAGGTCCAATGATGTGTCTGCACAAGCTGTTTTGTCACCTTGACCAAGCACAAATGGTACTGTCACCGTTTCAGTGTCATCACCAGTCAACACACAAACAAACTGGACACTTCAGAGTCACAAGATAGAACTGTTGATTGCACTCCCTTGAACTGTTGACGGCACTCCCTTCTTGTTGCCGATGATCAAAAGTCTTCCATCTGGATTAGCACCCCCTGATAGAGTAGGCCACAGCAGCATCAGCATGTGTGTCAATGCGTCCAAAGTCAGCTCATCGACATTCTGTAGCAGTCTCACACAGCTTGCCCTCTTATGGCATACAACAAAAGCTGCTCAGTGCTACCATGCATTTCACGCAAGTGAAGAGTTTTGACTACATTACAGCATGCACATGGGTAGCAATCAAGAAACAGAGACTTTCACTGACAGCACACAGCTGACAGCCCAGCAACACACAGCACAAGGACAGACTCAGCATGTATGCCAATTTCTGATCTTGTTACAATCACGGGAGCCCACACAATACTGGGGGCCCAGTGCGGCAGGCAGAGACATCAAGACAAGTGGTTGTTTTCAAATCATTGTCATGGGTGCAGGGATGTGTCACAGCTACTGCAGGAGCAAATAGAGCTGTACCGCATGACTAAGCAGAACATTCTGCAAGGGCTGTCAGAGGAGGCTTTCACCCAGATGACCCCTCAGGCTAGGGAAAGGGCCTTGCTGCAGGAAATGAAGTCTGAGCATAACCTGCACCCCGCACTGTACCCCCACGACAAGGGCCCCTTCACTGGGCACTACAAGGTAACAGCACAGGACCGCATGATTGTTCGGGGCTGCCAAAGATGAGCCATGACCTTTGTGCCTGTACTGCCTTTCCTCGGTGCATCTGTTTCTTTTGAAGGCCTTGATGAGTAGTGGATGCAAGCTTGTCATTGATGCATTTGCACACACATGCACTTTCAAGTTGTGAAATGTTCAGCAGTGTTCGTATTTGCATGCTGCAGCTTTGATGCTTTGACCTGCAAACCAATATGTGCGTGAGCCTTCCTCTCTTTGCCTGAGCCTTCCTCTCTTTGCAGTGATGGCAAAGATAGCCAAAGCTGATTGACCTATGCACATATGCACACAACAATTTACCAAATCAATTGTTGTGCACATGTTGAGTCACATGGGTTGCAATGAATCCATGAACGGATCAATTGATGGATGAATAAGTGCATCAATTGATGGATGAGAACGAACGAACGAACGAACGAACGAACGAACGAACGAACGAATGGATGATGGAACGAATGATGGGATGCAGGTGCTGAGACACATGTGTGAGGGGCTGGTGGCCCTGCTGATGGATAGACCGGACTATCACAAGTTCATGATGCGCAGCGTCGCCCGGGACCTGCTGGCTAGTCTGGTCTTCAGGCCTATCATGCAGCACATGACACCCTACAACGTCAACAAGGTGCACAGCTCGCTGCAGGCTGCATGCCTGCTGCTTGGAAGCCTGTCAAGCTGCTGCATTGTCTTCGTTTAGTTGGTCAAGCTTGCTCACCCAGTATGAGGCAGTTGCTTGTGAAGGGTTGCTTATCGCCTGTGTAGCTTTGTCTTCATGTACAACAGCCTGTCAGATGTTAATGGCAACAGCTGACGGCACATGGGGGCAGACTCCCTATTTATGGCATGACATCTTTGCTTTGAGCTCGCTGCTCTGACTTACTACGTGTATCTGCATGGACGTGGGTCTGCAATGCAGCGTATTCTGACAGACATCACAGCAAATGCCAAGTCAACCCATGGCGAGCATACTCTACTGCAAACAGCGTTGTTTCCCATAGCAACGCTAGCATACACACAGAGCTTGGACTGCTGCACAGACTGCTTTCTGTGCTGGCACAGGCTCTGTTGTCCGCCCTCCAAGAGCGCAGGGAGCGCAGGGCACTGGACGTGGAGGAAGCTGCAGTGGCAGCTGCTGCAGCAGCTTCTGCTCAGTCATCCAAGCATGATCCTGCGAAGGGTCAGTGGGACTTTGCCCAGCGTGCACAGCGTGCTGCTCTTGCTGAGGAACAGGCAGCAGCTGCCAGTGGTGTCAGAAGCAATAAGAAGGGGCAGCATCAACGGCATGGGTCAGCTTCTGACAAGGAGGGACCAGTTTACAGGCAGGCTGCAGAGGTACCCAATCCAACTGCCTGTCACTGTGGGCATGTGCTGCAAAGCCTGCCGCAACATGCTTGCTGTTTGGTCAACATAACGCAAATGCCTGGCGTTTTGTCTGATGCACTCTGCTCAATTCTCCAAACAAGCCACAACAAGTGTTTCAGCCCATATAACACTTGCAAGGATGCATACAGCAGCATGCTTCAGGTGTTGGATGTTATCTTTGCAGGCAACAGGCGTAACTTGCCCATGCTTTGCATGCCAACAGGAGCATGTTGGTCATACCTCTGGCTCTTGACTGTGTGTGCTGTTGCATAGGCCATAGACTCAGCAGCATCCCTGAAGCGCACAGGATCAATGCCAAGAACCAGAAGTGCAAACAGCCTCAATGTGGCTGATTCACTGACACCCCGTCAACAGCCAGGGGCAGCCCACCAAGCCCCACCAGCTCAGCAGAGGCCTAGCCAGGCTAGCCAGCAGCGGCTTGAGGTCCAGGCATCTGCATCTGAGGGCAGTGATGGTGAGGGCCGCCACCAGCAGCCCTCAGCAACCCTGAACCGGCAAGGCAGCAAAGGTCTGCCGACAAGCAATGGACAGCGACCCGGTCACACCAGGTAACACACAATCGCATGACATGTATGCATGCGGCAAGTCATGCATTATTGATAGCAAGAACAATAGCAATTGTGCAGTGTGGTACTTGTTGATGCCAAAGATCAAGCAGAACATGGGCAACACAGGACAGAAATGGTGAGTCAATGCTTCTGCTGGGTTTTAATTGTCTGATATGCAGAAATGGACGCTATCTGTGCATGTGCCTGCCTTGCTCTTCCCATTGGAGTGTGTGGTGCATGGTAATTGAGAAGTACATGGTACAGAATTGTGCTTTTAGGTGTTGCTGCATGGTACAGAATTCTGCTTTTGGGTGTTGTGTGCATAGTAATTTGCTCCTGGAACAAAGCAGCAACAATGAGCGTTGTTGTTATGGGGCAAAGTGCCCTGCAACAGGAAGCCTGACAGGCACCCGTGCTGATGCAGGACTGGTTCGGTAGGCGAGGACTCAGCGAGGGACTATGTGATGGGCAGAGGCAGGCAAAATGGGGGCCCCTATGACAACCAGGGCACGCCAGGTCTTCACTTTGCCACCTTGGTTTTGTTTTTTGGGTTTTTGCTCTCACGTCTTGGGTACAAATGCACTCCTTTTTTGTGTCCTTTGCAGACGTTATGCACCTCATCATCATTCCTGTGAGCTGCGGGCCCACAAATGCAGGACCAGGGCTGTCAGACATTTCTGTTGCATTGCCCTCACAAGCAACGATGGCAGCAGCATATGGTCACAAAAGCTGTTTGTCTGTTTGCATCTCAGATCAGATCACATCACCATGGCATGCAGACTGTAGCGTCACACCTCCTGCATGAGCCTGGGCATCCAAGCTGTTACTCATCATGCCCATGTGCAAGTTGGCAAGCACACTTCCTGCATTCTTGCCGTTTTCATTAGTGCTATGGGTAGTGGAAACATGCCGTAGCAGTATTGAAAAACAGTTAGCACCAGCCTAGCAAACTTGTGCAGTTGCTGACCTTAGTATGATGGTCCAGGTGCTTGAAATGGCTATTTAGGAAGTTGCAATGGCTAAACAGGTTCTTGAAACGGCTAATCAGGAACTTGAAATGGCTGTCCAGGAATTCGAAACCGTTACTTTGCAGGCGCAAGTTCCAGTCAAGGTCCTCTTCCCCAGGGGCGTTTGAAAGCCAAGGTGGTGGCGGCAGACTCCATCAGGGCTTCAGACACACTCAAGGAGGTGGTGGTGTACAAGATCAGGGCTGCAGATGCCAATGGCGAATGGACAGTGTCACGCCGCTACAGCAATTTCGAGCAACTGCATCGGCAACTACGTGACGTGAGCAACATGTTGTGTGTATTGCTCTCCAGTATGCAGCCCTCGGTGGCTGGGGCATTCAGCTTCTTGGCATGCCAAGCTTGTGAGTGTGAAGCATGATCTACATCCATATGCACACACATCAGGAAGCGGGCTTGACACAAGTCCTGGGTGTTGTAGGGCTCCAAATGGTTGCACGCTGTGCAAAACGCATGTCAAGGCAGTCGATCTTATCTTCACTTGTTGATCCATATTCGATGAACAAAGTGCAGCAGCAGCCGTGTTGTGTCAAGAAGAAGGCTGAAACTCCATGTCAGAACCATCAGTTCCAAATCAACAGCCTGCAGCTTGACTTCTTTGCAGGTGCCGGCATACAGACTGAAGCTGCCACCAAAGCGCTTGTTTGTCCACAATCCCACCCCTGACTTCGTTGAAGAGCGGCGGCAGCAGCTAGACACTTACCTCCAGATGCTGCTTCAGGAGCGTCAGCTCCAAGGTCTGCAATGCTACCTCTTCTGTCATAACGTCACCTGCAGATTGCCACAGTGTGCACCCGTATGCAGCAGCGCCTCTGCTGATTGCCCTGATCCCATTTTCAATCCCTGTTTGTCAGCGGTCTGCTCACGTTGACTGATCGCGACAATCAGCCACTGACATAATAAACTCTGCACAGTTGTGTGGTGCTCTGAACTTTTACTGTTGCTCTACGAGCAACACACAAAGTGTTAGGCCCAAATCTGCATATCTGTGTACAAGAATGCAGTCTGTATCCTTACATTTTGCCTGTTATGCAATTTGCAAATGTAGACAAGCCTGCTGACGGCTTGTCATGTTGATCTAGCCCTGGGCAGGCCTAGGATTTCTGCAGTTCCATTGCTGCTTGGTCCTCAAGTACAAGACATGTGATATATGTGCCGCTTGCTTGCTTGCTTACATGCTTGCATGCTTGCTTGCTTCTGTTGAGGAAGCAATGAATTGACTGGTTCCTTTGTGGGTATGTAGGAACAAATGAGGTGGCTGAGTTCTTGAGGGGCTGCAGTGATCTGTACGATGTAGAGAGTGAGACGGGGTTCTTCAAGTCACTGGGCGCCTCAGTAGCCACTGCCAAGCAGAACATGGAGTGGGTTCCACCTCCTTGCACCTGCTCACACAGTACACAAGTACCCTGCGTCGATACACAAATCACCATTGATACCAAAAGCATTTGCATGCCCAAGTCCCCAGGTTGTTTGGGATCATGCACAGTAATCATATTCAATGCACCACTGATCCATGCACTGCATTCTTCATGGCCCAAACTAATCTTATGCATTTCGCCTTGCTGATTCGGTTAAATGCACTGAGCCTTGCTGCTTTGATGTTATGCACTGAGTCTAGCTGCTTGACTTGACCTTGCAAGCCTGGATCTGCATGTGGCACTTATACTAAATCAGCATGGCATGACGTCCAGGAGGGTGGTGGGTGATATGGTTGATGACATGGACATGAAGAGGAAGAAGAGCCTGGCCCTTGTCACAGGACGCACTGACAACGAGACAACCTCGGGCCCCACCCGACGGCCCCTTCAAGCTCAGCGCAGTCGCTCCTCTAGGGTGCTTTGCTGCACCCACTTCTTGTAGTGATATATTCTGCATTGGGCATGTGCTGGTTCCAAGAACTATGCCGCCTTGCTTGCACTCAGCACAGTGCTGTCATGGCATAAAGCTGTTATTGCTCCTGTGCATGGTTTGTGTAAATGGTGCAACAGCTTTTGTGGCCTTGCCAGCATTTGCCGGGTCTGTATATGAGGGCTGCATTTGCAGTTCACTGCCTCAGTCTCTGTGTGTGTGCGTTTGTGCGTGCGTGCGTGTGTGTGCATGCTTGTCAGTGGCAGGATGATCATAGACCATGTGTGTGTGCGGTTGTAACAGGACCTGAGGGGAATGCAGGATGACCCCATGCGGTCTGCCTTTGAACCCCC
>JAABUU010006253.1_pt1 | contig 12857 bp, 13 predicted proteins | sample 5559301 | NCBI WGS metagenome assembly JAABUU01 (sample SAMN10711884, study PRJNA513360) | rock metagenome | isolation source: Antarctica rocks | place: Antarctica: Victoria Land, Richard Nunatak white
GAGGCCCGCCGCCACCCTTTGGTGTGGAGGTCTGCGTTCTACCGCTCCGGCCTCCCCCGCTCGCGGCGGGCGACTGCGGCATTCTCGCGGTGCGCTTCCTGGTAGAAGGGCATAGTACCGGGCGGTTCCCACTGCATATCGGGGTCCGCGAGGAGGGCGTCGAGGTAGGCGGCGTTGTCGCGCAGCAGGTTCGCATCGCCCACCGGGCCGTGCGACGGAACGACCGTCCGCACATCGTCCCGCGCGGCCCACATGCGTAGCGCCTCCGCCCACAGCCCGAGTGGCCCGACCTGCGTCGTCGGGATCGGCCATTCCGCCGCGTCCCCCGCGAACAGGAAGCCCAGTTCCGGCAGATGGACGACCGCCTCATCCGCCGTGTGGCCGGGGAGATGGTGGATCGAGAGCGTCATCCCGCCGAGGTCAATGTCCATGAACTCCGCAAAGGTGATTGTCGGCGGCACGATCGTCACGTCGCGGTATCGCTCCGGTTGCTCCGCTTGCTTCTCGACCAGTTTCCGCTGCCCTTCGGTGAGCATCGCCGCGCGGCAAAGGCGATGCGCGATGATCGGCGTGTCCGGGAAGGCGGCATTGCCCCAGGTGTGATCCCAATCTGCGTGCGTGTTGACGACGAGTGTCGGGCGACCGTGCCGGGCAAGGAGATCGCGCACCGGAACCATATCCTCCGGGCGGATTAGCGTATCCACGACCGCGCTCACCGTCTCGCCGAGGATAACCGCCGCACAGACGGACATCTCTGCATCGAGCGGGCGCTCCACGAGCCAGATCGCGGGCGTCAACTCCCGTAGGCGCACGTCATTCATTGCTCGATCCGGTAGCGGCGGATCGCCGGGAATTTCCAGCCAATCACGATCACCGTCAATACGCACGCGACGCCTCCCGAGATGATTGAGAAGGGCACGCCAAGTCCTGCGGCGACCCCGCCCGCTTCCAATTGACCGAGTTGCGGTCCACCCTGTACAAAGACTTGATTTGCCGCCGTGACGCGCCCACGTAGCGCGTCCGGCGTGAGAAGTTGCAGTATCTGATGCCGGAGCGTCATGCTCACCGTGTCGGTCAGCCCCGTCGCGGCGAGGAAGAGGATCGCCGTCGGCATCGAACGCGCGAAGCCGAAGCCGACGGTTGCCAGGCCGAACGCCGCCACCGCGATCAGCAGCGGGTAGCCTGGCTTACGGACGCGGTTCGAGAGCCCCGTCATTACCACTGCGCCAATCACCGAGCCGACGGCGGGCGCGGCGTAGAGGATGCCGAGTCCGGCCGGGCCGACATGGAGGATCTTCATCCGCGAAGGCGGGCAGCAGCACGGTCGCGCTGCCCCAGAAGGTGGCGAAAAAGTCCAGCGACATCACCGATCCGACGATGGTGTTGCGGCGGATGAAACCGAGGCCCTGCACCGCCGCCGCCCAGCCGCGCGCGCCGCCCACCGATGCCGCCCCGAGCCGCGACCGCATCAGCAGGAGCGCGATGATCACCGCGAGAAAGCCGAACGCGTCGAACGAGTAGGTCCCCGCGAGGCTGATCGCGCCGATCGCGAGGCCGCCGACCGCTGGCCCGGCGACCATCGCCACTTGCATGACGGTGATGTTCCACGAGAGCGCGTTCGGCAGATGCACGCGTGGGACGAGCGCGGGGATGATTGCCTGCCGCGCAGGCATATCGAGCGCGCCCGTCGCGGCGGCGAGAAAGGTGAAGCCGTAGATGACACCGAGGTTCACCATGCCTGCCGCCGTCAGCAGGGCGAGTGCGGCCGAGTAGGAGAGGAGCAAGGGCTGGGTGAGGAGCATCAAACGACGGCGGTCCACCACATCCGCCAGAACGCCGCCGAGAAGCGAGAAGAGAATGACCGGCACGATGCGGAAGAGACCAATCAGGCCGAGGTCGAGCGTGGAATGATGGAACTGGTAGACCTGATAGGCGATGGCGACCGTCTGCATCTGCCGCCCGATCGTCGAGACGAATCGCCCAATCAGCAGCAGCGAATAATCGCGATGGTGCAGTGCGACAAAGGGGCTGAGCGGTGGGGCAGGCACGGGAGCAAGGACGGGTGCGTCGCGGGTCGTAGATTTTCCGGCCACGCAGGGCACTCCCTTTCCTTCCGCCAGACAATGCCACGCATCCTACCGCACTCGCTGCCGATGTGATAGTAGACAGTCGTCAGTAGTCAGAACGGCACCGATCCCTCCGACTACTGACGACTGTCTACTTCCCGGTACAATATCCATTATGATGAACGACGGACCGACGATCTTCACGATTCCTCGCTATCTCGCCATTCGCGCCGCACGGCTGCGCATGGCTGCCCGCGCGCATGTGCTCCTCACGCCGTTGGCGATCTGGGCGCCGCTGCTCGCGCGATTCCGTGGCCTTCGGGCTGCGGTCATTGGTGTGTCCATCTTCCTTGGCTTTTGGGCGATCCTGCAACTCGCCCCGATGGGCGCGCCTCGCACGATGCGCCGTCGCTACCGCCGCCTCACCGGGCAGGCGGGGTTGATCGCGCTCGCCGCATTTTGTCTGCTCGCGTTGTCCCTGCTCCTCGATGTGCGGTTGGCATTCATCGCGCTCGGTACCTTCGCCCTCGATGTGCCGGTCGCCGCTTTCCTCTTCGTCAGCCTGCCCGTTTACCTCGCCCCGCACTCGGAGGATGTGCCGCGTCCGTGACCGAACCCTTCTTCGCACTATCACGAAATTCGGCGTAACAACGGGTTGCCATTGCTCGTGTGTGTGCTATCCTCGGCAGCAGGCGTAGGGAGAAGCGCGATGCTGCTACGCCGGTGGGGAGAAGACGGGGGAAGCGTAGCCGCATGACCGGAGTGAATCAGTATCGCCGCCGATGGTCCACACAACATCAGTATCGGCGCTCGCGGACCGCGACCGTGGGGCGCGGTCTCCCCGTGCTCGTGCTCGTTATCGTCCTCACGGTGACACTCTATATCTTCGGCATCGTCGGGCCGGATGCGCGCCGTCGCGTCGCTGGCCCGACGCTCTCTGCCACGCTCGTTCCGCCGCCCGCTGCACTCGTCGTGCCTGCGACGATTGGTGATGTCGAACCATTCGGTCCGCTGCCACCCGTTGCGCCGGTTATGAATGGAGCGCCGCCACCCGCGCTCGCTTACAAACTCACCGGCCCCCTCACCGGTGGCGCGGCGCGTGCCGATGTCTTCAGCATCGCCTGGCCCCCACCAAGCGCCGCGCAGGTGGACGAACTCGCACGCAAGCTTGGTCTGACCGGGCCGGTGCGGCAGCCGCAGGCGGGGATGTACACCGTGGACGGCAATGGCACGCTCTCGGTTGACGCGAAGGCGACCGTCTACGTGCCGCCCCCGATCACGCCGGAGACGAACGATTTGCCGGACGACCGTACTGCGATCAGCAGCGCGCGCAGTTGGCTCGCAACGCGCGATCTCCTCCCGTCGGACGTTGGCCCCGCCACTGTACGGCGCAATGGTGACACGCTCGATGTCATCTTTCATCCGAAGACGCTGCCGCTCATCCTCTCCGATTTGCCGGGTGTCCAAGTCCGTATCGGCCCTGGTAACGTCGTACAGGAAGCGCGGCGCGCCTGGCCGAACGCACTACGGCCGGGCGCGTACGCCCTCATCTCGCTCGATGATGCATGGCAGCAGGCACAGGCGCGGGGAATGGTGGATCTGCGCCCGCCTGCCGGCCGCTCGCCGCCGTCGAACGCGACCGCGCTCATTAACAGCGTCTCGCTTGCCTATGCTTTCGCCAGCGACAAGAACGGCAGAGATTTCCTGCAGCCACTCTACCTCTTCAGCGGCACGGTCGCCATTCCCGGTCAGAGCGCCGGTGCGGACATCCGCATCGCCGTCCCCGCCGTCCGCGACGTGCAGCAATCCACCGGCTGATCGTCGCGTTGTCTCACGGCGCCTTGCTTATCCTACCGCCAGTTGGCGTAAGTCCTTCGCGAGTGCGACCGTTTGCCGGTAACTCGCCAATCCGTCCTCATTGCGCTGCGCGTGGTATGAAGCCAACGCCTCCTGCTCGGATGTGCTCCCCGTCAACCATCGTGCGAGCGCGTCGGCGAGCAAGGTCGCATGCACCGTCGCTTTATCAATGCCGTGGCCGCTCCACGGGTCCTGGTGCATCCCCGCGTCCCCGACCAGCGCCCAGCCGGGTCCGACTGGCACACGGACGTAGTTGCGTTCGGGGCCGCATCCCAGCAGCCGCCCTTCCCACGTCGCAGCGGCAAACCGACCTGCCAACCCGCGATGCGCCGCAAGCCGCTCGCTGAATCGTTCCCGTGGCTGCTGGCGCAGCCACCGGAATGTCGGCAGGTTCACCGAGAGCGCCACGCACGCCACCCCATCGTCGCTCGGGAAGACGTATGCGATTTCATCCTCGATACGGGAGAACTCCGGGCCATCGGGGGCTTTCCCGCCGGGGCCGGGGAAGTCGCGCAGGTAGCAATAGTAGATCGCGCGGTAAGCGTCATCGGATTCCTCATCGGGCGCGTCCACAGCGCGGGCGACCGAGGAGCGCCGACCGTCCGCGCCAACGGTAATGCCCGCCCAGACGGCCCGCTCGCCCTCCGGCGTCACCAACCGCGCGCCGATGACGCGCCCGTACTCCCGCAGTACCTCCGTTACGCGCGTGTTCTCCAGCACCGTGACCGATGGGCAGCGGCGGGCGCGCTGGACGAGGAGATGATCGAGCGTTTCGCGGCGGACGGAGAGGCAGTAGTCAACCTCACCCGGCGACTGGGCCGGGTTGACGACCGGCTCGGCCTCCCCATTGGAATAGTTGTACTGGCAGGTGAGGGGCGGGCAGCCGCGCGCCAGCACATCGTCGAGCACGCCGACGCGCTTGAGAACCGTCACCCCACGCCCGCCACGGAAATAGTGCGTGGAGAGGGTCGGGCTGGGGAAGGAGGCCCGGTCAACGAGCAAGACGCGGTATCCGGCGTCTCCGAGCAGTATCGCGAGGGTCGCGCCTGCCACCCGGGCGCCAACGATCAGTGCGTCGTACTCTTGGTCCATTACCTGATACTCCGATCGTAGCTAACGCTCTGTGCCCCACGAGTCACGCGGATCAGCGTGCCCACAGTATCATACGGAGTGGTGAAGGAGAACGCATAGGGCGTGGAGCCGTTGTCGTGTAAGTGTTCAAGTCGCTCCCACGCCTCGTACCACTCTGGAAGATAGCCATCCGCCACCCACCAGGCAACGTACGTCGGGCAGTCTATCTTTTTGAACCACTCGCGCCGGAGCCGCAACGCTTCGGCATGGACATGCTGGTAGGAAAAGGCGAATACCGCATCGAGGTCCGCCCACAGCGAGAGAGTCTGTGGGGCAAGAAAGAGCGGCACACCGCCCTCGTAGACGGGATCGAAAACGCGCGGACCGAGTGCATACCCGCCACCAGGAGTCCCGGTGCGATGGGTAATATAGCCGAGGGATCGCCCCGCCTCCTCGTACACTCCCGGCACGCGGTCCCTGAATCCTTGCACCTGCGGGCGCCCGCCCGGTTCACGCAGGATGCCAAAGGTATAAAATGCAACGTGCGGCACTCCCCACCTCCCAGCGATGTCTCACGGTTTCACGATAATCATGTCGTCAGAGATGATCTTCGCGTTGCCTACGGGCAATGATCTGGACACACCGCGAGTATGCCCGCGCTGCATATCGCGCGCATCGGGTGAATGATGTATTTTCGGGGCGGAGATTTCACGCAGACGGACGATGCGCGTACAGCAAATGCTGTAGTGGCTACGTCAACATGTAGCCGTGGCGGAAGGCGTGGGCGATCGCCGCGCCGCGCGTGCTGACGCCGAGTTTCGTGTAGATATTCACCAGATGGCGGTTCACCGTCTTCACGCTCAGAGAAAGCCGCTCGGCGACCCCACGATTCGGTAACCCCTCTGCGACGAGGCGCAATACCTCCACCTCGCGCGGGCTGAGTGCGGCGGCAGGCGATGATTCGCCGCGCCCGCAGGAGCAATCAGGAGCGCAGGTCAGGAATCCGTTGACGGCATTGGTGATTGCCGCCGCATCGCCGAGGAACGGGACATGGTGCTCCCCTTCCAGCGTTTCGAGGCGCGCATTCGGCAGATGCGCCGCGATGTAGACTGATTTGCCCCGGTCGAGGAAGTCGCCGGGACGGTGCAAGACGAGCGTCGGGACCTGAATCGCCGGCAGGAGCGCGCGGATATCTACCGTTGTGTTTGCCTCGCGCGAGAGAACTGCTGCCTCCGGTGTCAGGCTCATCCGCTGCCACATCGTGAACCACGACGCTCGCGCCTCATCGGCCTCCGGGAGGAAGATGTTCGTCAGGATGCGCGAGCCTGTCCCCCATTCGGAGCGGACGAGCGTCGAGATCGCGGCGGCCCGCTCAGGGTCGCTGCCACAAGGATAGTCGGGGGCGACGAGACTGCGCGCGAAGGCGCCGAAGATCACCAGCCGCGCGACGCGCTCCGGATAGCGCGCGGCGAAGGCGAGGGCGATTGTGCCGCCTTCCGACCAGCCGAAGAGATCGGCACGCTGGAGACCGGCCGCATCCATCACCGCGCCGAGGTCGCGCACGCGGGTATCGAGGGCATAGGTATCCGGCCCCGGCGAGCGCTCGGAGAGGCCGGTGCCCCGTTTATCGTAGCGGACGACGCGGCGTGTCACCGCCAGCCGCTCGTGGAAGGCGCGCGTTTCGGGAGTATCCCAATCGAAGGCGAGGTGGCTCACCCAACCGGGCACGACGATCAGCGTCTCCGCTCCCGCGCCGTGGACCTCGTAGGCGAGATGGGGCAAGGTGGGGGTGTAGCAAATCGTCATCGCCACCGCCTCGGATCGTTAGCGCTGGCTCATGCCTCGTGCGTTTCGTAGATCAGAAGGGTTGCGCCCGCATCGGCGAAGTTGCGCAAGTCACCGGCGGTTGTGCGGCCCGCGGATGACGACATCCCGGCCTGCAAATCCGCCATCGAACCGAAGGTCAGTTCCGCGATTTGGTGATAGGGTGACCGCGAGCCGCCCGGCGCGACGATCGCGCCGGTGCTGACGATGAACGAGCGCATGTGTGGGATTGTCTTCGCAATCGGCGTATGCATCTCGGCGTAATGGGTATCGAATGCTACCGGATCGGTGGGGTGGTTGTACAGCATGAGCAGTTTCGCGGCCATATTGATTCCTCCGATTCCTCACATCACGAAGCGGTCAGGCGACTTCGGCAGATTCGATGATAGCGGGGAGGGCGACGACGGCTGGCGCTGCCGGGGCAAAAACCGGACGGCCACTGAGGATATGCGCGATGAACTGGCGCGGGCTGCCTTGCCACATTCCCTGATAGCGGGTGAGCAGGGTTGCGACGCCGATCGCGGTGCGCACGACGATATTGACGAGGCGCATCGTCAGCGTAACGAGCACGACGTGTCCTGCGCCGACGCCGAAGTAGTGCATCCAGGCGGCCATGCTACCGTCCGCGACGCCGAGGCCGCACGGGACGAAACTGGCCATCGCAGTCAGCGTGCTGAGCGAGTGCGTGACGAGCGCTTCGGGGAGCGAAAGGGCGGTGCTGCCGAAGCCGCGCGTGAGGGTGTACAGCATCAGCGCGGAAAGGAAGGTGCAGACCGTGCTGTAGCAGACACCCGCCGTGAGCGGGCCGGGGCGCATCAAGCGGCGGGCGGCGCGGTGGAAATCGGCCTCGGAGCGGACGAGTTTCCGCGTGCGGGACCAGCGAGAGAGTTGGCGGACGATCCACTTCGCCGGCGTCTTCGAGCGGAAAAGCAGCGCGACACCGAGGGCGATCGGGATCGGAATCAGTGTGTAGGGTGTGAAGGATTGGTAATACGCCACGCCGACGGTCACGACGATGGAGAGGGCGATGGCATCGGCGATCCAGCGGGCGATGAGGGCGGGTGTGGCTTGGCGCATCTTGGGCTGATCGCGCCCCTGGCTATGCTCCTCCACGAGCCGCGCGGCGAGGAAGTCATGCCCCGGCAGGACGGCGAGTGTCTGGCTTGCCATGCTGCTGCTGATCGCGTCCGTCAGTCGAATGCGGACGCCAGAGGCCCGCAAGAAGGCGCCCCAGCGGGCGCCCTTCAACACTTCGTTGCAGAAAAGCAGCCCAAAACAGATGACGAGGGGAAGGCGCGGCACATGGGCGAGGTATCCACGGGCATTGAACGGCCCAATCGAGATGCCGGAAGCGATCAGCATCCCGGTAATTCCCCCGACGACAGCGAGAACGAGTAGGATTCGACGACGCATGCCCGATTCCCCGTTTCCGTTTCTGTATCGCTCGATGCGCTCCGACATGCCAATACCGTTTCCCGTGGCGCTGATACGTCGTCTCCCATGATACTGCATGATTACCGAACGATCCTTAGATCATTGCGCCGCCAGTGTACCCGACCCAGATGAATGATAGATGAACGGATACCGGCGTGTTCGCGAATACCGTGGCACGCCTCTTGCCTCTCTCTTAGCGAGGAACGACGACGGTATGCGTTCGCTCCGCCTGAAATGTTCATTCCTTCCCCATACCTCCCCATACACCGGCAGCCGGGGTCCCGCAAGGGGTCCCGGTTGTCATGTGTCCGGTGGTCTCGCCGCCGGTCCTTCCCCAAGCCTCCCCAGGCCAGTGAATAGGGTATGTGGCTCTCCACATACCTTTCACCCTTCTAAACGCAGGCATCACGGATTTGTGACGGGCATGATGCGGATTCTGCAAACTTTTCGCTGAATGAAAAGGCGAAAGATGTCGGGCGCTACGATCAAACCTCGCCACGTCTTGCCGATTCTTCCACAGCGACGGTGAACCTCACCTCCATGAGCGTGGCCTGACGGAGAAAAATGATGCACACCTGCTTCGTTATGACAGAATACCCTGGATCAGGCGCTATAGCAGGGCAACAGGATCGTCAGTATCATGCCAGAGGGACCGCATCTCCGCACAATTGGCCAGCAAGAAGGCAAGTGTGCCCTGATCTTCGACGTGCCCCTCCTTCAACACGACGATGTGGTCGGCGCGGCGCAGCGCCGCGCGGCGGTGTGAGACCGCCAGGCACGTCATGCTGCCCATGCTGCCCAGAGGGCGCCCGCGCCCGCCGCTGGTGAACAGACGCTCCCACAAGACACGCTCCGTCTCGACATCCAGCGCGCTGGACAGGTCGTCAATCACCAGCAACTCGGCGCCGCGCACCAACATTCGCGCCGCCGCCGCGCGCTGCATCTGGCCACCGGAGAGCTTGACGCCGCGGGTACCCACCGGCGTCTCCATCCCCGCCTCCAGCGCCTGCACGTCCTGCTCCAGGACGGCGCCCCGCACGGCGGCGGCTAGGGCCGCAGTGTCGTCGGGTAGTCCCAGGAGGATGTTCTGCTTAAGCGTCTCGCTGAACAGGCGCGGTACCTGCGCCGTGTACGCCGCGCGGGGCGGCACAAAGAAGGAAGCCGCGTCATCCACGACGTTGCCGTTCCACCGGACCTCGCCCGCCTCCTGCGGCAGCAAGCCCAGGAGGGTCCGCAGGAGCGTGGTCTTGCCCGCACCGACGCGCCCCGTCACTACCGTCAGGGTGCCGCGCGGCAGGTGTAGGTCCACCGCAGCGATACCGCGCCCCGACTGCGGGTGGCGATAGGTCAGCCCCCGCGCCTCCATGAGGACTAACCGGTCGGTCGCACTGCGCGCTGGCGGTGGCACGGTGGGCAGGGGGCCACGCAGGTGGAGCGGGGTAGGCGCTACCAGTGCGGCCGGCGGAGCGCCACCCAGCAATTCGCCCATGCGAGCGAACGCGACCCCGGTTTGCCGATAGTGGGCGAGGAACCGGCCAAGCCCGTCGGTGAAGTCGGCGATGAAGCCGAGGTAGGAAACGAACAGGACAAAGTCGCCCACTGTCAGGCTCCCGTCGCGCAGGCTGCCGGCGGCCAGCAGCATGATCAGCCCCATGCCCACGCTCACCGTGTTGGCCGTGATAGCGTCCAGCACCTGCGTTGCTACGCGATCGGCCAACATGGCGGTACGGCGCTGCTCGTTCAGCCGTCGGAAGTGGGCCACGGTCCGATCTTCTGCACCGGCGGCCTGGACCGTCTGCACCGCCGCGAAGAGATCGCCGATCGCTCCGGTGACCTGGCTGGTAGCCTGGCTGCTGGCGGCACGGAAGCGGCCCAGTGCGTCGCTGGCCCGCTGCACCGCTACTACGACGACGAGCAGCGGCAGGATAGTGACCAGCGTCATGCGGACGTTGACATGCAGAAGGATCAGGAACGCCCCCACGGCAAACAAACCCGTGCCCAGAATATCGCTGGTCCAATCGAGGTTGTCCTCCGGCTCGTGGGCATCGTCACGGAAGCGGCTGATGGTCTCGCCGATGGAGAAAGGCAGCGCATCCGCGCCGGGACGGTCCAAAACGCGCAGCAGCAGGTTGCGGCGCAGCAGGTTGCTCATCGTGAACCGGCAGAGGATTTCATACAAGCCAGCGATCATAAGCAGGCCCGAACGGCTTACGGCGACCACGACGAGCAGTACGATCAACCCCGTCGTGCCCACCGGAAGGTGGGCGTTCCCGGTGAGCGTATCGAAGAAGGCACGGGCGATCAGCCCAAAAAGGAGCGGCGATGCGTGGTACACGCTGAATAACGCCGCGTGGGGCAGGTAGAGCCGGGGCGCATAGCGGGCCATTCTTATCAAGGAGCGCCAGGTCGGGAGCGGCTTCATGGGGAGACCTCCTCCGTGGCGGCCCGCAGCAACCCGGCAAAGCGCGATGTGGGGTCGGCGGCGAGGGCAAGCCGCGGCCCGTGCTCGCGCACCTGCCCGTCCTCCAGGACAAGGACATCGTCGGCGTAGGCGATCGTCGCCAGCCGGTGCGCTACGATGATGCCGGTCCGACCGTCGAGCAGGCGACCCAGCGCCGCATGCACCAGCCGCTCCGTGGCCGGGTCGAGGCGCGAGGAGGCCTCGTCCAGGATCACCAGGTCGGGATCGCGCAGGAAGATGCGGGCACAGGCTAACACCTGAGCCTGTCCGGCGGAGAGTCCGGCGCCACCCGGCCCCAGCGGGGTGTCCAGCCCGCGTGGCAGCTCCCGCAGCCAATCAGCCAGACCCAGGGTGCCCAGCACGGCGACGATCCGGTCGTCCGGCACACCGTCGTCGAAGAGGGTCAGGTTGTCGCGCACGCTGGCATTGAAGAGATGCACTTCCTGGGTGACCAGGCCAATACGCGCGCGCACCGCTGCGAGGCGAACCGCCCGCAGGTCCACGCCCCCCAGGCGCACCACGCCGACCTGTGGATCGTAAAAGCGCGGGAGGAGCCGCGTCAGCGTTGTCTTGCCACTGCCGGTGCGCCCCACCACACCGAGCACACGGCCCGGCGCCAGACACACACTGATGTCGCGCAGGACCGGGGCGTCCTCTGCATAGCCAAAGGAGACGCTGTCCAATTCCACCGCCAGTCGGCCTGGTGGCAGCCCGAGCAGTCCGCTGGGGTCATCGGCCAAGCGCGACTCCATCCTCAGGAGCGCCTCGATACGGCCCATGCTGGCATCTGCCTGTTGCAGGTCCTGCACTTCGTTGCGGATCTGCTCGGTTGGCTGGCGCAGCACCTCGGTGTATCGGAAGATCAGATAGACGGTACCGATGGTCAGCGTGCCATCCCTGAACAGCATGGCGCTCAGGGCAAAGGCGACCGCCGTGCCGATCCCAAACAGCCCCTCGCTGGTGGCGAACATGGCGTAGACCTCTATCCCCGCCTTGAGCCGCACGGCCCGCCATGAGCGCATCACCTCGGCGCAGCGGCGCAGCACGAACGCGCCCGCCCCGCTAGAGCAGATGTCCTCCAGGCCGGCCAGGTATTCGCTCAGGAAGCCATAGAAATCGGCGCTGGCCTGGCGCTCCGCAGCCCAGGAGGGTGTGGCAACGGCGCGGATGCGCAGCATAGTTGCCAAGGCCAGCACGACAAAAGCGCTCAGTCCCAGACCTATCCGCCAGTCCACATGATAAAGCAGTCCGAGCACACCCACCATCAAAAGGCCGTTACCGAGCACAGAGATCACAAACCGTGAGAAGAAGCGGGCCAGGGTAGCCACGTCACCGTCCACCCGCTCGATCAACTCGCCCGGCGTATGGGCCGTGTGAAACGAGGCATCCAGCCGCAGCAGGTGGGCGACAAGGTCGGCGCGCAACGCGTTCGTGGCCGCCCAGCTCACATTTTCGGCCACGTAGGTTTCGGCGACAGCCATGCCCTGTCCCGCGAGGGCCAGGCCCATGGTCAGCAGCGCCAGGAAGATCAGATCGCGTAGAGCACCGCCGGAGGTGGCCTGATCAATGAAGTGGCTCGCCACCAGCGGCGTGACCAACTGCACACCGATAGCGCCGCACAGGATCACCGCCAGCAGGCCCATCTGCGGCCCCAGTGGCCGCAGATAGCGGGCCAACAGCCGCCAGTAGCGGTTCAGTGCCTGAAAAGGGTGCATAGAAAACTCCTCGTCTCGCTGCGAACGGCAGGTGATTGGGCAGGCGCAAAAATCCCGTGAGCCTTGCTGTGCCCACGGGCCTGGGTTCGTGCGATTCGGGGAAGAGTTAGCGGTGAGGCACGATCCAGATGGGCACACTGCTGCCATCGGCAAACGTGGCGCACGGCTTCTGCCGGTCTACCGTGTTGCTGATGGTGTTGAGCAATCTGTCCCTCATCGTGTGCCCCTCGTGCCGGAGTGTCGCGGCATCCATACCGATGCCATGGTCGAGTGTAGGGGCCGGATGGGGTAAAGTCAATACCCCGCATTGCCTCATCAGGAATCTTACTATTGAGGAGTCGTTGCCTCATGAAAGAATCTTACCCGTGCCCCTTCGCTGGGAGCACGGGAGGAAGACGAGGCAATGATGAGCATGACCAGCAAACGCGA
>JAABUU010006259.1_pt1 | contig 12847 bp, 12 predicted proteins | sample 5559301 | NCBI WGS metagenome assembly JAABUU01 (sample SAMN10711884, study PRJNA513360) | rock metagenome | isolation source: Antarctica rocks | place: Antarctica: Victoria Land, Richard Nunatak white
TTTGTGCGAAGGGGCAGATCGTAGCGCTGCCCTCGGCGCTGACGCGGGTCCGGGATCGACGCGAACGCCGCCTGGAGCGTGCGCAAATGCGCGTCGGTGAACAACACCGACAATTCACAGACCCTGGTGAGGTTGTATAGTAAAAGGAGAAAATCGTGCAAGCACACCTGGAGAACTCTGTGATAGCTCCAACAACGAAAAGCAAGGCGACAGTGCGGCGGATCGATACCCATAGCATCCCATCCTCAGTACTATGGGCTGTAGCAATCCTTAGCTTCTCCACCTCGCTGTTCGTCATCGCGCGCCACCAAACGGCGGCCCTAGATTTGGTACCCGTGTGGACTGCCGTCCGCGCTTTCCTACATCATCAATCGCCCTATGCCGTGCCCCTCTTCGTCTATCCGCCCAGCTTACTGCTGCTTGCCGCCCCGCTCGGGCTGGTCGAGTTCTCCACCGCTCGGTTGGCTTTCCTCCTGCTCGACACCGCCGCCATCTTGTTCGCGGGCGCGCTCTGTCTGCGCCTGTTCAACCTGCGCTGGCGATCGACAGCGGGTGCTGTCTTGCTTTTCGCGCTCGCCATCTTCCTCCCCGTGCGCGACACGCTGAGTATGGACAACGTAAACGGGTTTATCCTCATGGGAGAGATAGGGATGATCTTGGCAGCCGCGCGACGACGCTGGCTGCTCGCGGGTGCGCTCTTGGGCTGCACTCTGGCCATCAAGCCAGTCCTGCTGCCGCTATTGCTGGTGCTGCTGCTCTACCGTCGGTGGCGGTCTATCGGGCTGGCGATAGCCATCCCCGCGCTCCTCTCCCTGCTGGCGCTCCCCCTGACCGTAGAGGGCGGCCAGTTTTTCACCCACGTCATCCCCTTCTTGCTCAACGGCAACGCACACCAGGATCAGGTGTACAACGTGTCGCTGGCCGGCGTCGCAGGGGTACTTGGGCTCCCGGCAGCGCTGACGACGGCGCTCCGATTGGTGGTATTGATCGCGGCGGCGGTGCTGATGTGGCAGCGTTGGCGGGCGGCTGGCGACGACGTGCTGCGTCTGGTAGAGCTGAGCGGGATCATCTTGCTGGCTACCTTCCTCGTTTTCTCCTTCTCCTGGTCTTACTACCCAATCTACTTGCTCCCGCTCCTGGTTTGGATGGTCAACCCCGCGTCACGGATGAACGGGTGGATCACCTGGGTTGCCCTGTATTGCATCGGCGGCCCCGATGTCTGGTACTGGCAACGTTTCGGCTCCCATGGACTTATCCTGGGGATGCTGCGCATCGCGCTTGGCTGCCTGTTGCTGCTGATCGCGTTCGGCTTAGGCCTGCGACAGCGCCGGGTACGACTGGCTGAGGCCGCGGCCTGCCGGGCGTCGATGGCGGCGTTGGCGTCCGACGTGTTCGCGCCGACCCAATAGTCTTCCTGGTTCGAGTCGTACCCCCTGGAACCGCCGGCGTTTCGCCGGCTCACCGTCGCGGGCATATGGGTCGGCGGTGGCGAGCGCCGTGGCGGCGGCCCACTGTTCCCCTGGTCAAGCACGCGCAAAGGGTAGGGCAGCACGACGCGCGCCCGCGATCCCGGCTCTACCCCCCCGTCCCTGTCACCCGTCGCCCCGGCATAGGCCCCGCATGATGGCGAGGATGCGGCGGGCGTTGGCCGCGCTATCGTACTCCTGCTCGGCCTGGGCACGACCACGCGCGCCCATGGCGCGCCGGAGCGCGGCGTCGCCCGCGAGCCTGTCGAGCGCCGCCGCGAGGGCCGCCGCGTCGCCGGGCGGCGTCAGGAGCCCTGTCTCGCCGTCGCGCACGGCCTCCCCGATCGCCCCCACGTCCGACGCGACGACCGGCAGGCCCGCCGCCATCGCCTCCTGTACCGCGAGCGGGAAACAGTCGGCCAGCGTGGGCAGCACGAAGATATCAGCCGTCGCGTAGAGGTCTCGCAGGGCGTCGCTGTTGGGGGCAAGGTCACGATAGACGCGGACCCTGGGGGCGGGCGCGACGGCACCCCTGGTGACAAGGCGCAGCTCGCAGCGGTCGCGCAGCTCGGTGAAGGCCCGCAGGAGGGTCTCCCCTCCCTTGCGCGCGAAATCCGCGCCGACGAAGAGGATGCGCAGGGGACCCTCGTCCGCGCGAGGGCGCGCGCCGGGCCGCGGCCACAGCGCCAGGTCTACGCCCGGGGCGACGACGGTAATGCGGTCGGGCGCGACCCCGTAGTCGTCGACGAGCGAGCGCCGCGTCCAGTCGCACCACGCGACCAAGGCGCGGGCCTCGCGCAGCGCACGGCCGTTGAGCCGGCGCTTGAGTCCCTCGACCGGGCCGCCCGCGGGGTGGTGGCCGTAGGCCGCGCCGACCGCGTCATAGTTGAGCGGCGTGGCGTCAAGCGAGATGACGGTGGGCACGCGCCGCATCAGCCCCGTCGAGAGCAATGTCGTGACCTGCGTGTGGAAGAACAGGGCGTCGTAGCGGTCGCGGGCGCTGTCGCGCGCCAGAACGCGGCGCGCGCGCAGGCTGGACCGCACCGACCAATTGCCGCGCATCGGCGGCAGCGTCTCCAGCGTCCCGCGCGGCGAGAAGGTGAGCGGATACCAGGAGGCCTCCACGTCGCGTTCGTTGTCGATCGCCGCGCGCATATTCTTGTAGTGCGTGACGTGGCCGAGCGTCTGCTCCATCACAAAGCCGAAGCGATAGGGGCGGCTACTCACGGCTGCCATGCGCTAGACCAGTCCGTGCGAAGGGGGCGGCGCGCCAGGCCGCGCCGCGTTCCTCCAGTTGTCATCGGCGCCGTGGGCGACGCCATGCCTGGCACCGACGAGGGCGGGCGCGCCCGCGGCCGCGGCGGGGACAAGTCTCGGCTGGGACCGGGACCTGGACCTGCCGCCCGCGTCGCCGCGGACGGCCAACTCGCCCTCGTCCATGCGGGCGACGATGGCGAGCCTGCTCAACAGACCGAAGAGGACGCCGACCGTGATCAGGTTGCGCACCCCCGTCCACTGGATGTCCAGGTAGCCGACGATGACCTCCTGGATCACCAGCGAGGCGATCAACACGGCGAGCCCTTTCAGGTAGGGGTCGCGCAGACGCCGCGCCAGCCGGATCGCCTGCACGATCGCCGTGCCGATGAGCAGCCAGAACAGCAGGTAGCCGATCGAGCCCAGGCGCATCCACACCCACAGGATGCTGTTGTGCGGTAGGAGCGTGGCGAACACGTAGCCAATGTCGATCAGGCCGTACGGCGTCAGGAAGTATTTGCCGAAGCCGTACCCGATGATCGGGCTTGTCTTCATGGTGTAGAGGAGGTCTTTGTCCTCGTAATCGCGGTACAGGTTCGAGCTGGCGTCGCTCGGGGTAGGGGCGGAGTTCGAGGCGATGGCGCGCGCGGGTTCCCCGAGTAGGCCCGGCGTGTTCTGGAAAGTCGCGTAGTAGAGCGGCCACAGGACGGCCATGGCGAGAAGCACGATGACGATGACGCGCCGGCGCGCCGGGTGCGCGAACAGGGTCACCAAGCAAATGGCGAGGAGGCCGACGCCCAGGGCAAGCACGCCGGCGCGCCTGTCGTTGGCCAGATCGGCGGCGATCACGACGGGTAGCAGGAGCAGGGCTATCCGCCTCATACGGCGCGGGCCGGCGTACAGGAAGAGGATAAAGGTCAGGGTGATGGAGGCGTTGAAGAAATAGGATTGCGCGTGCTCGAAGAGCTGCCTGGCCCCGCCAAGGCTGCCGTGCAAGGTGACGACGTAGCGGAACACACCCTGCGCGCCCTTCACGCCGGCCCCGAGGAGGATGATCCACACGAGCGCGTTGACCTGCCGGCGCGTCTTGACGAGGTTGCACGTCAGGACGTAGAGCACGAATATAGTGGCCTGGCCGCGCACTTCCCACAACGAGAGCGTGTAGTCACCGCCCGTGAGCAGGCCGTTCACCTCGCCCACGAGAATCATCACCATGTAGAGCCCCAGCGGCAGCATCAGCGAGCCGCGGTCGAAGCGCAGCCGGCGCGCCGCGACATCTTTGAGCAGCCAGGCCAGCAGCACGAAGACCATGAAAAGCTCGGACACGCTGTAGGGCAACCCCTTGATGTGCGTCCATGTCGAGATGTCCTGGAAGAACGGCAAATAGCGGCCGAGGTCGTCCGGGTATGGCTGCCCGAACACCGACTCCTGCATGACAGCGGCCGCCAGGAGGACATAGACGCCGCGCACGGGGCGCCGCCAGACCCATACGAGCACGATGGGCACGGCGAGGGCACCCGCGATGGCGACGGCGTTGACCGAATGCCCGAGCAGCCACGCGCTCAACAGGGTGACGGCCACGACGACGCCGGCGATCACGGCCGATTGCCGGCGTGCCCGCGCGCGCAACGTCCCGACGTTGAGGGCGCCCGCTCCCCCGCGCACGCCGCGCAGGCGGCTATCCCGCGCTATAAGCATAGAGCATATAGGCCAGGATAATCACGCCCATGACCGCGTACGTCAGCCGGCCAAGCCGCCGGCCGATGAGGCCCAAGCCGACGAAGGCGAAAAGCATGATGATGACTGGGATCACGGTTGTACATTCCTCTCGACTCGACGCCCCCGACGCCAGCAGGCGCGACGCTTACTTAGCCTGGATAATTCACCACGGAGACATGGAGGCACGGAGAGCGCAGACAAGGGGTACACGTCCCTGGTCGGCCGCCAGGTAGGATACCATGCTGTCCTATAAGATCTCCGTGTCTCCGTGGTGCAAGGGGTGTTCATAAATAATGCAAGATAGGCCTATACGCCCCGACCGCGCCGGAACCGCCGCGCGAAGCGGGACGGGCGCGGCGCGTCGTTGAGGATGATCCCCTGCGGCGGCTTCTCCAGGAGGGCGATCGCCTCGCGCACGATGTCGGCCGAGGTCACGCCCGACCGCACGACCAGCACCACGGCATCGGCGACATCGGCCGCGAGGGCGCTGTAGCCCCGATCGAGCAGGGGCGGCAGATCGAGGATGACGACCCCCTCGAGGCCGTGCGACGACCGTAACGGGTCGTGCGCCTTGACGCGGTGGAGCAGGCGCGCGGAATCAGGGCCGGCGGCGCCCGTCGTGATGATCGAGAGTCTCTCGGAGATGACGCGCCCGACCTCTTTGAACCGATACTCGCCGCGCAGCACCTCGGAGAGACCGGGGCCAAGGGCGACATCGAAGCGCCGCGCCAACGCGGGCCGCGCGAGGTCCATCTCGACGAGCGACACGGGCACATCCAGATCGGCCGCCAGGGTCTGCGCCAACCCGAGCGCGACCGTCGTCCGGCCCTCGCCGCCGACGGCGCTGGTCACGCCGATGATGACCGGCTGGACGTTGGTCGGCAGGTCCAGCGAGCTGAAGATACGCCGGTACGTGTCGTACAGACGCGCGTCATCGAGGCCACCCCCTCTGATAGGGTGTATAGTCTCCGCTTCCTGTGCCGCCTGGATCGAAAACATCGCTAACACCGTTCCTTATGCGCCGGTCGACCGCGGGCGCGACGCGCCCGCGCCGCCGCGTCCATTCGGGCGTTGACGGGCGTGTGGCACGACACCCAGCACCGGCAGTTCGAGCAACTGCGGCACGTCGTCGACGAAGCGCAGGCTTCGATCGAGCGCCGTGCGCAGGACCACGAAGCCGCCGCCCAGGAGCAGGCCGAGGGCCAGCGCGACCAGGAGGGCGATGAGCTTCTTAGGGACCCCGTGGACGATCGTCCCCGGCGGGGCGACGTCGAAGGCGAACGTCGACTGGCCACCCGGCGTCGACGGCCCGAGCGCGTCGAGCTTGCCCTGCGTGTCCCTGATTGACCCCTGTATGCTGTTGATCGACCCCTGGTCGATCTGCACCTGCTGGTAGAGCGCGGTGAGCGTGGAATCGTAGAACGCATGCTGCGCGATAGCATCGGGGGTGAATCCGAAGGGCTTCCTCCTCAAGTAGACGAGCAGGGCCTTGTCGTCCAGCGACATCCGCTTCTGTGCGCCGGTCTGCTGCTTATTCAGCGTCGCCTGCTGCTCGTTATACAGCCCTGCCTGTTGCTGTACCGTCTGCTGGTCGGCCTGGGCCAAGACGGCCCCCAGGACGGCCTGGGCCACCCGCGGGTCGCCGGTGTCCGAACTGTACGAGACGCTGACGAGGTTGTACCCCAGCGCGGAGGCCTGCACGTTCGACGACAGGTCGGTGACCGCGTCCGGGCCGGCGCTGCCGCGCCGGGCGAGCGCCTGGGCGTACGCCGGGGTAGTGCTCGCGATAATCTGGTCGAACGACGGGTCATGCACGAACTGATCGATGATGGCGGCCTCGTTCTGGGCGGGGGTCTGGCCGCTGTTGTAGATGGTGAGGGAGCCGAGCACGGACTGGCTCGCGCGGATATATTGGCTGGCATTGGCGGTCTGCGTCCGCGTCTCTTTGTCTAGGCGATACACGGCCAGCGGCAACACAATAACCGGTAAGAGCGCGATGTACCAATAGCGCAAGAAGGTGTCAAGGTAGCGCCTCATCTTTATCTCCACCATAAGGGCCTAGACGTTTGATATGCGCGGGCCAGTCATGCCCGCGCGACGGTCCGCGCCGCTCGCCTATATATATTAATAGTAGCAGGGCGTCGCTCTAAAAATCGAAGCCGGCCGTGATGTCGGGTGTACCCTACGATTGTGAGACGCGGCCAGGCCCACGGCGCTCACCATCACAATCGTGGGGCGCACCCCGTGACATCGCGCAGCGCCTCCTGCATGCGCCGAACGTAGTCGGCCAGCGTGAACCGCTGCTCGACCAGCGCACGGCCGTTGGCGCCCAACCGCCGCGCCTCGTCGGGATGGGCGAGCAGGTAGCGGATACGTTCGCGCAACTCCCCCACGTCGCCCGGCGTCACGTAGAACCCGTTCCATCCCTCGACGACGAAGTCGTCGCGCTGCGCGATCCTAGACACGACGACGGCCTTGCCCATGGCCATCGCCTCCAGGATCACCGTGTAGCCGGCCGAGAACGGAACGTCGCGCAGTGGGACGACGACAAAGAGGGACTCCGCGTACAGCCGCCGCAAGGCCTCGTACGTGCCGTAGCTGCGCGCCTCGACGTACCGGGGCAGGGTATCGTGCGAGATATTGAGCGCCTGCGGGAACCAGGCGCTATCCGCCGCGATCTTGACGTCCACCGCGATGTCGCGCGTCGCCTCGATCAGCGTGGCGTAATCGCGGCTGGCCGTCCCCGCGCTACAGATCTGATCCTTGAGCGGGACCGTGGGGGCGGGGCGGAAGAAGTCGTGGTCGACGTGCCAGTGGATGACCTGGATGCGGCCGCGGCCGATACCGTAGCGCCGGGCCAGGATGTCGGCCTGCGCCTGCGACAGGCACTGGAACCGGGCGACGGCGGAGCCGGCCTTGAGCGCGCCGAGGTAGAAAGCCGGCCGCCGGGTCGCGATATTGTGGCAGGTCAGGATAATGGGTGTCCGGCCGCGCACGACCCTCTTCAGCAGAGCCATCTTCAACCCGACATCCTCTCCCGTCGCGATAACGGCCTGGCTTCCGCGCGCCCGCCACAAGGCGATGCACGCGACGGCCCAGGGCGTACCGAACCGGCGCTCCACCAGCTTGACCAACGGATTGGACGACCGCGTCACCGTGCGCGTATCGACGATGCGGGGAGCGGGGCGCAGCGCGCGGCGCAGCGCCAGGTAGTCTGGCAGCGGGCGATGCGCGTCGAACTCGGCGGCTGTGGCCGAGATGTCGACCCCGCTCGCGAGCAAGCATCGTATCTGTATCATGGCGCTACATGGGCCGGGATGCGGTCGAACGTGACCCCGTTGTACGGTATGGTAAGTCGATGCGTGCAACTCACGCGATGTGGGCGCCGGCGCCACGGGCCATACCAGCGTCCTCCCCGGCTGCGGCGTCGTCACCGTCGAGCATGCCGGTGACCGAGCGCGCGGCCGGAGTGCCGGTGCGGCGCTGGGCCATCAGGCGCAGGAACACCGGCATATCGTCGATGAAGTAGCGCTTCCACAGGCGCGTCGGCTCCTGCATCACGCGGTAGGCCCATTCCAGGCCGTGTTGCTGCATCCAGACGGGGGCGCGCCTGACGCGCCCGGCGAGCATGTCGAAGGCACCGCCGACGCCCACACAGACGGGCACGTTCAGGCTGTGCATGTGCGCGCTGATCCATTCGTCCTGCTTCGGCGCCCCAAAGGCCACGAAGAGTATGTCCGGCTTCGTCTCCTGGATCAGGCGCACCGTCCTCTCGTCCTCTTCCGCGGAGAACGCATCCTTCAGGGGCGGGGCGTAGGCGCCCACGATACATACACCGGGGCAGCGCGCCCGCAGCACCGTCGCCACCTCCGCGGCGACGCCGGGGCCGGCCCCCAGCAAGAAGATTTTGTAGCCGTGCGCGGCCGCCAATGTCGCGCATTCGAGGATGAGCTCCACGCCTGTGACGCGCTCGGACAGCGGCTCGCCCAACAGGCGCGCGCCCCAGAGCAGCGGCATGCCATCGGCGACCGCCAGGTCGGCGGTATTGATGAGGTTTTTGAAGGCCGGATTCTCGAGGCCGAGGCGCAGAAAGTCTACGTTGACGGTCACGATCTGATGTGGCCTACCAGTGCGTACAAAGGCGTCGATGCGAGCGACAGCGCCTCCGATATCGACTTTATCGATCCACATGTCAAGCAAGTTTACGCGGTAACGCATGGCGCCGGCTCCCTATGTACGTTAATCACTGGGCTGTGCTCTAACGCTAATGATACCAGGGTGATGTTAAGATTCGGTTAAGATCGGGCGGTTTTGGCGACAGAATTCGCCAGGTGCTGGCTAGCACCTCTCCGCGCGGTCCGCAGCCGTCCGGACTCTGTACCCGATACCCTGGACGGTTTGGATCACCTGCGGGTCGTCGGGCAAACGCGCGACCTTTTCGCGTAAGTAGCGAATATGCGTCCGGATGACGCCTTTATCGGGCGGGTCGCCCCAACCCCGCAGATGGCTCACGATGCGTTCCGTCGAAACGGCGTGGCCCTCGTGCGCGCACAGCAGCTGGAGGATATGGCTTTGCGTCGGCGTCAGGGCGACGCAGGCGGCGCCGTCGACAATTCTGTGGAGCGCGGGCTCGAACACGGCGCTGCCGATCCTGTATATCGCTTCTTGCTTGTCCTGCTCGTCCTGGCGCTGCGTGTCGCGCGACACGAGCTCGATCCGCCGCAGCACCGCTTTGACGCGGCCGACGAGCATAGAGGGGTTGAACGGCTTTTTCACATAATCGTCGGCCCCGGCGGCGAGGGCCGCCAGCACATCCTCTTCCCGCGCCGTGGCCGAGAGCACGACGACGGGCGTGCGCTGGTGCAGCGACGAGAGCAGCTGGCGCCCGGCGACGGCCGGAGTGTCGAGGTCCAGGATGACCAGGTGCGGCCGCAGTTCCTGGGCGGTGCGCAACGCCGCCATCCTCGTCGGCGCGGTGAGCACATCGTCCCCCGCGCGCCCAAACGCGCGGCGTAACTGGTCGACCAGGTTTCTATCGTCGGTGATACATAGGATCGCAGCCATCCATCCATCCGTCCTAGCCCGTCATCGTCGCTCATGTTATCTATGTATTAACCTTTGGTGCTAGTTGGGGAGTCTCTCCAACGCCTTTGATGCGATGGAGGTAGCCCCAATGCCTCTGTATTGCGTCAAATGGTGCGCACACGGGTGAATCAGGGTCGTCAGGACCTGTTCGATAGCCGCATCGGCCTCCCATCAGGCATCTGTGCAACAAATACTAGATCAAAGCATCGAGGACGCGAGAAAAGCGGCGGTTTCAACTAGCACCACAGGTTATTATGTATCGGCATAGCCAACATGTTTTATTAGCAGGCCCAAGTCGATTCGGACGGGGACAAGTCCGGTGCAACTCCGACGCCATCCCTAGCGCCAACCGTGAGCGCATAGGGCGGCTCGAATCCGCCCCGCTCTCATCTATAATATAACGACGCGCGCAGCGCCCTAAACCTTACGCTGCATCACACCTACATAATGTCGCAACTACCGCACCAATGCGAAAAGTCTAGTCATGGGGTCGGGGTGACCATAGGGGGCGACGGATCTTGCGCGGATCCCGGGCGGTGAGGGGTGTGCGGCGTACGCTGGCCGCGACAAAAAAGGAGAAGGGACGCGGGCTGTCGCGTCCCTTCTCCTTAGATCCCGAGCGATGGCTTGTTGGTGTCAGCCCGTCGTTCGGTCCTACTTGGCCGCTTGCTGCCGGCGGCGGCGATAGAGGAAGATGCCCAGAGGCAACAGGCCGGTGGCGAGCAGTTCGCCGCTGCCCAGCTCCGGCGTCGCCGCGCCGCCGCCAGGGCCGAGGCCGATAACCGAAGCGGTCAGCGTTACCGACCCGTTCTGGCACTGCAGCAGGACGTTGAGGATGTCCGAGCCGTCCGCCTTGACGGTGTAGTCATAGCTCGCGAACGAACACTGGCCCACCTGGGAATCGGTGAAGTTGGCGGTGCCGCCCGTATTGCTGAGCGACTCGCACCCGCCGGTCTGCACCTTGTTGAAGGGGCCGGACTGCGTGACGCCGAGCTGGTTGCTCGTGCCATCGGACGTGAACTTGACCGTCGCGCCATTGACCGTCACCGAGGCGCTCCCGCCAGCATTAAAGTGATCCGAACCGCTATTGGCCATGTTGATGGTACCTGGTTGCAACGTACCGCTCATGCAGGCCGGAGCCGCCGCCGGGTTGGCATGAACGGTAGCAGCGTGGGCCGACGTCGCGAACACAGCCGATGTGCCAGCCATCAGGGCCGCGGCCACAACGGCACGCCCAAGCAAGCGGGGGGGGGATTTGCCTATCTTTACCATGCGTCGTGTCCTCCTATGTGTCCGACCAAACTATGGGCGATGTCACCAACAAACCATGTCGTGTTCGGGCTGCGAGTAGCGACCTGTTTTGCGCCCTGAGAGTATCATAGCAGACTCGTTGTTAAGATAGTGTTAAGATTCGGAGGCAAATGGGGGCAAAATCGGGGCAATTTTCCCGTCCGCCGGCCTACAATCACAATAGAGCGATAGAGGTAAACGCGATGTGGCATAAATGCTACTTCTCCCGCTGCACGTCCGCGCGCAACGTCGACAGGACGGGCGCGAGGAGGCGCGTCGCCATCGCGCGCGCCGCCGCGTCGCCGGAGGCGGCGTAGGCGGGCACGGAGACACGCACCATGTAGTAGGGGCCCCCGCCATGCACGATGTCCCACGCGGCGCCTAGCAGGTTATCGGTCGAGCGGGCCATAATGCCGTTGGGGGTCACCACCGCGTAGGCCAGGACGAAGCGGTTGGTCAACTGCTGGACCACCAGCACGCTGACCGGCGCCGCCGTCCCGTCAGGTAGGCGCAGGGTTTGACGGTCGCGGCGCGTCACCTGGTAGCCCTGGCCCTCGTAGCTGAGATCACCGCTCCAGCGCAGCATGCTCTTGGTCGCGGTGGCGCGCTCGAGATACAGATCGGCCACACCGCCCTGTGCGTCGTGGAGTTGCCACTCGCGGTGCCACCAGCTCGGGGCCCACCCGCCGAGGTACGAGTCGCCGACCTGCCGCCACTCCGTCCCGGCGATCAACTGTGTGGCCGACGGCGCCGCTGCGGCCCGCGCCGTCGGCCGCGCCGTGGTCATGACGGCGGTGGTCAGCAGCGCGAGCGCTACGATAAGGCCATGGCGCCAATACGCGGATAGCATTTCAACACCTTTCCAACAAGGAAGAACAATCCGAACGCGATCAGGAAGATGACCGCGTCAAAAGCGCCGTGGATGAAAGAGTTGACCACGGCCAGGCCGACCACCTGCGACAGCACAAGCACGAGCGTCACGCGCACGATGTTGGCAACCAGGACGATCGGCAAGATCAGCAAGATCAGCAGCAGGCGTCGCGGCAGCGCGCTGTGCGCCAGGCCGACGATCAAGACGCCCAGGCAGAGCAAGGCCAGTAACGAGTTCATGCCACTGCAGGCCTGGGCGACCACGAAGTGGAAGTTGCCGGCGTACAGGTCGACTCCGTTGCGCCGCACTGGGACGCCGAGGAGTGACGCGGCCTGCGCGGAGTAGCGCGCCGTGATCCCCTGCATCTGGAAGCCGATCGGGACGAAGAGGCCACGGTACAGGCTCAGGCCGATGGTGAGGAACATGATGGGGAAGAAGCTGACCCGCGCCGACTTCACCCCGTACAGGTACACCAGCGCGCCGAGCACCGTCAACAAGAACGAGGCCCCGCCGATCGCGCGGATCGAGCTGTGCATGTCGACGACAAGCAACGCCATGCCGCATAGGATCAGGGGCAGGCCGGCCCACGACCCTCTCCCCAGGCTCCTCCGTATGGCCTCGCGCCGCAGCCAGAGCAGTCCCGCCGAGACGAGCGGCATGGCGAACCCGAATGACAACTCTTCGTCGACGCTCCATAGGTCGATGGCGTGGGCGAATACGGGCAGATAGAGCACGAACAATGCGATCGCTACGATGGCCGCCGCGATCATGGGACCTCGACCCATGGGAGAGGTCTGCAATGGGGCGGCGACGGCCCCCTGACTCCGGTTTTTCCGCTCGCGCGCGCCAAACGGCATAAATGACATTAACAAGCACCCCCGTAACCACACATGAGCCAGGCAGGCGGAGCCAAGCGGAGCCAGGCGGAGCCAGGCGGAGCCAGACAGACCCTACTATCTACAGTACCACATAGGCTGCTAAAGGGGAGCAGGGGGGTGTACCCCTGTACCACAAAAAAGTGAGATGAGCGCCGTGGGCCTGGCCTTAAAAGCAATACGGTTTAGTTAAGCCAGAATGGGTGACTCGACAGGGCCTGCATTGGCGGCAATTTACGCTCAACGGCGCTGATCCGCTGGGCGCTCCGCTACCTACGGAGCCCTTA
>JAABUU010006260.1_pt1 | contig 12846 bp, 8 predicted proteins | sample 5559301 | NCBI WGS metagenome assembly JAABUU01 (sample SAMN10711884, study PRJNA513360) | rock metagenome | isolation source: Antarctica rocks | place: Antarctica: Victoria Land, Richard Nunatak white
TGCATAGGGCGCATAGAGTGCATAGAGTGCATGTTTAGGTGTGGCTAATTATAAGGTTTATTTGGACTTAGCCGAAATTTCGGGTGTGCAACGACTTATGATCTATACTCTTACAAAGTAGTGGAGAAGAGATGGTGAAGGGAGAACAAACACGCGATGTTATGGAATTTCTATCGACGCGAGCAGGGGCCATGACCTCATTTCCTTTGTGGTCAAACCGAAGTACAGGTCAGTTTTGGGAATTGAGCTGAATTTCCGCTCAATTAGCAGGCCCATGTAGTAATTTGCAGCTTCGAAATTTCATGTGTACCGCACGGAATGGTGAGTCGAATGTTCAGCTCGAGTGAGCTGCGTCAAAAATCAAGACCATGACCCTGACCTGTTGTGGAATGATCCACAACGAAGGCACAGTTGGAAATCTAGAATCATTTGGCATCGAGCACGATTAGGTCTAGCTGATTCGCAAAGAAGATTGAGGACCGAGATGCACAACGCTTTCGAAGCATATCAACAACAGCAGCCATGCATATCATTCTACCGCCACCCATCAAAGCGCTTGAGCGACCGCCTGTATTACCGCAGTTCAATCCAACCAAATTGCCTTCGCCATTGGCTCAGGTATTTGTACGCTCGATCAAGTCTATTTATCGACCTTGACATCTGAAAGGCCACCGAATATCTACAAGGGGACGAGCGTTAGCCGCGAGTTGGCCTCTCACATGGACTGAGTACTATCCAGACGATGTGAAGCTTGAATGGCACTTCTCTGAGAGAAGGAGAAGCTTACCGTTTCGACGATGATTCCGGTGATCTGATACGGATCTGCGTTTGAGGCAGGTCTCCTGTCTTCGAAGTAGCCCTTCCCCTCCTTGGCACATTGTCTCGGAATTCGGACGCTGGCACCACGGTCGGCAACACCCCAGCTGAATTTGTCGATGTTGCCAGTCTCATGTAATCCGGTCAAGCGCTCACGGTTCCCCTCACCGTACACGGCAATGTGATCCAGATGACGCGCCTCGAGTTTCTTCATCGCGGCCTCGATGTGCTTCATACCACCGTCGGCGCGCATCTCGGCGGTCGATACGTTGGTGTGCAGACCGGCACCGTTCCAGTTACCGGGAATCGGCTTCGGAGCGAAGGAAATCTTTGCACCGAATTCTTCGGCAACACGGTACAGAAGGAATCGAGACATCCAGAGCTGGTCGCCCACTGCTCAAGCAATCAGCGTATCACCTTTGGAGATGATACGAATAGGAACTTACAGTTAATCCCGGAGCACGGTCCAACTTGGAATTCCCACTGAGCCGGCATGACCTCCGCGTTGATACCGGAAATCTCCACGCCTGCGTACAAGCAGGCTTTGTAATGTGCTTCGATGATATCCCGACAGTAGACCTTGCCGGTTCCCACACCGCAGTAGTACGGGCCTTGAGGTCCTGGGAAACCGCCTTTGGGCCAGCCGTACGGCCAGTCCATCTCGTCCAAAAGCGTGTATTCTTGCTCGAGACCGAACCAGACCTCACGCTTGGCGTTGGCGTCCATCAGCCTCTTCGCTTCGTGACGGTAGTTGTATTTGTTGGGGCTTCCATCCGGATCCCAGGTTTCACATAGGACGAGGATGTTGTCGCCCAGGCGGAAAGGATCGGGGTAGATGGCGACGGGGCGGATGTAGACATCTGAATTGTCGCCGGGGGCTTGACCGGTCGATGAGCCGTCGAAATTCCATTCCGGAAGCTCGTCGGCGCTCTTGACCGGGCCGGAGAGGGTCTATCTCACACAAGATGAACACATCAGCCCGAGTTTTCCCTAAGGACACATTTTGTTCGGAAATAGAATTGGTCGCGTGCGACGCCAATTGGCCGGATAGCATGGTCTTAGGCTTATCGGCGTGGTGCCTCATGCAGGGAGGGGCTTTCCCGTAGCCGAAGCCCGGGCCAAGAGACGCAGCCCCAACAAGCTAGCTTGTACGTCACACACGAACCCTTTGGTGAACGACTGCGGCTTGATAGCGAAACATGGCGAAAAAAGAAACACGCGCATTCCGAGAATAACAAAGGACAGTCGAGATATGGGGGGAGGGCAAAGGTTGACTGCTGCACTGACCTTGGTTTTGGAGCGGACACCGTTCATGCCATCAATCCAGATGTACTCGGCCAGAACGTGGCCCTTCTGGTCGAGTTTCAAGTACTTTTGAAGCTGTGCCCGGTTGCCTCGTCAGAATAACGGTTGTCAAGAGCGGACGAGTCGTACGAGACCGACTCACATTATCCGTATTGGAGACGATCTTGGATTCGGCCTGTGAAGAAGTACGTTAGCAATCAAGAGGTTCCCGGAGGTTGGGGTAGGACGGCGCTCTATGCTCACCATGATTGACAGCAGATATTTGGTTCAAGCTGAGATGTAGTGGGGGTGTCTGCGTAAGGTAGAACTGCGCTCGCTGTGATGGATGACTAGAGCAGTTGAATCTTGATCTTGACAACCTAAGATTCTGTTTGGTTTGTTTTGAGCGGTTTGAGAGAAAGAAGATTGACAAACGGTTCGAGGCAGGACCAAGTTTTGTGGGTAAGGTGTTCGTACTTTAAATAAGAAGTCGGCGAAACCGGGGAGAGGGACAAAATGCTTGCTATCAGTTCATGGGTGATGAGTGATACCGACAAGATAAGTTACTTCGTACCTACTGCAAGGTGTATGCTTGCCGCCACGGACGTGGGTTACCTTAAGGTACCTAGGTACCTTAGGTATTCCTCCATGCTTTCCAGGTTGGTTCGCACGAAAGGTGCATGACGATCTAACTACTTAAGGGTAAGCTAATCGTGTTGAGTTATCAACAAATGATAAGGTATTTGTACCTTACTTGGTCAGTCAAACAGTTAAATGCGTCTTGTTCTTAGATTCAAGGGTATTCGCACGGTCTCCTCACTGTTGGACAATTTTGCTTGAGAAGGTACGGTAATATACCAATGTATCACGTGACCTGAGGTACTCCCATAATACTGACAATTTATATGACACTGCATGCAACATCGGCACTGATATCAAACATTAATATTGTTACCTCCATTTATTCTACAAATCTTGATAACATGAGTCAGGGAGATCAGCCACTCCATCACCTGGCATGAGCATGAATCTCCCAACATTGGTATCTGATTTACTAGGTACTTGTATACCAGATACTTCCAAGCTCCGGGGACTGGGCCAACGTACGGAACACTGTGGCTGAGATAAGGAAATTCATGAAGCTAGAGTGGATGCGGGTCAACGATAATTAGGTAATCAGTCCCGGGGAACCTTGGAAGCCTTTCAGCTTCCGTTCGCCCTTTCTTGACCTGCATCTCAAGATCACTTCCTTCAGGTAACTTACGATATACGAAGTAGCTTTGGAGGAACGGGGTCGGTCTAAATATTGTTATCGTAAAGTTCTGATTGGGTGGATAATTTGTAGAGGTCTATGAATCAGCCTTGCTACGTAAAATGTATACCCCACTCAAAGATCGTTGTCGAAGCCTTCCAGAAGGTCTGCCTCGTACATAAGAGAGCTTCCATAAAGTTTCCCGATTTGCTGTACTCAATGCAGGGAAAGGGACTGCATCAATCGATATAAATACCTACCGTATCCCAGAAACGTGTCCTGCATACCTACTTCGTAGCATGAAGTCTCAAGCCCGAAGGTGTTTACTGACAAGAGTGGTGATGCCTTACCGGAGAAAGCTCTTTCACCAAGCAGAATGACAATCCTGTTATGCAAGATTAATACCCCGTGGTGTTCCGACCTGAGATGGGCACGTGACCATCATGAGATGTTTGCCAAACTGGTGCCCCCGTGCAATCGCAGCAGGACCATGAGCACACAAAGCCCAGCCAGGTGCTGCAATCTCTATGGGCTGCTGCTCCGTTTGCTGATGTGGAGCTGTTGGCTGTCGCCTTGCTGTCGCCTTGTGCTGTCTCTTTCTCCCAACGTTGGACATGTTCTCCGTCAACCATTTCATGGATGCCTCGACCGGGCCGACGAGCGGCAGGTACAGATCCTGCAATGTCCCGTGGCTAAGCACACCGCCAAGGTAAGCGATTGGCGTGCTGTTGGACGAAACACTAGGGCGGTTGTCCTGGGCTTAAGGTATCGATGGATTGCGTTGGTCTTCCGTGCCGAGCATTTGCTGCCCTAGAGATGAAGCATCCCATCACATACTTCCAAAATATCCCAACGTATGCATCTTACGGAAATTCTGTAGTCTCTCAATCGATGCATCCTTTCCACAGCCCTCAGACTTGCCAAGCCGGGGCAAACCATCCGGGCACGAACAAAGAGGCTATCACGGTGCGCGCAAGGCAAAGCAAACAATCAGCATTGTCCAAGATATAAAGAAAATGACGAGGCCTTTGTGGATGAAGGCAAAGGTCGCACAAAGACATTGTTCGATATCGCTAGTCCAGCCCTCACTGGTTGGACGTACAGTGACTTGTTTGCGAGTTTCTGTCCCGTCAACACTGACCTGCACGACAGCCGGACAAAGACACAGAGGGTTGGAGAGCTGGTATAAGTGCCGGTTGCTTGCCTGAGAATGGACTTCTTTTGCCATTGCACCCTATTGCACCCAGAGAATCAATATCAATAAGCCGGACCAAAAACGATCCGCATCAGATCCTTTGGCATATCATCTGCACTTTTGAGCTTGACATTGACTCCAGCAGCACTTATCAGACCCAGAACCAGAGCATGATGTGCTATCTGGAGGATACCTACCATACCCCATGCGGGCATTGGGGCCCGAAGCGCAACTACATGCCATGCGCAGCCGCCCAGAGCCACGACGGACTCACACAAGGCTGCTGGAACAGCACAACCGACGGAACAGCCACCCTCTCCACCAGATGCCCCAGTTGCCTCCGCAAGTCGGTGGAGGAGGACGGACAAAGCCACTGGAGACCATTCAGGGACATCAGTGACGGCGCGCTGAAGATTCTCAACGGAATGATACAGCGGAGGCACCTTCCTCCACAGGAGGATTACCTCTGGAGCGCACAACCCAGCTTGATAGGCATGGCCATGGACAGACGGAGGTCCTATAGATCTCCCCACAGAACCATTCTTGATTGCTAACGGTTGCAGGTTTTCTCGATACCCACTCCTATGGCGGGACCACGTTTGCTGAGACTTCTGCACATAATGCTCGACCAGCCCAACTGGATCACTCCGGTCCATAATTATCCATAGGCCATAATATAATGATCCGATCTTTGAAGTAAAAGATCTGTTGATCTAGCCCTCAGCCTGTGTATCAAGGTCCGGTTCTCGTACCGGGTCTGAGCCTGTGGATGATATGTTGACCATATCATGCTATACGACTCATTAAGAACAGTAACATCGTACTAGAGATCCCGCGCAAGAAGTCTTGGCTTCAATCAAGCCAAGACTTTGCTCAGGAGTAGTTTCTTGTTATCCCGCTTAGACGCTACGATTCGCTTGACTTTTTCGAATTCATTCCTCCAGTAGTGATCAGGGCTATCGGAAGGTAAATGGCATATAATGACCGGTGATTCTATGCGCGAGAAGGTTCTCGGCCTTGCATGATCCTAGTCACGGAGGATTGTTTGGTGAGCAAGTGACAGCATCTGCGTCTTTCAATCAGCTGGCTCCTTGGTAGAAAGGTGTACGTTTCGGCGACAGCATCTAGGTCACCACTGCGATCCTTGAAAGCGTCATAGAGCCACAATTAAGCCAAAAGGTTAGATGACCCAGTCCCCCGTATGTCTAGCGGGTGATTGTTGAAAGTCTTGCCCCCAGATCCCTGTCTCGAAAGGACGATCACCGACATATGCGATCTTGCAGCAGCGACAAATGTGCGTCTGCTCTTCGATGTCGAATAGCAAGCGGTGCAACCCAGTAGAGATGCATGGACGCGGGATTCCCAACAGAATTTTAACAACTGCTCTTCTGTTGAGGCTGTGGTGTACGGAGCGTATCAAGCCTATCTCAGCCTATCTCCAAGCCACTCCGACGGTGCTTGCGGAACACATGGCCGTCGCTCGGAAATATCGTTTCACTCTGGGTGTCAGGCTCGTTCGCGGAGCATACCTAGGAAGCGATCCACGTTGCCAGCACCGTTTCATGCGGGGAAGGGTGGTTGTGACGACAATCTGAAAGGGCACAGATGCGAACGATCTGGATGGTTGAATCCTCAGAGGAATATGTGAAATTGCTCTTTGAGAGTGAGTAACACGTCAAGTCTTTGCGTATTGTGGCTTCCAAGGGGATGTTATTCAGTCTGGGGGCGGGAATTGATACCTTGACAATAAAAGAGACCTGTAATGGTGTGTGCGGAGTATGTATGAAAGCTCTGAAGGAAGTCAGCTGAGAAAGGGAGGCCAACTGCCTGCTGCATGAAACACGCTGCACATCTTGCATGAAGGTAAGGTACTGTACTGTACAGGATGTGAGGATGTGTACGGAGCTAAACGAATACGACCAATCTGACCTGTACGGGAAGTTCACCTGGTAGGAATGCTGACGTTGAGGTACAGTAGGCAGTAGATACTGTAGCTATATATAATTCTAGCCCCCATGCCCACTGAGTGAAATGCAATCGTACTTTTTGATTCTATCAGCGAGGAAAGCAAGAGAGTGTGTATACAAAGTATAAAACACAAGTCCGGAAGGCTACAGAGAGACAGAGACGGAGCCACAACCATCCTGACCTTCGTACCAACCAATACCATTTGAGCGCATCTATCCAGAACACCATTGCATTTCGGACCCTTTTTCACCCTCCCTTGCGTTTAATGATTCTTGGCCATCTTATGGAGCTTACCCTCCGTGTCGACCGTTAACTTTCCGAAGTATGCGAAAGCCGGACCGACCCTCCATCTGCAACTTACCTTACCAGACCGCCAAGCACCAGATTATTGATACTTCGTACTTCTCACACAGAGCGAGGACCTTCCTATAGGCTACTTGTCTTATATCTCCTCGCATTTTAGGTATACTGGCTGCGACTAGACCTGCATTGACTTCAGCTCCGGGGAGGCTAGCGATCGAACCACGAGCAGTAAGTCATAGACCGTTGGTTACACACCGACTTCGCTCCCGGCTTCACCAAGCTAATTATCTGACAGTCCTGCTCTTACACATAGTCACCAGGACGTGGACACCTAGAGCTCTGCTATTCCCGCCTCCAGCTTCTTCAACCTTCTCCGTCCCAAACCACGAGAGGAAAGGTCGAGGTCACAATAATCAATCCTTAGACGAAACGACCGGACTGGGACTGGACTGGAACCGGACTGGAACCGGACTGGAACCGACATCAATTAGCCCAGCAAGTTGAATCACATCGCACCAAAACAATCTGGACAAACGGTCCATCTAGCCTGGTCTGGGATACGGCCCAGGATACGACCACACATATTAATTGATCTCGCTAGTACCTCAACTTACCTACCTACCCCGGACTACCAAAAAGATTTACCCCTTGGGATCTGACCCTTTTCAACATTAAATGCTGCGGTTGATAACTCCAGGCCTCCACACGGTGTTCTTATAATTGTATACGGGGCGCAACACGTTCTGCGCTGGTAACGGCTATCTATCCTCAAGAGATCTGATCCGCTGGAATACTTATATACTACAACTCTAAGGCGGCGCGGCCGCTGTGCGGTTCCATCTTGCGCAGAACCCGCATTGTGTCTTCCTACTTATATGACTCTTGCATGCAGCGTTGATGATTAATGTATCCTGGAATATAGTCGTATAACACCTCTATCACGCAGGCGGAAGCACCTCGCCGCCGATGCATGGACCATCGCATTCGGAGAGCCAGGACCTGGCCTCCGACCAGCGCAGTAGGAGCCAGAGCATGTCGAGTGATCGGCCTTCACTTTCAGGCCTCTCCACTCTCACATCGCCTCCGCCTTCGGTCAATCCCGAGCCCGCATACATCGCGGCCTCCGCAGCGGCGCAGATCGTGACGAGCAAGCATCAAGATCATGTTCAGGACTGGTACGACGAGGTCGGGACACAACCTCCTGGGGAGATGGCCTTGGTCTTACCAGCATCTCTCATGCTCGTCAATTCCTTCCTCGACCACCTACTTTACAACTTCCTCTTCACGGCAAAGTCAACCTCCCTCGCCTCTTTGAGGCCCGCCGTGTCGGAAGTCTTGCGACCCCGGCTTGCGACCGAGGCTATCGCCGGAGCCGACCAAGAGCTTGAGGAGTTCCTCGGAGGTGGAGATGACGAAGAGCTGTCAGTCTTTCACAACGGGCAGGAACCGGGAGCCGACTGTGACATGGAGCTGGTTTGGAAACGAACCCGTTTGCGATGTATGGTGTACACTCGTCTGGGGGATATGGAGGAGGAGGAAGAAGACATGTGGGTGGAGCGTGAATGCCTGGAGGACTCGAGTAGCGTGCATCGTCGTTTTTCCAGGGATTCAGAAGTGGTCTCGCCAGCAGTCGCCATCTTCTTGACTTCCATCCTTGAGTTCGTCGGCGAACAGGCGTTGATGGTGGCAGGGGAAGCCGCCTATGCAAGGATCCTGAAATCCGCCAAAGATCCGGCCCAATCGGTACACTTGTCCAGCGCGGGCCCAGGAAGAATGGTCGTCGAAGAGTTAGATATGGAAAAGGTAGCTTTCAATACCACGTTAGGTCGCTTGTGGAGAACATGGAGGAAACGGATTCGATCACCGATGTTCCTCAGCTCGAGGGCCTTGTCTCGAGAGTCGACAATTCAACGCACTCATTCGGGGCCGCTGTCAAACTCCACGAGCCGGAAGAGTAGCGTCGGCGCTACGGACAATCCAGCAGGCCACTCAGGTCCGTCGCAGCGACCCTCGGCTCTGGAGGTAGCGCCGACTGTAGACCCTGCCTCTATTCCTTTGCCTGTAACGGATGACGATATGGAGGATCTGCAGTCGCTGAGGGACGAGTCGCGGAACGACGGCGAAGGTGAGGGTACTAAGGTATCGGATTCTCCGCAACGAAAACGTCCAAGAAGCATGCTGGTCTTTCCATCTAGCCTTCTAGACACTGTGACATCCGATAAAACCGGACCACGTTCACAAGGTGGCTCTCTGGCATGGCACTTTGCCGCGGCAACTTCTCACTCGCGCAATAGGTCCAATTCGCTACCCGACCGAGAGAGGGATTCGCAAGTCCCAAGTAACGGCTCTCGACCAGGATCATCAACATTCGTGTCTACTTGGGAGCCACCTCGCTCTGGTCGTAGGGCAGCGGTGAACGATACGACTAACCACGGAGTGGGTGCTGTCACCTCACACCAGCCTTTCCAAGACTATGATGGCGAGCAACCTAGCAAGTACGAATCGGTCACAGGCGCGATTCTTGGGAGTCACACAGCCGGAAGGGATACCCGAATGCCGGCAGGTGAACTGGAAGGTTTATCGAAACCTGTTACTGACACGGAGGAGCAAGAATTCGAAAATGAGGAACCCCAGATTCTGAGGCTGACAAGGGTTTCTCTGGAGGGCGCTCACTCACCCATCGAGGTTGTCCAAACACGTTCTCGAGCACCCTCAAGTACTCGTTCTTTCAAGACTCCCGAGGGCTCACAAACAAGAGATAGAGCCTCGCAGGAATATCAGTTGTCACATGCTGCAAGAAGCCCGACACGTCATCAATTAGGAGGCATTGACCTAGTCCAATCTTCTGATGATTCCATGGTGTCTGACGCTTCACGTCCGTCTCCAGGCGTGATTAGTAATGCAGAAATCTCTGGTGATGATGATGGCTATTTCGCGAAGCGGGAAATCCAGCAAGGAGGTGGTAGAGATCAAGCGGTGGCTTCCAGACACAAAGGTTTAGATGATGTTGAGGTCAGCGGCTCGGAAAAGCAACATCCACGCTTTGTCTTTCCGTCGTCCGTTCCGTCTCCAAGTCAAAGAACCTTTAGCATAATGGGAAAAGATTTACAATCAGAAGGTACGCTAATGGCTTCGAAAACGGATTCGCCAACGTCGAGTCTCCACCGTGGCCTTCCGGCTCTTGCAACCTTACGGGAAATTACAGAAGATAGCCACGAGGGTCCGGATGAACCATCGTCGTCTGCTCCAAGCCTTGAACCCCAGCGGGACTACTATGCTTCGCCATCCGAACAGACCAGAATCGGCTCCTACCAGAGACCCAATTCAAGCTCGTCTGGTCAATCTACTTACGCGAAGCGCTCATCAAACGGCAGTATGGGAACCGACATGCGCAACGAGCAATCAGCCTTACGAGCGGAGCCTACTGTAGACAGGGCTGCAGCTCAACGAGGCTCTTCACCTAAACTGCCTCAAGAATTTCGACGATCGGGAAGCAGTGGAAGAGACAAGCAACCGTCATATGCCTCAGGCTCTGGTTCACAAACAGTGAACAAGGTCATTGGGCGCACGGAACGTCCAAGCGGTCCCACAGAGACTCCTGCCGCAGTTTCACCACGGTCCAGCAACGGAAGTGGGAGTATAAGAAGCGGGAAACATTCTCAGACTATTCCCAAACCTGACGACAAACAACGCAGTTTTGAGCAGCTTATTCGTAGTGACGAGACCCTTCAGTATACTCTGACTCCTCAGAATATGCGAGACATGGAGGTACGACCGTCCGATGGCCCCAAAGCATCACGGACCCCAAATAGTGTACGGTCTCCCGATTTGCCCGGCCGGTCATCCCAAGGCTTGACAAACCCCGAGTCGGCAGCCCTCACCAGAAACCCTACCCAAACGAGGACAGACCCTACAGGGCCTAGTACCGCACGATCGATTGGATCCAATGTCATACCTCAGGCAGATGCTCACATGGGTGCAAATCAGCAGAGTCCTGCTGCCGCTGTCAGCGTCTCGGTCAAGAACCGCTCGGTCGGCAAAGCTCCAGCCTCTCCACCTCAAGCAACGAATGTTCGGCGTGGTGGGAATGTGGCCCGTGATGCTAGAGTCGAGAAAGAGTCTGTAAGAGACCTTGCAGACTTCTTGAGATCGACAGGCCCAGACCCGGCGACGAATAGTATACCACGGTATACGAACTCTCGACCGACAACGGCGATCAACACAGAGGCCCAGCCCAATGTCCGTGCCACAGATTCAAGCCCGAAGAGAGCGGGAAAGTCGGCTATGACACCTCCTCCCGTTGTCGTCCCACAGAAGTCTAAGTCCACGGTCTCGCCAAAAAAGTCAGGGCCACGACTGCAAGCACGTGGTGCGACGGTTCCATTTGGCGATCGGAGCTCCGATCTCATTGACTTTATAAGACAAGGACCCCCCCGCGAGAGAGACACTGGAACTCATCGCATTCCTCGTACTGTAGCTCCTTTCCGAAGTACAATGGATTCTGACGAGATCGATAATGGGATGGCGCGAGAATCGGCTGCTAGTGCACGGGACGGTTCAATGTCCAAGTCTCTGCGGTCTTCTGCAAATTCGCGGACTGGTCTGCTAGAGACAACGAATCGGGGGAATGGCATTGTCTCTCACGGGATCTCTAGTTACCCTGCTTCCAGTGCTGACGAGCCTCATCGTCCGCAGCGGAAGCAACGTCGGGTTAGAGATCCTTACGCAATTGATTCCGACAGCGATGAAGACCTCGACGTCGGTGCAAGCAGCACGGCCAAGCGAGGAGAGGAGAGCCTTATTGATTTCCTTCGGAATGTGCCAGCCCCAGTATCACCGACGAAGTTACAATCCGCCTTTGACGACATAGACGAGTCCGAAGGCTTCACAACCCGTAGGAAAGCCAGCGGTCCCAGCGTGAGCACTCGCTCCACACAGCGTGGGTCAATGTCCGGGCGGAGTCCCAACATTCGCACGACCTCAGCGGGGATGTCTGTACCACCGAGCAGGACTGTTATCAACCCTCCACAACGCGCAACCTCTGACAACCAGCGTGGAGTAAATTCAACCAGCACCACGCACTTGGACCGTCAGAGTACTACACCTGCTCGCGCCACACCAAGGTCCACTGCGCCGTTGCAGGCACGTTCTGGTCGAATGAACAATGAGCGGTCGAACGACCTTGCTGATTTCCTCAAGAACTCTGGACCCCCTCCTACCACGCAAACATACGCTCCCAGCGTAGCCAAGGGGGACGATGGTGGATTTACAAGGATGTTCAGCCGGAGAAAGAAGATCCCCGGCCTCGTCCACTAGGTCTGCATTGGCCCATGAGTTTGTCCCGAACGGAACGAGTCCGTGTTTGGCCAACTATTCTTCTTTATTCATTTTCTTACCACGACCCGGACTTATCGTCCGACCCTTACGATCGGCGTCTTCTTCTTGGCTATGTCATTGTTTTAGAAGCTGAAGCAATTCAGTTCTTCTTTGTCTGCACCCCATACCCTCACTTGCATGTTCCTTTGTTATCTTTACGACAAACGTAGCTTGGTGTACTTCTATTCACCCGGCTGTATGTACCAGGCTATTCGAGTGTAAAAGTCTTGGATTAGAGCTGTTTTGGATGCACATTCAGCTACGCTTCAGAATTCGATTAGAATCTTTGACCGCTGTCCTCTATGCTTTGAGTGCGCAGTAGATATAATTGATAATGTAGCTGCAGCCCCATCGTTTATTCGATTGTACTTCCCGAACATTGTACTCCAACACTCGAGAGCCTAGGCTGTGAAAGCCAGTAGAGCAACACACCAAAGCCTTGGGGTATCTCGCGGGCACATCCCATTCCCAACGCCAACGACGCCACATATTCTATGAGACACACCATGCTGCCTCATCCACTGCCGACCATCACCCCCACCTACCCACCCGCGAACGCGCCACAACCCCAACCCCAACCACCTGCACCCCATCATCCCCACCCTCACCCTCCCCCACCGTTTCCGTCCCCGTCTCCGTCTCCGCCCCCCTC
>JAABUU010006261.1_pt1 | contig 12846 bp, 14 predicted proteins | sample 5559301 | NCBI WGS metagenome assembly JAABUU01 (sample SAMN10711884, study PRJNA513360) | rock metagenome | isolation source: Antarctica rocks | place: Antarctica: Victoria Land, Richard Nunatak white
CCCTCCTCCTTTCCTCGCCCCACGCCAACCCTAACGCCCTAACTCCCCTCTTCAAGATCCATATCCTCCACCTCGCCACCGCCGCGCTCTCCCTCCCGGCGCTGCACCTCCTCCCCCCTCCCCACACCGCCCCGCCGACGGCGCTGGGGCACACCCTCCTACACGTCGCCTGTCTTCCCGCCACGGACGAGGAGGTGAACCATTTCTCGGTGAAGATCCACGCGTCCGTGCACGAGTTGCGGACACTGAGTCACACCTACCGCCCGCTTACCCTCTACCCGCTCAAGCCACGGGGCCAGTTCCGCGACATTGCCCCGCCCTTTCCACAGCCCGCGCCGACCCAGACGTGGGAAAGGCAGAGGGAGGTGGTGGCGTGGGTGTTGGCGAACGGGGTCGTCGATCTCGCGGCCCAGGACGTGCATGGGAATACCCCGCTGCATTACCTCGTCTCCTCTCGTGCCGTCAACGAGGCCGTCGTCGAGATCCTGAGAGCGGCGGACGGCGAGGGCGAGGTGTGGACCGGACGGAAGAATCGGTGGGGTTTCACTCCCCAGGATCTCTACGAGGATGGGAAAGCGGCCTTGCAGGCGATCGAGGATAGGGGGGAGAGGCAGGAGACGGTGAGGTATATGCCGCATTGGAGGGATCCGATGGGGGCGTGGGTTATGGGGAGGTGGCAGAGCAATTTTATCCCGAAGACGGGTAAAGGGATCCATGGGATAGTCAGTCAGGAAAGATGGGAAAGAGTCTCAGGTTGGGAAAGTCGGCACTAGAAGTATGAGAAGGGCTTTGGTAATGGGATGTTGTCAGAGCAGCTACTCTGAAGATGGGTACGGAGGTGTACAGCATTCTCAAGACAGTTGGGAAGGTGTCTCGAATTCGGAAAGGTTGACCTGAAGGAACGGGAGCTTCTTGGCGAGGCACTTGTAAGCTTTGATACTGATACCGAGGCTCTGAAGGCATCATCGAACTCGCATGGCGCATACCTTCTGGAACCGGCACTGGCAGCAGCAACCCCGCCGATGACCGTGGATCAGACACCAACCCGCCCGACACATATTTCATAGTCCATCTCCACGTCGACCACATGGTCTACGATCCCGCCGATGGGACCCGTTGGCCTGGTGTCTGCAACATCCAGGCCTTTCACGGCCAATACATTCGACAAAACCTCCTACGCGTTGACGGTAATTCGCAGACGGCCAACGGCCGCCAGGGCCGCAACGATAGGACGGAGGTCCTGGAGTGCGCCATCGATACAGGCAACAATCGCCAGCATTTCTACCCGGGCTACCAGGCTCAGAATGATCTTCTGGGTCGGTTCGGCGTGGCGATCAGACAGCGGGGGTATGTGATTGGTAGCACTCTAAATCTGGTAAGCCGTTCTTACTCTTGCCACCAGTCGCTACTGATGTTTCATGGTTGCATTCTGCTCACTCTTGCATTCCTTTTGGTTGGTGGTGATGGCCCACCCGTTGGGGACGATGTTCCTTCGAATTGGGGGAATTTGCCTCAGGTGGGGAATGGTAATAGTAGGGAATCGGGTAGTTTCACACCTGGTGGTGCGCCGTGGACAAATCCAAACGGGTATCAGAGGCTTTAGGGGTAGATTGCCTTGGGGTGATGTTTTCATGTAGTGTATGTGATCATGCCCCTGACCGATATTGGATTCCTGAATTTTTAGACAAATTATTGTACAGATTCACGAATCTGCTGAAGGCTTCCGCGGGTAACCTATAGGTCGGTCGGGTCCGGGTAGGGTCAGGGTGGCCTTTTTGGGGCCCCGGGTCGGGTGCGGGTTAACCCGACCCTGGGACCAGCCTAGGGCACTATGAGAGCATGGGTCACGGGAGTTCCGCATTAACTATGATCCGACCTTGCAGTGCACGGACCAGAAAGCATCCTACCTAGCCAACCAAGTCTCTATGTTTTGACACGTCCTTTTCAGACATCTAAGGTACTCCATACATTCCTCTCAACTCCCATCGCGACAGCATTGCGGGGTACTGCATGGCAACCGCGTTACTGAGAGCTCACATGCTTATCAGTGCACGGCGATAAAGGTAGTTCTCCCGCTGCTGTTGCTTCTGCTTCTGTTTAGGTTGCCCATCCATCAATAACTCCCGCGCCCTTGATCACGTCTTGAAGCGGCTTGGAGTATACAAAACCCCCACTGTTGTGCTGACAATCGTGCTCTATGGTAGTCCTTGCGCTGCAGCGGTTTGGAAGCCGCTCGATTTCCTTCCGGGGACGCTCGCCTGAACTGCGCGCGTTCCAGCAACAGATACTCGAGATGTCGGACCCCGTGCCCATACCAACGGCAAGCTCTGCACCCACTCTTCCTACCGACCTTCTCTCTCCTAAAATCTCTCGCTCTTCAACGAACGAGTCTAACGCCTCGTCGATGGAGGGGACTACTCCACCATCCGGCATCAAGACACCTGCTCTATCGTCCACTCCCCCGAGCCCACGGCTGTCAAGGAATGTCTCCTTCTCCACCAGCGGCTCATATCAAGAAGACTGGGATGCGTTTCCGCCCTTGGATCGCCTCACCGTATTCGACGTCCTCGACAATCTAGCACTGCCACAACGGCTCGAGAAGTGGCAAAATACTTTGTCTGCACACACGGAGAGGGTCCGGCGCCAACGCGAAAAGTTGAGATCGTCTAGCAAGAATGCAAAGGACAGAGTGGTTGAGGAATGGCGGAGAAGAGTACCAACACCAGATGAGCAGTTGGACAGGTACACAAAGCGCATGAAGGAGTCTGTGGATCGACTCGGCCGGCGTTGGAACGATGCCAAAGTTGTGACGGTCCGAGAGAAGATTGCATTTATAGCCGGAGTCCTCAACATCTTCATCAGCGGCTACCTTATCGGAGCTCATCCGCAATCGTTCTACTACTGGTTCACGGCGCAACTGTGCTATTTCATGCCCATTCGATACTACACTTACCACGCAAGAGGCTATCACTACTTCCTAGCGGATCTTTGCTATTTTGTTAACCTACTGCTATTACTAAGCATATGGTTCTTTCCAAACTCGAAACGTCTCTTTATCAGTACCTATTGCTTGGCGTATGGTAATAATGCTGTGGCTATCGCGATGTGGAGAAATTCCATGGTATTTCACTCACTTGACAAAATTACGAGGTATGACACCACATCTCCCCAAGCTCGGATCGGATCTTGCTAACAGACTGAAGCCTCTTTATTCACATCATGCCACCCGTCACACTGCACTGCCTCGTTCACCTGACATCGCCGGCCTTTCTACAGAAACGCTTTCCGGCGATTTACGCGATCAAGCATAGCCCACCCGACAGCAAGGACCACTACTCGCTCTGGGCAATGATGATCTGGGCCTCCGTGCCCTACGCAATCTGGCAGCTAACCTACCACTTCCTCATCACCGTCCGACGGCGCGAAAAGATCGCCGCCGGCCGCCCCACAAGCTTCACATGGCTCCGCAAATCATACTCCAAGGCCTGGATCGGCCGACTGGTCCTCTCGCTCCCCGACCCCCTGCAAGAGCCCGCCTTCATGCTCGTGCAATACACGTACGCGCTCGGCACGATGGTGCCCTGCCCGCTCTGGTTCTGGTACCGGTGGGCCAGCACCACCTTCCTGCTCTCCGTCTTCGTGTGGAGCGTCTACAACGGCGCGACCTACTACATCGACGTCTTCGGCAAGCGTTTCCAGATCGAGCTCGAGCAGCTGCGCCGCGACGTCGCCAAGTGGCAGAGCAGCCCGGACCTGAGCACCAGTCCGCTGCTGACGCCGAGGGCGGAGGATGGCGCCACGACGCCGCAGCCGTTGAGTGCGGCGACTGCTGGCGTTATTGATGCGGTGCTGGGTGGTCGTGGTGGTGGGGAGCGGCATGGGAGGTCGGGGAGCTTGGATAATATCCCCTTGCTGGATTCGAAAGATGTCGAGTCGAGCGGTTTAGATAGCGCTCTGACCAGTGGCGTCAGGGAGCGGAAGTGATTGATTCGGCTTTTGTAGGTTTTAGTCTTTTCTCTCGGGCGTCACAGCCTGCTCATTGCGCATGCGTACGGATTGAAGCTTTTGATGCGACTTTCAAGATGTGGAAACCACACGGTCTTTATTGTTTTGCGGCATCGCAGCGTCTTAGCGTATTCCCATTCCGAGTTGGTCTTGCTACATTCAAGAAGCTAAGAAGCGAGATACTGAACTTAAGATTGTGTAATTCATTAGTAATTCATTACAAATCTATTAAGAATCTATTTGTAACTGATTAGTGATTAGGAATTAGTGTTCAGGGGTTAGGTAGTTAGGATTAGAGGGTTTGAGTTAGCAATATGAAATATATTATGCATGCATTTCAGATACATTAAAGTTAGGATTAATTAATTCAGAATAGATTAGTAATATATTCAAAAAATTTGAATCTCAGTTGATCTTAAGATGTTTTAAAAGATCAGATAGTCTTCTGATAATCTCTGTCAAGATCATTCAAGATTTTAGTAACAATTGTTAAACTTTCAGCCTCATTTCATTACCTTAGTGATTTCAGAGCTCTACAGAGATTTCAGAAACATGCAGAGTTTGCTAGAGCAAATAGTTTGCTACAGATAAAAGTTTTTTCTTTTGCTGATTAAAGATCTTCTTATAGGGTCACATTTTCATAAAGTAGCTAGACACTTATGATTATACATTCATTTCATTAGTTACTTCTTCTATATTTGACAGATTATGAGCCTAAATGTGTATTAATATTCTTTAAAATTCATTCATTAAGTCATTTGTTTCTATTCAAAATGATGAAAGAAAAACATCTCATCATCATTGTTATTTTATGAATGCTAGAAAGAGTCTTAAGAAATAAAGTAAATTTGATGTATAATGAGAAGTTATTCACATCAAATCATTATAAATTCACAGATAAAACAGTCAAAAACAACTTTTATAATTATTTTAAAGTTAAATCTTTACATTGAAAATAACTTCATTGTTAATTTAGATGTTCTCATCATACAAAATGACTACAATGTCATATGATCTCACATTTTTAAAAGTTACAAAACTTAAAAGATTGATGAACTACTCATCATGAAGAATGTCAATCAAATACAGTTTGATGAGTGCTGAATTATGAGATTTAATAATAGAAAGTAACATTGAACTCTCATTAAAGCTAGATGTTTTGAGTTAATCAGTAATGACTGAAGAATTTATATTTAAAACAATAATAATTATATTAACAGTCTTAATCAACATCACTTGAGCTGACTGAATTATATAGAACAACAAGATTACAATTATTATTGTTTTTATTGTTAGCTTGAAGATCACTGTCATCATAGATGACATAAAAACAGCAAAAGAGATGTAAAATCATCTTATATATCTTTATTTATCTTATAAATTTAATCTTAAATATATTTTATTCAACAATTTATATGTCTGTTAACTCAATCAATACTTCTCTATTGATGCTTATGCTCTGAAGTATAAGACATTCTTATAAGAAATTGCAGTCTTCAATCTCATTATTAATGAAATTTTAAAGATCATTACTTTTCTATTGAATTTAAAATTCTTTTATTTTCAATAAGTAACAGCAAAATGCTCTGAGATCTATAATGTAATTTCATTTCTTAATGACTTAATTGCTGAACTAATTGATGAAGAGTGTCTTGAAAAGAAGAATGAGAAGCTTGTTTTAATGAGTAAAAAGAAGAATTATAAAGATAAAAAGAAAAAGAATAAGAAAAGAAATGTTAATAAGAATAAAAATGTGAATTCATGAGCCTTTTATCTATAAGAGGCTGATGAGTAAGGTATGTGGCAATGTGAGACACTACAGTATGACAGCTATTTGATGAAGTTTCAATGTTAAGATCTTGTATTGATGAAGACTAACAACTAAGAAACTTAAAAGATTTGTATGTAAAGACTGTCTATATAGTACTTTGCTTATCAATCATTGTGTAAGAGATTCAGCTATGGTTTGATATGAGTACATAGTGATATTATGACAATTGTGAACTCATGAGCCTCTTATCTATAAGAGGCTGATGAGTAAGATATGTGACAATGTGAGATACTATGATACAACAGCTATTCAATGAAGTTTCAATGTTAAAGTCTTGTATTGATGAAAATTAACAACTAAGAAACTTAAAAGATTTGTATGTGAAGACTGTTTATATAGTACTTTGCTTATTAATTATTGCATGAGAAATTCAGCTATGATTCAGTATAAATGCATAATGATATCATAACAATTGTCTTCTCTTCTATGTACTGATTCTTCAGTGCATTGATGTATCACTGACATTATAAATACATTGTAATTGCATAAAATCAGATCAGCAAGATGTAAGCAATGATTCACTTAACATTCTTATGTATTTCATTTATTGTCTATCTTAACTAGACTGATGATCTTGTGCAATACTTCAAGTTTGCTGCATTTAAATAGATAATGATTCAGCTTTGTTCAACAATGAATAACACACAAAACATAAGCAAAATTAACTTTTCTTTATTTTTAAATCAGTTAAATCAGTGATCTCTTTGTTCAGTTACAATATATAAGAAACTCTTTCTCATACACAATTTACATTCATTTCATTCTCAACATCTTAATAAATCAAAGTCATAGTAACTTTATAACTTTAAATGATGTTTCTCTCTCATAACATCTTGTAAATGACACAATAGTGACAGCATATCAACAGCAATGTCATGATTATTAAAAAGAATAAGAGAAATGTTCTCTCTGTTATGTTTCTCATTAAAAATTCAGTGAGATTGTCAGTGATTCTTATACATATAGCATTTAAGACATCAATGCATTTTAATAATGTTGCAGTCTAAAGAATGCATTCATACAAATATGAAGAAATGCAATAAGAAATCTTCAGATTTCTGTTGCACTCATCATCAAACACTGTTCATCAACACTGTCTTAAATACTGACAAGTTAATAAATTCATCAAAACTGATTCTGAAGATCAAGTCTGTGTTACATCTCAATCAGAGATTTCTCTGGTATAGGGTCTAGGGGTTAGAGCTTGTGATATAAGAGGGTTTTCAGATACATTAGAATTAACTGATAGATAGCAGATGCTAGATAAAGATTATCATTGAATATACTCATTTTCTTAAAGAAGATAATCTGTCTATATATCAGACTGCTCATCTTGCTCACTCATAAACATCATAAATCAGCTTACTCAGCTCATCTATGAGCACTGTAAACTTATACTGAGCTGTACATCTTCAAGACATAACTTGCTGAATTTATATATTCAATAAGTCTATCAGAACAATGACTGTAACATCATTCTCTCTTCTCAGATGCTAATTCTCTAAAATTTATTTAAATAAAAGTTTCTGCCTTTATAATCTGTAAGCTTTTCATGATGAAGTCATTTAAAATGTATAATTGTCTTTATCTTTATCAATTCATTAATAAAGACAGTAATTCAATGTTAACTATTTATCTTCACTGTTTCAGTCTCTCAATTCTCTGCATAAAGATGAAGAATCATTCTAAGTGTACTGAGTATGTTCACTGTGATTGCTCATATATTAATGTATTGTAAAAATCTCTGAACTATATACACAATAAACTTAAGTTCAATCTGTCTGTTGCTGAGAAAGAACTGACACAGACTTTTGCTAGAGTTGCTTATCTTTATAAGACATTAAAATATATAAAAGATAAAGTTACTGAGAAGACACTCTGTCTTGCTTGCAAACTTGTCAATGATAATGATGATGTTTTCAGAAATAAGAACAACTTTAATTCTTTAAATCTCTTATTCTTAAATTTCTGAAATGATCTTATCTCTACAGTCTCTTCTTCTTAAACTGCTGAAGCATTCTTATACAATTAAATAAGTTATTCTTAAATTTTCATGTGCTTTCTGAAGCATCATATTCTTTTCATTTAATGAGATAATAAACTTCTTCACTAATCATTCTCTTTTCTAGAATGTTCTCTACTTCATATTTGATTTTAAATTCAACAGACATTGATGTGACTTAAAGTGATATGAACTGATTGCATTGTTGAAGCATTGATGTATGAAATATTGAGTGTATTTGCATTTCTTAAGATAAATCTAACTCATAACTTAGTTTCTTGATGTTTCTCTTGATCATAAATGATTCAATGTTCTTGTTCATAAGTTTCTTACTCTTCTTCTTTGTTTGCATATTGTTCATCTGTAAATATATTTTCTCATCAACTTCATATAATTTTATCTCTATTATTCATTTCTTCTGCTCTTCAATTCTCTTTATAAGATCAGTATGCAGTTTCTTAAGCTTCACAATGTTCAACATTGCTTTCTGACTTCAAGATCTATGCATTTATGAATCTCTTCAAATCTCTAAGTAATATTCATAATTTACTTTAAATGATGTCTTTTCTGTAATTTCATTTCATGCATTGTTATACATGAACTATATCATCAGCAGCAGTTATACTTAATTGTTCTGTTTTATATTAACATAATACTGCAAGTATGTCTTGACTGTCTAATTCATTCATTTGCTCTGTTCATCTGTCTGTAAATAATATATCATCAACATCTTATGTTTTATTCTGAGTTCTACTGTGAACATTTCTCAGAACTTACTTGTGAACAGCTTGTCTTTATTGATGATAAACTTCTTTAATAGCTCATGATTGCTGATCAATTCTCACAGTATAATATATGTCAATATTAATGCTGTTGCAGTCTCTCTGAATGAAATGAACATCATGTACTTTGTTAATTTATTCACTATAATCAATATGCTGTTAAATCTGACTTCTTATGCTGAGTTCTTGAACTTTAATAACTTAATAATAAAGTTCATGATAACAGACTCTCAGAATGCATTCAATGCATTTAATTATGTTATCTCATTGTAATACTTATCTCTCTGAATCTTATTGCATCAGCATAAATTGCATCTGACAATGTATTCTATGATTTAATTGCAAAGATTGTCTATGTTGCATCTTCTTTATATAAGATCTTCTGTACATTTGACTCTCAGATATCTGTCAGCTCTACTGTCATAACATACTTTAATGAGTTCATCATTCATTAAGAAAGCATTCTTCATCTTAAATGTTGCTGTTAAGTCTTTCATAAGTGTTTTCTTCTTGTCTTTGCATAGAATTTCAGTGTAAATTGTTTTCACTTCTTTATGATCAGATTATCTACTTAAAATGTCTACATCACTATTCTCATTATTCTTTCTGTAATAAATCTAAAATTTAAAGTCTGCTAACTGTTTCACTCAGTGAATCTATTGTCAATTCAGTTGCTTAGTTGTTGCAAAGTTTCTCAGATTCTTATGATTCATAAAAATCTAAATAGATTTGCTTATATCTGCAAAATAAGATCTTCAATCTTGCAATGCTTTCACTATTGCAAGAAGTTTCTTATTATGAATCTTATATCTTTTCTTGAGTTCTGACAACTTTCTAAATCAATATGCAATAGACTTTTTCTGCTTATCTTTGATCTAATATAGATATGCTTTAACTGTGAAATTCAATGCATCAATTTTCAGTATCTTTTCACATGCTTAATTGAGTATTCATAAATGTACAGTTTCACTAAGACTTTTCTTTAATATGCAGAACACATTCTTCTGTTTTTTATCTTAATGTTATCTCTCATTCTTGCATATTAAACATGTAAGAGATTTCACAATTCTTGTATAATTAAATATGAACTTTCAATAGTAATTTGTTAATTCTAGAAAGGCTTGTACTTTCTTAATCTTTTATAATGTAAATCAGTCTCAGACTGTCTTTATCTTTTTGAGATTCTTCTTGATTTGATTAGATCAAATGATATACTTTAAAAACTGTATTTTCTTGATTTTGAATCTGCTTTTTGACTTTTTCACATACATAACTCATTCATTGAGCTTTATTAGGATCTTATGTATGTGTTTGTGATGCATTTTAAGATCATCTGAATAGATCAGAATATCATCAAGATATGTAATTATAAAATCATTAAGATATTCTCTCAACATGTTGTTGATGAGTTTCTGAAAGGTGACTAAGGCATTTTTGAGCTCAAATGACATAACAATGTATTCATAATGTTTATATCTTGTTTAGAATGCTGTTTTTCATTCTTTATTCTTCTTCATACATACACAATAGTACACTTTCTTCAGATCTAAACTCATAAATCACTTAACTTTCTCTAATCTGTCTTGCAACTCTTCTATCAGTGATAGAGAATAACTATCTTAATAAATTATTTCATTAAATTATTTATAGTTAATATAAAGTTGCTTAATGTCATTCTTCTTTGATATAAACAGAATCAGATATTCTGCTGATGACTTTAATGATTTGATGAATTCTCTCTTTAAATTCTCAGCAAGATAGTTCTGAACTTTCTTTAGCTGATTCTCATTTATAAGATAAAGTAACATTCACTTTGATTTTCTTCTCTTTAATAGCAATATCTCATGATCTCAAGACTTATGCTCTGATAAGTTCTTTTTCAGTTGTTTAAAAACATTATATGTGTTCTCTGTCATATAGAGTTCTTTATTGATTCAGTTAATTTGTGAATTCTTTTTGTGTAATCAGAACATCTTTAGTATAGCATTATACTTAACTGACTTAAGAACATCTAGTCTTAACTTCTGTGAATCATTCTTTATTATGACTTTAATATAAACTTCTTTATGAATTTATTTATATTCTTCATTAATCATATACACTTATATAGACTTAGGCACTCACTGCAGCATTAGTTCTAGTTATTCAATTACTTTTTGCAAGATAAAATTATTAATTGCTTCTGAATTTATCATTGCTTAAAGTTGTTTCTTCAGTAATATCTTAACATCAATTTATATCTTTTGATCATTGTCAGTTCATTAAGACATTAAAAGCTTCTTTGTTTCTAGTCTTACTGAGAAAGCTTAAGATTTTTTAACTTTTCTAAGCTTTTTACTTTTATCAAAGTCTCTTAAGCTCTGTCTATGCTTCAAAGTTTGTCTTGTGATTCAGTAAACTTTCTTCATAGTTCTTTGAATCATACTGATTCTTCACTGATTATGATCAGTTTTATGTAATCATCAATTTCTTTTTTGACAATTTGTTCTGAGTGTTAATACATCTCATACTAATCATATTCATATTGAATGAGATTCTTTAATGCTTTTACTTTATTAAGAAACTCAGATGACATGTACTTTTCTGTGTACATTTAATGTTCTTCTGTGAGCATCACATAATCTATAAGTAGACATATCTCAATCTTATAATCTTTTCTTAATCACTCTGACATTTCTTAATCTTATATTGCAAGTCATATCATTGTCATCAGCTCTTCTAGCTGTACAGCTGTCATTTTCACTTTGTGTTGTTTATTAACAGTAACTTTTTCTTAAAGTGTTTGCTGCTATTCTTTTAGCAGACTTTCACATCATTTCAGATGTTAATTCTTAAGGTGCTCATAATCTTACTTAAGTTTCATGTCAACTTCTCAGTTATCAACATTCTTTGAGTTCACATTCAAATTCAGATACATTTAAATAAGATCTTCTTGTTCTTGAGCTTCTACAGTGTCTATTTTCTGAATTTTATAAGTATCAATCTCTTTAATCTCATCTGAGTTGTCTCTGACAACTTTCTCTAAGATAATTAATCTCTTTAATTCATTCATTGTGACATAATTAATACTGTATCTCTTTTTAAGCTTCTATAATCATTATCTGACTCTGTCTTTACTGCTCATATACACAAAGCAGTTATCATTATAGCAGGCTGTTCAGCTCAGTTAATCATGCATTATCACTGAGTTTGCTATTGCAACTTCTTTTCTCTGTCATTGAGGTTTCTTGCAATCCCTGACAAGATGTTTAGATTTATCACAGTTATAATATTTGTGAGTCTTTACTCATTAAATGTAAGACTTAATGAATTGTCTATCATAATGCTCATGCTTCACTGATCTAGCTTGTGGCTTCTGATTGTACTTCTCAATATTATTGAGATTCATCAGATCTTCTTGTGTCCTGATGATGAACTGTTATCTTCACATTCTTAAAGCTGTATAAGATCTCATCTTCTTCATTCATCATTTTCACTGTCAACTATCAATGTTGATGAAGATATCTATCATCTCTTAAAGTTCTTTAGATCAGTCTCTTCAGACTATTTTATCTTTGATATCTTTACTCAATTCTCAATAATATTGCAATACTAAGATGTCATTGTCTCAGTCAGTTAAGGCTGTAATGCACTGAAACTTTGTCAAGTACTTAATTGCTGACTTATTTATCTTTAATGTGTAAAGTCATCATTCTGCTGCTCTTTTCTCATTAATCACTTTAAAAATCTTTTAAAGTTCTTTCTTAAACTTCTTGAAGTCATTAAAGATTAACTCTTTGTCAGTGTCTCATTTCTTTAATGACTTATCTAGAAATTCATGCAGTCTGAGATTGACTCAGTTAAACACTGCATCTTTAAGATAGACTATTATGTATAGATCTTTGTTCATTTTGAAGTTGAACTTCTTCTGATTGAAATCTATGTATAGATTGAGCTTTATTAAGAAGCTTCACAACTTCTTATGTTCACTGCTGAACACATTCAGCATCAGTATCTTCAGTATGTTGTTCATCTCTTATAGATCTTTAAGACTTTAAAGATTGATCATATTGATAAAGGCTGCTTTCTGTGTGCTGAAGATTATATTTATATCATAAGAATATTCAATATGTTACATTCTGATCAGAGATTCCTCTGGTATAGAGTTTAGAAATTAGAGCTTGTGATATAAAAGAGTTTTCAGACACATTAAAATTAATCAATAGATAGTAAATACTAAATAAAGA
>JAABUU010006263.1_pt1 | contig 12842 bp, 9 predicted proteins | sample 5559301 | NCBI WGS metagenome assembly JAABUU01 (sample SAMN10711884, study PRJNA513360) | rock metagenome | isolation source: Antarctica rocks | place: Antarctica: Victoria Land, Richard Nunatak white
TCCAGCGTCCGGTCAACCCGGCCGCGTCGCTGGCGCAGCTCGCGCTCGACGCGGGTGCGGGTCTTGCGGACCTCGCGCTCGAGATCGTTGCGTGCGCGGCTACCGCGGCGCTCGAAGAGCTTGAGCTGGCGCTCGGCCCGGGCGCGGGTCGAGTAGGTGCTGACGACGTCGTTGACCGTGGTCAGGACGCGGTCGCGCGCCTCCAGAGCGGCGCCCACCGGGATGAGCACGGCGCGCTCGGCGTACTCCTGCACGAGGGTGACCGGGGCCTTGGAACGCTGGCCGCGAGTCACGGCCGCCTTGCGAGCGGCCAGGGTGCGTCGGCGCGTGGTGGCCGCCTGGTTGCGAGCCCGGGTGGCCGCGCCCTTCTTGGCGGTGGTCGAACGCTTGATCGAGGCGGTCTGGCGCTTGGTGGCGGCGGTCCTGGCGCCCTGGGCGTCGTTCGTGGCGGCGCTGGCGCTCGTACGCCGGGAGGCGCTGACGCGGGTACGAGGGCTGGCGCTGGTGCGAGGACTGGCGCTCGCGCTCGTGCGCCGGGAGGCGCTGGCGCGGGTACGAGGGCTGGCGCCGGTGCGAGGGCTGGCGCTGGTGCGAGGGCTGGCGCTGGTGCGCCGGGAGGCGCTGGCGCTCCGGGCACCGGTGCTGCGGGCGCTGGCGTTGCGCGAAGTGGTCTTGCTGGCAGTCTCGGCCATGGTGAGGATCTCCCCGTTCTCGGCGAAGTAAGGTTATTAGAAATAACTGCTCGGCATCACTTTGGCACCGAACACCTGTTTGTAAACCGCGTGGCGGTAGTGGTTACAGCTAAGGACCTTAGCCCAATGCACCTGGGGTGCATTGGGAGCCCGCCGCGCCCCGGACCTCGACGCGACGTCGACCGAAGCCTTCGTTCGTGGTCTCTCTCAGGCGGCGGCAGGAGCCACGCGCATGCGCGCCCGCCACGCTGGCGGGTCCTCGAGCTCGGCCAGGGTGGGCAGAGCGTCGGGCCCGTCCCACAGGCGGTTGAGCCCGGCGATTCCATCGGCGGCGACGACCCGGTCACAGAAGCGCTTGCCGATGTCGTACTGGCGCATCTTCATGTCCATACCGAGCAGCCGGTCGAGCACGCGCATCAGGGGTGGGCGCGTGCGCCGACGGCGCTCCAGGGCGCTGCGCAGTCGCTCCAGGGCGGGCAGGACATCGGCGCCGACCGCATCCATGACGTGCTCGGCGTGGCCCTCCACGACAGCCATCGTGGCCTGCATCCGGTCCAGCAGCTCGCGGCGCTCGGGGCCTGCCAGCAGGGTGATCACGTCGCCCTTGCGCAGTGCCGCCACCATGGCACGCAGATCGTCGGAGCTGGGCAGGCGCAGGAGCTCGGCGGTGTCGAACTTGACGTCGATGCTGGCCACGAGCTCGTTGACCAGCCCGGAGATGTGCTCGCGCAGCCAAGGCACCCCGGCGAACTGCACGGCGTGGGTGGTCTCGTGAAAGGCCACCCACTTCAGCAGCGTCTCGGGATCGGCGTCGAGTTGGCGGGCGGCGTGATGGAGGTTGGGGACCACGAAGATAAGACGTCGGGGCGCCTGAGGATTCAGTAGTGCCGCTTCGTACTGACCCAGTACCCGCTGGGAGAGGTAGCCGGTCAGGGCACCCACCTGAGCCGCCATCACCATGCCCATCCCTGCCCGCACGGGGCCGGCCAGCGGTCCCAGCCCACTGCCCACGCGCTCGGTGACGGGTTCGAGCAGCGGGGCCATCGAGGCCAGGTTGAGGGCCACCCATTCCTCGCGGTCCACCGACTCGGGCTCGGGCAGCGCTTGGGCGGGAGAGATCTCTGAGTACTCGGTCACGCGGCGTTGAGCATCGGCGGCGATGGCGCTCAAGTCACCGGGCAGCTTCACTGGGGACGGGACATCTCCCGCTGTCATCCGCGCCACCCGCCGAGCGACATCCCAATCGATCATCGATCTATCATGGCGCATGGCGCCCGGCGTCCGGTCGCTTATCGGTGACGCTGTCTAAGCGGCACCGGCCGCAGGTCGGCCAGCCCCCGCTCGCCCCGCGCGGCGATCACCGCCGAATGGGGCAGAAGGTCAAGCGGGGCGTCCAACGGGTCCTCAAACGCGGTGAACTCGACGCGACCGCCGCTCTCGCGCACGATGAGCTGGGCGGCCGCCACGTCGACTGCCCGGCAGCGCCACAGGGTGACCATCCCGTCCACCCGTGTCTCGGCCACCTGACACATCGAGATGGCGATCGAGCCGATGGCGCGCAGGCGGTGGGCGCAGGCCCGCAGTGAGTTGCCCGCCTGGGCCACGTAGCTCGGGTCCGCCGATTCCACCGCCAGCAGCTCCAGGCGCCCGGCTCGGTCGCGGCGCTCCTGCGGCGGGTCCAGTAGGCGGTCGTCGCGCCGCGCGCCGCGGCCCCGTCGCGCCGTCCACTCCTCGGACGGGCCGAAGTCATACACGTAGCCGAAGTCCACGTCGGCCATCGTGTCGCCGTTGGCGACGGCGATCGAGAGGGCATGATGGGGCAGCCCGCGCTTGGCGTTCATCGACCCGTCGATGGGGTCGATCACCACGCATACGCGCCCGTCGCCGTAGTCGACCTCCCCCCGCTCCTCGGAGATGGCTCGGAAGCGGTGGCCCTCGGCGTGCAGGCGGTCAAGCTCGGCGAAGACGGCGTCCTCGGCCGCTCGGTCGATGACTAGGGCCTGATCGCCACCTTCGCCGCGCCCCGTCTCCACTGCCCGCTCGCGCGTGGTGGGGTGATCCTCGAGTACCGCCCGCACCCCCGTCACCGCCCGTCGGCACGCGGTGAGCCAGTCAGCCTCGAGCGCGTTCGCGTTGGCCATCGGGTGCATATCCTAGTGTCGTGATCCTCGGTGAGACCGAAGCGCAGGGCGCCGCGGTCACCCATCCCGGAGGCCCGCTGCTGGTGCTGGGCGGGGCGGGTACGGGCAAGACCACCATGCTCATCGAGCGCTTCACCTGGCTGGTGAAGGGTGGGGTCGCCCCAGAGTCTGTCCTCGTGCTCACTCGCTCGGCGGCGAGCGCCGCCGACCTGCGCCGGCGCGTGGAGGAGCGCCTGGAGCACGGCTTCGAGGAGCTTGCGGTGTACAGCGTCCGCGAGCTCTGTGCACGGCTGCTGTCCGAGGAGGCGCTGGAGGCGGGCGTGGATCCGTTCTGGCACCCCGCCCCCGCCGCCGACCGCCTGGCCATGCTCCTGGAGCGCATCGACGAGCTCACCCTGCGCCACCACGACTTCGGCGGCCGACCGGCCGCCCTGATGGCCACGTTCATCGTCCGCATCGACCGACTCAAGGATGAGCTCGTCAGCGCCGAGGCCTACGCCGCCTGGACCCAGGCGCTCACCTCAGACACCGATCCGGCAGACGCTCACGCCGCCCGTGAGCGGGAGTTCGCCCAGCTGTACTCAGACCATGACCGGATGCTCGCCGAGCAGGGGTGCGTGGACTTCGGCGATCTGCCCCTGCGCGTGCACCGACTGCTGCGCGACAAGCCCCATCTACGCCGGCGAGTGACCGACCGCTTCGCCCACGTGCTCATCGACGACTACCAGGACGCCGGCCACGCCGAGGTCGAGGTAGTGGCCCTGCTCACCCGCCCGCCCGGCCTTCCCGGCGACACCCGCCACCTCGCCACCGGCAACCTCTGGGTGACCGCCGACGACGACCAGTCAATCCACCGCTTCCGTGGTGCCTCCACGACGAACATTCTCGCTTTCCACGCCCACCACCCCACCGCCCCCACCGTCACCCAGGAGCACAGCCGCCGCTGCCCCCAGCGCATGCTCGACGCCGCCCACGCCGTCGTCGCCGCCGACCCGGCCCGCCTGGAAAAGGATCTGGTGGGAGCCTCCGGGGGCGAGGTCGCCTTCTGGCGCTGCGTCAACGAGCGCGGCCAGGCCCAGGCGGTGGCCGCCGACATCGAGCGCCTCGTCGGCCGGGAGGGAGTGGCCCCCGGACGCGTGTGCGTGCTCGTGCGCTCGGTGGCCAACGAGGGCCAGGCGGTGGCGGTCGCCCTCGAGGAGCGCGGCGTCCGCCACCGGGTGGTGGGCGCCGCCGCCTTCTTCGCCCGCGCTGAGATCCGCGACGTGCTGGCCTGGCTGCGTCTGCTTGTCGACCCCCGCGACGCGGGTGCGGTGGTGCGCGCGCTGGCCCGGCCGCCGGTGGAGCTTCGCTCTGTCGATCTGGCGCGCTGCATCCAGATCGCTCGACGGCGCAAGCTCGACATGGTCTCCGCGCTCGTTGCGGCCACCGAATCGCCCCAGATTCCGCCCGAGGCCCGGGAGCGCATCCTCGGCTTCCTGCGCCTGCACCGCGCGGCGGCGACAGCCCTGGACACCGCCCGTCCCGACCTGTTCGTCCATCGCCTGATCGAGCGCCTGGGGCTGCGCCGCCAGCAGCTCTACGCCGCCCAGGCCGACGTGGTCTCCCGGCTGGTCAACCTGGCTCGCCTGGGCGAGCTGGCCGCCGCCCACGTGCGCCGCTTTCCCCAGGCCAGTACCCGCGAGTTTGCCCGCTACCTGTGGGCGGTGGCCGAGGCCGGGCTGGGTGATCCCGACGAGGACTCCGCTGACAAGGGGGGGGTGCCCGCGGTGGCGGTGATGAGCATGCACGGCGTCCAGGGCCTTGAGTTCGACCATGTCTACGTGCTCGGGCTGCACTCCGCGCGTATGCCCGGGGCCCGCCACCACGCAATGGAGCCCATCCCCGACGCGTTGCTGGACCCCGCGGTGGTCCCCGACTCGCGTGGCGCCCACGTGTCACAGATGCGCCGCCTGCTGCACGTGGCCATGACCCGGGCTCGCGAGCGCCTCGTGCTCGCCCATGCCGCCCACGGGCCGGGCGGAGAGGCGCAGCCGCCGTCGCCCTTCGTCGAGGAGGCCCGGCGCGCGCTGGGCGCGCAGTGGATGGAGCGCGAGGAGGAGCTCTTCGGTCCCGACGAGTCCCTTCACTCCATGTTTCGGATGATGCGCGACGAGGTGCTCGACACCGTCGGGCGCATCGGTGGGCGCCTGGGCGAGCTGCGCCTGGACACCGACCTCGACATCTCCCACGGCGCCGTGCGCTACCTGGAGCTGGTCAAGCTCGGGGCCCTGCTCGAGCGCCCGGCCGGCCAGAGCGTGGCCGATGCGCTCCCCGACCTCAACGCCCGCCTGCTGGCGGCGGCCACCTCGCTGCAGCGCGAGATCTTTCTCACGTCATCCCTGGATGACATGCTGCTTGACGCCGAGCGTGACGAGCACGGACGCGCCCAGACTTTGGCCGTGCGCGGTCAGCCCAGCCTCGAGGCCTTCCTCCCGCGCCGCGGCGACGGCCTGCTGCTGTCGGCGTCTGACATCGAGACCTACCGGACCTGCCCGCTGAAGTACAAGTTCGCCCGGGTGTTTCGCATCCCCCAGGAGCCGACGCTTCACCAGCGCTTTGGCATCTACGTCCACCAGGTGCTCGAGCGCTATCACGTCGACGGGACGGGCGACATGGCCCAGCTGCGCGGCCTGCAGGACGCGGGCTGGCGCCGTGGTGGCTTCGGTGACTCCGAGCAGGAGCGCCAGCTGCGCGGCAAGGCCCAGACGGCACTGGCCACCTACCATGAGCGCTTCCATACCCAGACCGCCGAGCCCCTGTGGTTCGAGCGGGCATTCACCTTCCGCCTGGGTGCGCACCAGCTCCGCGGTCGGGTGGACCGCGTGGACCGGCTGGCCGACGGGGGCTATGAGCTCATCGACTACAAGACCGGGCGCCCGCGGTCGGCCTCCCAGTTGCGCGATGACATTCAGCTTTCCCTCTACGCGGTGGGCGCGCGCGAGGCCTGGCACCTGGACGCCGCCCAGCAGTCCTACTACTACGTGCTCGACGACACCAAGGTGGCGGTCCCGCGCGAGGACTCAGACCTCGACGGCATCCGCGAGACGGTGATGCGGGTGGGGGAGGGGATCCTGTCGCAGGGCTTTGAGCCCACGCCGTCCTATGCCGCCTGCTCCATGTGTGACTACCGGATCGCCTGTCCCGCAGCGGACTTCTGATCCGCGGGCGCGCGTCGACCGTCTCTGTGGCCCACCGCCGGGGGAGGCCCGGCTGACCGCTCGGTCTCAGCTTGCTCAGTCGGCTAGGCCGGCAGCGGGGACTTGGTGCGCCGGGCGTCCTCGTGGCCCACCTCCGCATCGACCTTCCGAAACTGCGCTTGCCCTCGCTCCTCGGCGCAGGTAGATTCGTCTGCGTGCACTCGCCTCCGCTGCTCGCCGATCGACCGGAAGCGCTCCAGTTGGTCTTGGCCGTGGTCATCCCGGCACTGTTCGGCGTGGTGTGCGGGGTGCTGCTCGGCGTGTCGGCGGGGGCCTACACCGCCCTTTCGCTGCTGGCGCTGTTGGGAGGGCTGGCGGCGGGCTTTGAGCACGCCGACGCGCTGGAGGGCGCCGGACGGGGGCTGGCGGGCGGCCTGCTGTTTGGCAGCTTCATCCTCTTTGCCCACAGCATCTCGAAGCTGAATGCCAAGACCAGCCTACCTACCCCCCATATCGTGCTGCCCGTCGCCACCACCATCATCGCCATCCTGCTGGGGGCGCTGGGCGGGGGCCTGCGCGGGCGCCGGGAGCGCCGGCGAAGCCGGGAGGCGGCGCCGGGGGCCTAGCGTCCGCCGCTCTCGGGCCCGCGCTGGCGCAGGAAGCGCTGAAACTCGCGGGCCAGGAGATCGCCGGAGGGCAGGTCCTCGGGATCGAGCTGGGTCTGCTCGTCCTCGGCGGCGCGCTCGAGGCGCTCGACGAAGGCCTGCACGTCGGGATCGCTCTGGACCGCCAGACCGACCTGGCGCTCGTAGTCAGCGGCGGCGGACTCAAGCTCGGAGGCGTCGACGGACACGCCCACCAGGCTCTCGAGCTTTCGCACCAACGCCAGCGCCGCCTTGGGGTTGGGAGCGGCCGCGACGTAGTGGGGCACGCTGGCCCACAGGCTGGCGGCGGGCAGGCCCGCCGCCGAGCAGGCGCCGTGCAGGACGCCCACAATCCCGGTGGGCCCCTCGTAGGTGCCCGGAGTGAGTCCCAGACGGTTGACCAGGCCGGTGTCTGAGCTCAGCCCGGTGATCGCCACCGGGTGAGAGTGGGGCACGTCGGCGAGCAGGGCACCGAGGGTGACCACCAGCTGGGTGCCCAGCACCTCGGCGAGCTCGATGATCATGCGACAGAAGCTCTGCCAGCGCATCGAAGGCTCGGGCCCCTCGACGAGGATCAGGTCACGAGGCGCGCGCGGGACCCGCGCCTCGTAGATGTCGATGCCCGGCCACGTGATCTCGCGGCTGTGGCCCTCGCTGAAGCGCACCCGCGGACGCGTGGCCTGGAAGTCAAAGAAGTCCTCGGGATCGACTCGGGCAAAGCGCGTCGCTCCCAGGCTGGCACCCAGAAAGGACACCGCGGCCGAGGCGGCGTCACCGGCGTCGTTCCAGCCCTTGAAGGCGCACACCAGGGCCGGGGCCCGCAGGCCGTTGGGGCGACGCTCCCAGATCAGGGGCTGCATCCGAAGCACCGTACATGATGGGAGCATGCCTTTCGCCACGGCCTCGTTGCCCCCCGCCCCCCCTCCAGCCCCCGCTGGATCGCTGGTGGCCACCCTGCGCGCGGGCGAGCTCGTCAGCGGCGTGTTTGCCTGCTCGCGCAAGGACCGGATGATCAGCCGTGCGGGCACGCCCTACCTGGCCGTCGAGCTGCGTGATCGCAGCGGGACGATCGCCGCCCGGGCGTTTCGCGACGCCGATCTGCTCTCTGGGCGCTTTGACCGCGGCGATCTCGTGCGCGTGACGGGACGCGCGCAGCGTTTCCGCGACGAGCTTCAGGTGGAGCTCGACACCATCGCGCGCGCTCCTGCGGGGGAGGCCGACCCGGCAACTTTCCTGCCCGTCGCCTACCGTGATCTCGACGAGCTCGACGGCTTCCTGGAGCACCTCGCCCGCGAGGTCCTCGAGCCCGGGCTGAGGCTCCTGCTCGACGACCTGCTCGCCGATAGCGCGCTGCGCGCCGCCTGGCGACTTGCCCCGTGCACGCGCGGTGGACACCACGCCTACCTGGGTGGCCTGCTCGAGCATACGGTGGCGGTGGCCACCATGACGGTGGAGACCTGCGTCCTGCATCCGCGCCTGGACCGCGACGTGCTGCTCGCGGCGGCGATCGTCCACGACCTGGGAAAGACGCGCGAGTTCACCTACGGCGCCGACATCGCCGTCACCGACGAGGGACGCCTGCTCGGCCACGTAGAGCTTGGGCTGCGCCTGCTCGACGCCCGAGCTCGCCACCTCGACGTCGGCCGCCGGCTGGCCCTGGCTCACTGCGTGCTCTGCCATCACGGCCCCGACGCGGCACCGGGGCGGCGCTTCGGCACCGCCGAGGCCCTGGCGCTCTATCGCCTCAACACCCTGGACGCCACCGTCAAGGACTCACTCGAGCACGGGCTAAGGCCATGACGCAATACAACTCAAGACGATGTGCGCAGACTGCTCTACTCGGCGGACACATGGGCGGTGGTGGGCTGCTCAGCCGACCCCCGACGGGACAGCACCGCATCGCCACCCTGCTCAAGCTCGGCAGCCACCGGGTCATCCCCATCACACCCACCGCCACGAAGTTTCTGGGTGAGCCGTGATATCCGAGCCGGGGCGCCGTTCCCGCCGACGAGGGCGTTGACGTCGACGGGGCCGTCGCCATCGGCGCCCGTGACGATTGATTGGTGCTCGGAGTGATCGACGAGGCGGCGCCCGGCGCGCGGGCGGCTGGTCTGCGGGTGGTGATGGAGCGCTGCCCGGCCATCGAGTACCCACGCCTTGACAGCAGCTCGGGCCGAGCTATATAAAAGGACGCATGGGGGTCCGCGTGCGACTTGCGGTCGTCGTGGGAGCGGTGGCGATGTCGGGATGGGGCCCGGGGGCGGCGACGACGCTGGCGGCGCAGAGGGCGAGCACCGGCGACGCCCAGGCCACGGTGGTGGGCACGGTTGCCACCCTGGGCAGCGGGCGGATATCGCGTCGCTGGTCCATCGACGGCGCTCATCACGTGGCCACCAGCGCCCTCGCCGATCCCGTCACGGCGGCGCAGTGGTCGACGACAGGCTCGCCCGACTTCTCCCTGACCGTGGGAGGGCGCCCCACGTCGTCTCGCTCAGGCTGGTCGCTCCTCGGCGTCTCCGCGGGACTGGCGTCCCCGGACCCCGCTCGCCCCGCCGCGGGGCCGGCGGCGAGCCTCGTCTTTCGCTACGCCTCCGACACCACGGTGGGCGGAGTCGGTCTCGAACTCGACCGCACCTACACGCTGCATCCGGGGTCGGCGGTGATCGTGGTGGCGTCGAGCCTGCTCAACCGCACGCCATCCGCGGTGGGGGTGGCTGCCTACTCCCTCGACGAGCTGACCTCCCCGGCTCGCGTCCGTACCGAGGTGGACACATATCACGGCGGATCGGACTGGCGCGACGACTACCGCGTGATCTCCCAACCCTCCGGCGTCTTCGACGACGAAGGAGAGGTGGCTCGCTTCGACGATGGCTCGGGCGCCGGGTGGTTCCTGGTCAGCGAGCGGCGCAGCGGACTCATGAGTCGGGTGGGTCGCGAAGCCTCGGGACGTACCTGGGTCGGCGTCGATCATGCGCGTGACGCCTTTGACTACGGGCCGTTGAAGACCGACGCGCCCGGCTACAACCGCCAAGACAACCCGGCCTATCCCGCCCCCGTCCGCGAGCGCACGATCCGCCCCGGGGCCTCTCTTTACCTGGGGCGCGCCTACCTCGGCGTATACCACGGCGGCGCCCAGCAGGCGGCGGCGGCCTTCTCCGGTGAGTTCGTCGCTCACGAGGCACCCGCCTTTGCGCGCAGCGTGGGACTCAACGCCTTCCATCCGTGGGAGCGGGGGCCGGGGATGAGCGATTTGAACCTGCGCCATCAGGTCGACGCCGCCCGCGCGTTGGGCGTGGAGAGCTTCATGCTCGACGACTCCTGGCAGGGAGGCGCCGGCGGAGTGTCGGGGGACTGGAACTTCGACTCGGCACGCTTCCCATCGGTCGGCCCCGACGGGCCCGACTTCGTCCGTTACGTGCACGCCGCCGGGCTGCACCTCGGTCTGTGGATGTCGCCACTGGCGTTCAACTCCTCCAGCCACACGTACGCCGCTCATCCCGAGTGGGCCTGCGCCCCCACCGGCGACGTCAGCGCTCGCCTTCCCGACGACACCGGTCTCGGACTCTGGGATGTGACCAATCCGGGGTTTCGCTCCTACCTCAGTGGGGTGATCGACCGGCTCATCGCCCGCTACGGGGTCACCGAGTTCAAGTTCGACTTCATGGCCTGGGTGGACTGCGCGCCTCACGACTACCTGGACTACGAGGACGCCTTCGTGGCTCTGGTACGTTCGTTTCAGGCGCGCCACCCGGATGTCACCTTCGAGCTCGACGAGACCAACGACCAGCGGTCATGGCCGTTCGAGTCGGCGGCGTTGGGGCCGTCGTGGTTCGACAACGGTCACCTGCACGGGTCGACCGCGCAAGCCAAGATTCTGCACGACCTGTGGAGCGCGGCGCCCTGGCTGGCGCCTTCGTCGATCGGCTTTGGCACCTACGACGCGACGCTGCAGGCGCCGTACACGGTCGACTACCTCATGCCGATGTCGCTGCTCGGGCACTTCACGTTCTGGACTGACCTGACGAAGCTCTCAGCCCCCGACGCCGCCGAGACCCGCTGGTGGCTGACGTGGTACCGCCTCCACCGCGCGGCGTTGGGCGGCCTGGCCTATGAGGACACCCAGGCCGACCCCCTCGATGGGAGCTCGTGGACTGCCCTGCAGCCGTGGGCCGGCGACCGGGGATACGTGTTCGCCTTTCGCCAGTCCAGCCCCCAGCCAACCCAGGTCATCCGCCTGCAGGGCCTCGACCCCGCCCAGGCCTATGACCTGCACAACGTGCGCACCGGCGTTGACCTGGGTGCGCGCAGCGGCGCGCAGCTGGCTCGGGGGCTGACGCTGACCCTGCCCACCGCTTACTCGGCCATGGTGATCGCGGTCGACCCCGTCGCGCATTCGCTACCCGCCGCCCGGGCATGCACGAGTCGCCGAGCATTTATCATCCACGTGCACCGCCACCGCGGGGCCCACCTGCAGCGAGTGGTCGTACTGCTCGATGGGCGCCGCACCGCAGTCATCACCGGTCGGCGCCTGGGCATCCCCATCCGCCTCACCGGGCTGCCGCGGGGGACTTTCCACGTGCGCCTGGTCGTCGAAGCTCGCCGCCGCGGGCAAACGGTCACCCGCAACGAGGTGCGCACTTATCACACCTGTCGTCCCGCCTCCCGGCGCTTGCCTTTGGCGCCATGACCCTGCTGTCACGCCTGCTCCTCGCCGTCTCACTCAGCCTCTTGGGTGGATCGGTTCCTGCCTCGGTGGCGCCCGCCGCCGGTGTCGACTGGAGCACCTATCAGGGGGCTCCAAGCCGGTCCGGAGTGGTCAGATGGGCGGCGCCCTACCGGGGCCTGAGACTGCGCTTCCGAGTCCATGTCGACGGACAGATCTACGGGCAGGCGCTGTTTGCCCACGGGCGGGTCTACGTGGCCACCGAGAGCAACTCCGTCTACGCCTTTGGTCGCGGCGGTCGTCTCATCTTTCGTCGCCACCTCGGTGAGCCCGTGCCCGTGGCCGACACGCCGTGCGGGAACATCGACCCCTCGGGAATCACCGGCACACCGGTGATCGGCGGGCGACGCCTGTACGTCGTGGCCTACCTGCACACCGGCCACCGCCATGTCCTCTACGCCCTGGATACCCGCAGCGGTCGGGTGGTCACCCGTCGCGACGTAACCCCGCCCCATGGGGTCTCCCAGCAGCAGCGTGGCGCACTCAGCCTCGCCCACGGCCGTGTCTATATTCCCTTCGGTGGCCTGTTTGGCACGTGCGGCGACTATCAGGGCTACGTGTATGCGGTCCCCGCCGCCGGCGGACCCGCCCGCATCTACGCCAACCCGGCTGCGGGGGCAGGGATCTGGGCGCCCGCCGGACTGACCGAGGAGCCCTCGGGCAACTTTCTCGCCGCCACCGGCAACCCTCCCAACGCCGACGGTCCGTTTGGCTATGCCAACAGCGTCGTGCGCCTGTCGCCCGGGCTGACGCGACTGGCGTACTGGACGCCCAGGGACTCATACCTCACGGCCAAGGACGTGGACATCGGTGCCGAGGGCCCCGCCGTCCTGCCGGGGGGGCTTGTGCTTCAAAGCGCTCAGGACGGCGACGCTTACCTGCTGGCACCCGGATTGCGAGGGGTGGGCGGGGAGCTCTACTCCCAGCGCCTGTGCAGGCAGATCTACGGAGGTACGGCGGTGTCTGGCTCTCTGGTGCTGCTCTCCTGCACCGAGGGACTGGTGGCGGTGCGGGTGTCAGGCAGCCGGTTCTCAGTGGCTTGGAGCTCACCGGGGCGTGCGAGCACCGCGCTCGTGGCCCGAGGAGATGCCTTCGATCTCCAGAACGGCCAGCTCCGGGTCCTGCGTTTGAGCGACGGGCATCAGCTGGCCTCCATCGACGTCGGTCAGCACTCCCCCGGCTTTCGCAACAACTTCCCCTCGCTCTCGGGCAGCGCCGACCTGCTGGCCGCCCCGGCCGGGGATTTCCTGGACGTCTACCGCGGGCTGTAGGCGCCGCGGGCTCCGGGCCCCGCCAGGCGGGGCCCGGAGCTTCAGCGCGTGCTAGCGGTCAGGCGGCCTGCTTGATCATCGCGTTGGGGTTGAGCACGTACTTCTCGGCCGTCCCCTTGTCGAAGTCCTCATAGCCCTTGGGAGCCTCGTCGAGGGTGATGACCTTCGCGTTGACGGCTTTGGCGATCTGCACGC
>JAABUU010006264.1_pt1 | contig 12842 bp, 8 predicted proteins | sample 5559301 | NCBI WGS metagenome assembly JAABUU01 (sample SAMN10711884, study PRJNA513360) | rock metagenome | isolation source: Antarctica rocks | place: Antarctica: Victoria Land, Richard Nunatak white
CTGGGCCTGGGCTGCATGGGCATGTCGGCCTTCTACGGCGAGACCGACGAGGTCGAGTCCACCGCCACCATCCACCGGGCGCTGGACCTGGGCTGTAACTTCCTGGACACCTCTGACATGTACGGCCCCCACACCAACGAGCGCCTGGTGGGGGCGGCCATCGCCGATCGCCGCGATGACGTGGTGCTGGCCACCAAGTTCGGCATCAGGCTCGACCCCGACGACCCGTCCAAGCGCTCCATCGACGGACGCCCGGAGTACGTGCGAGAGGCCTGTGAGGCCTCGCTGCAGCGCCTGGGCGTCGAGCACATCGACCTCTACTACCAGCACCGGGTGGACCCCAAGACCCCGATCGAGGAGACGGTGGGGGCGATGGGTGAGCTGGTCTCGGAGGGAAAGGTCCGCTACCTGGGCATGTCCGAGGCGGCCCCGCAGACCATCCGCCGCGCCCACGGCGTGCATCCCATCAGCGCCCTGCAGACCGAGTACTCGCTGTTCACCCGCGACCCCGAGGCTGAGATCCTTCCCGTCGTGCGCGAGCTGGGCATCGGCTTCGTCCCCTACTCCCCGCTGGGCCGAGGCTTTCTCTCCGGGCGCTTTCAGTCATCCCAGGAGCTCTCAGAGGACGATTTTCGCCGCCGCCATCCCCGCTTCACCGGCGAAAACCTGCAGGGCAACCTGGCGCTGGTCAAGCGCATCGAGGAACTGGCGCGCGAGCGTGACGTGAGCTCCGGCCAGCTCGCCCTGGCCTGGGTGCTGGGCCAAGGTGAGGACATCGTCCCCATCCCCGGCACCAAGCGTCGCAGCTACCTGGAGGAGAACCTGGCCGCCGCCGACATCGACCTGAGCGCCGAGGAGCTCGCGCGGATCTCCGAGGCGATCCCGTCCGCGGCGGGCGAGCGCTACGACGCCTCGGGCATGGCCACCGTCAACCGCTGAGCGTCGTGGTCAACCCCCTGCGCATCGCGGCCAGCCCGCTGAGCACCGTCTGGCAGTTCGGTGAGCCGCTGTCACACCTGCGCCACTCCCCCGAGCTGCTCGTGCCCCTGCGCCGGCGTGGGGGCACCACCCTGGAGCGCCCGCGCGTCGCCCTGCCCCCCGGCCACGTGGCCGACGTCCTGGGAGCGGGTGAGCTGTTCTACCGCGATACCGGCCCGGTGCGGGGGCGCGGGCCCAACCGGGGCACCCTGCTGCTCCTGCACGGCTGGATGGTCCCCTCCGACGCCCACTGGATGCGCACCTTCGGCGCCCTGCACGCCCGCGGATGGCGGGTCATCGCCATGGACGCCCGTGGCCACGGCCGGGGACTGCGCACCAGCGAGCGCTTCCGCATCGCCGACTGCGCCGAGGACGCCATCGCCCTGATCAAGCACCTGGATCCCGGGCCGGTCACCGTGGTGGGCTACTCGATGGGCGGCCTGATCGCCCAGCTCATCGCCTACCGCGCCGAACCCGGCCTGGTGGCCGGAGCGGCGCTGTGTGCCACGGGCTGTGAGTTTCGCTCCAGCCTGGCCATGCGCGCGGTGTGGTCGGGCATGAGCGTCCTGCAGGTGGGCTGGCAGCTGGCGCCCCAGCCGGTGTGGGGAACGCTGACCAAGCTCATGCTGCGTACCAATTTCGACACCGCCGACTGGATGGTCGGAGAGCTCGCCCGCGGGGCGGCCTGGGACATCGCCGAGGCCGGCCGGGAGATCGGGCGCTTTGACTCCCGGCCGTGGCTGGAGGAGATCGAGGTCCCCGTGGTGGTGCTGGTCACCCTCGCCGACCTCCTGGTGCCCCCCAGCCGCCAGCGCGACCTCGCCGAGCGCCTGGGGGCGCCCATGGTCGAGATAAACGCCGACCACCTGGCCCCCGCCACCACCCCGCGGCGCTTCCACGACGGCCTGGTGGAGGTCCTGGGCCTGCTCGCCCGCGGCAGCCTGGCCGCCGTCGGCTAGAGCGGCGCAGGGCGGCCCGAGGGCCGCCCTGCGCGCTTGCTGGGCGGTCGGCTGACTGAGGCCGAGCGGTGGCCATCGAGGAGGTGGGCCATCGTCTAACCTGCCTTGGCGCCCTGATGAACCTCACAGCTTTGACCTCTGTGCAACAGCGCTTTGAGAAGTCCGCGGGCGGACGTATCCTGCTCAGCGCGTTCATCATCGTCCTGGTGGCGAGCATCGCCACCTGGAACCTCCCTCCCGCCGTGGGCCCCGACGGCGGAAGCGCCCTGCGCCGCGACGCCATGCAGGTGGGCAGCCCGCTGCTCTTTGCGCTCGGCCTCGATCAGAACTGGGGGGTGTTCGCCCCCCCACGCGTCCAGACAATCGCGCTCAGCGCACAGATCTTCTATTCCAACGGCCACTCCAAGCGCTGGACGCCCCCCACCTCGACAGGCAACCTGTTCGGCGCCTACCGGGACTATCGTTGGGTCAAGTACCTGGAAAACATCATCCAGGACAGCTCGTCAGGCGACTGGCCGTCGTTGTCAGCCTGGTTGGCGCGGACGAATTCCGGGCCCGGTCAACGTCCGGTCAGCGTGACCCTCACGCGCTACTTCTCGACCATCGAGCCGCTCACCGCTCGCAACCGACAACGCATCCCAGGAGCGCCGGCAGCGGGCAGCAGCGCCTGGCAGCACGACGACTTCTTCAACTACCCCGTCCCTCAAAGCGCCAGCCCCACCCGATGAGCGCGACCACCCAACGGGAGTCCCCTTCGGCGACCGGCGAAGCGACGGCGCCGAGCCCTCCAGGGATGACGCACACGCTGCGCAGCGCCGTGCGGGGCTGGGAACGCTTCTGGTTTGAGCCCCAGCAAACCTCGACGCTGGCCGTGGTCCGGATCCTCTTCGGATTGGCGATGATCGGGTGGACCGCGACGCTCATCCCCGACGCGAACGCGTTCTACTCTCCCAGCGGGATTGTTCCCGCCCAGCCCCAGTACACCGTCAGTGGCATCTGGAGCCTGTTGGGCAGCTCCCCCGGATCGACCACGGTGATGGCGCTTCTCCTTGCCACCCTGCTGGCGTCGATCTGCCTGACGGTGGGCCTGGCCACCCGCCTCGCCGCGGTGGTCGTGTGGCTGGGCTTGATGGCCTTCACGCGTCGCGACCCCAGCGTGGTCAACTCGGGAGACATATATCTGCGGGTGCTCGCCTTCTTTTTGATCCTCGCCCCCAGCGGCGCTGCTCTGTCTGTCGACCGCCTACGACGCGGACGGCGTGACTTCTGGCAGTTTCCGGCCCGCTCGCCCTGGGCACTGAGGCTCATCCAGGTCCAGATCTCCATTCTCTACCTGAGCGCGCTCTGGGACAAGCTGCGCTCGGGGAGCCTGTGGAATGGGGGCACCGCCCTGTCCTACATCGAGCGCATCGGCGACGTCCGCCGCTTCCCCCTTCCCCTCTTCAACACCGACTCGGTGCCCATTTCGCTGATGACCTACGGTTCGCTGGCGGTGGAGCTTGGGCTGGGGGTCCTCGTGTGGAATCGTCGGGCTCGGCCGTGGGTCCTGGCGCTGGGCATCGGGCTGCACCTGTCGATCGACTACTCCATCCGCGTGGGCTTCTTCTCGGCGGCGGCGATCGCGGGGATCCTGGCCTTCTTGCCCCCGGAGTGGGCGGGCGCCCGACTCCTGGGATTACGCAATCGCCTGGGCCCCCGGCGCCCGTCCCCGGCCGCCAACCCCAACCGCTAAACCCTTCTGCTCCTGGTCGAGCCGGCCAGCAGGTAGTTGTTGCCCTCGAAGCGGACGCTGGCCCGGTCGACCTTGCGGCCGCGCAGGCGGATGCTGTTGATCGTGACGAAGGCGCTGTAGGTGCAGTTGGCGCGAACACCAAGCGTGCGATGCGACACGGTCTGGTTGGCGTGCTTGATCGTCACCGAGATGTTGCCCTTACAGCCCTGATCGCGGGTGATGCCGGCCGGCAGCCTGATCCTTCCGGAGATGTGAAAACGGGTGAACCTCCCGCGCCGGCGCTTGGCTGCCTTCTCGGTGACGCGCACAGACCGACGCTTCAAGGTGGTGGTGGTGGTGGTGACGATGGGTGTGGGTGCGCCACCGCTCGGCGCGCATCCTGACGCCATGGCACTCGGAGGGTTGGGGGCCTGGGCAGCGCTGCCACCACCCAGGTTGCCACCGGGTGCAGCGGTGCTCGCTGTCCCCAGGCCGACCGTGTTGGTGTCGTTGGGTCCCATCGAGTTGTCGTTGACCGCGAGCCCGTCGTTGAAGGGACCGGCGTTGCCGTTGCCCTGACCATCGACCTCGCAGGCGACGCTCGCCGCGACTTCAGCCGACTGAAACTGGGCGATCACCGTGTGCTGGTCGGCCTGGAGCACCACGCTACCGGCCGTGCCCGCGGCAGCGCCGTTGGTGTTGACGAGATGAAACGCACCTGGATTCAGGTTCGCGCCCGCCACCGGCGTACGGGCGATGGTCGGGCCCACGAACTGGAAGCTCACCGTGTTGTCGGCGGTGTTCACGGTGCACTGGTGCAGGCTGTCTGAATCGACATAGCCAGCAGCCAGCAGCGCCAGCGTCTGCACCGGGGCGCTCGACACCGAGCTGGGATTGCCACCCGCCATGGTGGTGCTCTGATCGTCAACGGCGCCCCCGTCGTCGGAGATCGAGACGATCTTCTCGGCGAACTGCGCCGCGGCCGGGAAGGTCACGGTCACGGTAGATCCGCTCACGTTCGCCGAGCCCTTCGCGCAGGTCTGTCCGCCGTAGGACAGCTGGGCGCAGATGTTGCCCGCCGTCACCGGCGTGCCCTGACCGCCGACACCGTTGGTCGTGCCCAGGTTCGCACCCGCGTTGACCGTCTCGTTGTAGGTGATCGCGAACTGCGCCGATCCCGGCGAAGACTGCGACACCGAGACGATGTAGGGGTTGATCGTCGCCCCGCCCGGGGCCGACGGCTGTGCCTGGGTGGCCGCCTGATCCTCGACCGGCGTCGACTGGGGAGTGTGATCGAGGGTGCCGACCGCCCCGAAGGTGGTAAACGCCCGCACCGCCGAGCTCACCGGAGCCCCGGTGGCAAAGCTCACCTCGACCTCGCCCCGACCCTGCGTCGAGCCCGTCGGGTTACACGAGACGATGCCGCCGTTGTTCGCGTTCATGGCGGGCATACCGGTGAATCCCGTCGTCGATGTGTTCGAGTAGAACCCGAAGTCCGACGGCGTCGGCGGGTCCCCGCGGTTCGCCGTCCCCGGGCACGGAATCACCTTGTCAAAGTCATAGACGACGGTGCCCGCACCCCCGTTGCCGTTGGGGTTGACCCTGAAGGCGGTGAGCACCGGCCCCGAGTTACCTCCCGCCTGGACGGCGGTGGCAATGTCTGAGCCGTCGAGCTGCGCGGCCTCGGGCGGATTGGTCGGGTTGCCCGTGTTGAAGCTGGCCACCGCCCCCTGGGCGATGTCGAGCTTGGTGAAGCCCTGGACGTAGGCCGACGGGGCCCCGGCGGCGGCCGCCGGGAAGGTGAGCACCAGGCAACTCTGCTGGCCGTTGCCCGTCGCCACCACCACGCCGGTCGCGGGAAGCGAATCGAAGACGTTGAAGCCACGCAGCGTGAAACATGGCCGCCTGGGCGGAGGTGAACGGGCCGCCCCCCGGGTTGTGCACGTTTGAGTTAAAGCACGCGGTGACCTGAGGCTGAGCGCCACCCTGGTTGGCACCGGGCTGGGTGACCGCGGCCGAGGTGACCTGCGGATAGAGCACGTTTGCCGGGGGCTGTTAGCGCCACCGGCGACTGCCCCGAACGCACTGGAGCTGAGAGCCAGAGCCCCGCAGAGGGCCGCCAAGCGCCCGCTCGGGCATGAAAACGAGTCATCGATGCGCCTCCTGACAAACAGTTGTTTGTGAGCCCCGGCCCGCCGTCGCATTCCTCTGGGCGACGCCTCTACCGAACCGAGATGCAGAGTGTAGACCTCTCACCCGCCTCCATCGAGACCTATCAGCGCCAGGGAGCGCAAGAAGCTCACCGACAACGACGGAGGGCGGCCCGTGGGCCGCCCTCCGCGTGCTCACGCTTCTAGCTGACTTGAGCCTAGACGCGATTGCGGTGTGTCGAGCCCGGGAGCAGGCGGTTATTGCCCTCGAACCGGACGTTCACCTTGTTGGCCTTGCGGCTGCGAAGGCGGCTGTTCTTGACGGTGACAAACAGGCTGTAGGTGCAGTTGGCGCGAACACCAATGGTGCGATGCGACACGGTCTTTCTGCCGTGCTGGATCGTCACCGAGATGTTGCCCTTACAACCTTGATCCTGGCTCACGCCAGCGGGGCGGATGAGCTTCCCCGTCACGTGGAAGCGGGTGAACTTCCCGCGCCTACGCTTGTTGGCCTTCTCCGTGAGACGTGCATGCTTGCGCGTGGTCGTCACAGGTACGACGACGGTAGTGATCCCGCCGGTGGTGGTGGTGGTGGTGGTGCCGGGGCGGGGGCCGGGGCCGGGGCCGGGGCCGGGGCTACCGGTCGTGCTGCCCTGGGTGGTCTGGCTGCTGCCGCCACCACTGGTGGTGCCGCCCGGGAGGGCGCTTGTGGCCGCCCCGAGACCGACCGTGTTCTGGTCGTTGCCCTTTACCTGCCCGTCCATCACGGCGGCGTTGCCGTTGTTGGGCGTGGTGCTGGGGCCGGTCACGCCGTTGACCTCACAGGCCACTCCAGCCGCCACCTGCGCGGACTGGAACTGAGCCACCACCGATCGCCGATCGCCCTGCAGCACTGCGCTGTTGGCCGGTATCAGACCGCCGTTGGTGTTGACGAGGTTGAACGAACCAGAATTCACCGACGCCGTGGCGATGATCGGACCCACGAACGAGTAGGTGACCGTGTTGTTGCTGCCCACTACGCACTGGCGCAGGTTGTCTGAGTCGACAAAGCCCGGCGACAGCAGGTCCAGCGTCTGCGTGGCAAAGCTCGACACCGCGCTGGGGTTACCGTTGATCGGGTTGTTGTTCTGGTCGCGGGTGTTCTGGTCGCGCACCGCGCCACCATTGTCAGACACCGAGACGATCTTTTCGGTGAACTGCGTCGCGGCGGGGAAGGACACCGTCACGGTGGCCCCACTCACGCTCACACCGGAGGCACACGTCTGCTGGCCGCCGTCCGACAGCTGCGCGCAGATGTTGCCCGCCGTCGTCGGCGTGCCGTTCGTGCCGTTGCCCAGGTTCGTACCCGGGTTGACGGACTCGTTGTAGGTGATGGTGAACTGAGCCGATCCCGGCGAAGACTGCGACGCCGAGACGATGAACGGGTTGATCGTCGCCCCGCCCGGAGCATCGGGCTTCTGCTGGGTGGGGTTCAGAGACGCTCCACTGTTGTGGTCCAGGGTAATGACCGCACCCTGCAGGGCGAACTCCCGCACGGCAGAGCTCACCGGAGGATTCTGAGCAGCAGGCTGCCCCGCCGCGGGGGCAGCAGGCGTGAAGCTGACCTCCACCGTGCCCGTCTGGGTCGAGCTGCCCGTCGGGTTACACGACACCACCATTGTGCCTCGGAACGCCGTCGTCGACGTGCTCGAGTAGAACCCGAAGTTGTTGGCTAGGGGTGCCTGACTCCCATTCCCATTCGTTCCCGTGCAGTCGATCGCCTTGTCAAAGCTGTAGGTGATCGTGCCTTGGCCACCGTTGCCCTGGTTGTTGACCGTGGCCCCGGTGAGGACCGGACCCGAGTTGCCGCCCGCCTTGACGGCGTTGGCGATGTCTGAGCCGTCCAGCTGGGCGGCCTCCGGCGGATTGGTGGGATTTCCCGAGTTGGGGCTCTGCACCGCACCGGTAGCGATGTCGAGCTTGGTGAAGCCCTGGACGTAGGCGGAAGCACTGCCTCCGGTCGACGCCCTGAAGCTCAGCACCAGGCAGTTCTGCATGCCGTTACCGTTGGCCACAGCCACCGCGGTGGGGTTGATGGAGTCGTTGACGTTGAAGCCCCTCAGCGTGAAGTTGGCCAACTGGGCAGCGCCATTTGCCGTTCCTGTTGCCGTCACGTTGGTGTTGAAGCAGGCGGTGACCTGGGGCTGACCGCCACCTGAGTTGCCGCCGCGCGTCGTGACCGTGGCGGTCTGGATCTGCGGGTAGAGCACCGACGCCGCGGGAGTGTTGCCCCCACCGGCGACCGCGCCGAACGCACTGGAGCTGAGCCCCAGAACGCCAATTATCGCCCCCAGGCCGGCCAAGCCGAGCCCTCGGGCAGGAAAACGAATCATTAATGCGCCTCCTAGAAATGAATAAACGAAGTCCCGGCCCGCCACCGCATACCTTCCCGCGACGTTTCTACCGAGCCGAGAGTGGCGAGTGTAGACCATCTGGGAGCAAAAAGCGCTCGCTGCCCCTCGGTGCGGGCCCGACCGCCCCGCGCTCCGTCACGGCCGACGGCTACCAGATGGCCGTCACAGGCGGCCATCGCCGCGGGTGGCTCAGTCAGTGCTTGGGTGCCGCTGACCTGGGCACCGGGCAGCGCACGGCAAAGCTGTTTCTCAAGGCCCCGCCGACATAGCCCACGCTCACCCGGTCGTGGCAGAGGCCGCCCGTCTGGCGGGCCGTGTAGGAGCAGTGCCAGTAGGAGGGACCGCCCGTGCAGGGTCCCGGGCGATACACGGTCGCGTGGCCATGGCTGCTGCCCTGCTGCGCCTTGAGACCTTGCAGGTAGCTGCGAAGGTACGCCACCGCTTGGGTATGGGTGAACGAGCGTCCGGCCTGGGGCGACCCGAACTTGGGCGCTCCGTATGCACCCTTGCTGTCGGCCGGCGGCGCGGTGACCGGTGTGGTCTTGGTGGCGCCGTGGCCGGATGGGGCCTTCGCCGCGCCGGTAGTCGCCGTCGTCGAAGGGGTGGAGGGTCCGGTCGCAGTCGAGCCGGGCGCGACGGTCTTTGAGCCAGACCCGCCGCAACCCAGTACCAGGGTCGCGGAGCCCACCAATAGGAGCGATGTCGCTGAGCGTCTCATGCATCTAACGATAACAATGCGACTCGTGGTCCCCGGCGCCGGAACAGGACGCCGGCGATGGCTTACACTCGCCTCGTGCGTGCGCGGGAATCAGAGCGGGGCTGGACGGTATGTCGGTCGCCACGCTGAGGCGCATCCGCGGCATCCAGTTGCGCGGCTCCTCGCCGCTGCTGGCCCTGAAGTCAGACGAGCAGCTCGCGCGCCTGGTGCGCGACGGCCACGACGCCGCCTTCGACGTGCTCGTCGGTCGCTACGCGTCGCGGCTGGCGGCCTTCTGTCGCCACCTGCTTCCCACCAGCGAGGATGCCGAGGACGTCATCCAAGAGGTCCTCGTCGCCGTCTACGACGCCCTGCGGGCGGGATCTCCTCCCATCGCCGTGCGTCCGTGGCTGTTTCGGATCGCACGCAACCGCTCGCTCAACCACCTGCGCGGGCGTCAGGCGCGGGCATCTCAGGTGCCGTTTGACGAAGTGGCCTGGGACCGCCAGATCGGCGACGTGGTGGCATCGGCGTTCGAGGCCGCCCAGCAGCGAGAGGAGTTTCGGCTCATCGTCGCCGACATCCACGATCTCGCCGAGAATCAGCGCGCCGCCCTGCTGCTGCGCGAGGTCGAGGGCCTCAGTCACATCCAGATCGCCGAGGTCATGGAGACGACCGTGCCCGCGGTCAAGTGCCTGCTGGTGCGGGCGCGGGGAGCCCTGGCCGAGGGTGTCGAGGCCCGGACCCTGAGCTGCGAGGACGTCCGCTATGAGCTGTGTGAGGTCGCCGAGGGCGTCCGGCGACGCAGCCCGGCCGTGCGGCGCCATGTCAAGGGGTGTGAGCGCTGCGGGGCCTACGCCACCCATCTGCGCACCACCAAGGTGGCGGTGTCCGCGCTGGCTCCGATCGGTCCCCTCGCCCTGCTCGCCCGCTCCGCCATCGCCCACCTGGGCTGGAAGACGAGCTCCGGTGGAGCCCTGGCCGGGGGAGGGGCGGGCACCGGGGCGAGCGCCGGCTTTGGAGTGGCCGGCTCCACGGGCGCCGGCCCGATGACCGCCGTGCTCAGTGGCCTGACCGTCAAGGCAACCGCCGGCATCGCCGCCGCCGCGGTGGCCATCGGCGCCGCCGACGTCGCCTCCTGGAAGGCCGGCCCCCCGACCCGGACCACGGTGTCGGCCTCGACCGCGTCACCATCGGAAGTCAGGGCTCCTGCGCTCACGCTGCCCTCGTCGGCGGCGGGGCTGACTCCCGAGCTCGACGGATCGCCGCTACCCACCTTCCTGACCGGGCATGGGTTTGCTCAACCGATGACCTCCTTCGGACTCGGTCCGTTCCAGCGGCCAGCGACCATCCCGAGCGTCGCGGTACCATCGACGCCGACGACCGCCCCTGCCGTCGGCCTGACGGCTCCGGTGATCGCCCCGCCCTTGGCCGCTGGCACCCCGGTCGCCTTGACCCATCCTGTCGTCCTGGCCCCGGCCGTGTCCCCACCCCCTGCCGTCTCGGCGCGCGGGTCGGCCGGCGCAACCCCGGCCCCGAGCGCCAAGAGCGAGACTCCCTCCTCGAGCCCCAGCTCCGGCCACCCCTCCAACTCCTCGGACACCACCACTCCCCCGGGGTCCTCCGGTGCCGGCAGCCCGAGCTCGACGTCCACTCAATCCTCGGGAGGAGGTCCGGCCGCAGGTCCCTCCCCAGGCGACGGAGCGCCGTCGGCGGCCGGCCCTTCCACGACCACCACCACGCCTTCCACGACCACCACCACGACTACCACGACGGTAATCGTCCTCAGCACCACCGCCGCTCCGGCCCAAAGCGCCGGAGACACCAACTCGCCTTCGTCGAGCTCGCAACCCTCCGGGCCGCCGGCTCAGCCCTCTTCGTCAAGCACCTCCGCGACCCCGAGCGGGCACAGCACCAGCCCGCCCGCCCCCACGCGCCACAGCACCAGTCAGTAGGCGTGCGCGCCAGCCGACCCGGGGCCAGCCCACCCCGTCACCTCGGGATACCAGCATCGGCAGCGGTGCTACTGGCCCTCCTCGTGGCAATCCTGACCCTCACCACCGCGACGGCCTGGGCCGCTTCCGTGGACCACGCCGGTCGCGGGCGGATGCCCGCGGCCGCACTGGCGCTGGCGCACCGCAACTGCGCAGACCGCGGCCTGGGACGGCGCTGGCAGTGCGGGCGCCTGCGCGTGAAGTCGATCCCCGCGGTCGCCTGGGCGGGTCGCTGGAGCTGGCGGTGGCGCGCTATCGCCCGGGGTCCGCTCGCGCTCGCCACCGTCCCATCCTCCTGGCCATGGCCGGCGGGCCGGGGCAGTGCGCACTGCCCCTGGCCGAGCAGTTTCGCTCAAACCTTCCCGCGAGCGCCCTGCGCGGCGCCGACCTGGTGGTGATGGACCCGCGCGGCACCGGAGCCTCAGGGGCGCTTGACTGCTCGACCATCCAGCGGGCGGGCTCGGCGTCGGCCCTGTCGCTGGCCGACTGCGCCCGCTCATTGGGTCCCCGCGCACGCCTTTACTCCACCAGCGCCACGGTGGCCGACATCGAGGCCCTGCGCCGGGCGCTGGCAGCTCCTCGCATCTCGATCTATGCCATCTCCTACGGGACCTACGTGGCCCAGCGCTACGCCCTGGCCCACCCCCACGCGGTCGACCGGCTGCTGCTGGACTCGGCGATCCCGCTGAGCACCGACCCCACCGACCACACCATCCTCTCCTCCAATGCCCGTGCGCTGCAGACGCTGTGCGGCGATGGTCACTGCCAGGCGGTCACCGCGGACGTGGTCTCAGACTTTCGCCGGGTGGCGACGCGTCTGCGCCACGGGCCGCCGTTTGGCCCCCCGATCACCCCGGGGTCCGGGAATCCCGGTGCGACTCAGGTAGTGGGCTCGGGCTCTCCCTCGAATCGCTGTTGCTGGCCGGAGATTATGACCCCACCCTGCGCGCCGCCACGCCGGCCGCCCTGCGCGCCGGCGCCCGCGGCGACGCCAGCCTGCTGGCCAAGCTGCAGGCCACCGCCCAGGCCGATGAGCTCGTACCCGGCGTGCGCAGCCTCAGCGTGGCCGCCTACTACGCGGCCAGTTGCCAGGACCCCTCCCTACCCTGGTCGGCGACCGATCCCCTGGCCACCCGACAGCTCCATGCCCGGGCGCTGGCCAACGGGGTCGCGGCCGGCCTGCCCTTTGACTCCTCGGTGGTGCTGGGCTTCACCAACCTGCTGACCTGTGCCGGGTGGCCGTGGGCCCACCGTCGACCTGCGCGCTCGGCGCGTCGGGGCCGGGGCCAGGCCATCCCCACGCTCGTGATTCTCGGGCTCCCAGGACACGATCTCCCCGCCTGCGGCGGCGGCGCGCCTGGTGCGCTCCCGTCCCGGGGCGCGCCTGCTCATCGCGCCCTACAGCGGACACGACGTCCTCGATGACTCGAGATCTGACTGCTTTGGCCCGGTGGCCGACTTCTTCGCCGGACGGCGGGTGCCGCGGCGCTGCGTCCGTGACGTCGGGCTGCCCCCGATCATCTCCGAGGCCGCTCTGCGCCACCGCGCGGTGCCCGCCGGCTGACGCTGGGCCACCGGCCGACCGTTTCAGCTCGCGCCCGCTGGCCCTCTCAGCTCCCGTACAGCTCGGTGAACACCTCGGCGTAGCGCTCGTTTATAACGCTGCGCTTGACCTTGAGGGTTGGCGTGAGCTCCCCGCTCTCCTGGGAGAGATCGTGGTCGAGGATGGTGAACCTCTTGATCTGCTCCACCTGGGCGTAGCGGGCGTTGGCCCGGTCGAGCTCTGACTGGATGAGCTCGCGGACCCGGGCCTCGCCGGCCAGGGCACCGATGTCGTCGGGTAGGCCCTGCTCGCGCGCCCAGGGCAGGATCTCGTCCTCGTCGAGGGTGATCAGGGCCACCGGATAGGGGCGGCGATCCCCGTACATCACCGCCTGGGAGACCCAACGCGACGCCTTGA